>Ga0190271_10000367_pt1 | contig 22613 bp, 21 predicted proteins | sample Popmic356T_FD_133747 | JGI IMG/M metagenome (GOLD analysis project Ga0190271, IMG submission 133747) | Populus adjacent soil microbial communities from riparian zone of Weber River, Utah, USA - 356 T | ecosystem: Environmental > Terrestrial > Soil > Riparian zone | place: USA: Utah | collected...
CGCCTCGCCGAATATCGGCGCAGCTTGCCAGAGTTCACGCCGCGCAGGCAAACCTCGCCTTCAATTATCTCGATCCCTTCCGGAAGACTGAGCCGGCGGGAAGAAAACGTTAACCCTAATGATTCATCTTTTGGAGGATCGGTGATGCGCTGAGACGCCGCACCGATCTGGTCACGGGCGTACAGCCGGACCAGTTCCTGAGAGATGAGTGGGTAGCGTTCGTGAGTCAGTCGGTCCGGCATCACGCCCCCCAACGTGGGCGGCGTTCTCCAATTGCATTCATCGGCAAGAGCTTGCTTGCGCTCTCCGCGCTGACTGCTTGCGCCGCGCTCTTCTCGTTGCCGCCACGATCCACAATCGTTGCAAAGGATTTCACGCGGCGGACAAGCGCCATCGCGCCGGCTCCGCAGCCCCGGCTGCCCGAGGTCGAGCGGATCGTCCGTCCAAAGCCAGTAAGAGCCGACATTGTCGCGATGCCGCGCCTTGCCTGGGCCGAGCCGGACGTCCGGATCGTTGCCGCACCTCAGCCCACTTTCGGCGCAACCGAGACTTTCGAGCGCCAGTGGTACAATCAGTTCGCGCCGCGCAAGGGGCAAGCTGCCCAACAAGCCCGTTTCACCAGCCGCTTCGATGATGTCGCGCAACTGGCTGCCCTCTCGCCAGCGAAACTTGCCGCGGCTTTCGCGCAGCCGCAAACGCCGTCAGCCCCCGTTGACCAAGCAGTGGCTTCGGCGGATCCGCTGGCGGCGCGATTTGCCGATGTGGAGGCGCCGGCCGGCAATCCGGTCATGGCTTATGCGGCCCATTTGCCTACCGCCGAGGGCGGCGCGCTTGCCGCGATTTCCGCTTTGGCCGAAACCGAAGAGAGCGATGTCGTCGGCTTGGAGGACCTCGAGGCGAGCGAAGATGATGCCGCCTCGCTGGAGCAGGACGTGCTTCCGGCGGCGATCCCGCTGCCCGGCCAGCGTCCCGGCATCGCCACTCCGGAGCGTTCGAACGGGCAGGTGGAGCGTACCCGTCCACCCGAGCAGAGGCTCGCCTTTGCCAAGCCCGACAGTCCGGCCGGCCAAGCGGAAAAGGCCGGCATCGGTCGCGCCTTCAAGGACATGTTCGGCGCGCGCCGCGCCGGCAATGGGGTGGCCGTCTACGACATCAGCGCCGCAAAGGTTTATATGCCGGATGGCAGCGTGCTGGAGGCGCATTCGGGCATCGGCAAGATGGCCGACAATCCGCGCTACACCCATGTGCGAATGAACGGGCCGACGCCGGCGCATACCTACAATCTGAAGATGCGCGAGACACGCTTCCACGGCGTCGAGGCGATACGCATGCTGCCGGTGGATGGGAGGAACAAGTTTGGCCGCGATGGCTTTCTGACGCACAGCTATCTGCTGCGCGGCGGGCGTGCGGAGTCGCATGGCTGCGTCGCCTTCAAGGACTACAAGAAGTTCCTCACCGCCTACAAGCAAGGGAAGGTCAGGCAACTCGTTGTCGTTCCCGGCGGGGGATGGGGCGCCTCGGTCAACGTTGCCCGCAATGACGCGCGTCCCAAGCGTGGAGTGGTGCTGGCGTCGACGCGCTAGACATCTCGCCCGAAGTGCGCTGCGGCTTTAGACCCGTCTGACGATGGCTACGTTCAACGTCGTACGGATGCGAAATCCGATCGATTCATAAAGACCGATCGCCCGAAGATTCGTGTCGAAGGCGTGCAGGAACGGCACTCCCCCTTGTTCGATGAAGCGCCGCGCGACAAAGACGGAGAGCCGCCGACCCAAGCCGTGGCCCTGGAAATCCGGATGCGTGCACACGCCGCTGAGTTCGGTATAGCCCGGCAGCACCATGCGTGTGCCGGCCATCCCGGCCAGCCTGCCGTCGATCTTGACGCCCCAGAATTCGCCCAGTTCGCCTGCACGCCGGCAGAAGGGTCCCGGCTTCGTCAGTGTCGCCAGCACTAGCATCTCATCTGCATCACTCTCATTGAGGCGCTGGATACCTTGCGCATCGGCGGGTTCGATGGGTTGCTCGCACAGCATCTGCACCACGCGCGCGCTGGCGATCCGCTCGGTTCCAAGAATGTCAGGCACCGTGTCGTGCTGCACCACATAGAGCGTTTCGCCACCCTCCATCAGCGACACCATCGCCTCGAGGCTTTCGGGATCGTCCTTGCCGCTGGCGACAAACGGGATCAGTCCCGGCGCGTAGCGGCGGGCGAGGGCGCCGCCGAGCGAGAGCCGCGCCTGGCTTGACGTAAGGGCAGACCAGAACGGCCGGTCGAGCGGATGCGCCGCAATTTCGTTCAGCGCGTTCATGTCCACCCGGGAACTGAGGGGGGCAGCGACGAGACCCTGCTCGATGCGCGTCAGTTGATCCAGCAACGGGCCTGACAGACCGGAACACAAATCGCGCACCGCAGCCTCGATGCGTGGCCAGACGTTCCGCTTCGAGAATTCGACGAGCGAACGCCCTTCATCCGTCAATGTGGCAATCCGCTGGCGCTGGTCATTCGGGCTGGGTCCAATGCGCACCAGTCCCTGGCCGGCCAACAAGCCCGCGGCTCTCGTGACGCCGGGCTGGCTGATGCCGACCGCCGCGGAGAGTTCGCCGATGGTCAAGGGTCCCTCGCGGTCGATGGCCGCAAGAAGCGGATACTGGCTGGGCTGAACCTTGAGCCCGAAGGCGTCGACAATACGCTGCGTGTCGGATTGCAGGGCCTCCCCTATCCGCTTGAGGCGCGTCCCCAATGTGAGAAAGCCGAAATTCCGCACGATATCGTCGACCATGGCGCTGCTCCCGCGTAATCAATGCCGTGTTATATAACATGTTATGTATATCGTCCAGAGTTTATCGAGATGCGCGAAACGGAAGTACCTGTTCTCAGAAGAGCTACGCCGTCATAGCATCGAGCGCAGCGGCAAGCCGGTCGCGGTCGGCGGTCAGACCCTTATAGTCCAGCTGTTCCTGATCGAGCTCCCTCAAGCTCGTGGCGAAACCCGACGCCAGCCGGCTTCGCTCCGGGTGACGGGCCAGCGCCCCAAGCGGGTCGAGATAGATGCGAATGGTGAAAAGGATGTCGCGGCTTTGCGGCAGCTTCCGGAGCGTCTGACGTTCCACGCGGATGAACGCAGAGGCATTGAGATCGCTATCGCCGAATTTCGAAGGCCGCAGTTCGGCGCGTTCGACGCGCCCGATATTTGAGAGGGGATGGTAGAGGGCGTCTCCGGCCTGGATCGACCAGTTGAGGCGTTGCACCGGCTGGTGCAGCTTGTCGAACATGCGGCTGATCAATTCGTCGTTCCGCGAGCCGGCGGCAAAATTCGGCACCGGTTTGTGGATCTCGCTGAGAGGCTTGCCGAACTTTTCGCCCAGCATCCATGATGAGGGAAAACACAGCGATCCCGCCGCCAACCTCCATCCGTTCTCCCCCTTGCGCATCAGGATCAGGTCTTCCTGCACCAGAAGGGAAGCGGCGCGCAGCGGCGGCAGCGACGCCAGTTCCTGCGCCGAAAGGGCAGGGCAGCCGGTGATCGCGATGGCACCGTCCTCGGCGCGAAACCGCTCCGGAAAATGCGCGAGCACATGCTCGCGCACCAGGTCGAGAACCTCGATCTGCGACGCTTCGGTGTCCGGTTCCGAGACGAACACCTTGTCGGGGATCGACGCGTAGAGACGCCGCTTCTCGCACATCTGCGCATCAAAGGTTTCGTCAACCTCGATCCATTCGCTGATCGAAAGCGGTTTCAGGCCGATGGTGAACGGCGTCGAACTGCCGTCATAAGGGGTGTGACGCATGCCGGTCCCATGTCACGTCGCGGGCGAATTGTCAGCACCAGCGATGCCGCTTCAATGCGCCAGTTCGCTGTCGAAGGCGGTCCACATGAGACATGGCCGGTCGGCGTCAGTTGTTGCGGTGCCTATTCGCCGTCGGGAATCGCCGCGCAAACTCTACCTCGTCGCCGGCCGCCAGAAGCTTGGCCTGCTCGATCCAGTGTTCCCGTTCGATGCGGCCATCGAACTTCAGCACCTCTTCGATGCGCTTGACCTCGGCGTCGGACCAGCGCGCGATCTGGGCGAAGGTCCGCACCTCCTCGCCATGCAGCAGGCGCTCGTTCACCGGCCCTATTCCAATGATGCGCCGCAGATCGTCGGGCCAGGCGACGGGCTGGGGTGCCGCCGCCTTCCTCGCCGCTGCCGCTCTTGCAGAGGCCGCCTTGCGCGGCGCCGCCTTGGGAGTGGGCGCGGGTATCGCGTCTGCCGGCGGCGTGGCCACGGTTACCTCGCCAGCCTGTCGGAGCATGGCGATCTCCACCGCCTGCGCGGTGGGCACCCGCGTTGTTTCCGCGGCGGCTATTGGCCGGCGCGTGGGCTCGGCGGTGAATGCGGCTTGCGCCCTCACAAGGTCTTGCTCCAGCTTCTCGCGTCCGCGCCAGCAGGCGTGGAGTTCAGCCTTCAGGCCGTCGGCCTCGCTGCGCAGCCTTGCGATCTCGCCTTGCAGATTGGACCGACCGCCGCGCAACCTCCCCCACAGGATCCAGCCGAGCAGGAGCCCGAGCAGAAGTGCCACCAGCAGCAAAAGAAACATTTGCGAAAGCAGATAGGCCATCAGGATGCTCCAGGCGTGACTTGGCGTAGCGGTGTCGGGCGCTCAGCGGAGCGACCAGTCGATGGTGATGCGCCGGTTCCGCTGACGGCCGGCGAAGGTGCGGTCGTTTGCGATCGGCTGGGCCTCGCCATAGCCGATTGCGTTGACGGCCTCAGGCAGCACGCTTCGGAAAATCAGCGCCTCTTTCACCGCGTCGGCACGCGCCTGGCTGAGGGACAGATTGTCGGCCTCGCGGCCGCGTCCGTCCGTGTGCCCGCCCACAGTCACGCGTAAGCCGGGATCGCCGATGCAAGGCTGCGCGACATTGACGATCCGGTCGAGCACGTCGTTGCCCTGGCGGGTGATGCGCGCCTCACCGGACTCGAAGGAGATCGACGCCGTCTTCAGCAGCGCGCCAATCGCGTGATTGCACGCTGCGACCGCCTCGATCTGCGTCGACACCGGATGTGTCGATTTCGGTGGGGTCGCCGGTTGCGCAGGCGCCTGAGCGGCAGCCATTTCAGGGGAGGGAGGTTGCCCGGTCGGAGATTGCGGCTCGGCTTGTGGAGGCGGCTGGCCGGGAATTGCCGCCAATTGCTGTGTCAGCACGGCGATCCGTGCCTTGGCCGCGTCGAGTTCCAGCTTCGATTGGGTTGCAGTTGCGTCCCGCGCCGCGAGGTCGGACTGGATCTTTGCTTGCGATGCCTCCAGTTCGGCGATCCTGAGGCGCGCCGTCTCTGCGTCCGCCTCAGCCCGCGCAAGCCGTTCATCGGTCGCGGCCCTGGTGTTCGCCGCCGCTCCAGCGTTTGTAGATGTGCCGCCGACAAGCGCCGCGACCCGGTTCTTGCGCAGGTCGGCCGGTCTTGGGCTCAGCTCGACCGTGAAAGCCGCACCCAGGGCATCGCCCATCGCCCCGATCCCGTCGGAATCCGCCATGCCGCTCAGATAGGATTTCGTCCCTTGCAGCAGCAGCGAACCCCAGTCGAGCTTTGCCAACTCCCTTGTGCCGGCCAGCGCGCGCGGGGTCCAATCCTCTGGCAGGCCGCCGGCGCGAACGGTGAGACGGTCGAGGATGCGGCTGTGAGCGTCGCCTCGCGTGAACATCTCCATCAGCTTCACGCGGGCATCCTCGGAGGGGATATCGCCCGATGCGGATATCGATCCGTCCGGGGATTTCACGACGCTGAGCCGCGCCGGCAGAGCCGAGAGAGGCTCCGGCGCGGCTGCGGCCGACCCGGCTCCGGCCACTGCCGTAACGATCAGTTGATCGATCGGCTCAAGCGCACCGTAGACGCTGCGCGCCGCGGCCAGCATCTTCGCCTTTGCGTCCTCGCTGGGTATCGCCCCACGCAGCGCAACCGACCGGCCGCCAGCAACGGTTTCGATAGCTCCGGCGAGCGGCTTCACCGCCGAGATGCTGCGGGACAGGATATCTTGCTCGATCCGGGGCGCTGCATGGAAAGCGGTGTACCACACCAGCAGCGCCAACAGGATGACCCACGCGATGGCCGACAGCCGTCTCATAGATTCCCCACTGCGCGTTGGAACCAAGAGAGGCCACTATAGGCGAGGCGCGACGCCAATGAAAATCGATTCAGGAAAACAAAGAAATTCCAGCCTGTTAGGCTTGAAATCTCTCTCGAAGCCGCGGCTGCGCCGGCAGATGCGGGCGAAGCCGTATCGTCATGACGTCTGGTCCAGCTGATCCAGTTCGTCGATCAGATCGCCGATCACCGCCAAACCGCGCTTCCAGAATCCGGGGTCCGTGGCATCCAGTCCAAAAGGCTTCAGCAGTTCGGAATGGTGCTTGCTGCCCCCGGCGCGAAGCATGTCGAAATACTTCTCCTGAAAGCCGCGTTCGGCATTCTGGTAGACGGCGTAGAGCGAGTTCACCAGGCAGTCGCCGAACGCGTAAGCGTAGACATAGAACGGCGAATGAATGAAATGCGGGATGTAGCTCCAGAATGTCTCATAGCCCTCGCGGAGCCGGATCGCCGGCCCGAGGCTCTCGGATTGCACATCGAGCCAAAATTGACCGATCTTGTCGGATGTCAGCTCGCCGTTGCGGCGCTCCATGTGCAGCCTGCGCTCGAACTGGTAGAAGGCGATCTGGCGCACGACCGTATTGATCATGTCCTCGACCTTCTGCGCCAGCATCGCCTTGCGCTCGCGGCGACCCCGCGTCTGGTCGAGCAGGGAGCGGAACGTCAGCATTTCTCCGAAAACGGACGCCGTTTCCGCGAGCGTCAACGGGGTCGAGGCCATCAGCGCGCCCTGTCCGCCCGCCAGCACCTGGTGCACGCCGTGGCCAAGCTCATGCGCCAGCGTCATGACATCGCGCGGCTTGCCGAGATAATTCAGCATCACATAGGGGTGCACCGACGGCACGGTGGGATGGGCGAAGGCGCCGGGCGATTTGCCAGGCCGCACCGGGGCGTCGATCCAGTTTCGATCGAAGAAGGTGCGGGCGATCTCCGCCATTTCCGGCGAAAACGCGTGATAGGCGGAGAGCACCGTATGCTGGGCCTCATCCCAGGCGATCGCCGCCGTCGGCGTTTCAGGTAGCGGCGCATTCCGGTCCCAATGGTTCATCTGGTCCATGCCGAGCCAGCGCGCTTTCATGGCGTAGTAGCGATGGGAAAGGCGCGGATAAGCCTCCTGGACCGCCGAAGTCAGCGCCTCGACCACCTCCGGCTCGACGCGGTTCGACAAATGGCGGAAATCGGCGATGTCGCCATAGCCGCGCCAGCGATTTGAAATGTCCAGATCCTTCGCCAGCGTGTTGGTAATCAGCGTGAAGGTCCGCAGGTTTTCGCGAAATGTCGTTGCAAGGGCAGTCGCGGCGCGCTCGCGCACGGCGCCATCGGCGTCCTGCAATTTGTTGAGAGTGGGCTCCAGCGTGAGCCTTTCGCCATCGATGTCGAAGCGCAGAGCGCTCATCGTCTCATCGAACAGGCGGTTCCAGGCGCCGCGTCCGGTAATCGACTTCTCATGGAAAAGCTGCTCGAGCCGATCTTCCAACTGGTAGGGTTTCTCCTTGCGCAGGTCGAGCACCCACGGACGATAGCGGCTGAGCAACACATCTTCGTCGAGGGCGCGATCGATCAGCGCGTCGTCGAGCAGGTTGAGTTCCAGCGAGAAGAAGAGGAGATGCGTGCTGGCATCCGTCATCTTTTCCTGGATGTCGCCATAGAGTTTGGCGCGGGCCGGGTCGGAGGTGTCGCCGGCATAGACCAGTCCCGCATAGGAGACGATGCGCCCCATCAGTTCTTCGAGCTTCTCGTATTCACGCACCGCCCGGCCAAGTCCGCCTTCGGCGCCCTTCGCCGCTTCGGCGGCAAGGACGCCCCTCCACTGCCGTTCGAATTGCTCCGAAAGTGTCGCGGCCTCCGCGAGATCGCGGACCAGTTGGGGCGAGTCCATCGAGGGGTAGAGGTCGGAGAGATTCCACTCCGGCAGCACTCCAAGCCTCGCCGCAGCATCAACGCCCGCCGCCGCCTGCTTGCTCGTTGTCCTTGCCATTGTCATATTCCGTGTCAAAGGGTGTATCTGCGTTTCACGTGCTGGAACCGCGAGCATGTCGAAAGGTTTCGTTTACTCGGATTCTTACAAGCTTCTTGACGTGGGGCATGCAAAGATTGCACGGCCTTCGCCCGAACTCGGTTCTGCCAATCCATGACGCGTTCCGTACTCATTGTCGATGACGATCCCGTGCAGCGCCGCCTGTTGGAGGCGGCTGTAACGCGATTCGGCCATTCGGCGATGGTTGCCGATGGCGGCGATGCCGGGCTTGCCGCCCTCGAAAGCCACGGCAAGGATGTCGCCGTTGTCATCCTGGATCTGGTTATGCCTGGCACCGACGGGTTGACGGTGCTGAAGAAGATGCGCGAGCGCGACTTTGACGCCCCTGTCATCGTGCAGACCGCGCAAGGTGGCGTGGAGACCGTCGTCACCGCCATGCGCCACGGGGCATTCGACTTTGTCGTCAAGCCCGCATCGCCCGAGCGCCTCGCCAAGGCCATCGGCAACGCCATGAAGGTAGGCGCCGTCGGCGAGGAGGTTTCGCGCAAGCCGGGCCGGCGCGCGGCTCTGCCGAGCTTCAAGGATTTTTCGACCAACAGCCAGGCGATGGCGCGGGCGCTGCGTCTCGCCGAAAAAGCGGCGGCATCGAACATTCCCATTCTGATCGAGGGTGAGTCGGGGGCCGGCAAGGAATATGTGGCGCGCGCCATCCAGGGCGCCAGCGACCGCCGCGGCAAACCCTTCGTCACCGTCAATTGCGGCGCGATTCCCGATAGTCTGGTCGAGAGCATCCTGTTCGGACATGAAAAGGGATCGTTCACCGGGGCGACCGAAAAGCATGCGGGAAAGTTCGTCGAGGCGGATGGCGGCACGCTATTTCTCGATGAAATCGGTGACTTGCCGCTTCCTGTACAGGTGAAGCTGCTGCGCGCCGTCCAGGACGGCGAAGTGGACCCAGTCGGGGGCAAGGCAACGGTCAAGGTCGATATTCGCCTCATTTCCGCCACCCACCGCGACCTTTTGCAGCAGGTGAAGGAAGGCAAGTTCCGCGAGGACCTCTTCTACCGCCTGAACGTCTATCCGATCGTCGTGCCGCCGCTGCGCGAACGCCGCCAAGACATCCCGCGATTGGTCGACGCGTTCATCGCGCGATTCGGCAACTCCGGCGTTGGTAACGTGCGCGGCATTTCCGAGTCCGCGCTGGCCATGCTGAGCGCCTATGACTGGCCAGGCAACATCCGCCAGCTGGAGAATGCGATCTTCCGGGCCTGCGTGCTTTGCGATGGTGACATTCTCAGCGAAGAGGAGTTTCCGCATATACGCGCACAGGTCGACGGTTTCGCCGAGCTTGTGCGCGACGCCGATGACAGACTCTACGAATTACAGTCGCTTGCGCATGTGAACTCGACCACCGCGTTAGCCGCGCAGCCGGTCGCGGAAGCGGACTCCCGCCAGCAGGGTGCAGGCGACGACGGCACGCTCCGGGTCCTGGACGCACGCGGCAATGTACGGTCCCTCGCCGAGGTCGAGCTTGAGATGATCCAGTTCGCGATCCATCATTATGAAGGGCAGATGAGCGAGGTGGCCCGCCGCCTGGGCATCGGCCGGTCGACGCTCTACCGCAAGCTCAAGGAATACGGCCTCGACGCGGAGGATCCGGTCCCCGATCAATTGGCTGGTTGAACGCCGACGCCTCACCAGGATTTCCGTGTAAACCGAAGATTCACTACATCGGACATTGCGACTTTTTGACGGATTGCCGCCATGGTGTTACCGCATTTCGGCTTCACTAAGCTGTGGTTGGCTGTCCAAGAGGGCTTCAATAAGCGACGGTTAACCAATAGGATGGATAGTCTGGATGTGTCTATTTCTGCATCCGGGGTCAAATCCGGGGACAACGGCAGCGTACAGGGCCTTTTGATTTGATAAGCATCGACAGACAGACCGTCGGCCGAACTGATGAAATCGTTGGCTGGAAAAAGTGGCTCGCGGGCGCACTTTGTGCGGTTGGGCTTGTGGCTGGCGCCACGGCAGCCGATGCGCAGACCCGCACACTGCGACTCATGAACGTGCACACCGGCGAAAAGGCCGAGATCGTGTACCGCCGTGGCAGCAGCTACGACACGGCCGGCCTGAAGAAGGCCAATTACATTCTGCGCGACTGGCGCAAGAACCAACCCACCAAGATGAACCCCAAGGTTCTCGACGTCCTGTGGGAGGTGTACCGCAACACCGGCGCCTCCGGTTACATTCACGTCATCTGCGGCTATCGCTCGCCTGGCACCAACTCGATGCTGCGCAGCCGCTCCAAAGGCGTGGCGAAGAAGAGCCAGCACATGCTGGGCAACGCCATCGACTACTACATTCCGGGCGTGAAGCTGAAGACGCTGCGCAATACCGGCCTCGCACTCCAGGCCGGCGGCGTGGGCTATTACCCGTCCTCCGGCTCGCCCTTCGTCCATATGGATGTCGGCCGCGTTCGCCACTGGGGCCCGATTTCGGATTCCGAGGTTGTGGCTGCCCTGCGCACCGGCAAGCGGATGGGCAAGAGCGGCGTATCGATGGCCGCCTTTGCCGACGATACCAAGCGTAGCCCTGGCCTGCTCGCGCGCCTGTTTGGCGGCGGAGCGGACGAGGAAGAGGATAACGCCGAAAGCGGAACGCGTTCGTCGGCTCCGGTGGTCGCCACCAGGCCGGCCAAGGTTGAGCCGAAGCCGCCTGTGGTGGCCGCGCCTGTAAGGCCGGCCGAGGTCGAGGTGGCAGCACCGGCGAAGCCGAGAATCAAGATCGTCCCACCGGATCAGGCGACACCGGCGCAGATTCCGTTCCAGACAGCTCCGGCCGACGCGGTTCCGCCCGAGCCGGAGGAGGTGGTGGAAACGCCCGAGACGATCATCGCGGCATTGCCGGCGCGCAAGGTGCCGAAACCAATGTTTGCGCCGCGTCCGCAGGCGGATGTCGCTCCGGTCGAAGCCGAAACGGCCTCTGCAACGCAGGTCGCCGAACTGATCGAGCAGCCTGAGACGGCCTTGCCGGCGAAGGGTGACGCCCCGTTGCCCCGGCAGGTCGACGCCGCCGGCGATGAAATACCGACTGACCAGAAGGTCTCGGTCGTCCCCGAATCGAAGCCGACCGAGGTTGCGTTGGGGATTCCGCTGCCGACATGGCGCCCGCAGCATCAACCGGAGCAGGAGGATGCGACCGCGCTGCTCGCGCTGGCCTCGCTGCCTGATCAGGGCAACGCAGCCTCTGACGCGATCGCCGGAGCGATTGTTCCGACCTCGCGGCCCGATGCAATTGCCGGCACGACGACGGCCGAGATGACGGGTGCGATTCCGGTGCAGACGCAGGCCAAGCAGGCCCGCGTTGCCGTGGCTGCCCCAGTCAAGACCACACGCAAGTCGGCGCGGCCGAGCCGCCTCGACAGCAAGCCCGATCCGAAGCCGGTCGTGGTAGCCGCCGAGCCGCAGGACGCGCGCTGGGCGATCGACAAGAACTACGTGACCAAGTCCGCCGCCGGCACCAAGGCGCCGTCCTATGCGCACAACATCGTTCGCACCGCGCCGTTGGAGGTCTATACTGCCGGGTTCCAGACCGGCGGCGACGAGGGCGACATCAACCGGTTCAGCGGGAAGGCCGTGAAATTCCTGCAAGTGGCCCGCTTCCAGTCGAAATAGACGCGGGCTCTTGGGTTCGAGAATTGTCGATGGGTCGCCGCAAGGCGGCCCATTTCGTTCGAGCGGTCGCGGCGCTCGTAACCACCGGCGCTTCGCGCCATGCACGGCCGCTTCGGCGCCCTCAGGAGCCGCTCGCTTCGGGTTAGAAAGCGCGGAGGCTTGAGAGCAATGGCAGCGCTGCGTAGTGAAGCGCACTTTGCCCGTCCTGCCTGCGCCAGACCACAGATCGCGGCGCAGGGCGAACTGTGAGGCGGGGGCTTATCCCTTGCGCAGCTTGCTTGCTTCTCGGGCCAGCGCTTCGATCTCCGCCCAGCGGCCCTCTTTCACCATCGCATCCGGCGCGACCCACGAGCCGCCGACGCAGATCACGTTTGGCAGCGCCAGATAATCAAGCGCGGACTTCGCCGTCACGCCGCCGGTGGGGCAGAAGCGGACGTCGGCGATGGGCGATGCCAGCGCTTTCAGGAAGGATACGCCGCCTGCCTGTTCGGCTGGGAAGAATTTGAGGAAATCGATGCCGGCGTCGCGCGCCGACATGATTTCGCCAGGCGTTATACAGCCGGGCAGCAAAGGCACCGGGCTGTCGGCCGCTGCCTTGACCAGCGCCGGGGTGAGGCCAGGGCTGACGATGAATTGCGAGCCGGCCCTGGCGGCCTCCTCGAATTGCTGCGGGTTGAGGATCGTCCCCGCACCCACCACCGCCTCCGGCACTTCGGCTGCGGCGCGCCGGATGGACTCCAGCGCATCGGGGGTGCGCAGCGTGATTTCGATCACGCGCAATCCGCCGGCGGCAAGCGCCCGGGCAAGCGGCACGGCATCCGCGACACGGTCGATCTTCAGCACAGGAATGACCGGCTGACCGCCGAGCAAAGAGAGAAGTTGTTCCGTCTTGCTTGCCACGATTGCTGCTCCGATCCTGTCCGCCGCGTCCAAGGCGGTTCGCGGTCCCATGGAATCGCGGAGCCGCTTTGGGTCTTTCTTTTAGCGCGTTTCCGCACCGGAAATCACCGTGCACTTTTCCTGGAAACGCTCGCAATTCAACCGATTTAACAAACGTCGCCGGCCAAGTCTACGCGGCGTGATGACCGGACCACCGGATCCCTCGCGCGTCAAGTCGCACGAAACAGCTTGGCCAGCGCAGCCATGGCGCCAGCTTTCGATGGCGCCGCGAGAGGCTTCGCCGGCCTGGCGTATAATTTCGCCTGCGTCCGAGGACCGGCGATGCCGTCGGCGACCAGCCCGTTTTTTAGTTGGAATTCGCGCACCGCGCGTTCGGTCCTGCGCCCGAACAAGCCGTCCGCCTCGACCAGCAAGCCGCGCGTCACCAGTTCCAACTGCAGCTTTCGGACGCTTAGCCCCGTCGAGCCAAGGCGCAGGACGAACGGGCGCATGTCAGCGGCGGCATCCGCGCGGTACTTCTCATACGCGGTCGCGATCTTGGAATGGTAGCGGTAGCGGCGATAATCGGGGCCGTTATAGCCGCGCGCGAAAGCATGCCAGTCGGTTCGCGTGAGCGCGTCGGCGAGCTTCGCCTGCACGATGTAGCGGGCCATCAGCCGCGCCTGGCCTGCGGCGCCGCTGCGCGCTCCGGTGACCAACTCCTGCACGCTTTCGTAACCGAGTTCTGACCAATGCGCACCCATGACCTGGCCGAGCCCCCAGGACACGGATTCATAGGCTGCTGCCGCGTCGATGGCGGCTGCCTTCTCGATGAGGCGCCAGCGTCCGGCCTGCGTGCTCGGATTGGCAATCTTGCCGACCACCGGCGAGGCGATGCCGGCGGCACGCGCCTTCAGCTTTTTCTCGGGCGTCAGCCGCGCATCGAAATAATGCCCTTCGAAGCGGACCAGCGGCTCAGGCTTGTCATTGACTACCGCAAACACCTGGCCGCCGCTCTCAACTTCGGCCACCGCCAGCAGCGCCGCGGGGTCGAGGCCGAACTCGTCCGCAATGGCTGTGATTTCCTGCACGGTCTGCTTGCTGAACATTGTGACTTAATCCTCCGGTTGCGGTGGCCGATTGTCCGCGCAGAGAGGGAGAGGTGGATGATGCGTCACATTTTTAGCGCCGACGGAGGGTTCGCTGCGCTATCCGCTCCTTGTTTTCGCTGATGTTTTCGTCCGGGCTTGCACGAAATTTTTCGCTGTCGTAGCGAAATCGGCATGAACTCATCCACACCCCCGGCATCTGTGCATGTGGCAGCGCTCTACCGATTCTGCGCTCTGCCGCACTTCGCCGAGCTCAAGGCACCCCTGGCTGCCTTCTGTTGCGCGCGCGGCATCAAGGGGACGCTGCTGATTGCGCCTGAAGGCATCAATGGCACGGTCGCTGGCAGCGAGCAGGCGATTGCGGAGCTGATAGGCCATCTCCAGGCAACGCCGGAGTTCGTGGGTCTTGAGGTCAAGCTCAGCACTGCAAGCGAGATGCCGTTTCATCGCATGAAGGTGCGCCTGAAACGCGAGATCGTGACCATGGGCGTCGAGAACCTGGATCCGGCCCGTGATGCGGGAACCTATGTAGCGCCGCGCGACTGGAATGCCTTGATCGCCGATCCCGAGACGATCGTCGTCGACACGCGCAATGATTATGAGGTGGCGCTGGGCACCTTTCGCGGCGCGCTCGACCCGGCGACCAAGAGCTTTCGCGAGTTTCCGGCGTGGGCCGAGCGGCATCGCGACGAACTTGAAGGCCGCAAGGTCGCCATGTTCTGCACCGGCGGCATCCGCTGCGAGAAGGCCACCGCCTATCTCAAATCCGTCGGCTTCGACGATGTCTTTCATCTCAAGGGCGGCATCCTGAAATATCTGGAAGAGGTGCCGGCCGGCGAGTCCCTGTGGGAGGGCGAATGCTTTGTCTTTGACGAACGCGTGTCTGTCGCTCACGGTCTCGAAGAAGGCGATGCGGAACTCTGCCGCGCCTGCCGGCGTCCGCTGACCGCCGCTGACCGGCAGTCGCCGCGCTATGTCCTTGGCATCTCCTGCGATTATTGCGCCGATCAACGCAGCGAAGCGGACCGTCAGCGCTATGCCGAGCGCCACAAGCAGGTCGAGCTTGCGCTGCAGCATGGCAGGCGCAAGCATATCGGCAGCTGAGCGGGCCGATAGGGGAATTTCCGCTTCGACATTGTATTGCCGGGTACCGCTGCCTAACTCTCGGGATGACTGGTGACCCCGCGCGGCGCCGCTCTAACCGGAGGAATTGATGTTCGATCCCAAGAAGCTGCTCGACGATTTGCTGGGCTCCAACGTTCCAGGCACGACGGGCACTGTACGCGACAAGGCGGGTCAGGCCGTGCAGATGGCCAAGGATAATCCGCTTGCCGCCGGCGCGATTGCAGCCGTCCTGCTGGGGACCGGCACCGGTCGGGGGCTCACAGGATCGGTCTTGAAGATCGGCGGTTTGGCGGCGATCGGCGGGCTCGCCTACAAGGCCTATCAGAATTATCAGAACGGCAAGTCGCCCGAGGTTACGGAGGAGAAGCCGCAGGAGTTGCTGCCGCCGCCGGCTGATACGAGCTTCCATCCCTCGCAAATGCCGGAAGGCGAAACCGAGTTTGCACTGACGCTGATCCGCGCGATGATCGCTGCCGCCAAGGCGGACGGTCATCTCGACGACGAGGAGCGCCGGAAGATCGGCGACAGACTGGCCTTGTCGGGAATGGATGCCGAGGCCGGGCGGTTCGTCAACGCGGAGCTTGCAAAATCGGCGGACATTGACGAACTGGTCGCCGCCGCGAAGACCGATGCGCAGAAGGTCGAGCTCTACACCGCCTCGCGCTTGGCGGTGACGACCGATACCCGCGCCGAACGCGGCTATCTCGATCTGCTGGCGGGACGGCTCAACCTACCCGAAAATTTGGTCAACCACATCGAAGCGACGGTGGCGCAGGTGACGGTGGCGCGGGTCGACACAGCTTCGGCAGCGCCTGTCGCGGCAGAGCAGAAGTCGCCCTTGTAGCCGGGTAGGGTTCCGCGCTTTCGATCAACTGCGGAATGACACCGCGCTGGAAGCGAATGCGTTAACCTCTCGTTTACCAATCGCGCGCATCATTTGTAGATTCGGATCGGGTCTTTCCTCCCAAGCCCGGTTCCAAACTGGGGCGGTCGCCAATGACCGCCCTTTTTGTCGGGCCTTCCTTGCCCGTTTTTGTTTGACCTCTCCATGCAATGGCGGCATTCCACCCTGAACGCAGGGAGGAACTGGCATGGCTGACGGTAAAACGGCGATCGTTACGGGGGCTGGCACGGGCATCGGCCGGGCGGTCGCGACAGCGCTTCTGCAAGCGGGCTGGAACACGGTTTTCGTCGGCAGGCGCAAGGACAGGCTCGATGAGTCGGTCGCCGCGGCCAACAGTACCCAGGCAAAAGCAATCGCCATTGCCTGCGACGTTACGAAGCCGGATGAAGTCGATACGCTGTTCGATGAGGTCGTCGCTACATTTGGCCGGGTTGACCTGCTGTTCAACAACGCCGGCAAAGGCAATCCCTCGAAGCTCATCGATGAAATCCCCGTCGAATTGTGGAATGAGATCGTAGCAGTCAATCTGACTGGCTCGTTCCTTTGTGCGCGCGCGGCCTTTCGCGCGATGCGCACTCAAAATCCCCAGGGCGGGCGGATCATCAACAATGGATCGGTCTCCGCTTATGCGCCGCGCCCTGGCTCCGCGCCCTATACCGCAACCAAGCATGCGATCACCGGGCTGACGAAGACGCTGGCGCTGGATGGCCGGCCTTTCGATATCGCATGCGGCCAGATCGACATCGGCAACGCACTCACCGATATGGCGCAGGCGATGACGGTCGGCGTGCCGCAGGCCAATGGCACGATTGCGGCGGAGCCGGTGATGGACGTTCAGCGCGTCGCCGAGGCGGTGGTCTACATGGCCGGCCTGCCGCTCAACGCCAACATCCTGTTCATGAATGTCATGGCGACGAAAATGCCGTTCGTCGGCCGGGGCTAGGCGCAACGGGCCGGGGCGATGGCTGCCGTCGATATCGCACTCGAAGCGCCGGACAGTGCCGAAGCCGGGTGGTGCCTGGAGCAATACTACGCCGAGCTGGCGACACGCTTCGAGGCCGGCTTCGACCCGCAAGCCGGCAACACTTTCGATCCGGCCGAGATGATCCCGCCCAACGGCTATTTCGTGATCGCGCGCATGCGCGGCAAAGCGGTCGGCTGCGGGGCGCTCAAGCTCCTTGCGCCCGAGTTGGGCGAGGTCAAGCGGGTTTGGATCGCGCCAGCCGCACGCGGACAGGGCGTTGCCGGCAAGATCATGCAGCGGCTGGAGGAGATTGCGCGCGACGTCGGTCTTGGCACATTGCGGCTGGACACCAACAAGGCGCTCACCGAGGCGCACGCGCTGTATCGCAAGCTCGGCTACCACGAGATCCCGCCCTACAACGACAACCCTTACGCCCACCACTGGTTCGAGAAACGGCTGTAAGGCCGGCCTTACCTTCCCAGATAGGCGCCGATCCGCTCGATGGCCCGCAGGATATTCTCCTCCGAATTGGCGTAGGAGAGCCTGATGTAGCCCTCGCCCAGAATGCCGAAATCCGGGCCTCCAATCAGCGCCACGCCGGTGTCTTCCAAGAGCGCCGATGCCAGCGGCTTTGCCTTGCGGCCGGTCTCGGCGATATTCGGAAAGGCATAGAAAGCGCCCTTCGGCGTGATGCAGGATACGCCCGGCAAGCTGTTGAGGCCTTCGACGACGATTTTCCTCCGATTGTCGAAGGCGCGCATCATCTTGGCGACGTCGTCCTGCGGGCCATCGATCGCGGCGATGCCGGCAAATTGCGAGGGCGCGTTGACGCAGGACCAGCAGTTGACGGCCAGCTTGCGCACCTTGTCGTAGAGGTTGGCGCCCTTGTCGCCATTCGGCCAGATCGACCAGCCCATGCGCCACCCCGTCATCGCCCAGGTCTTGGACCATCCGTTGAGCACGATCAGGCGGTCGCGCAGCTCCGGAAATTGCAGCAGGGACGTGTGCGTCTCGCCGTCATAGGTCATGACGTCGTAGATTTCGTCGGAGAGGATCGCGACGTTAGGGTGGGCCTCAAGCCCCTTGGCCAGCTTCTCGATTTCGGCGCGCGGCGTGACGCCGCCCGTCGGGTTGGCGGGCGAGTTGAGGATCAGCAGCCTTGTGTTCGGCGTGATCAGCGCCAGTGTCTCTTCGGCTGAGAATGCAAAGCCGTTCTCTTCGCGGATCGGCACCGGAATGGGCGTTGCCCCGGTAAACTCGATCATCGAACGATAGATGGGAAAGCCGGGATCGGGATAGAGAATCTCGGCGCCTGGCTCGCCGAACATGATAATCGCCGCATACATGGTCGGCTTCCCGCCGGGCAGGATCATCACATTCTCGGGCGAGACTTCGACGCCGGTGGTCGTCAGCGTGCGCCGCACCACCGCCTCGCGCGTCGCCAGCAATCCCGTCGCGGGCGTGTAGCCGTGATGGCCGTCACGCAGCGCCTTGATAGCAGCCTCCACGATGTGCTGTGGCGTACGGAAATCCGGTTGGCCGATGCCGAGATTGATGATGTCCTTACCCTGGCCGGCCAGGGTTGTGGCGCGGGCGAGAACGGCAAAGGCGTTCTCTTCACCGAGACGGTCAAAAGCGGAGACTGTGTGGATCATTTTATTGGCCAACTGGTTCTTTATCGCCGAGCATGGTTTTGTGAGCGTCCGCCGGCAAAAGTCAAACCAGGAATTGAGAATGTCCGCAGACCTCACCAATTGGACCGCCCGTCCGAAACCGGAACGCATCGCCATGGAGGGCCGCTATGTGCGCCTGGAACCGCTCAGCGCGGCAAAGCACGGCGATGGGCTCTTTGCAGCAGCTACCGAAGGCGATTCGGATGAGCGCTTCCGCTGGTTGAGCGAAGTGACGCCGGAAAGCCGGGAGGCCTTTCAGCCGTGGCTTGAAAGGGTCGAGGCAAGTCCCGATCCGATGTACTTCGTGTGTGTCGACAAGGCGACCGGCAGGATCGCCGGCCGGCAGACGCTGATGCGCATCGATCCGGCCAATGGCGTTGCCGAGATCGGCCACATCCATTGGGGACCGCTGATGCAGCGCCAGGCATCGGCCACCGAGGCGCACTACCTCTTCATGAAATACATCTTCGACGATCTCGGCTACCGCCGCTGGGAGTGGAAGTGCAACAACCGCAACGAGCCGTCGAAACGCTCTGCCGAACGGTTCGGCTTCAAATTCGAGGGCCTGTTCCGGCAAGCTATGGTCATCAAGGGCGAGAATCGCGACACGGCCTGGTTCTCGATTATCGATGGCGAATGGCCGCAGCTCAAAAAGGCGTATGAAGCGTGGCTCGATCCATCCAATTTCGATAAGGATGGCAAACAGAATCGCCGGCTTGAAGATTTCCGGCGCGATTTCGCCGCTTAGGGCTTTCGATGGCTCACCACCATGCCGGACATTCCCATGCCGGACATTCTCACGCCGGCCATTCGCACGGTGCCGGTACGACCGACAAGACGCGCGTCCTGATTGCCGCCGTGCTGACCGGCGGCTTCATGGTCGCCGAGGCGATCGGCGGCCTCCTGACGGGTTCGCTGGCGCTGCTCGCCGATGCCGGCCACATGCTGACCGACTCGGTGGCGTTGTGGCTCGCCTGGTACGCGTTCAAGCTGGCAGAACGGCCGGCGACCAGCCGGCACACCTATGGATTGTCTCGGGTCAAAACGCTTGTCGCATACACGAACGGCGTGATGATCTTCCTGGTCGCTGCCTGGATTGTCTACGAAGCCGTAAGGCGCTTCCTGGAGCCAGGCCCGATCCTGGGCGGGCCGATGCTGGCTGTGGCGGTGGCGGGCATGGCGGTCAACATCGTCGGGTTCTTCGTCTTGAACGGCGGCGACCGCAACAGCCTGAACATGCGCGGCGCGCTTCTGCATGTGATCGGAGATCTGCTCGGCTCGGTCGCCGCAATAGCAGCCGCCGTGGTGATTCTGTTCACCGGCTGGACGCCAATCGACCCGATCCTGTCCGTGCTGGTGGCTGTTCTCATCCTGTCGACCGCCTGGTCGCTGATGCGCGACGCCGCAGGGGTGCTACTGGAGGGCGTGCCGGAATCCGTGGACCGCGACGCGGTCGCGGCGGATCTTGTGGCGAACGTCGCCAATCTGCGCGAGGTTCATCACATGCACATCTGGTCGATGGATGGAGAGCGCAATGTGGCGACGCTGCACGCCTGCCTGACCGATGGAGCCGACCCGTACTCGGCGGTGAGTTCCATCAAGCAGCGGCTGGCGAGCCAACACGGTATCAGGCATGCTACCGTGGAACCTGAATTCGGCGCCTGCGCCGACACGAAAGCCGAACAGGACGATCATGGCCACAACACGTCTGGGCGCAGCGGTCATGACCACGAAGGCGACACGCAGGACGATCATGACCATCACGACCACGATGCGCATGGTGGCCGGCACGAACAGCCCGGCGCTCATTCCGGGCACCGGCACTGACATGGCCGCTGACTAGTCCGATGGACAAGGAAACGCGCAACGCCGCAGTCGCCGCCGCTTGCATCATGCTTGGCTTCGGCTTAGCCGCCTACTTCATGCCCACGATCATGCTGGCTGTCGGCCAATATTCGACGGCCGTTGCGGGCGTCATCGCCATCTGCTTCGTTGCGGCGTTTTTCCTGGTATTCTGGCTGCGTGGTCGCGCGCGGAGGGGGTGACGATGCGTATCTTGATAACCGGGGCGGTCGGAATGGTCGGCCGCAAACTCACCGACAGGCTTTTGCGCGACGGCCGCCTGGCCGGGAAGGAAATCACCGCCCTCGACCTGCACGACATCGTGCCGGCACAGGCCTTGAGCGCCAATGGCATCGACATTGCTGCCCATGTCGGCGACCTCGCCGACGATGGCGCGGCGGTCGCGCTCGTGTCGCGAAAACCGGAGATCATCTTCCACCTGGCCGGCATCGTGTCCGGAGAGGCGGAAGCGAATTTCGAACTGGGCTACCGCGTCAATCTGGACGGCACACGCCGCCTGTTTGACGCCGTGAGAGAGGCGGCTTACGGGCCGCGCCTGGTCTTCACGTCGTCCATCGCGGTCTTCGGCGCACCGTTTCCGGATGTCATTCCCGATGAGTTCCACCCGACTCCGCTGACCTCCTACGGCACCCAGAAGCTGATGGGCGAGGCGCTGCTGGCGGACTATACGCGGCGCGGATTCTTCGACGGCGTCGGCATCCGGCTGCCGACGATCTGCGTGCGTCCGGGCAAGCCGAACAAGGCGGCCTCAGGTTTCTTTTCCGGCATCATCCGCGAACCGCTCGCGGGGCAGGAAGCAATCCTGCCGGTGCCGCGCTCCGTGGTTCACACGCACGCCAGCCCGCGCTCGGCAGTGAATTTCCTTGTCCGCGCGGCTGAGATCGAAGGCGCCGAGATCGGCCCCCGTCGCAACCTCACCATGCCTGGTGTCGGCGTGACGGTGGGCGAGCAGATCGAGGCGCTGGCGCGGGTCGCCGGCCCGGATGTCGTCAAGCTGATCCGCGAGGAGGCAGACGAGACGATCTGGAACATCGTCAAGGGTTGGCCGACGCGCTTCGAGGCCAAGCGTGCGCGGGCGCTCGGGTTCTCGGCGGAGGAAAATTTTGACGCGATCATCCGCGCGCATATCGAGGATGAACTCGGCGGGTAGGAAAGGCTTCTATCGCCCCGTTCCTCAGGCTGCCGCTTTGTCGATGATAGACTTGGCCGCTTGAACCAGAAATCCCGATCGCGTGTAGCCATGCGCTTCCGCGAATGCATCAATTTTGATTAGCATATCTTCGGGAAGCGTGACGTTCACACGCATGGTCTTTGGCGCGTCCGTCTTGACGGCAACGAGGATGGCCACACCGGTCCTGTTTTCCGGGTCGCCCATGACATGTTCGAGCGTCGAGGGTTCGGGTACGGCCTCATTGTCCTCGACCAACCCTTCGATATGAAAGGCTAGCGCCTCCTCGGCCATTTCCCGGGCTTCATCCAGATCCCTGCCAGCGGTGACAACCCCCGGGAAGTCAGGGAACGATACGCCGTAGTCGCTTGTAGGGTCTTTGTGGATCAGTCCGATGTACTGGTTCATCTTCTCTACCTCAATTTCAAGCCAGCTTGCCGCTCGATGCTCTTCAGCGAGCCTATCGGGACGTCTCGCTGCGGATGAGGAACAGTTACGCGACCTGGCTTGATCTGGTGTTTGAACTGTACCTGGCTGCCTCTCTGGGCGACTTGCTGCCAGCCATCGGATCGAAACCGAGCGATGACATCGCTGCTTTTCATGTGTGTATTAACACACACCAGGTCCAAGGGGGCAACTCAAAAATAGCCGCCCATGGGAACCCTCTCAGCCCGCCTTGCCCTGGCATGTCAGCACCATCCGTGTCGCAAACAACTGGATGATATTGGCCCCTTGAGGATCCTTCGAATCGTCGAGTGCGTCCGGATGCCTGGCCAGCACGTCATCGAAGTCCGGCTGGACGAGGGCGCTCGAGCAAGTTGGCGGGAGGTCCTGCGCCTTCATGTCGCCTTTGCCTTCGAAATCAATCGAAAAGGTCGGGTCGTAGACGCCGAGTTCGATCTTGCCGGATAGAGCCAGGAGCGATGCCGGACGCGCCTCGAATGTCACGGATAATCTGCCCTCCTGAAAGGTCGCGGCCAGTTGCGCCGCGGGCTTCACCGCGACATCCCTACCGTTATCGTCCACTAGCAGGAAGTACCGGTAGGCTTTGATGGTGTCGTAGACGGATTGGGATGCCTCGCGCAGTTCCGCTGCTTCGAACCGGCCATCTTCATTGTCGTCGAAGGAGTCCAGCATCTGCGCGGAAAAA
>Ga0190271_10000368_pt1 | contig 22609 bp, 43 predicted proteins | sample Popmic356T_FD_133747 | JGI IMG/M metagenome (GOLD analysis project Ga0190271, IMG submission 133747) | Populus adjacent soil microbial communities from riparian zone of Weber River, Utah, USA - 356 T | ecosystem: Environmental > Terrestrial > Soil > Riparian zone | place: USA: Utah | collected...
AGACGCGGACGACAGCACGCAATCGCTTCCTTCGGTGGAGGTGCATCTCCGCCATGCTTGTCGGTTGGTCGGCACAGGACGGTGTTCGTCACGTACACCTGTGACCTACGGGTACCGAACTCCTGCAGCGTCTGATCGAGGATCTGACCCGACGGACCGATGAAGGGCATCCCAGCAGCATCCTCCTGCCTGCCAGGAGCCTCTCCGACGACCATGAGGTTGGCGTTTGGATCACCTGTTCCCATGACCGGGTTGTAGCTCAGTGGGCAGTTCTTGCAGTCCGCAAGAGTGAGGGGATCAGACATCTGGGTGACCAATCACGTCACTGAGAGGTGGGCGGTGAACCTTCGGGTGGGTCACGTCGATGTACATCGCATACGCGAGGACGCCGTACACCATGATGTCCCGGTAGGTGTCCTCGACGGACTCGTTCTTGGGCTCCTTCCCGCGAGCCTTGAGAGCCTTGAGCCGAGCGACCTTCTTGAGGATCTCGCCGATGGCCTCCTCGTAGATCGGACGGTCTGCGAACACAGCGGTGTCGCGGAAGTTGCTCCACTCGTCATGCTCGAAGCTGTAGTCGTGGCCCTTCGCTGCATGGGTGTCAACGATCAACCGGATCGCTCGGTCGAAGGGCTTCCGCATGTCCAGTTGGAGTGTCCAACCGTCAACGTGGGATCCACTCACCATCCCGGCGAACGTATCGCTTGCAGATGAGGCAGAGCTTGGTGTCGGACTCGATTCCGCCATTGTGTAGACATCCTCCCTGGTGGATGAACTGCGCTTGCAGCTCCTCGTACTGGTGCCTGCTGATTGGGTCGAGACTCGCGAGTGGAATCCGACCCATGTAGGTGCCACCCCATCGACAGATGAGGTCCCACCGGTCACGCCTGATCTTGTCCTCGAGCTCGAGAAGGAACAGGTCGTCCATGGTGCGTTGGACGGGCTTCCGCACATCCGTTGTCACAGGTAGTGGTGAGTGGTGCTCGAACTGCCTGTGCTCGAACTCCACCAGCGTCTCATCGTGGACGAAGTGGAAGTAGAGCTCGTCCTCGCGGGTAAGCCCTCCCCATCGTCCTCCGTCTCGAACGACCAGGGAGTACAGGGCATGGATCTCGTTGTGCTGACCTAGGACTCGCTGGTTGTCCAGCTCCCCATAGGGCACGTACCAGATCCTCATTGGAGGTAGTCCTCCTGCCCGCGTGCGTACGCCATGATGACCCGATGGATCTCCCGCTCTGCGTTCCGACGACGAGTGACGCCGCTCTTCTCCATCTTCGTGGCTGGTTCCTGTCCGTGAGGAGGGCAGACACCGTTTGCCATGCGCCAGACGAAGGTGGGTCCGACCAGCGCACTCATGAGCTCCCGGATATCCATCGGTCAGTGATCGCGACGACGGTGAGCAAACGCGACTGCCGGCGCACCGAGAAGGATCGCACTCAGACCAAGACCGACCGCTGGCATGACCCAGTCAGCTCCGGTGTGAGCGAGCTCCTGCGGCGGAGTTGAAGCCGGCGGTGACGTCTCCGCGGGAGGTGACGTCGTGCTCGAATCGGTCGGAGGCAGCGAACGCGTGTGTGTCCGACTGGGCTCCGGGTTGGGAGGAGTGGTCTCGACTGGCGGAGTGGTCTCGACAGGGGGAGTGGTCTCCACGGGAGGCGTGGTCTCCACCGGTGGGGTTGTCTCCACTGGCGGCGTGGTCTCGATCGGAGGAGTGGTCTCTACCGGAGGTGTCGTCTCCACGGGTGGAGTCGTCTCGATCGGCGGCGTCGTCTCGACTGGAGGAGTTGACGGCGGAGGTGACGTCACGATGACGTAGCCGGGGCAGTGCCCGTACTGGTCCGCGTAGACATCGGTGTCACCGTTCTTGCGGGTGTGCTTGCCCTCCCCGGTGACCTCGTCGATGTGGCTGCTGGCGTGGTCTGGGTCGATGAGGTTCCAGCCGTAGCCGGTCTCTCCTTCGCCCTCGACGGGGTGACAGATCCACGGCTTGTGGTCGTCACCTGAGGTGGCGAACGCGACTGCGATCGGTCCACCAAGGACGCAAAGTGCGACTGCGCCCGTCATACCGGTGCGTGTGATGATCTTCACGGAGTGTCCTTCTGATGGTTTGCGTGGTACTTGGATGCTGCGTGCCAGGTGATGAGATCCCGTCCCAGGAACTGAACGAGCATTGTGAGGTAGGTCAGCAGAACGAAGAGCTGACCGAAGAGCAGCCAGCTCACCAGCTGATCTCATTCGTGATGACTGCCGGAGGAGGCGTCGGCAGCTTGTCCTTGCGGATGTAGACGCTGAACCCGTCGAAGTTCTCCTGGTCCTCCGCGTCGTACCGCTCCTTGTTGGGCGTGGTCTTGGTGTGCGTGAGCTTGATCGTGAGCTGTGCCATGACGTCTCCTACTTGGTGAGTGAACCGGGGTTGTGGTAGGCGCCACCGGCGCCGTTGACCTTGATCATCTCGACGAAGCCACGACGGCGTCCATCGAGACGGAGCTGAGCCTTGCGGGTACGCTTCTCCCGCTCGACTCGGACCTTGGTGGGAACGAAGTTGTGCGCTCCCTTGGCGTCAGCATCGTTGTGCGCTTCCGCACCGCGACCTGTTCCGCACTGCTTGCACTTGTGCATGCCCTGCCCTTCTCTCCGCAGCAAACCAGTTTTTGCCGCTATGTCAATTATAGTGGAATCCCGAGCGAAAATCAAGGGACGCGTATGGCATACCTGGTTGGGTCGGTCACGCCTGCCATCTCGAACGCCTTCATCCGCATCGCACACGGTCCGCAGGACCCACAGTGGATGAGTTCCCAACCGCCGTGAGCATCCGTGTCGACCTTCTCACCTTCGTAGCAGCTCCACGTGAGCTCGAAGGGCATGCCGATGCTGGCTCCACGTTCCACGATCTCGTGCTTGACGTAGTGGCCGAACGGATCGTCGATCTGGACGTTGGCGTATGCCTTCACCGCGAACGGAATGAGGTCGTTCCACCGGTTGATGAACTCCATCTCGTTGTCAGGGTACGCGCCACCTTCCTCCATGTTCGATCCGATGGCGATGTGCCCGAACCCGTCTCGTTCCGCGATGGCAACGGCCAGTGCAAGCATGACAGTGTTGCGAGCTGGGACCCACTCGTGCGCGAACTCTGCACCCGCTTCGCCTCCTCGGCTCTTGTTGACCTCCAGGGTCATGTCCGTCAGCACGCTCTGTGCGTGGCTAGTGAAGAAGTCCGTCCGGATGACCTGGAGCTCCGCTCCGGTGTGCTCCGCAAGGGCTTCGACGGCACGGATCTCCGCACCCTGTGCCTTGGCTCCGTACTCGATGTGAAGGAGAGTGGTCGGGTTCTGGTAGTGCATCGCGTACAGCCAGGCGACCGTCCCGCTGTCCAGGCCTCCACTGCAGACGACCAGCGACTTAGGCTGCAAGAACGGCTTGAGGCTGCGGCGTCCGTAGATGACTCCCTTGGCGTCGATCCGACCCATCTCGTACGGACCGAGACGCACTGGACCCGGAACACCGAGATGGTTGCGACTCACTCCGAGCATGGGGTTGAAGTACTCGACCTGGCTCGCGAGGAAGATGTTCCCGTCCACGTAGCACGCGTACAGGGGCTTGTAGTTCGTAGCCCAGTACAGGTGGTCTGGCTCATCCACGTGGTAGGCGATGATCGCGAACGACCCTTGCAGGCTCTCGATCGCGTCCTGAAAGTTGCGCGCAGCGTCGAGAGCAACACCAATCGCGTACGAGTCGATGGTCGTTGGTAGCTCTCCCTCACCGTACCGAGTGACGATCTCCTTGTCGTTGGCGATGGTCCCGTTGTGCGTGAACACCCAGTTGCCTGACGGAGAGACGAACGGCTGCACGTCCGCCGCGCTCTTGGTCTGCACCCACTCGGTGGTGGGCTCTCCACGCATGTTGCCAACCCCGAACATCGACCCCGTTGGGAACTGAGAGAGCGCTGGGAACGGTTCTCCCTTGAGACCCTGCCTGCGGTACTGCGAGTGCTGGTTCTGGAACTGCAGACCCCACGAGTCGCGACCGCGTTCCTCCGACTGCGTCATGAGGGAGAGCAGGTGGCGTCGACCTACGGGGTTGCGAACGATGTAGCCGAGGACACTACACATCGAGGAACTCCCTCCAGTAGCGGATGTTCTCGCGTACCTGGTGCAGAGCGAGTCCATCCTCCGTCTTGTAGTTGAAGTAGCCCCAACGGCCACCGACGGAGTCACGACCCGGGTAGGGCGGCATCTCCTGACCCTTGAGCGTGGGGTAGGTCTCGTACTTGTTGAGGCCCCAGACCACGAACTTCGCAGTGTCACAGGTGCGTACGAGTGCCTTCGTATCCGGGTGCTGGAGCTCAAGTGCATGCTCCGTCACTCCGAGGAGATGGATCTGGACGTCCGGGTTGTGACTCTTGAGGTCCCTGACGACGTCGAGGCGTTCCTTGTCGAACAGCTCCTCGACCTCTTCCTGGACTCCGAGAGTGGTCACTCCGCGTACGCCATCGAGCAGCTCCTTCGCAGTTGCGAGGTACTCTGCGTACGTCTTCCCGTGCGGCACAGCCATCATCTGACCCTCGTACCCGAACTCGAAGAACCGGTCCGACGCGATGGTTGCCCACTCGATGGTCTTCGCGGCGTCGTCCATGTCGTCGGGAAGGACGACCTCGCTGGGCTGGAGGTTGAGTGCTGCACCGACCTGCTTGGTGATCAGGGATGCCATCGGCAGCTCCGTTAGGGCTCCCTGGTTCTCGAACGCGGCGGAGTCGAGAATGACGAAGTCACCACGAGCGATGCGGTTCTGGTAGTACGCCAGGTACCGAGGATCCGAGTAGATGAGGTCCGCGATGACCAGGTGGTGTGTCTCCTCCATCGAGAGGACCCGTGACAGCAGCGGAATGGGTGCGATGTGACAGATGGCGGTCATGCGCGCGTCACCTTCAACCAGATCGCCGTCTCGCCCTCCTTGGACATCGACTCGAGCCAGTTCTCCGCAAGCTCGACACCGATGACGCGAGTGATGGGCTCACCCTCGTCAGACTGGATGAGGATCGGGCACTGGTTGACGTCGACGTCTCCGTCTCTGGGATGAGACGCCAGGTACTCGAGTAGCTGGTCGAGAGTCACTTGTTCCTCCGATCCGCACGGAGAGCCATGAACTCTGCGCGTGCTGCTGGGTCCTCGAGGAAGGCACCTCGAGCTGCTGATGTCGTCGTGCGTGCGTTCGGCTCCATGACTCCGCGAAGGGTCATGCAGCCGTGCTCTGCGTCGATCACGACCATGACCCCGAGAGGCTTGAGCTCCTCCTCCAGAACCGTTGCGACGAGCTGAGTGACGCGCTCCTGCACCGTCAGCTGCTGTGCGTAGTAGTGAACGACGCGAGCCAGCTTGCTGAGCCCGCAGACCTTGCCATCCGGGATGTACCCGACCCACGCCTCACCGGTGACCGGCAGCATGTGGTGTGCACACATCGAGGTGACCTTGATCGGTCCGACGATCACCATCGAGTCGTGCTCGTCGTCGAAGACGGCCTGCAGGAGTGCTCCTGCCTCCTCACGATCGCTCCCAGCAGCGAACTGCTCGAGCACCTTCGCTGCACGCTCAGGCGTCTTCGCAAAGTGCGGGTTGTCATCCGGGTCGTAGCCGAGGATGCGAAGGATCGCATCGATGTGGTCCTCGATGGGGTACGATGCGAGTAGCTCCTTTCGAGTGCGGACGTACTCCTCAACATCAGAGTCGAGCGACATACCTACCTACCTCTCTGGTCGCCCCACAGCAACGTGTGGGTACGCATTGTGAGCTTCCAACGACGCCGGATGACCCCGTTGACGATCTTGCGAGCGTTCTCGATGGTCTCCTCGACCGTCGTCCCTTCGGGCATGATCCAGACCCTCGTCTGGTCGAGATCGCAGTCCTTCACGATGGCCTCTACCTCATCGAGGTGACCCGCCATGGATGCGACGAACTTGAAGTTGGCACCGAGATCGTTGAACTGCCTCAGCACCTGTGGATGATACCTCTCGATGACCGTGTTGCCAGAGTGCTCCAGCTTCGGAGACACGTTCCAGCTGATGGGCCAGATGGGAGAAGCCAGTGGACCCGGTGAACGAGTACCTGCCGTCTCGATCTCGAACCAGTACCCCATCGGGGCAAGGTAGTCGAGTAGCGCGACGAGCGACTCCTTCTGCAGCAGAGGTTCTCCACCACTGATCACGATGAGTCCACCTCCCGGCATACGACGGGTTACCTGGACAACCACCTCAGCCTGTGTCATCGGGTGAGTCTCTCGCTGAGGCATGTACGGCTTCGTGGTCTTGTCGTGCTGCTTGACCTGCCGTTCCGTGAACGCCCACGTGTAGGGGGTGTCACACCAGCGGCAGTGCAGGTTGCACGAGCTCAGACGAACGAAGACACAGGGTGTGCCTGAGCTCGGACCTTCACCCTGAACCGTGGGACCGAAGATCTCGTTGACGAGCAGCTTCCTCACACGTGTGACAGGTTCGCTCGATGTCGTCACCACGCCACCTGGTCCCACTACATCGATCGTGGACTCGGTGACCGCAGGTAGCTGTGCGGAGGAATCCATGCTCTCTACAGACATGGCAGACCTCCTCAGCGGGAACTGTGATCATCGTCGTACACGCTCCACGTGGCACCGTTCGTACCTGTTTCGCGGACTGTGACCTTGATGCGGTTGATGGGCAGGTGATCTCCGTTGGGACCGGCGTTCTCGCCCCACTCGTATGCCCACTCACCAACCCACTTGCTGATGTTCTCGACCGTTGGGTCCCCATCGACGACGACTGTTCCGTTGAGGACGAAGTCGACGTACGGGTCCTTCGCGTTGAGGAGCAGGTGGTGATCGTAGTTCGAGTCGAGGTAGGCCCGGTACGCCTTCTTGAGGTCACCGAAGTCGATGCCCATCAGGATGCCATCGTCGTTGACAGGTCCCCAGAGCTCGAGGTGGATCATCATCGAGTGACCGTGGATCTGTTGACACTTACCTGGCAGGTCCAGCAGGCGATGCGCCACCTCGATGTTGTGGTTCACCTGGATGGAGCGCTCAATCTGTTGCGCCACCGTCTGACACCCCCTCGATCGATCGACCCTGGTCGTCGATGATCCCGAGGTTGCGGAGCTCCTTCGCGATGGCGTACCGGATGAAGCCCGCCACCTTTCGCTGCGTGATGTGTGCCGCGACTCGGAGCTGTGCATCCATCTCCTTGTCGACGGACAGGGACAGGGGAATGTCCAGCGGAAGCTGAACCGGTCCCTGACCCGTAGTGGAGGTTGCCATCAGGCCCTCTCTTTCATCTGTTGGTCCCATGCTGCAAACGCGTGTGCGAGTGCAGCCACTTCATCCCTCTGCTGGCAGAACTTCTCTGCCAGGGACACTTTGTGGAGACGGCGACTTGGCTCCTGTACGACACAGGTGACGCCGAGCTCCTTCATGCGGTACTCGAAGTAGCCCCATCTGCGGATGGTCTCGGTGTTGTCCTTGTTCCGAGCTCCACCACCGACGAACGACTCGATGACGAACACGTCGGGTCGAAACCCGATGCACCACTTCCATGCTTCGGTGACGATACCTGTGTGGTATGTCACCACCGAAGGTGCACTGGGCCCACCGACGAGTGATGCGAGCCCAATGGTCAAACCTGGATCCACTGATACGATGCGCATAGTGCCTCCGACTGGTTGTATGAGTGCCCGGCCCACCACATGGCACTCCGGAGCCGCCCCGTTCTGCCCGCTGCCATCCTAAGGTTCAACGGACGTACCTTTGCGACTCCTGCCCGATGGGCTCACCAGCCGCCAGTGGACCCGTCGTCAGCGCGGACGCCGGTGACGTCGTTCTGCCACACCGGGTCGCCGTTCTCGTCGGTCTTGCCCTGGTAGTGGGGGACCTTCTCGAGGGTGACGATGACCTCCATGTTGAGGAGCTCCTGCTCGTCGAGCTCGAAGGGCCCGTCCGGGACGTCGATGCCGAGCTTGCCGAGGTCCTGCTTCAGGCCCCAGAGCGCCTGCGGCTGGAGGGAGTAGTCCTTGAACGCCTTGCGGTTGTTCTGGTCCTTGAGCGTGAACACAACGGCCAGCTTGGGCTTGTTCGCCTGCGACTTGGCCTCCTTGCATTCCGTGATGATGGCGGGGTAGTCGCCGCTCTCGAGTGCCGGGAATCCCTCTGAGGAGACGCCGGTCATGTCGACCTGGATCGGCATGTCAGTTCCTTTCGGTGGAAGGTGTTGCAGGTGCCGCGGTGATGGCTTTCACCCCGCGCTTGTGGTCGAGAATCGCTCCCAGGGATGGGTTGACGATCTCGAGAGGGAGCTGCGGGCCGGACTGGGGCTGTCGGAACTTGGCCAGTACCTTCCCGTTGCTCTTGAGGAGGAGCTTTCGTTGCGCAGAGCGCGTGTTCTCCTCCAGGTATCCGATGGCGGATACGCACTGGAACATGCCCTTGATGACGCCTGGCGTGAGTGCCATGCGGATCAGGACGATGTTGGTTGCCTCGTCCTTGATCTCCTCTGCGTGGGAGCAGAAGACGACCACCAGTCCGTGCTCGCGTGCGATGGCACACCAGCTACGGACCAGCTCCAGAACGAGCTCGTTGGCCTTGCCGTACTCCGGCTGCGAAGGCATCTGCGGCGTCGGACTCGACACCATGACCTTCTGCAGAGCGAGACGGTAGAGGGCAGAGACGGTGTCGAAGCCGATCACGTCGAAGGGCAACTCTCCCTTACGGATGCGAGCCTTGAGCTGCTGGGAGATGCTGATCACGTCGTCGAACGTGATCTGAGGGATCTTGCCCTGGTCGTTGGGCTTGGGCCAGATCATGACGTCGTCACGGTCAGCGAGGACCTCTGCACCTCCCTCCAGATCGAGGATGAGCACCTTGTCCGCCGTACCGAGAAGCGTGGTCTTGCCAGCTCCCGGGTACGAGAACAGTGCCATCGAGATGCCCAGCGCCTGTGAGACTTCTGACGCTGGAGCCCATGGCTCGGCTTGCACCGAACCGGTTGCGGTACCCATCTGGCCTCCTGTTGGGGGTGATTGTGCCTACAGTTCAATTATAGTGGAAACCTCGAGTGAAATCAAGAGCCTCCGTTGTCACAGGTGGTAGCCGGACTCCAGTGTGTACGGCCCCTCATGGGCCTGTGACCAGACCGTGATGAGTTCGACCTCCCCAGGACAGAACGCATCGAAGTGCAGGTGACCGTGGTCGCAAGGAGCGAGGTAGACCATGGTTTGTACGCGTGTCTCACAGCGCTTGCAGATCACCCAGGCCTGCATCCTTATGCGCACGTTCCTCCTTCCACTCGTTGACGAGACGCAGCAGGTCGTCACGTGAGCTGACGTTCTGCGGCGTGAGGGTACGCTGTGCGGTCTGGGTTCCGTACGTCCCCTTAGCGTAACCGTTCTCGAGGATGTACTCCAGGTCGTCTCCACGCGACATCGCAGAGCAGAGCTCCTCGACATCGCAGTCCCAACAGCCCTCCCAGCGGCGGTGCGGGTAGATGGCAAGGTCCTGCGAAGCGATCTCGTGGAGGACCATCTCCGTGTTCCGACCCCACTCGTCGATCTGGTACTGCGAGAGGTCGACCCAGTGGCGGGTATGGAAGGGCGTCTGGTCTGCGTTCTCCCTCTCCTTCAGGCGCTGAATGAAGACCCCGTAGTGCTCGTGGATCTCCGCAGGAGCTTCCTCACCGTCTGGCACCTGGTGGTGCTTGCGAACGGCGTCGATGTACCCCTGCGCGAGGATGTTGTCGTTCCACTCCATGGACAGCCATCCCTCGGGTGGCGTCTTCGAGTTCGCAGCGAGTGCTCTCGGTGGCTTGGACATCTTCTTGTTGACGCCGTTGTACAGGCAGCCAGCGAGCTCCTCACCGATGAGGTGCTGAGCAGCGAACGCGTACCCCGTGATCTGGTGGTCGTTGGCCAGCATGCGGATGTCCGGCTTCTGGCTGTACGTCTTGTTCTCGATGAGGGCGAGGTGCTTCTCGACGATGTGCTCCATGACCCCGTCGATCGTGCCGACCAGGTAGATGTGCGGACCGACGTTCGGGAAGGGGATGCGGAAGCTGACCTCGGGACAGATGATCCGGTAGCCCTTGCTCGCGACAGGGTTGTCCCATCCGTACCGGTCGAAGTACTGCACGAGGAGCTGCTGAGCGGCTTCCCGGCTCGTGATGAGACGGTACTGCTCCTCCATGCTCATCCCTGTGCCAACGACCTTCACGTACTCCGCGGCGATCTTCTCGATCTCCTCGTCCGACCAGCGCTTGACTGCGTCGAGAGGATCCTCACCGAGTGCCTGAGCTGCCACGCCCTCATGGAACGCGGACCCGGTCCAGAGCTCCGTGCGAGGTGCTCCAGCGCGAACCCAGCTCTGACGGTTGGCGGAGGTGAGATCCCACTTCCGTCGACATCGCATGTAGTCCTGCAGCTCGGTCACAGACACGAGCAGTGGGTGCTCTTCGGTAGGTATCACCTTGGGAAACTCCGATCTAAACGAGGCAATTCATGGGCGGTCATAAGTATCCGGAACGATTGCGATCCTCACGTAAATCCGGGTTATTGCCGTGGAAACACGTGGGATTCGTTGTGTCACTTCACGTTACGTGCACCCTGCAGGAAGCCCACGACGTACTCGACGAGCTCCTCCCGTGACCAGGTAGAGGACTCCGAGTTGAGCAGGGCTCCTGCGTTGACGAAGAGCTCCTCGTCAGACATCACCCGTGGAGTCAGCTCGTCGTGGATCGACAGGTCGCCCATCTTGCACGCCATGTCGAGGATGTACATGCCACTGCCGTGCATGTACCCGTTGTACCAGGCACGTGCAAGGGTCAGCTCGTTGAAGCCGATCATGCGGATGTCGCGGATGATGAACGCCGCATGCATGCCCGGCTGGTTCAGGAGGGTCTCCATGAACAGTGGGGTCTCTGTGAGGTCAGACACGTCCACTCCTTCCATCCCTGAGGCCGCCGGCGTACCCGATGACTGCACCGATGACGAACGCAAGGCAGCCACCGACGATGAGACCGAAGACCATGTCCCGCGAGAGGTTGATCACTGGCGTGGGAGCGCGGCCAGCTTGACCTGCGCCGATCGGAAGCGGATCTGGGGCTCCGGGGTACGGAGGTTGCGGAGGATGCCTCCGACGTAGTTGAGCTTCTGGTCGTACGCGACGTAGTCCTTGGTACCGGCGATGACGAGTGCCTCACCGATCTCCTGCTCCGTGTAGCCGCGCAGGAGCCATGCTCGGACGAACGAGTCGATGGTCTCCGGAGGCTCGTCCTCGAACAGCCAGAGCCACAGCTCCTGGACGTCCTCGAACTCCATGACCCCGAGCACCCTGTCTCTGGTCTTGCGGTTCTTGCCCATCAGGTGATCCTTTCCTCTTCCTTGGCCGGCTCCAGGTTGTCGCCGATCCTCCAGTGCAGACCGGTTGGTCCATCGAGGACGAACCCCGTCGTTCCTTCCGGTGCGTTGAACAGCTGCGGCTTGAGGCTCCCGTTGCGGAGATCCTCCTCGAACGCCTTGCGGGTCTTGAACACCGTCTGCTTGGCTGGGTAGGCACTGAGCTGCATCTTCACGTACTGCTCGATGGCCTCGTCCTGCGTGAAGCCCTTACCCCATCCGATGGAGCTGATCGCGTAGACGTTTGCGTCATCCGTAGACAAGGCACTCACCTTCCTCGTGGTTGCACAGGTTGTGCTCCTGTCCTGGTACCGAGGTGTCGTAGTACCCCGGACGGTCGTACTCCTGCGGCTCGCAAGGATCCTCGCTGGTGTGTCCACAGCAAGGGAAGTCCTCACACCTGGCCATCGGTCTCCTCCTCCTTCGGCTCGCGGCTCGACATTCCGAGCGTGAACCCGGTAGGCGTCACCTTGAGGTCGATCACGTCGAAGAACTCCTGACGCTCCTCGGGAGTCAGGTCCTCCCACTCCTTGCCAGCCATGTCAGTCCCTTCCGTGCTGGGGCACGTGGCAGCGCCCCTCCTTGTTGGCTACCAGCTTGCTGAAGACCCTTCCACAGACGGTGCAGGGTACGTCGACCCCGTAGCGCATCATCCACGTGGTACCGGAGCTGGTCACCGGCTCCTCCTTGATCGACGGCGCATCGGAGTAGGTCCCCTCACCCTGGCACGCCACCTTCTTCTCTGCGATCTCCGCCTCCGGTCCGATGTAGACCGCGGACTCCTTGTCGATCTGCGTCAGGTGCAGGTGGCACACCACTGCGATGTGCTCCTGGTCGCTGCGCACGTCTTCCAAGCCCAACGGGCGGGAGATGTACAAGGGATCGATCACTCGACCGCGCCAACGCGCTAGCCTGTGACCGTCTAGGTCGCAGTAGAGGAAACTGTCCTCATCACCCTTCGCTGCCATCTGGCCACTCCTGTCCTGTTTCCGCGAGCTTTTGCCCGCTGATTCTATTATAGTGGAACAACGTGGACTTTACAATGGACCTGGTAGTGGCCATCACCAACCCCAGTCTTCGTGGTCACCGTAGAGGATCTCCTCGTTGACGGTCATGGCGACGTTGATGTTGAGCTCCCTGGCCTTCCAGCCACGCTCGACGATCTTGTCTGGCGACCCCGTAGCACGGAACCTCGTCACGATCACCGTCTGGGTCTGTCCACGCCGTAGCAGGCGAGAGATGGCCTGGTTCATGTCTGCAGGGAGCTCCGTCTCCTCGATGAAGACGACCCTCCGTCCTGCCTGCATGTCCACGCCCTCCTTCAACGCAGCGATCGTGGCAACGACGATGGTGTCCGGTCCCTTGTCGTACAGAGCCAGAGCCTCCTCCTTCTGCTTCAGAGAGCTGCTCCCGGTGAAGAGGGCAATCGGTCGCTTGGGGAACCTCTTCCGCAACCGTTCCAACACCACCTGTGCCGAGTCGCGGAACCAGGTGAACACGACGACCCGTTCGTTCGCTGCGTTCTCGGGCATCCACTCGATGAAGGCATCCACCTTCGGGTTCGCCTGCGTCGGTGGGTTGGTCGTGAGCATTCGGAACCGTTGGGCCATCGCTCCACCGCTGAGCAGGATCTCAGAGTCCATCCCTGGGTGCTCGAGGATGTACTCCTTGCGTGCCTTGCGGAACATCTCGTACACCGATGCCGGGAGTGGAACCTCGATCCCTCCCTCCGGTTCCTCGACGACCTCCAACCCTGCAAGGGAAGGGATGTCCTTGAGCATCCGTCGCATGGAGAACTCGCGCATGGCGTTCTGGAACGCGACCTTCTTGTCACGCTGCAGGCCATGCACAACCCGGTCCCAGTTCGTGTCCTCGATGACGCAGAACTCCTCGACGAAGTTCCAGTACCCACGGTACCGGTTGCGGTCAGCGTGGTGCAGGAAGGGCCAGATGTCTCCTGGGTTGGACACCAACGGAGTACCTGAGAGACACCACACCGGAGTGGTGCGGTTCTTCGCCTCGACGTTGCGTGTCTTGAACAGCTGCTGCGTCCAGATGTTGTTCCTGCCACGGAGTCGCTGACTCTCGTCGAACAGGTACAGACCCCACTTGTTCTTCTGCAGCAATGGGTACCGATGGTTCACCTTCGTCTTCGGGTCAATGAACGTCGACCACGTGTTGTACGAGGTGAGGACGAAGTCTGCAGGTGCTGAGAGTGCTGCAGTCCTCTGCTCCCAACCCTCCGACCGATACGTGCTTGACACAGTGGCGTTGGGAGCGAACATCCGGATCTTCCGTTCCCACGAAGGCAACAGGTACGCCGGTGCGGTGATGAGCCTCGGACCTGGCAACTCCATTGCTGCAACGATGGCAGGTGGAGTCTTGCCCACTCCCTGCTCGTCGAACAGACCCCACGTGTTCGCCTTCAGGAAGGCCTCGACGGCCTCTTCCTGGTAGGGGTCTAGGTGATAGTCCGGCATGCCATTCCTTCCTGTCCTGTTGGGGCGGTGGTACCGAGATCGGGCAGGGAACTCGAGAGCTCGGTACCACCTAGGTCACCCCGCGTCTGCCCCTGCGGATGGCGGAATGACCTTGTGGCCCCGAAGGGAGTCGAACCCCTCGTGCTCAAGCACTGACGACCAGGACAGGGAATCGTGCGGCGAGCTACTACCTTGTAGGCCTTGGTGGGTGACGCACGCAGAGCCACGTCATAACGTACGCCACCCACAGGTGTGAGCTGGATCAGCTCTCGGTCGTCTCCTCGGCCGGCGCCTCGGGAGCAGCCGGAGCAGCCGGTGCCTCCTTGTAGGAGTCGATCTTGGAGATGGACGAGGCACGGACCAGCGCCTGCTTGATCTTGTCACCCTCACGGCGACGACCGGTCGAGTAGACCTCGACCGAGACGAGCACGTACGGAACACCCCGTCGCGCCTCGATGCCGGCGACCTGTCCCTGCTGACCGACGTAGTCGCTGCCCTTGGTGGTGACCTCGACGAGAGTGCCGTTCGGCCACTGCTCGGCGAGTGCGGCGACCTTCTGGGCCTCCAGCTCGGCAGCGGTCGGCTTCGGGGGAGCAGCAGGAGCCTCGGCAGCCTTGGTCTCGACGGCCTCGGGCTCTGCGGTTGCGTTGCGGTTTGCCATTGCGGTGGTTCCTTTCGTGATGCCAGAGGTCCATCCCCTGACAGGTTGTGGGTACTGCGGGTGGTTCAGTTGGAGGTGCGATCGAGGACGGAGATGTCAACGTCCCCGTTCTGGACACCCTTGCGGAGCATGGCGAGCAGGGCACCCAGAGGACCCATCCGGTCCTCGAGGTACTTCATGATCCGGTTCTCGGAGGCCGTTGCGAAGGTCTGCCGCTGCAGTGCGTCGAGTGCCTTCGCAACGCTGTCCTTGGCGAACGCCTCGTGCTCCTCGTCCCAGGGGCTGTCGCAGGCCTCGTCGAGCCCCAGCTCCATGGCCTTGGCGTGACGGACCTTCATCATGGTCAGCATCTCCTCGGAGACGACCTTCCACGCTGGCAGGTCCAGGAACTCTGTGGCGAGTGCCTCGCCCAGCTGCTCCCAGTTCTCGATGAGCTCCTCGGTCATGGCCTCCAGCTCTGCGGCAGAGCTGACTCCACGACCCTTGTCCTCGACTGTGGGTGCCACCACAGCCTCCCTTCCTCGGGTGTTGCGAGCTTTTGCCCGCTGATTCAATTATAGTGGAAGCCACGTGCCTTTACAAGGGCTTTTACAATGGAATTTAGCGGATTTACGGCAGGATCGCATTGCAGCAACGTATTTGTGCCGTCCCAATTCGAACCTGGCGTAAATCCGGTTTTCACGATGCGACCTCGCTCCCTTCCTTCCGCCAGTCCACCAACGCGTGGGCACAGGGCTGGCTGCAGGTGAACTCGGTCCGGGCAACGGTATGAGCTGCCCAGCCCTCGTAGCACCGATACCAGCGTTCACAGAACGGATACGAGCACTTGGCGTGACCCGTCCGCATCAGGGTCGGTGTCATGTAGTCACGGACGAGCGGCTTCATGACCCTCTTGTGGTAGTCCTGCACCGGTTCGATCGTGTTGACCACGAGTACGTTGCTCATCCTGCACGCCCGGTCCAGTGCTGATCGAGGTAACCAACGGAGTCTCGTGGTCGTTGACCGACTGCGTTCAGTAGTCGGTCGGGAATGAGCTGAACCTCGTCAACCCAACCGACGACCTGCTTCGCTGCTCTGCGATCTGCTCTCCGTTTACGGTTGCGTGACTTGCTCACCGTCGTCCTCCTACCTGCTCGTTGTCCTTGTGCAGTTGCACCAGATCCGTGTGGATGGTCCAGAGGAGGTTGTACACGTTCTGGATGCCACGGCTGATCTCCTTGAGGGCGATCAGTTGCGCGTTGTTGATGAGTCCCATGTCGTCACCTCCACTCAATTGCTCTCAGCCCGAGTGGCAGGCTTGATCGTGATGGTCGTGGTCTTGAGTGATCGTCCGGTGAACGTCCAAGGATCCGTTGCGATGAGGTTGAGACTGAGCTCGGGGTTGCCCTTTGCGAGTTCCCTGCTTCGGTTGAGGAACCTTCGGTAGGAGATCTCCCTCTGACCGATGTCCTTCGCGTACGCCACGTACATGTGGTACGCAACCATCAGCGACAGTGGCTTCATCGCCGTGTCCGGGTTCGGTTCGGACTTCTGTCGCCAGAAGCTGTACACCGCATCGGACGTCTCCATCATCTCCTGGCTCGCACGTTCGACCGACTCACTTGCTCGGAAGCCACCTTCCTGCTGCAGCTGACGTCTTCCCTCGACACTGCGCAGGAGCCATGCACTTCGGTTCCTGGCACTGGAGAGCAGCTTCTTGTGTGCCTCCCTCACCGTCTCGGGGTTGTTGATCTCGAACGGCTTGCGGTCAGACCGTACTGGGATGATGACCCAACGGCTGAAGAAGGCTGACTCCGGTGTGTTCGTCGCAGGCATACCGTTCATGGCGAATGCCAGCTTGATCGGGAGTGCCATGGTCACAGGGTCGTGACCCTTCTTCTCGATCATGATCGGCTCACCCGTCGCAAGCTTCTTGAGCAGCGAGTTGTCACGGATCGGTTGGTCGTACGGTGCATCAGTGTCCAGGTTCAGCATCTTGCCCACTAGTGCACTTGACGTGAACTGGCTGCCACCTCCTGCCAGGTCTGTCAGACTCACTGCGCTGCAGTTCTGGTTGCCGATGAACAGTTGCTGGGCTTGCAGGATCGTCGACTTGCCTGTCCTCGCTGGTCCAACCAGAGCGAAGAGGCATCGGTCGGGAGCTTCCTCACTGAGGGTGTACCCTGCGAACATCCACCAGAGGTGGATCGAGTCATCCGGGATCACCTTCTTGACGAACGCGTCCACCTCACCTGTGTCAACCAGTGGGTCCCACAGCGCATCGACCTGTCCGAGACTCCTCCATCCTGGACGGTGATCCTCAAGGGTTCCCTTGTCCCAGTTGAGCATGCCGTTCCTCACGTTCACCAGATGGCTGGTGTCAGGGATCAGCAACGGGTTGTCGATGAGCACGTTCGTCTTGAGGTGCTGGAGTGACCCTGTCTCCAAGCCAGGTGTCCACTTGCTACCCGACAGACCCTGCACCAGGTTCTTGAGGTAGTTGTCTCCAGGGTCGTACACTCCCTTGTCGGGGTTGTACCTCCACCAGTCGTTGAGGTAGTACATCACGTTCTCGGAGTCCTGGATGATCTGGGACACCTCGGTCATGTTCGTGATCTCGGCCTGTGGCACACTCTGCAGTGCATGGTCGATGGTACGGATGACGTACGAGTCATGGTGTCCACAGGTACGGTACTTCTCGCCACTGAACCATCGCTCATGGGTCAGGACGGAGTACACCTCGTTGGGAGTGAGACCTAGCCTCAGACAGCCCATTGCGATGACGAGGTCGTTTGACGACCTGTCCACTCGCTTCCTGTCCTGCGTCAGCTTCGCGCCGACGTCACGTGCACTCGCTTCGGACTCGATACGGGACCACAGCTTCTTGTTGGCTTTGGCGATCCGGTACTCGATACCCAGTTCCAGTGGGTCGGGTTCGTACTCTGCCTCCTGTTGGCGTTCCTCCGCCTTGTCCAAGAGGCTCTCTGGGAAGTCCGTCAGGCTGTAGGTAGGACCGTCTGTCTCGATTGTTCGTGCCCAGTCACCGTCTGCCTTGACGTTCTTCGTTCCTGGGAGTCGCAGGATCCGTGCAACGTCATAGCAGTGGTCACCTCCGAGCTGTTCCTCGAGCCACTTGTTGGCACGCTTGACCTTCTGCCAGTCCGTCGTCCATCCGATGTTCCAGAACGCGTACAAGCCACGTCCGCTGAACTCGATACGGGTCGGGGGATACTGGAACGTCCTCAGTTCCTCGAGCTTCAGTTCGAGCCAGTTGGTCGTGCCATCAGGGTCCAGGTCAACGTGGAGGTTGCATGTTCCGAGGGTTTGGCTTTCCAGTCCTCTGCTGCCCTTGACTGGCTGGTAGTCCGGTGGGAGGACACTGATCCTCGACCACACGTGAAGGTCGCTTCTGCCTCCGTAGTCCTCAGCGCAACGTTCGACTTGGTCGACACGGTACGCAACGCTTCGGAAGCCTGTCTCGTCAGGGTTGCACACTCCAACCGTGAAGACACTGTCAGGTGGTGCATCCTTGTACCTGGCACGCAGAGCTTCCAGCGTCTCCAGTTGGCGGTCAGTTGATGGCACGGGGCACGTATCCTTCCTCACCGCGACGGTAGATGTCTGTCTCCCACTGGAAGCCTTCCAGCTCGTCGTCGATCATGATCGGCGTTCCCAGTGCACCGTAGAACGCTCCGTCGTTCGCAGTCATCGGTCGAGGTTCCATCTCGCTGGCATGCAACCGTAGTGCAGCGTACAGGCCCGGGCTCACTCGAATCCGCTTCACCTGCGGGGTCTCGGTTGCTATCGCAACTCGGTTGATCGCTTCCACCATCGCCTGCTTGTTCGGTGGAGAGGTCGGTTCCTGCTGGAGTGCCCTCGTGTTGTCGTACTCCGTCATCAGCCTGTCCCATCTGTCGGTTATCCGAGTTTTGTCGGTCGTTCAATTATATGTGACTTCCGTGAGGAAATCAAGCCCTATCGGCCGTCTCCCTACAGCCATGGCCACTGTGGGCGTGGTAGGTCTCCCCATCCGAACTCGTCGTAGAACCGATCCCTGTTGGTGAACGGTACATCCCAAACAACGGTGCTGCCATTAACGTAGCCGTCCTCTGTCTCGACGTAGTACTCGTCTCGACGGTCAACAGGTAGTACCTGCCACGAGTCGTACTTCAGCTTCACCATCGCCTGAGTCACGTTCGTAGCATGGTTGTACCGTTGCAGGCTGATTGCCAACGGGGTGTCTTCAATCTGGTCTGCATCCAGTACCCTCGGTAGGCTACCCTGTCGGTGCTTGCTCCTCGACATCACGTCCTCCAGGTCTCGTCGAAGATCTGTGTGGCCCATTCCACTGCACGTTCGTCATCCACTCCCCGTAGGTGAACCGACTCACCGTCCTCCTCCAGCATCTCCCGCACCTTCTCCTGCTGCCGTTCCATTCCCATCACCGGTGGGTAGTTGCCGTACTCGTGGTACACCTCTGCCCAGTAGGCGAGGACGTTGATGAACTCACCCCTCGTCAGACGGTGTACGACTTGTACACTCACCCTCAGTTCGCCATCTGCGCTTCTCGTGAACCGTGCCATGGTCTTCAGATCCTCTCACAGTCGAGGTTGTTGACCGTCTGGCATCGACTGGTCTCGGTTGGTTCTGGACTCCAGTTGGTACGAGGGTTCGACAGGATGTACCAGAGCAGCGTGCTTGCAACTGCTCCAATGCCGAAACCGATGACCAGTGCCACCAGCAGCATCTCAGTCACCTCACCCGTTGTGTGCATCCGTCTCTGTGGGTTCATGCTGTCCACCCTTCCCAGAGGTTCGTGATGGTGTGGCACCGTTCCTGATCGTCCTCGACCATCCGTACTACGTCGAATGCGTAGTCACCTCCGGCCTGCATCACCAGGAACACTGCGTTCACCTCGGGGTCGTACATGTACCCAACGGGGTGCACTTTCAGGGGCCACTGTCGCTGGTAGACACCGGATACCGTGGGGTCTACGTCATCGTCCAGCACCTCCTGCAGGTCCTGCAGCTTCTCGATGAACTCTGAGAGGGTCACCGTATGCTCCTAACTGTCTGGGTTTGCCTGGGATTACCGTCCGGTTCTCCCGATTTTGACTGTTTTTGGACCGTTCCAGTAGACGGGGTTATATAGTACAAAACCCACCGGTTTCGGTCAGATCCCGCGAAGGTTCGGACTTCACCCTCCTCTCCCGTCACGTCAGGTTCCTCCTCCGCAGTTCGGCCTTGAGAAGACTGTGGTCTCGTCGGATGTCAGCCAGTGCAGCTTCGTCCGAGAACATCCCTGCCAGTCCGTAGGCTCGTGACAAGACCCGCATCTCGGTACGGATCTCACCCACCTGTGCCTTCCGCGCCCACAGTTCGTAGTCCTCGATCTCTTCGCTTGCCATGGTGGTTACTGCCTCTCCATGTAGCCGTCAGGGCACAGCACCCTGAGGTTGTCGTAGCTCTTGTTCCAGATGCACTGTTCCCAGTGACGAGTGTCACTCCGTGCTGGGTAGGCATCGTCTCCCTCTGCGAGAGAGTCTGCCAGCTCACCCGGAACGTACTGCCAACCGAGCGTCAGTAGCAGTCCCATCAGCAACCGTACTAGGCGCCTCTTCCAACGCTGCAACCAACGGTTCATCGTGTTCTCCTGTCCTGTACGTCGGATCGTCTGATCCGGAAGTCACCTCTGACATCGCAGTCAGAGGTGACAACCGCGTCAGGCGAGTGACTTCTTCCTACGGTCTACCTCGTATCGGGCTTCGGTTCGTGAGAGTCCGTTCGCTACCATCCGACCGTCTACGAAGACGGCCCAACTGTAGATGTCGTTCCCGTTCCACTTACGCGCGGTCACACGTGGCATGTCCGTTCCGCCTTCCTTCTACGCGTTCGCTTCTTCGATCGACTCTCGGAGAGCGTCGAGTGATCGCTGATCCCGGTCCAGGTAGAACCGCGTTGCCATGTCGTACTCCTCCTGAGTGATGTCCCGGATCGTGATGATCCGGATCCACGACACGTTGAGAGTGCAACCGTCGCATCCTGGGACTGCCTTACCGTCCCGCACGATGTGAGAGTGTCGGATGTCCTGAGCCATGGCCTGGCCTCCGTTTCTACTGGGGTGATTGAGTGCCATAGTCAATTATACGGTTGAGCCCCCGGCTTCGATAAGAGCCCTGTCACGGTCCGTTCTCAGCAAGTTCTCAGCTTTCTGAGGAGACGGTTGGTCTGGTGTATTCCCCGTTCGCTCCTGGGTCCCGCCGGACGACGGTCCACTCGGCTCTCTCCCGCTGGGCCCTGGTCTTACAAGGAGCGACCGACGGGAAATTGCACTGCCAGAGCCACGGTTCGCCACCGTAACCTCCTCCCCCCTGCGTGATCCGGCGCACCAGAAGGCTTCCTCTGGCCACATCGGTCGGTCAGTTGAGGTTGACATCGGTAAGCACGTACCCAGGGTAGTCCATGTCCGCCCGGATGAGCAACGGTTGCGGGTTCAGCCAGTTACGTACCACCGGCGGAACCTTGATCGGCACATCGTTCACCTGCACGCAGCCGGTGATGTCAACGGTGACACCACCGACTGTGAACAGCATCCGTCCGTTGTGGTCCATCAGCTATCGGACCCTTCTGCGATCTCTCGCACTGCACGGGCGTACCCGTCTCGGTTGCCTTGTGTGCGACCGTCGTTGTACTTCTCGTACCACCACTTCTCAGTGCGGCACACTCTGCACTCGACGGTGTTGTGCAGTTCCGAACGCATGTGCTTGAGCACCACGAGCTCGTCCGGCTGCACCTCGATGGTCATCGCCTCTGTCGGCTGCAGTGGGATCGTCATCGGTCCATGTCCCACACGCGCGACAGTTGGTCGATCGCGTCTGACACTTCGTCTGCCGTGGGCGGGCAGATGCACTGCGTGGTACCCGTTGCCAGGTACTCATCTGCCCACTGGAGAGCGGTGTTGTCCTGCGCCCAGATGCGGAACAGGTACACCCCCGGTCCCATCTGGTCACGGGCGTTCTCGATCGCAGCAACCATCGCCTTGGCGAGGCACGGAGCGGTGTGACCCTGCTCCGGTGTGCGTGTGACGGGGTAGTCCATCACGGTCTCCTGTCCTGTTGCGTTCCACTGCCACTGTGACAGCGGCGGCAGGACATCCTTCACCCCTGCGAAGGACGTCCCACCGTCAGCTGGTCAGTAGCGGTTGCCGTCCATGGTCTGGACGACCTTCCACTGCAGCTTGACCTTCTGGGTCATGTCCCGACCGTCCTGCGACGGGCCTGGGTCGAGCACCACGTACACCTCGTCACCTGCAGCGAGGTGGGCGATGTTCGGCAGTGCCACACGGACCACGTGAGTGGTGTGCGTGTCGACGGTGGCATCGAGCTTGTGACTGGCCATCGGGTGTCTCCTGTCCTGTTGCCCTGTACCGCTCTGGTGCAGGCGGCGACTGCCAACCGGTTGTGGTTGGCAGTCACCGTCCGCGTCAGCTGCGGGCGAGCAGGTACTCCATCTCCTTCTGCGCACGGGTGCGGGCGCCGGCCTTGGGGTGAACCTCGGCGTTGGCGGCGGCCTCCGCGCGGTCCTCGTCGGACCACTGCTGCAGCTGGAACTGGGGGCACCGCTCCGTGTGCTGAGCGATCTGCTCGGCCCACTCGGTCTTGAGCTCCTTGCCGCAGGCGGGGCACTGGCTGATGGCCTTGGCCGTCTGGGTCTCGACCGCGGGGGTCTCGACGGTGGTGGCGGCCTGGGTCTTCGTGGTGCGTGCCATGGTACTCTCCTGTCCTGTGGGATCGGTGTGATCCCGGTTGTCCCCTGGGGTCTTCCCCACGGGCTGCAATGCCCGGATTTGCACCCGGGCACCACAGTCACGCTTGGGTCGGACAGACGGAGAAATGCACTGGGGAATAGTGGCAGGGGTTTCCCCCTGGGGTACTCAGTCACTGTGGATTTGTCAAAGGCTACCTGTTTTTCCCTACGTTTAATTCTAAGGGGTAGCCGCGGGGTTTGATAAGGGGTTCCCAGGGACCAATTTTGAACCGTTCTCAGCAAGGCTTCAGACTTCGATCGAGGTGAAACATTGGCACAATG
>Ga0190271_10000369_pt1 | contig 22607 bp, 6 predicted proteins | sample Popmic356T_FD_133747 | JGI IMG/M metagenome (GOLD analysis project Ga0190271, IMG submission 133747) | Populus adjacent soil microbial communities from riparian zone of Weber River, Utah, USA - 356 T | ecosystem: Environmental > Terrestrial > Soil > Riparian zone | place: USA: Utah | collected...
CCCAGCACGTGCTGGCCGAGGTAGGCGAGCACCAGGTTGTTGTTCACCGGCGCGATCGTGTAGAGCCGCGTCTCGCGGAACTTGCGCTCGATGTCGTACTCGGTGGCGAACGCGAAGCCGCCGTGGGTGTCCATGCAGGCGTTGGCGGCCTGCCAGGAGGCCTCCGACGCGAGCAGCTTGGCCGTGTTGGCCTCCGCGGCGCAGTCGCGGTCCTCGTCGTAGAGCCAGGCGGCCTTCCAGCGCACCAGGTCGGCGGCCTGGAGGGCGGCGTGGGCGCGGGCGATCGGGAACTGCACGCCCTGGTTGGCGCCGATCGGCTTCCCGAACACGACCCGCTCGGAGGCGTAGGCGACGGCGCGGTCGACGAAGAAGCGCCCGTCGCCGATGCACTCGGCGGCGATCAGGATGCGCTCGGCGTTCAGCCCGCGGAGGATGTACCTGAAGCCCTCGCCCTCCTCGCCGATCAGCGCGTCCGCCGGCAGCTCGAGGTCGTCGAAGAAGATCTCGGTCGTCGAGTGGTTGACCATCGCCGCGATCGGCTGGATCGTGAGCCCGTTCCCGCGCGCCTCGCGGAGGTCGACCAGGAACACGGATAGGCCCTGGCTCCGCTTCTCGACCTCCTCGGCGGGGGTTGTGCGCGCCAGCAGAACCATCAGGTCGGAGTGCTCGGCGCGCGAGGTCCAGATCTTCTGGCCGTTCACGACCCAGCCGTCGCCGTTCCGCTTGGCGGTGGTCTGGATGCGGGTGGTGTCGGAGCCGACCGTCGGCTCGGTGACGCCGAACGCCTGCACCCGCAGCTGCCCCGACGCGATGCCGGGCAGCCAGCGCTCGCGCTGCTCCTCGCTGCCGTGGCGCAGCAGCACGCCCATCACGTACATCTGCGCGTGGCAGGCGGCCGCATTCGCCCCGGAGGCGTTGACCTCCTCCATGATCGCCGCCGCCGCGGCGATGCCGAGGCCGGAGCCGCCGTAGCGCTCGGGCACGAGCGCGGCGAGCCAGCCGCCTGGGTGAGCGCCTCGACGAACTCGGTCGGGTAGGTGTCGGGCTCGAGGCCGCGCCAGTACTCGCCGGGGAACCCCGCGCAGAGCGCGGCGACCGCCTCGCGGATGTCGCGCAGCTCGTCGGGCTGATCGAAGTTCACGCCACGGTCCAGGGCTTGTCGACCGCGGGCGCCCGGCCCTTCTGGACCTCGGGCGCGTCGCGCTTGTAGCAGAGGAAGGCGCGGCGGAACTCGACCACGACCTCGCCGTCCTGGTTGATCCCGCGCGAGCGGATCGTCACCACGCCCATCTGGGGCCGCGACTCCGACTCGCGCAGCTCCAGTACCTCGCTCTGCGCCCAGAGCGTGTCGCCCACGAACACGGGCTTCGGCAGCTTGATGTCGGTCCACTCGAGGTTGGCCGCGCCGTTCTCGCTCGTGTCGGGGATGGTCAGCCCGGTGATCAGCGCCAGCGTGAAGGTGCTGTTCACGAGCGGGCGGCCGAACGGGGTGCCGGCCGCGTAGTGGTCGTTGAAGTGCATCTGGTTCGTGTTCATCGTCAGGCAGGTGAACCAGACGTTGTCCGCCTCCGTGACGGTGCGTCCCAGGCGGCTCGTGTAGACGTCGCCGACCTCGAAGTCCTCGAAGAACCGCCCGCGCCATTCCTTGGGTGCCGCTTCGCTCATCCTCCATCCCTTCGTGTCCGAGCGAGGATCCCGCGCGCCCGCGCGGCGACCGGCTCGTCGATCATGGTCCCGGCCAGGGCGACCGCGCCCCGCCCCTCGCGCTCGGCCTCGGCGAGCGCCGCAAGCGTGCTCTGGGCCCACTCGACCTGCTCCGCCGACGGGGTGAAGGCGGCGTTCACCACGGCGACCTGCGCCGGGTGGATGCACGCCTTTCCCGCGAACCCGAGGGCGCGCGCCTGCTCGGCCTCGCGCCGGACGACATCCAGGTCGCGGAAGTCGAGGCACGGGCTGTCGATGGGCCGCTGGATGCCGGCCGCGGCCGAGTCGACGGCGATGCTCGAGCGCGCGAACAGGAGCTCGAGACCGTCCCCGTAGGGCTCGAGCCCGAGGGCGACGGAGAGATCGACGGCGCCGAGCATGAGGGCGGAGACGGCCGGGGAGGAGGCGATGGCGTGGGCCTCGCGAAGCCCGGCGGGCGTCTCGACGATGGCGACCACCGGCGGCCCCGCGCGGAGCTCGCTGACGGCGGCGGCGGTCGCCTTGGGGACGACGACGGCGTCCACGCGGAGCTCGGCGGCGAGCTCGAGGTCCTCGGCGGCGGCGATCCGCAGGAGGCGGAGCGGACTCGGGCCGGGCTCGGCGGGCTCGCCCACCGCGCGCGCGTCGTCCGCGCCACGCGCGTCGTCCGCGCGTCCTTCACCCAGCACCTCGCGCACGACTTCGCGCGCGCGATCCTTCTCCGCCGCCGGCACGGCGTCCTCCAGGTCGGCGATCACGGCGTCGGCGTCCGACTCGAGCGCCCCTCGCAGCTTGCGCTCCTCGTTGCCCGGCGCGAACAGCAGCGAGCGCACCGAGGCGAGCGGGGCGTCGCCGCTCACTCGCTCGCTCCCTCCGGACCGAACGCGCCGGCGCGCGCGAACCCCGCGATGCGGTCGGCGTCGAAGCCGCACAGCTCGGTCAACACCGCCTCCGTGTGCTCGCCGCGGAACGGGCCGCGCCGGAGCGGAGGCTCGTGATCGCTCATCCGCAGCGGCGTCGCGGCCTGCCGCACCGCTCCGAAGCGCGGGTGCTCGACCTCCACGACCGCGCCGCGGGCGCGGGCCTGCTCGTCCTCCAGCGCATCGGCAACCTCGTTCACGGGCCCCACCGGGATGCCCGCCTCGGACAGCGCCGCCACCCACTCGTCCGTGCTTCGCTCGCGGAACGCCGCCTGGAGCGTCGGGAGCAGCTCGTCGCGGTGCTCGTCCCTGCCGGCGAAGTCGGCGAAGCGCGGATCCTCGAGCAGCTCCGGCAGCCCGATCTCGACGCACAGGCGCTCCCAGAACTTCTGCTTCGGGCAGGCCACCACGATCCACCCGTCGGCCGACTCGAACGCCTGGAACGGGACGATCGAGGGGTGGGCCGAGTCGGGCATCCGGCGCGGCTTGAACTCACCCGTGGCCGCCCAGGTGCCCACGTAGCAGAGCTGCGCGAGGGCCACCTCGAACAGCGAGACCTCGCAGTCGCAGCCCACGCCGTCGCGGCGCGCCCGCCACAGCCCGGCCATCAGCGCCAGCGACGCCGCGTACCCCGCGCTCAGGTCCACCAGCGACAGGCCGCTCTTGGTGGGCGGCCCGTCCGGGTCCCCGGTGAGGCTCATCCAGCCGGCGAGCCCCTGGACCACGTAGTCGTAGCCGCCCTCCTTGGCGCGCGGCCCGTTGGTGCCGAACCCGGTCAGCGCGCAGCACACGATCCGCGGGTTGACCGGGGCGAGGGCCTCGTAGGTGAGGCCCAGGCGCGCGGGCTGGTCGCCACGCAGGTTCGAGTAGACCGCGTCGGCGCGCCGGACGAGCTCCCCGAACACCTCGCGGCCCGCCTCCGTGCGCAGGTCGAGCGAGACGCTCCGCTTGTTGCGGTTGAAGGTCTCGAAGAAGAGCGAGTCCTCGCCCTCCTGGAAGGGCGGGACGTAACGCGAGACATCGCCGCCGCTGCCCGGGTCCTCGATCTTGATCACGTCCGCGCCGAGGTCGGCGAGCTGAAGCGTGCCCCAGGGGCCGGCGCCGAACTGCTCCACCGACAGCACCGTCACGTCGGCCAGCGGCCCGCCGCCTACCACGGATCACCCACGATCGGATGCGTCCCACCCGTCACCGTCAGCTCGCCTGGCCCGACCGGCTTCCGGCACGCCGCGCACACGGTGAGCGGGTGGAACTCCTCGCCGCACACGTGCTGGAACACGACCGGCTCCTTGCCTGGCTCGCACTGCCGGTCGCCCCACTCCTTCAGGGCCAGCACGATGGGGCGCAGCTCGAGGCCGGCCTCGGTGAGGTGGTACTCGTGGCGCGGCGGCCGCTCCGAGTACAGCCGCCGCTCCAGGAGCCCGATCTCCTCGAGCCGGCGCAGGCGCGAGACGAGCACGTCGCGCGGCGCCCCGGTGTAGCCGGCGAGGTCCTCGAAGCGCCGGTAGCCGTAGCCGATCTCGCGCACTACGAGCAGCGAGTACTTGTCGCCGAATACCGCGAGGGCGTCCGCCACCGAGCAGACTCTACGAGTGGGTTTGACTTTCGAACTCACGGTGGACTAGCGTAGCTCGCCATGACCAACGGAACCGAAATCCCGATCGTCCTCATCCATGGCTTCTGGGTTACTCCCCGGAGTTGGGAGCATTGGATCACCCACTACGAGGCCAAGGGTCACCGTGTGATCGCGCCCGCCTATCCCGGCTTCGAGGTGGAGGTCGAGGCGCTCAACGCCGACCCGACGCCGATCGAGCAGCTCACGGTCCCCGCCATCATGGAGCACCTCGAGTCGGTGGTCGGCGGGCTCGACACCCCGCCGATCATCATGGGGCACTCGGCCGGCGGGGTCTTCACGCAGCTGCTGCTCGACCGTGGCCACGGGGTCGCCGGGGTCGCGAGCAACTCCGCTCCCACCGAGGGCGTCAAGGTGGTGCCGCTGTCCCAGATCAAGGCGGGCTTCCCGGTGCTGAAGAACCCCGCGAACCGCCACCGCGCGGTCGGCCTGACGTACGAGCAGTGGCACTACGCGTTCACGAACACGTTCAGCGAGGAGGAGTCCCGGGGGCTGTACGAGCGCTATCACGTGCCGGCATCCGGGTCGATCTTCTGGGGCAGCGCGCTCGCCAACATCCACCCGGGCAAGGACGACACCCACGTCAACTACAAGAACGACGACCGGGCGCCGCTCCTGTTCATCTCGGGCAGCGAGGACCACCTGATGCCGCCGAAGATCCAGCGCTCGAACGCCAAGCACTACAAGTCGGACACCGTCACCGAGGTGAAGGAGTACGAGGGCTACGCGCACCTGCTGCCCGCCCAGGAGGGCTGGGAGCAGATCGCCGACGACGCGCTCGACTGGGCGCTGAGCCACGCGGTGCAGCCGAGCAGCGCTTGACTGGGGTTCGCCTCACGCACATAGGCGGGCCGACGGTCCTGATCGAGGTGGGCGGCCGGCGCCTCTTGACCGACCCGACCTTCGACCCGCCGGGCGGCAAGTACTCGTTCGGCTGGGGCACGGGCTCGCGCAAGACGGCGGGCCCGTCGATCCCGGCCGCCGAGCTCGCCGACATCGACGCGGTCCTGCTGAGCCACGACCACCACGACGACAACCTCGACCCGGCCGGGCGCGCGCTGCTGCCGTCCGCTGGGGTGGTGGTCACCACCGAGGCGGGCGCGCGGCGGCTGGGCGGCAGCGCGCGCGGGCTGGCGCCATGGGCGAGGACCGCGCTCGAGGCGGAGGGACGGCCGGCGATCGAGATCACCGCAACGCCCTGCCGGCACGGCCCGCCGCTGAGCCGCCGGATCGTGGGAGACGTGATCGGCTTCGCGCTCGCCTGGGAGGGCCAGGAGCACGGCGTGCTGTGGATCACGGGCGACACGGTGCTGTACGACGGAGTGCGCGAGGTGGCCGAGCGGCTGACGGTGGACACCGCGCTCCTGCACCTGGGCGGGGTGCGCTTCCCGGTCTCCGGACCGCTCCGCTACACGATGACCGCCCGCGAGGCCGTGGAGCTGTGCGGCCTGGTGAAGCCGCGCACGGCGATCCCGATCCACTACGGGGGCTGGGCCCACTTCAAGGAGGGTCGGGAGGCGATCGAGCGCGAGCTGGCCGGGGCGTCCGAAGAGGTGCGCCGGAGCATCCGCTGGCTGCCGCTCGGGGCGCCGGTCGAACTGGAAGTCTAACCCTCGACTCAAGCCTGACGGGCCATCTGCCATCCCCCGTACGCGGGACGGCGCGCACCCCCCGATGGTCCTGGTCGAAGCGTTCATTTAATTGAACGCCGAATAGGTCAGTTGACCTATGGCAGGCTCCTCCGGGGGGTGCGTCTAATGGTCGCGCATGTGCCTTTCCTCATGAGCTTCTCTCATAGGAGGCCTTGCGCCCCCACATGTTGGAGTGCCCCCACTACCGAACTCCTGGCCGAGCCATGTCTCGTGCCGGGCGGGCCCGCGCCGCGGGACTCGCTGCGGCGCTTGGGCTGCTCGCGGTCCTGGCGCTGACGCCGGCCTCGGCCGGCGCCGCCATCCCGATCGCCGTCAACGACACGCGCGACCGGCCCGACCGCAGCATCGGCGACGGCGTCTGCGCCACGGTCGGAGGGACCTGCACCCTCCGCGCCGCGGTCCAGGAGGCCAACGCGCTGCTCGGCCAGGACACCATCAACCTGGGCCCGGGCGTCTACGAGCTCGAGATCCCCGTCGCCAACGAGGACACTCAGAGCACCGGCGACCACGACATCGTCGACACGGTCAACATCGTCGGCACCGGCGCCGGCGCGACCTTCATCGACGGCGGCTTCCCGCTGCCCGACCAGCCGGTCGAGGCGCACGGCATCGACCGGCTGTTCGAGATCCACCCGAGCGCCGGCAACGTCACCTTCAGGTCGCTCTCGATCCGCGACGGCTACTCCGAGGAGGGCGGCGGCGGGATCCAGAACTGGTCGCCCGGCCTCCTCCGGCTCGAGAACGTCCACCTGCTCCACAACCTCGCCTCGAAGTCCGGCGGCGGCCTCAACAACGACGACCCGTTCGCCTACGAGTGGCCGACGGGCTCGCTGACGCCCACGGCCACCATCCCCAGCGGCCGGGTCGAGATCACCGGCTCGAAGCTCGCCGGCAACTCAGCCGGCAGCGGCGGCGCCGCCGTGAACAACGTCTCGAACGGGACCATCACGATCACCGACAGCGAGGTCGTGGACAACCCGGGCCAGATGATCCCGGATCCGGCGCAGTTCATCGACCCGTTCGACCCCGAGCCGGTCGAGTACATCCCCGGGCCCGGCGTATACGAGCCCGCCGTGAGCGCGATCGGCAGCGAGGGCGCGTTCGAGGGCATCGGGACGATCCGCATCGTCGACTCCCTGGTGGCGCGCAACTTCGCGCCGACCGAAGGGGCCGGCGTCCACATCGAGGAGGACGGCACCCTCGAGATCCTCGACTCCGTCTTCGAGGACAACATCACGGAGTCCGACGGCGGCGCCATCTACACGAACGGCGGCCGGGTGACGATCGACGGCACCACCGTCAAGGAGAACACCGCCAGCGCCAACGCCGGCGCCTACTACTCGGGTGGCGCCACCAGCTCGGTCGGGCTGCGCAGCAAGATCTCGATCACCGATTCGAAGTTCCTCAAGAACGTGGCCTGGGCGTCGGCCGGCGCGGTCCACAGCGGCGGTGACGGCGAGCTGGTCGTCACCGACGTCGAGGTGAAGGACAACCAGGCCAAGGAGGACGCCGGCGGCGGCGTCGAGGTGGGCGACCGGTCGAGCCTCCTGATGACCCGCGGCACCGTCTCCGGCAACTCCGCCTACAGCGAGGGCGGCGGCCTCTTCACGGCGAGCGAGCGCCCGCAGGTCGTGCGCGACTCGTCCTTCTCGAAGAACAGCGCGGGCGTGCCCGGCCTCGAGGGCAACGACGCGGGCGGCGGCGGCGTATACACGGAGGGCGGCCCGGTCGAGATCACCGGCGCGACGATCTCCGAGAACACCAGCACGGCCGAGGGCGGCGGGCTGAGCATCGACAACCACGGCCAGGTCGACGTGATCGACAGCGTGGTGTGGGGCAACTCGACGCTGATGGACGGCGGCGGCGTCGAGAACAGCGGCGCCAAGGTCACGTTCGAGCGCGTGATGGTCCGGAACAACAGGGCCCCCAACATGGACGGCGGCGGCATCCACAACTCGTCGAGCGGCGAGTTCACGGTGCTCGACACCACCATGCGGGAAAACAGGGCGGCCAACGGCGGCGGCTTCACGAACGCCTCCGACAGCACGCTGGTGATGCGCCGCACGCTGATCACCGGCAACACGGCGAAGCGGCCGCCCAACCCGGAGGACCCCGAGCACGGCGGGCTCGGAGGCGGCTTCTACTCCATCAGCGACGGCGGCGGGGTGATGGAGAACACCACGATCTCGCACAACAATTCGAACGTGCGCGGCGGTGGCATGTACCACGACGCCGACGCCTCGTTCAAGATCGTCAACACGACGGTGTGGCGCAACTCGGCGCCGTTCGGGGGCGGGATCTCGACGGTCGAGTCGGACTTCGTGCCGAGCATCCCGCCGCAGCCGAACCCGCTGACGCTCAAGAACACGATCGTGGCCGGGAGCCTGGAGGGCGGCAGCTGCGACGCCTTCGTTAAGTCGGAGGGCGGCAACCTGGCCGGTCCGGGGCACACCTGCTTCATCGTGGTCCCGGGCTCGGACCTGCAGATGGGCGCCGTGCGCGACCGCCAGGGCGCCAACCCCGCCCTCGACGCGCTTGCCGACAACGGCGGGCACACGCTCACCCACGCGCCCAGATACGGGAGCCTCGCGATCGACGGCGGCCATGGCGTCTGCCCGGAGACCGATCAGCGTGGTGTGGCGCGCCCGCAGAACGGCCGCTGCGACGTCGGCGCGTTCGAGTTCGCCGGCCCGCCGCCGCCCGCGGACGAGGAGCCGCCCGACACGCAGTACGTCTCCGGCCCCACCCAGGACAGCCTCGAGACCAACGCCTTCTTCTTCACGGGCACGGACAACCTCACGCCGACGGACGAGCTCATCTACGAGTGCCGCCTGATCGAGCACGATCTGACCGAGGCGCCGGAGCCGCAGAGTCCCTTCGAGGCGATCGACCCGATGTTCATCTTCCAGTCCTGCTCGAGCGGCTGGCGGACCGAGCTCTTTGAGGGCGGGCTCTACACGTTCGAGGTCCGCGCGATCGACCGCGCCGGTCGCGAGGACCCGACCCCGGCGGAGTTCACGTTCGACGGGCTGGACAACAACCCGCCGGACACGATCATCGCCGAGAAGCCCCCGCTCGTCACCAACAGCCGCGCCGCGACGTTCACCTTCTCCGGCGTCGACAACGGCACGCCGGCGCCGTTCCTGGAGTACGAGTGCCGCCTCGACAGCCGCGATCCGGAGATGTGGCTCGAGTGCTTCAACCCGACCTTCTACTCCAACCTCACGAGCGGGCAGCACACGCTCGAGGTTCGCGCGATCGACGGCGCCGAGGTGTACGACCCGACGCCCGCGCGCTACACGTGGACAGTCGGCACCGGCACGGCGCCGGACGGCACGACCGACTGCGACACGGCGAACGTCACGCTGACGCCCACCGCCGACGGCTGGGTCGACGAGGTCAACCCGGTCGAGAACTACCTGTTCGACCAGGAGCTGGAGGTCCGCTCCGACGCCACCGGCAACCCGGACGCGCAGCCGCCGGAGCCCGTCATCGGCCAGAACGCCCGGACGCTCGTGCGCTTCCCCGTGCCGAGCGACGCGCAGGACTGCGTGCTCGAGTCCGCCACGCTGCGGCTCTTCGCCGACGGCATGACGGAGGACCGCACGCTCCACGCGATCCCGCTCGCCGAGCCGTTCCGCGAGAGCACGCTCACCTGGGCGAGCCAGCCCGACACGCTGAACGCCGCGCCGGCCGCGACGAACTCGGGCGAGGCGTATCGCGAGTGGGACGTGAAGGCACACGTCGAGGCGATGCTCGAGTCCGGCGTCAGCCACGGCTGGCAGATCCGCGACGCGCACGAGAACGACCGGGAGAACGGCGGCGACCAGAGCTTCGCCAGCCGTGAGACGCCGCAGGATCCCCCCGAGGTCACGCTGCCCGAGCTGAAGCTCCGCTACGTGGCCGAGGGGACGCCGACGCCCGAGCCGCCCACCATGGACCCGGGCACCGTCCCGACCGAGGTGCACTGCGGCGAGGTCCTGACCGAGGACACGATCGTCGGCAACGACCTCGACAACTGCCCGGGCGAGGGGCTCGTGGTCGGCGCGTCGAACATCGTGGTCGACCTTAACGGCCACCGCATCGACGGGCCGGACTACCTGATCGAGAACACGACCGGCCAGGAGGAGGGCTTCCCGGCCGGCATCCGGATCAGCGGGCGCACGAACGTGATCGTGCGCAACGGCATCGTCCGCCAGTTCGGCTGGGGCGTGCTGATGAGCTCCGGCGCGACCCACAACGTGGTCGACAACGTCGACAGCTTCGGCCATGCGATCGCGGGCATCGAGCTCTTCGACGCCGACGACGGCCGCAGCGGCAACACGATCCAGAACAGCACGATCGCCGACAACGAGCTCGGCGTGCTGCTCGGCGCGGGCACCGAGGCGGCCGTGGTGAAGAACAACGAGATCCACGGGAACCTCGGCGAGCAGGTCTTCATCCACAACTCCGACAGCAACCGCATCGAGAAAAACACGATGCATGGGATCCCGACCGACCCGAACCTCGACAGCGACGGCGGGGTGCTGCTCGAGGGCGCCTCCGACAACGTCCTGGCCGGCAACACCGTGCACGACACGGGCGACGCCGGCATCAACATCCACATGGGATCGCACCGCAACACGGTCGACGGCGGGACCTACTACCGCAACGGCGACGCCGGTGTGATCATCAACGATTCCGACCGCACCAAGATCCTCGAGATCACCTCGCACCAGCAGTCGGACGGCGGCGTCGTGCTTGGCAACGCCCATGACACCGAGGTGCGCAACAGCGACCTGCGCTTCAACCCGAGCGGCGTCGAGGCGAGCAACACAAACCGCCTGATCGTCTACAACAACGACGCCTCGGACAGCCTGCAGACCGGGCTCGAGATCGGCAACGGGGTCGGCATCCGCATCCTCGACAACGTGGTGCACCGGGCGGGCGGCGCGGGCATCGGCATGGAGGGCGTCGCGTTCAACGCCTTCGGCGTCCCGGTAGGCGGCGCCCTGATCCAGAACAACCGAACCGACCAGAACGGCCAGAGCGGGATCGAGGTCGCCGACGGCGGGCACACCGTCCGCGGAAACCAGGCTTACAACAACGCCGGCTTTGGCATCAACGCCGGCGAGAACCCGGCGATCCCTGGTGACCCGTTCCCGGGCACCAACATCGACGGCGGCGGAAACAAGGCGAGCGGCAACGCCGAGCTCGAGCAGTGTATGGGGGTTGTTTGCGACACGGGCTCGGCACCGCCGCTCGTCCCGCCGGACGTGACTCCGCCGGTCACCGTCATCACCCAGCATCCGGGCCCGGTGTCCGGCGGCGACGTGACGTTCGAGTTCACCGCCAACGACCAGACGCCCGACGGCGCCGCCTTCTCGCCGCCCACGGCGATGGAGTACGAGTGCCGCCTCGACCCGCTGCCGGACCCGCTGCCCGAGTCTCAGGAGCCTGATCTTGAGCCGCCCAACCCCGGCGAGCCGCCGGACATCGACACACCGCCGGATGGCGAGGGCTGGGTCGAGTGCATGAGCCCGATGACCTTCAAGGGCCTGGACGAAGGGCCGCACCACTTCGAGGTGCGCGCGAGCGACTTCGCCGACCTGAAGGACATCACGCCGGCGACGCACGACTGGGCCGTCGAGCTGGTGCCCGAGGAGGAAGGTGCAGGAAGCCTCGCCCCCGAGACCCGCATCGCGTCCGGCCCGCCCGCCGTGACCACTGCGACCTCGGCGACCTTCCGCTTCAGCGGCAGCGACGACACCACGCCCGGCCCCAATCTGGCCTTCGAGTGCAAGCTCGACACGGGCGCCTGGGCGGACTGCGCCACCCCGCGCACCTACCACGGTTTGGCGCCCGGCCAGCACAACTTCCAGGTGAGGGCGATCGACCGCTGGGGCAACGCCGACCCGGAGCCGGCCGCGATGACGTGGATGATCCAGACGCCGCCGCCGGACCTGATCCCGCCCGAGACCACGATCGACTCCGGCCCCGACCGGACGACCGCGCAGACCGGTGCCACGTTCACCTTCTCGAGCGACGACCCGGACGCGACGTTCCAGTGCCGGCTGAACGGCGCCTCGTTGTTCAGCAACTGCACCTCGCCGCACGTACTCAGCGGACTGCCGGTCGGCGACCGCGCGCTCGAAGTGCGTGCGAAGGATCAGGCCGGGAACGCCGATCCGACGCCGGCTGTCTACGACTGGACGATCAGCGCGGCGCCGGTGCCCACCTTCGTGCACTGCGGGATGAAGGTGAACAACAGCATCCTGGTCCGCAACGACCTGGTGGACTGCCTGTTCGACGGCCTGATCGTGAACGCCAACGGCATCACGATCGACCTGGACGGCCACACGATCGACGGCAAGGGCCTCGGCGCCGGTGTCCGCAACAAGGGCTTCGACAACGTCACGATCAAGAACGGCCGGCTCGTCGACTACGACTGGGGGGTCGCCCTCAACGTCGGCACGCGCCGGAACGTCGTCGAGAACCTGCGGCCGGAGATGACCCAAGAGGCGGCGATCGGCCTCGGCCACATCGCCGAGCCTGATCCGGCGCTCCCGGTCGAGCCGCCGGACCCGTTCCCCTCGGCCGACTCCGGCGTGCGCGAGAACGTCATCAGGGGCAACACGATCATCGGGAACAGCCGCGGCGTGTGGGCGACCGCCAACACCCAGGGCACGCTGATCACGGGCAACTCGCTGACCGCGACGTCTGACGATGCGATCTGGCTCGAGCGCTCGCACCACAACCGGGTCGAGAACAACGAGCTCGATGCGTCGAGCGGCGCGGGCGTGTTGCTCGAGGGCTCGACGTTCAACACGGTCGTCGACAACGAGCTCGAGGGCAACAACGGCGGCGTGAAGCTCGACGTGACGCACACCCCGCCGGTCGACGTGCAGTCGAACGACAACCGCATCGAGGGCAACCTGATCGAGGAGAGCGGCGGCCTCGACATCATCCACTCGGACCGCAACGAGCTGATCGCCAACATCGTCCGGCGCGCCAACGACAGCGGCGTCTCGCTCGAGTTCGCCCGCGACAACCTCGTCAAGGGCAACGACCTGCGCACGAACAAGAGCGGGATCAACCTCAAGGAGTCCTCCGGCAACCGCCTGGAGAGCAACGACGCCGGCGACTCCGAGAGCACCGGCATCTCGCTCGAGGCGCACTCGTTCAGCAACGAGCTGGTCGGCAACCAGTCGAGCAACAACGACGGCGACGGGATCTACGTGGGCGACGAGTCGCCGGTGGGGGCCGGGACGCTGCTCGAGAGCAATACGACGAACAACAACAAGACCCACGGCATCGTCGTCTCCAAGCCGGCCCACATCATCAAGAACAACAGCGCCAACGACAACGGCAGCTGGGGCATCTACTCAGGGGTCCCGAGCAACGGGCGCCAGAACGTGGACGCGGGCGGCAACCGCGGCCAGGGCAACCTCGGCCCGCTCGACCCGATCACGCTCATGCCGATGCAGTGCCACCTGGTCGACTGCGCCGGCGAGGGCCCGATCCTGGCCGACAACGTGCCGCCTGAGACCCAGATCATCGAGCGGCCGGACAACCCCAGCACGAGCGACGCCGCGCTCTTCCGATTCAGCGGGACCGACAACGCGAGCAGCGTCACGTTCGAGTGCAAGCTCGACGCCGCCGAGTTCGTGCCGTGCAGCTCACCGGCGGTGTTCGAGGGGCTCACGCTGGGCGTGCACACGCTCCAGGTGCGTGCGGTGGACGCGTCGGAGAACGTGGACGCCACACCGGCAGCCTTCACCTGGACGGTCGGGGCGCAGCCCGTGGGCCAGCCGCCCGAGACGACTGTCGAGAAGGGCCCGGACCTCACCACCGTCCGAAGCGACGCGACGTTCGAGTTCCACGCCAGCGAGCGCCACGCGACGTTCCAGTGCAAGCTGGACGCGGGCGAGTTCGCGCCGTGCGCCTGGACCGGCGCCTCGAACGTCCTGACCGGCACCAGTGGGTCGATCTCCTACACCGGCCTGTCGGTGGGCACGCACACCTTCGAGGTGCGGGCGGTCGACCTCGACAGCAACGTCGACCAGACCCCCGCTACCTACACGTGGCGCGTGATGCCCCCGCCCGTCCCGACGCAGGGCGTCTGCGGCCAGTTCGTAACCAACAGCATCATGCTCACGAACGACATGCTCGACTGCCCGGGCCACGGCCTGATCGTGGGCGCGAGCGACATCACGATCGACCTGAACGGGCACGCCGTGGACGGCACCGGGCTCGACGCCGGCATCCTCATCAACGGCCACGACTCGGTGACGGTCACGGGCGGCCAGATCCACGAGTTCGACTTCGGCGTGATGCTGGGCGCGGGCACTTCCCAAAACGTCGTGCACGGCACGCGGGTGGAGAACAACCAGGAGGCCGGGATCGCCCTGTCCGACGCCGACCAGAACGGCCTCGGCAACACGATCCGCGACAACGTCGTCACCGGCAACAGCTGGGGCGTGGCGCTCCTGAGCGGCACCCGCCATGCCGTCGTGCGCGACAACGACTTCGCCTCCAACGCCGACACGGCCGTGCATATGGAGCAGGCCAGCCAGAACCTGGTCACGCACAACGAGATGGCGCGCTCGAGCGGCGCGGGCGTGTTCATGCAGGGCGGCGGCCAGAACACGGTGGTCGAGAACGAGATGATCGCCAACGCCCAGGGTGTGGTCGTGGGCGAGGAGCTGATCCCGTCGAACAACAACGTCGTCGAGCGCAACACGATCGAGGAGACGAACGGCCCAGGCGTGGTCGTGTCCGACTCGCTCGGCACCAAGGTCGTGAACAACACCATCGGTGAGTCGAACGGCGCGGGGATCGCTCTCGATATCGCGCACAACTCCGTGGTGACGGGCAACGATCTGCGCTCGGCGGGCGCCGGCATCGAGCTGAGCGAGTCGACCGGCAACCTGATTCAGGACAACAACGCCGGTGGCACGCTCGGCGCCGGCATCTCGCTCGAGCTCTCGTTCGCCAACGACATCGTCGACAACCAGGCGAGCGGGAACGGCGGCGAGGGCATCGAGGTCGGCGACTCGGCGCCGGCCGGGCAGGGCAACTTGATAGCGCGCAACGTGGCGGACTCGAACGGCGGCGACGGCTTCATCATCGAGGGCGCCGGGCACATCCTCACCCAGAACCGGGCCATGCTGAACGGCGGCTGGGGGATCTACGCGCCGGTCGGGGCGATCGACGGTGGGGGCAACTTCGCGGCCGGGAACATGGAGCCCGGCCAGTGCGTCGGCGTGGTCTGCACGATCGGGACGGCTCCCGGCGAGCCCGACACCTGGTTCGTGGACAAGCCGCCGGCCGTTTCGAACAGCCGCAACGCGAGCTTCACGTACATGGGCAAGGACGACTCGACGCCCCTCGTGAACCTCGTCTTCGAGTGCCGCCTGGACAGCACGAACGACCTGGCCTGGGAGGACTGCGAGTACCCGCACGAGGTCATGAACCTCAGCCCGGGCATGCACACGCTCGACGTCCGGACGGTGGACATCGGCGAGCTGGCCGACAGCACGCCGGCGAGCTACACGTGGGAGTACCGCCCGCTGCCGGCGAACGACCCGCCCGAGGTCTTCATCGACATGAAGCCCGAGGCCGCGACCTGGGCGCTCGACTCGATCTTCACGTTCCACTCGAACGAGCCGGACGTGACGTTCGAGTGCAAGGTCGACTTCCACCCATGGGAGAACTGCGGCTTCGAAACCGTCTCTCACATGAACCAGGGCGGCTTCGAGTGGGGCCTCGAGGAGATCGAGGTCGGCAACCACACCTTCCACGTGCGCGCCACGGACTTCGAGGGGAACGTGGGCCCGACCGCGACCTACACGTGGAAGCTGCTCGGGGTCTTCACCAACTTCACCGCCGGCCCGGGCTTCACGCCGGGGACCGAGGGCGAGCCCGCCACAGGTGGAGAGGTGCAGAGCTCCGAGGCCACGATCCGCTTCGAGGCCAACGTCGCGGACGCGACCTATGAGTGCTCGCTCGACCTCGAGCCGTTCACTCCCTGCACGTCGCCCGTGCACTACACGGGCCTCCTCCCCGGTGAGCATCTGCTGCGGGTGATCGCCACCGACGAGAACGGTGTGGAGCAGGTCGAGGCGTCGGAGTACGAGTGGGAGGTGCTGGAGCCGTTCGACAACACGCCGCCCCAGACCACGCTCGAGCGCATGCCGGCCGACGGCAGCAGCTCCACGATCTTCGAGTTCGCCGGCACCGACGACCAGACGCCGCCCGTCCTCCTGACCTTCGAGTGCCGCGTCGACAGCACCAGCGACCTGGATTGGGAGGAGTGCACCAACCCGTACAACCTGCTCGACCACTACACCTACGCGGACTTCCAGCTGGCACCCGGCCCGCATGTGTTCGAGGTGCGCGCGCGGGATGCGTTCGAGCCGCTCTTCCCCGACCCGGCCAACCCCGACTTCGAAGGCAATGTCGACCCGACCCCCGTCCGCTACGTCTGGACCTCGACGGCCGACACGGACCCGCCCGGCACCGGCATCACCTCCGGCCCGGAGGGCAGGACCGGGGAGACCGAGGCGACCTTCGAGTTCTTCGGTACCGACAACGCCAGCCCGGCGCACCTGATGGAGTTCGAGTGCTCGCTGGACGGCGCGCCGTTCGAGCCGTGCAGCTCGCCCGAGACGGTCTCGGCCGAGCCGGGCACCCACACCTTCCGCATGCGCGCGGTGGACCTCGCCGGCAACCCGGACCCGACGCCCGCAACCCGCACCTGGGAGATCGTCTCGGCCCCGGTCGCCCGAATCACCTCTGGCCCCGCCGGTCGGATCCTGCCCGGCCAGACGACCCCGCCGGCACCGAGCCTCCAGGACCGCGCGATCTTCGAGTTCACCTCCGACAACCCGAACGGGTCCTTCGAGTGCTCGCTCGACGGCGCCGAGTTCGAGCCCTGCACCTCGCCCTACGCGGCCTGGCTCGTGGAGGACGGCGAGCACGTGTTCGAGGTGCGCGGTGTGAGCGACCTCCGGACGATCGACGGCGAGCCGATCGTGCAGGAGCCGCCGACCGCCTACGAGTGGCTCGCGCAGCTCGGCCCCGACACGACGCGCCCGGACACCACGATCACGTCCGGGCCGCCCGCCTCGACGCTCGACTCCATCGCCACTTTCCGGTTTACCGGCAGCGACAACCGCACGCCCGCGAGCCTGCTGACGTTCGAGTGCTCGCTCGACGGTGGGCTCAACTACTCGTCCTGCACCTCGCCCGAGCAGTTCTCCGACATGACGCACGGCCCGCACGAGCTGCTGGTGCGCGCCCGTGACGTGGCGGGCAACTTCGACGCAACCCCGGCGCGCTACACCTGGACGGTCGCCCTGCCGCCGGTGGTGACGATCAGCTCCGGCCCCGACGAGGTGACCGAGAGCACTAGCGCACACTTCGAGTTTTCGTCCAACGTGCCGGGTTCAGGCTTCAAGTGCTGGCTCGACGGCCAGATGCTGGGCGACTGCACCTCGCCGCAGAACTTCTCCGGCCTGGCCGGCGGCGACCACCTGTTCGCGGTGCTGGCGACCTCGCCGAGCGGGCACACGAGCGTCCAGTGGGAGGAGTGGGAGTGGACGGTCGGGCCGACGGAAGCGCCCATCACGACGTTCCACTCCGGCCCCGACGTGTCGACGCTCGACACGAGCGCGGAGTTCACCTTCTCCGCGAACAAGCCGAACGCCACCTTCACCTGCTCGCTCGACGGCCGCGACCCCGAGCCCTGCAGCTCGCCGCTCGTCTATCCGCGCCTGCATCCGGGCGACCACCGGCTCGAGGTCATCGCCGCGTCGCCGCCGATCCTCGACCCGACCGGCGAGCCGATCGAGCCCGACTACGACCCGGTCCCGGCCGTCTACGAGTGGGAGATCATCGACACGGAGCCGCCCATCGCCTCGATCGACTGGGGACCGCGCGCCACGACCGAGAGCCTGATCGCGGTCTTCGGCCTGAGCTCCGACGACCCGACAGCGACGCTCGAGTGCTCGCTCGACGGCGAGGGCTTCAACGAGCGCGAACCCGTCGTGGACTTCTCCGACCTCGAGCGGGGGTCGCACAGCCTCCGCGTGCGGGCGGTCGATCTGGTCGGCAACGTCGGTCCCATCGACACGCACAACTGGACGATCACGCAGCCCGGGCCGCCGAACACGCCCGTGGGCACGAACGTGACGGTCACGATCCCGATGCCTGACGGGCCCGGCAACGCCACGGTCAACTTCTTCGACGTCAACATCGCCGGCCGCACTACCGTCGACGCTCTCACCGGCGGGCCCGAGCTGCCGCCCGGCTACACCCAGGGCGGAGCGCGCTACTACGACGTCGGCACGACCGCCGACTTCGGCGAGCCCGCCACGCTGTGCCTCGACTACGAGCCCGGCCGCTACCAGACAAGCGCGGTCCGGCTGCTCATGGCGGACGGCACCACCTGGATCGACGTCACCACGCTCAACAACCCATTCATCGGGAAGATCTGCGCGGCGGAGGCGGAGATGGGCAGCGGCGAGTCGGCGCTCTTCGTGATCGCCGCCGCCAACACGGGCATCGCGCCGCTCGTGTCGGTCCTCTCGGGCCCGCCGCCGGTCGCGAACAGCGGAACGGCGACGTTCGAGCTCTACGCCGACATGCCGGACGCACAGATCCAGTGCTCGATCGACGGCCTGCCGTTCGAGCGCTGCGAGTCGCCCGTCACCTACACGCACCTGGAGGAGGGCGACCACGACTTCCAGGTTCAGGCGTTCAGCGCCTTCGGCATGCCGCCGCTCGTCCCGACGATCTACGAGTGGGAGGTCGTGCTGCCGCCGGACACGACGCCGCCCGACACGACGATCACGAACGGGCCGCCGTCCATCACCGCCAACACCATCGTCCTGCTCGAGATGGTCGGCCACGACGACCAGACCCACGAGCTCGAGATGGAGTTCGAGTGCCGCCTCGACAACGGCCCCTGGGAGTCCTGCGACCCGTTCGAGGAGATCGAGGTCCTGACGCGCGGCCAGCACCGCATCGAGGTGCGCGCCGTGGACGAGACCGGGAACGCCGACCCGACCCCGGCCTTCCGCGACTTCACCCTGATCGACCTTTCGGTGCCCGACACCTCGATCGACTCCGGGCCCAACTCCGAGACCACCTCCACGAGCGCGTCGTTCACGTACTCGGGCGAGGAGGAGCTGACCGGCGCGGCCGTCAACGAGTTCGAGTGCGCCCTTGACGACGGCGACTACGTGGACTGCTCCGAGCAGCCCTACACGGTGACCGGCCTGAGCGGTGGCCCGCACGTGATGTACGTGCGCGCCCGTGATCCGGACGGCAACCTCGACCCGACGCCGGACTTCTACGAGTGGCTGATCAACGCCCCGGTCGACACCCAGGCGCCCGACACGGTCATCTTCTCGGGCCCGGCCGAGGGCTCCGTCTCCGGTCCCGACGTGATGTTCGCCTTCCTCAGCACCGAGCTGGCCTCGGAGTTCGAGTGCTCGCTTGACAACGAGCCGTTCGAGAGCTGTGAGGGCGTGTACGAGCTGGTCGGGCTCGCCACGGGCTCGCACACGCTGCGGGTGCGCGCGCTCGACATCGCCGAGCCGCCGAACGTGGACGCCAGCCCGGCCGTGCGCAACTGGACCGTCCTGGGCGAGCCGGACACCCAAATCGACTCGACCCCGCCGGACCCGAGCTTCAGCGGGAGCGGCGTGTTCACCTTCTCCTCGGACCAGACCGCCGCCGACGGCGTGACCTTCCAGTGCTCGGTCGACGGCTCCGAGTGGACCCCGTGCAGCTCGCCCTTCACCGCCGGGCCGCTGACGGCCGGCGATCCGGAGAGCGGCGAGGAGCACGAGTTCGAGGTCCGCGCCGTCAGCCGTTTCACCAACCTCGACGGAGAGCCGATCGTGGACGAGTCGCCCGCGAGCTACCAGTGGACAGTGTTCCCGCAGCCGGACCCGCCGGCGTTCGACACCGTGTTCACGTCGACCCCGCCCGAGGTCATGGCCGGCGGCCCGGACGCGATCTACCTGTTCTCCTTCGAGGCGCGATTCGGCGGGGCGCCGACCAATTGGGCCTTCTTCGAGTGCTCGCTCGACGGCGAGCCGTGGGAGGAGTGCGAGCCGCCGCACGAGTACGACGGCCTGGCCGACGGCGAGCACACCCTGCGGGTGCGCGCAGTCGACCCGTCGCTCGTGCCCGACTCGACGCCGGCCGAGTTCACCTGGGTCATCGAGCCCGCGCCCGAGACCGTCCTCTCGACCGCCGGCCTGCCGCCCATCGAGACGGACAACACGACGGAGACCTTCACGTTCAGCTCGCCGAGCCCGGACGCGAGCTTCGAGTGCGCGCTCGACACGACGACGTTCACTCCGTGCAGCTCGCCGCACACGATCATGAACATCCCGCACGGCGACCATGAGCTGCAGGTGCGCGCCAAGAGCCCGGCCGGCAGCGTCGACCAGACGCCCGAGGTGCACGAGTGGACGAGCGGCGACATGACGCCGCCGGTGGTCACCTTCACGGGTACACCGCCCGTCAGCGGCGAGGGCACCAGCGCGACGTTCGAGTGGACCTCCGACGACCCCGACGCCCAGTACCTGTGCACCCTGAACGGCGCGACGGACCCGGTCCCGGTGAACCACCAGCAGCGCTTCTGCACCTCGGGCATCACCTACGACAACCTTGCCCCGGGCCTGACCTACACCTTCACGGTCGAGCCGACCAAGCCGTTCCTGCTGGTCTCGGCCGAGCCGGCGGAGTGGGTGTTCTCGATCGTGGACGTGACCGCGCCGGAGACGACGATCGAGTCGGGCCCGGCGGCCCGGATCCTGCCCGAGGCGCCCGCGACCTTCGTGTTCTCCTCGAGCGAGCCGAAGGCAACCTACGAGTGCGCGCTCGACACGCCCGCCGGCGAGGAGCACCAGTGGAACGCCTGCGAGAACCCGGCTGACTTCACGAACGAGCCCGCCGGCCCGCACACCCTGTACGTGCGCGCCGTCGACCTCGCCGACCCGCCGAACGCCGACCCGACGCCCGCGGAGTACGCCTGGACCGTGATCGGGCCGCCGACCACCACGATCACTTCCGCACCGGCCGCCGAGACCTCGGCGCGGAGCGCGACCTTCGTGTTCGAGTCGAACCAGGAGAACGTGACGTTCCGCTGCTCGCTCGACGGCCTCGACTCCGTGCCGTGCAGCTCGCCCTACACGATCGAGGACCTGGCGGCCGGCGAGCACGAGCTCGAGATCCAGGGCACGAACGAGCACGACATGGTCGAGGAGCCCGCGGCCGTCCACGCCTGGACCATCGTGGACGGCGACGCACCTGAGACGACCGTCGAGCTCGGCCCGCCGGCCACCACCACCAGCCGGACGGCGACGTTCACCTTCTCGTCGAACGAGTCCGACGCCCGCTTCGAGTGCGCGCTCGACACGCCCTCCGGCGCGGAGCCCGCCTGGAGCGACTGCGCCGAGCCGCCCGAGAACGCGGTCGAGTTCGCCGACCTGGCGCTGGGCGGGCACGAGCTGCTGGTGCGCGCGGTCGACCCGAGCGACAACGTGGACGCCACGCCGGCCTCGCGCAGCTGGACGATCGTCCCGGCCGGCGCGACCAACACGCCGGTGGGGACGAACGTGACCGTGACCGCGGAGGCCCCGGACGGGTCCACAACCGCGACGGTGACCTTCGGCTCGGTGACCGCGGCCGGCTTCACCGGCGTGGAGCCTCTCCAGGGCGGCGCAGGGCTGCCGCTCGGCTACGTGCCGGCCGGCGCGCGCTACTACGACGTCGGCACGACCGCGACGTGGACCGGTGCGCTGACCGTCTGCCTCACCTACGACCCGAACGCGTTGGCCGAGCCGGTCCGGCTGCTCCACTTCAACGGGAGCGCCTGGGTCGATGTGACGACGACGAACGACGCCGCCGCCGGCCGCATCTGCGGCGAGCCGGGCAGCCTGTCGGCCTTCGCGATCGCGGCCGCGACGACCTCGGTGGTGCCGGAGACCTCGATCAGCTCGGGCCCGGCCGACCCGACCGCGAAGACGGCAGTCGAGTTCGCCTTCGAGTCCGAGTCCAACACGCTCGAGGCGCCCACGTTCGAGTGCTCGCTCGACGAGCCGGTGCCCGAGTGGAGCTCTTGCGAGGCACTCCAACTCTACGAGGGCCTCCTGCCCGGTGAGCACGTGCTGCTGGTGCGCGCGGTGAACGAGCTCGGGATGTTCGACGCCACGCCGGCGCGCTGGGAGTGGACGCAGCACTCGCTCGACACCTTCATCGACCAGGCCCCGCCCGAGGCGACCGAGAGCACGACCGCCGAGTTCGAGTTCTCCTCCGACTTCCCGGGCGTCACCTTCGAGTGCATGCTCGACGAGGCCGCCAACTGGTCGCCCTGCGACGCGCAGACCACCTACACCGGCCTGATCCTCGACGAGCACAGCCTGCTGGTGCGGGCTCGCACCCCGGGCGGCGAGGTCGACGAGACGCCGGCCGAGTGGGAGTGGGCGGTCGGGGACGTGCCTCCGCCGGTCACCCTCGGCCAGACGCCCGCCGCGGTAACCGAGAGCCGGAGCGCCACGTTCACCTTCTCCACGACCGAGTCGGTCACGTTCGAGTGCTCGCTGGACGGCGAGAACTTCCAGCTCTGCAGCACGCCGAAGGTCTACAACGGCCTGGCGCTCGGCGAGCACACCTTCCGGGTGCAGGTCTTCAGCCCCGAGTCGGTCACCGAGCAGGTGC
>Ga0190271_10000370_pt1 | contig 22571 bp, 18 predicted proteins | sample Popmic356T_FD_133747 | JGI IMG/M metagenome (GOLD analysis project Ga0190271, IMG submission 133747) | Populus adjacent soil microbial communities from riparian zone of Weber River, Utah, USA - 356 T | ecosystem: Environmental > Terrestrial > Soil > Riparian zone | place: USA: Utah | collected...
TCTTCCGGCATCGTATCGACGCGGATTCGCACGCTCGCGAGCTCCGCCGCTACCACCGGCCCGATGGCCGCGACCTTCGTTCGCTCGAGACCGGAGCGCAGCGCCGCCTCGAGCCCCCGCTTGTGCGCGAGCTCGAGCAGCCGCTGCACCTGGGCCTTGCTCGTGAACGCGATGGCGTCGACGCGGCCGGCTGCGAGCTCGCCGATCAACGCCGTGACGCGCTCGTCGTCGGCCTGCGACGCGTACACGTATGGCGCGACGGCATCGACGCCGGCACCGCGCTGCTCGAAGAAGTCGACGAGCTGCCGATCTTGATCCTGGTTGTAGAGCTGAAGCGCGACGCGGCGCAACGGTGCCGCGATGGCCTTCGCTGCTTCGATCATGCCGGCCGTCGTGGGCTCGGTCGCCACGTACTCCGGCTCGAGCTCGAGCGCCTTCAGCGCGCGCTTGGGCTTCGGGCCGCGCGTCAGCTTCGGCGTGCGCGCCAGCGCCGCGACGAACGGCGCCTCGCGGCCCGCGCGGCGCGCGAAGCCGACGAGCCGCTGGATGCCTTCGCCGGTGTAGAACACCGCGAGATCGGTGGGCGTCGCGATCAAGCGCTCGATCCAAGCGAGCACACTTGGCTCATCGGGCGAATCGAGGATGCCGACGAGCGGGCAGCGCAACACGCTTGCCCCGCGGCGCTCGAGCAGGCTTGCGAGAACGTCGAGCTGCCGCGCCTCGGGAACGGCGACGACTTTGCCCTTGAGCACGCGGTCGGATTCGTCGGACGGCATGCTCATCGGCTGTGGGCGTGAGTGTCAGCGCTGATTGCCGGCGAGCACCTGCGGCGCGGCGACCACCGCGTTACCCGCGGCGATGGCTTTCAAGCGCGGGAACCTGACGACGGCGCCCGCCTGGATGCGATCGAAGTCGAGGTCGGGGTTGTACTGGCGCAGCAACCAGACCGGCACGTTGTACCTGCGTGCCGCGAGTATCCACAGCGATTCGCCGGGTTTGATGACGTGGCTCTCGATGTCCTCGATCTGGTACGCCGCGAAGAAATCGCTCTGAATTTGCTGGTGATAGGCGCGCCGCTTTTGCTCGAACGTGGGCGCGTCGACGCGCCCGAACTCGAGTGTGAGGTTCTGCCCGAGCACGACCGCTTCGCGGAACGACAGTGAATTGACATCGCGCAGCCGCTGCGTGGGGATCTCGAGCCAATCGGCGTAGTGGCCGAGCGTCTCGAGCGCCTGCACGGTGATCGCGTTCGCCGCGCTCACGGAGTAGTCGCTCGGGTCAGCCGCGAGCACGTCCTGCTCGATGTCGAGCGCGCCCACGTCAGCGACGACCTCGTCCCCCTCGGCATCGCCGGCCGGTGCCGGCAAGCCGTTCTCGAGGACGGCGGGGGCCAGCGCGGCCGTCACGTCGGCGGACGCTGCCGGCACGGCGGCAACTGCGGCCGGCGACTCGGCCGCCGCAACGACGGGCGACTCGGCGGCGGGCGAGGGCGGCGTCACGACCGCGGCCGCGGCGACGACGGCACCCGCGCCGACGACAGCGCCCGGCGCCGTCGGAATGATGAGCTGCTGACCCACCTGTATGACGTTGCGGTTGCGAATGTCGTTCGCGGCCAGGAGGGCTAGCGGGTCGACGCCGAGCCGGGTTGCGATACGCTCGATGCTGTCGCCGCGGCGCACGACGTAGACGCCTTCGGCACTCGTGGCTGCGAGCGACGGAGTGGCCGCCTCAGCGGCCGCCGGAGCGGCGGGTACCTCGGCGCGCACGAGCGTCGCGTCGGCCGGGGCCGTCACGCCGTCCGTGGGCAAGCGGACCATCTGACCCACACGGATCACGGAGCGGTTCGTCATGCCGTTGACGCTCATCAAGGCCGCGAGGCTGATGCGGTACTCGGCGGCGATCTTCGACAGCGTGTCGCCGCGTTGAACGCGATGCTCGCGGTCGGGCCGTTGCGCGGCGAATAGCTCGTCCGTCTCGATCGTACCGAGCAGCGCCTCGGCGACGGCCGCGGTGTCGCGCGGCAAGCGCAGCTCGAAGCCTTGCGGTACGAGCTTGTCGCCGGACCAGACGATGTCGGTCAACGCCGGGTTCAATGTGCGCAGCGTGCCTTCGCGTACGTTCAGCGCGTCGGCCAGCGTGTCCACCGTCATGAACGCCGGCACCGTGATCGTCGCCGTGTCCGACGGCGGATCCATCTTCAGGTTCTGAAAATAGCGGTCGGGGTTCGAGTCGATCTCGAGGGCCGCGAGAAAGGCCGTATAGAAGTTGCGCGACGCGAAGCCGAACGAGCGGCTCTGGTACTTGGCGACGATCGTCGAGATGTCGTCGGTCTTTTGCTGCTGCACGGCGCGCCGCATTCCGGCGAGGCCGTGGTTGTAGGCCGTCAACGCGAGGGGCCAGGACTGAATGACGCTGTAATTGTCCGCGAGCAGCCGGGCCGCGGCGTCGGAAGAGAGAAACGGATCGCGGCGCTCGTCGACGATGTGGTCGATGCGCATGTAGCGCACGCCCGTCGAGCGCATGAACTGCCACATGCCGGCCGCGCCGACCTTCGAGTACCCCGTGGGATCGAACGACGACTCGACGTGCGGTAGAGCCGCGAGCTCGAGCGGCAAGCCGCGCTTCGTGAGCACCTCCTGGATGTAGGGCTTCCACGTGCCGGAGCGGACCAGTCCCGCGCGGAACCTGTCCGCTTGACCGAGCTGAAAGCGCAACCGCCCCGCGGCAGCGCGAAACTCAGCGTTGCTCGTGCCTTCGGGGAACAGCTTCAGGATGCGCTCTTCCTCGTCGCTCAATCCTTCGTGTGTGCCGCTCGCGAGCTTCGTGAGGACGTTGCGAGTCGTCTCTTGCGCGCGCTCGATGCGCCGGCGCCGCTCGCGCGAGCCCAGGTCCTGCGGAACGCGCACCGTCTGAAAGACGAGGTCCATGCGCAGCGAGTCGTGGATGAAACCCTCGTCTGTGTCGATCTCGGTGTAGACGCGGGTCCAGAACGTAACAGCGGGCTCGAGGCTCGCGGGGCGCGGGAAGAGGTCGTTCTGGGCGGCGACGTGAAAGGAGAAGAGGACGAGGGCGTAGGCTACCGCCGAGCGATATGCGATGCGCATTTAGTGGCTTCCGATTCCAGCGAGCTGAAGTTCTTGGATTATGTCCATCGAGCCCACCGGCCGCTCGGACGCAGTTCACGTCCGAAATCGCCGAAAGGCGGTCGTCCCTTTCCGGTTTTTCTTGTTTGTTTCTATCGGCTTACGGGCGGAAACTACCGCACTGCCTGCGCGTCGTCAAAGTCTTTAGGTGAAGCGTAGCTGCGCATGGGCGCCGAGCCCGGCTCGGGCGCCGAGGTCGCGCGCGCTGCGCGAACCGCCTAGGGCGGCGGCGGCTCGAGCCTCGATAGCTCGAGCCGGCGATCCGCGGTGATATTCTCGAAAGGGCACCGGCACGAGTGCCGACGCGGGATTGAGCGCTGATGCGGAGAGTGTTGAAGGTCTCGCTGTGGGTCATCGTGCTGCTCGCGGCGCTGTCGATCGTGCTACTGACGGCGACGGTCTACACGTACGAGCGGCTGACGGCCGAAACCCTGATCGCCGAGCTTCGGTTCGATGCGACCGGGGATCGGCAGTACATTGCACACCTGCGGACGGGCGATCGCTGCGACGAGCGCGATTTCCCCGTGTTCGGCGATCAATGGCGCGTCGACGCCGAGTTCCTCAAGTGGAAGTACTGGGCGCTCCTGCTCGGGCTCGATTCGCAGTATCGACTCGACCGGCTCGAAGGCCGGTATCGTTCCGCAGCCGAGCAGAACTCGCAGCCGAACGTGGCGCACGCGCTCGGCGAGCGCACGGCCGTCGACTTGGTGTCCGTCGCCGAAACGCTGGGCTCGTGGAACTTCCTGCTCGACGCCACGTACGGCAGCTCGACCTACCAGGACATCGACACGGGCAACGTCTACTACGTTTACCGCACGACGACGGGCATCATCACGCGCGACGAACCGCGGCCCGTTCAGCCTGTGGGCGGCGCACCCTTGTTGGTCACGATCGACGGGGCGTGCGACGACCCCTCGATGTGGCAGCGGTTCACCGAGTGGACGGACGACAACGCTGTCGCCGCGCTCGAGCTCGTCGAATAGATAGATCAGCCGTTCGGGAGAACAACACATGAGAACGCGCTCGCTCGCCGCCATCGCTCTCGCCTTAGGTCTGGGTTTCGCCGCCGGACGCTTCGGCGAAAGCGGCAGTGCCGCCGCGCAAACGGGTGCGCTGACGGCGCTCGACTATCAGGAAATCACGCAGCTCATCAACCGCTATGCGTACGGCATCGACACCTGCGCGAACAACGGCTACGACTACGCGAACGTGTTCACGACCGACGGCGTGTTCGTCGATCGCAACTCGGACGCCGGGTTTGCGGCCGGCGGCCGCGTTCTCGCGCAGGGCCGCGAAGCGCTCGCGACGCTCGTCGGCGGCGGCAGCCGCGGCTGCGCGACGAAGCTCGTCTGGACGGATTGGAGCCATTTGATGCTGAACCACGAGATCACCGCGACCGCGGACGGCGCTGCCGGCCGCGTCTATCTCGTGCAGCTCGGAATGATGGGGCCGGGAAGTGTCGCGCGGCACGGCGGCTACGAAGACGTCTACGTGCGCACGCCTGAAGGCTGGCGCATCAAATCGCGGACGCACGTGCGCGACAAGGCATGGCACAGCGAGAAGCTGCGCACGCCGGACTTGAATTAACCTTAGCGCTTCGCGGCGTCAAAGCTCCGAGCTGTGGAACCCGTCACGATCGTGCTCTGGGTCGCCGCGGGCGTGCTGATCGTCATCGGCGCGCTGGGCCTGATACTGCCGATCTTGCCGGGCGCGCCGTTGATCTTCCTCGGTGCCTTGCTGGCTGCGTGGGCCGAGGACTTCGCGTACATCGGCCTATGGACGCTGCTCGGTCTCGGCGTCTTGAGCGCACTGGCCGTCGTCGTGGACTTCATCGCCGGCGCGTTCGGCGCCCAGCGTTTCGGCGCTTCCGGCCGAGCGGTGACGGGTGCGACTCTCGGCGCGATCGTCGGGATCTTCTTCGGCATCGTCGGCGTGCTCGTCGGCCCGTTCATCGGCGCTGCCATCGGCGAGCTGTCGGTGCGGCGCAACCTCGCCGCGGCTGGGCGCGCCGGCGTCGGCGCCGCGCTCGGCCTCGCGCTCGGCACGGCCGCGAAGCTCGCGATCGCCTTCACCATGATCGGGATCATCGTCGTCATGCGCCTGCTGTAGCGCATGGGGACGTGGGGACGGGTTTATAAATCCGTCCCCGCCCCGAGTCCCCGTCCCCGGCCCCCCGCCTGCAGGGCTTGAATCCCGAAAATGCCGGCCCCACAAAAAGGGCCAGCGAAGATTTCACCCTATTGCAGGAGGCCCAGCATGGTCATTCGAGTCAAAGATCCGTTCGCGACGTTGCTCGGCTTGCAGCACGCGATGGAGAGCGTCATGGGAAGCGATTGGTTCGGCGGCCGGACGTCCGGTCCCGGCGCGTTTCCCCTGCTCAACGTGTTCAACGACGGCGACGATTTCGTCGTGGTCGCGGAGTTGCCCGGGGTCAAGAAAGAAGACCTCGAGATAGAGGTTCGCGGCGACACGGTGCGGATCCACGGCAAGAAAACGATTGCGCAACCTGAAAGTGCGAGCGTCCATCGCCGCGAGCGCGCGGCCGGCGAGTTCGATCGAACGGTCACGCTGCCCGACGACGTCGATGCAGCGAAAGTCGCTGCGGAGTATCGCGACGGCGTCTTGACGCTGCGGTTGCCGCGCGCCGAAAGCGCGAAGCCGCGGACGGTCACCATCAACTGACATTCGGACTGAAGAGGAAACAATCATGGTTAGCCAAGAAGTAACCCCGCGCGCAAAGCGCGAGCTCGCGCAGGCCGAGGAACGCACCGAGGCCGGCAAATTTTTCAGCCCTTACACGGACATTCACGAGACCGATCGCGCCGTCGTCGTGTCGATGGAGGTGCCCGGCGTCGATAAGAACGCGATCGACATTCAGCTCGAGAAGGGCGTGCTGACGGTGAAAGGCACTATCGACTCGGCTAAGTACGAGCCGCTGCGGCCGATCTACTCGGAGTACAACGTCGGCAACTTCGTGCGCACGTTCGCCGTGTCGACGAAGATCGACGGCGGCGGAATCTCCGCGACGGTCGCCGACGGCGTGTTGACGGTCGAGCTCCCGAAAGCGAAGGAAGCGCTGACGCGCCGAATCGCGGTCGGCTAAGGGAAGCGTGCCCCGGCTTCGCGACGAAGCCGGGGGCGTTGGCTTACTAGAGGCCGAACGCGAGCAGCACGTTGCCGGGCGAGCCCACGAAGCCGCCATTGCCGGCAGTCACATACACGATTCCGCCCACGACGACCGGGCCCGGTCCGTCGATCGAGCCTCCGTCGGCTTTGACGCCATTGACCGCCATGAAATCGCGGTTCGTATCGAACGTCCAAAGGACTCGGCCGTCGTCGCTCGCATAGGCGCGCACGGCGCCGTCGGCGCCGCCCGAGAACACGACGCCGGGAATCGACGTCAGCGCTGCGGATTGCGCCGGGCCACAGCCTTGACCCGGCGCGCAGACGGGCGCCTGCGGCGGCGTGAACCAAGCTCTCTGCCCCGTCGCGAGATCGACGGCGTGCAAGCCGCCCGGCGCCGGCGTCAGCTGATCGGCGACGGCGAAATAGGCGTGCGTGCCGTCGACGCTAGCGCCCCAGACGCCGCCGACGGGGCTGCCGCGGCCCCAGCGGTATTCCCAAATCTCGCGGCCGCGCCGCTCGGGGTCGAGCAGGTAGCCGACGCCCGATTTCTGCGTGATGACGAGCGCGTCGCGGCCGTTCGGCAGCGTGACGAGAATCGGCGAGGCCGAGAAGTCGAAGTCGGGCCCGACGTCCTCGGGGCAGTTTGGATTCTCTTCCACCGTAGTCGCATCGCCGCCGCCCGGTGGTGCGCCGCAGCCGAGGATCCAGACGTCGGGCATGATCTGATTGATCCAACGGATGCGGCCCGTCGCGATCTCGAACGCGACGATCGCGTCGCTCGTGCGCGGCGCCGGGTCGGCGTACGCGTTACCAGTCGCCGCATAGATCAGACCGCGTTTCTCGTCGATCGTCGGCGCGCTCCAGATCGGCGAGCCTGCGGGTCCCCAGAGCGGCTTGCCGCTCGAGCTCGTTCCGCGCCGCCGCGGCTCTTCGACGGTGTAGGTTTTCCAGATGACTTCGCCCGTCGTGGCGTCGAGCGACGTCAGGCTGCCGCGGAACGTGCAGCATTCGTAGTCCGGCATCGACGCGGCGCTTTCCTCCGAAACGCCCGACGTCACGACGTAGAGCCGGCCGGCGTGCAGAGTCGGCGCTCCTGTGGCGCGCGCCGCGCGATGGTCGTCGACCTTGCGGACCCAGAGCTCCTTGCCCGTCGCGGCGTCGACGGCGTATGCGCGCGCCTGCGCATCCGCGAAATAGATCGCAAAGCCCGTCGGCGCGTTCGCGGGGCCGACGGGTCCTACCGAGATCGCCGTGCGCACGCCGGACTGCGCCTTGTAAGTCCAATGCGTACAGCCCGTCGCGGGATCGAGCGCGTAGACGGCGCCCGATTGGCTCGCCATGAACAAGCGGCCGCCGACGATCGCGGGTTGCGAGCGCGACTGTGTGACGTCGGCGACGCCGAACGCCCACTTGAGCTTCAGGTTCGCGACGTTGGCAGCGGTGATGCCGCCGCCGTCGCGTTGAAAACGCGTGTTACGGATGTCGGGGCCCCAGCCGTTCCAACTCTGCCCCGAACCGAGCCCGGCGAACGGCGTGCTCGCCGTGCAGAGCCCTTGGTCGAGCTGCGCCGAAGCGGCGAGCACGGGGCGGCCCGTCACGAGCTCCGCGATCGAGACGCGCTGCGCGGGCGTCAGCGCTTGTCCCTGGAGCCGCATCGTGCCCTCGGTCAGCGACTCGACGATCGAGTTCGGCGCGAGCGTGCCCATCGCGGTGCGCGTCGGCACGTCGTCCTCGACGGGGTTGATATGGCATGCCGCGCAATGCTGCGCGAATAGCGCCTCGGCTTCCGGCGCTTGGCTCCACGCTGCGAAGCTCGAAGAGGAAGCGATCAGGAACGACAGAGTCAGTGTGGCGCGCATGAGCCCTCCCGCGCGGGAAGAATAGCCGAATCTGCAAAGCGCCGTGCGGCCTGCTATGGTGAGCGCCCTTCCGATCGCGACTGGTGCTCGCGTTGGCCGCGAACGATCACCAACCTCGGCCGGTCCTCGGCGTCTTGTTGAAGCTGTCGTCGGTCGCGCTGCTCTCGTGCCTCGCCGCGTGCGTGAAGTACCTCGGCGACGGCGTGCCGACGGGGCAGATCATCTTCGTGCGCGGCGTGATCTCGATGGCCGTGCTCGCGTTCATCGCTTGGCACTTCCACGGCTTCAAGATCTTGCGTACCCAGAGGCTTCGCTCGCACGCGCTCCGGTCGTTGGCCGGCACGGCGAGCATGTTCTGCTGGTTCACCGCGCTGACGATGATTCCGCTCGCCGATTTCACGGCGATCAGCTTCACGGCGCCGCTGTTTCTGACGCTTCTCGCGATGGTGTTGCTCGGCGAACGCATTCATGCGTATCGCTGGACGGCGCTCGCGATTGGTTTCGTCGGCGTGCTGATCACGATCGGTCCGCATCTGTCGCTCGGCGGAGACTCGCTCGGCGTGCTCGTGGCGTTCGGTGCGGCCGTGTTCTCGGCGGCCGCCATCACGACCCTGCGTAGCATGAGCGGCGCCGGCGGCGAACATCCACTCGCCATCACGTTCTATTTTTCGTTGACGACGGTGATCTGCTCCGCGCTGACGGCAGTCGGCGGCTGGCCGATGCCGACGCCGGAGCAGTGGTTCTTCATCGGTCTCGCGGCGTTGTTCGGCGTCTTCGGCCAGCTGCTCATGACGATGTCGTACCGCTACGCCGAGGCGTCGACGCTTGCGCCGCTCGACTACACGAATCTGCTATTGGCCGTGACGCTTGGCTTCTACTTCTTCGACGAGGTGCCGCACTGGTCGATGTGGATCGGCGCTCCGCTCGTCATCGCGGCCGGGCTCATCATTCTTTGGCGCGAGTACCGGCGCTACGCCGCCGTGCCGGCGCCGGTCGTGCCGAACGACTGAGCCTGCGCCGCTGGCGCGCCGGTCGCGCGATATCGCGAGCGACTGGCGCTCCTGCACTGACGACCGATCCAAGGTTGCGAGCGGCACGCAATTCTTGGAAGCGAAATGTCCTAGCCGGCCCGAAACGAACGCTGTCCGAGTGGTGGCATGTGTTATGCATCGCCATTGATGGCCTGTGGGTCGGGGTGCAATTGAGGACAGGCATGCGAACGTTTTTCAGCCTACATCGTTGCGGCCGTTCGAGGCGAAGGCGGTATTCCGATTTCCGCCGGCGCTTCGCTCGTTCGTTGCACCCGGCACCATGGGCAGCCCTTCTCATGCGCCGAATCTGCCTAGCCGCTATTTTCCTCCGCGCGACGGCCTGCGCCTCGGCTGTTCGAGCCGTTAGCCCAACCTAAAACCCTCCTGGATGCGTCCGCCATTGGCGCCGCTCTCGCGCGCCGCTTTTTCCTTCTGTCGCCCATGAAAAGCACTCGACCGCATGATCAGCTCTTTTTCGTTGAAGGCTTTCGGACCGACGACCGTCGGAATACGACGGGTTGTCATCGCCGCCGCCGGCGTGGCAACCCTCGGCGTTGCGGTTTATCGGATGCCAGTTTGGTCGGATGTCTGGACCGCGGGCACCGTCGTCGGCGTCATCACTGTCGCCGCGGCCGTTTTCGTCCTGGCGATCGGCCTTGCCGTTCGTGGCAGCGCGCAGGCGATCGGCCGCGTAGCGACGGAAGTGTCGCTGTTCGTGTGCGCATTGATCGTCGCGGAGACGGTCTTACTGTTTCGTGCGCCCGAGAACTGGTTCGATAATCCACTCGTACAGCGAATCGTCATCCGCGAGCGAGCCGCGCGCGAGCAAGGGCTCGTCTACGACGCGCGGTTGCGCGCCGAAGTTGTAGGCGATTTGCAGTCCAGAGGAATGGATGCGGTTCCGGGCTTCGCGGGCGGCATCATCGCCGAGCCTGCGGTGGCCAATGCGATTCGGGAACGCGGCCTCCTGCCTCTCTCGAACGTAGCCAACGTTCTGGTCGTGGAATGCAACGAGGGAACCGGCTATCTCAAGTATCGTTCGGATGAATTCGGATTCAACAATCCACCGGGTATCTCGGCTGGGCCGATCGACGTTGCGGTCATAGGCGAATCGTTGGCGTTGGGTCACTGCGTGGCGCCCTCGGCCAGCGCCGTCGATCGGGTGCGGGCGCGGTTTCCTCGGACCGCGAACTTCGGAGTCGCGGGATCGAGAGTGTTGTCGCAGCTCGGCGTCTTCCGCGAATACGTGGAGCCTGTCGAGCCGGCAGTCGTCGTCTGGATGGTCAATCTCAATTTCGCAGAGCCTCGGTACGAGGCTGACCAAGCCGTGCTGATGCGCTACCTGAACGACGCGTCTTTTTCGCAAGGGTTGCGGCAACGCCAACGCGAAGTCGACTCATTCGTTCGGGAGGCCGTAGTGCCCTTGAGCGTGAGGCGCGACCGAGCATTGCGCGAGGAGCTGAGCGGCGCACCTGCGTTTCCGCTCGACCGCGTGATCAAGCTCGCAGAGGTTCGCAGCGCGATTGATCTTGGTGCCGCAGTACGGCGTCCCGCTGCGCTACCGGACCTGTCCGATTTCGAGCGGGCCGTCGGCCGCGTGGCAGAAGCGGCCAGCGCGTGGGGCGGCAGAGTCATCGTCGTCATTCTGCCTAGCTACCAACTGTCCGTGGGACAGCGGCTCGACACGGCGCGTTACGAGGCAGTATCGGGCGTCCTACGCGATTCCGCCGTAGCGGTGGTCGACGGCCCTGCGCTGTTCGCGCTGGAGCCGGATTACCTCCGACTTTACACGCTGCGCGGGGACAACCATCCGAGCGAGAGTGGCCACGCCGTGCTTGGCGAAGCCGTGATTGCGGCGATCAACTCGAGGGAGAAGCCATGACAGAACACGTCGCGCGGCGCGTCGAGACCGTTTTCGCGGATGTATTCGGCACCCGGGTGCCGTTCAGTCCCGAATTGGTGCGCGCCGATCACGAGTACTGGACCTCGCTGAAGCACATGGAATTCCTAATCGCGCTGGAGCTGGAGTTCGGTGTCCGATTCGACGGCGCCGACGCGGTGGACATGCAAAGCATCGCCACGGTCATCGAACGCGTTGCGGAGCGCACTTCGTGAACCTCGAGACGCGCGGTCATTTGCACACGGCTTACCTCGTGCGCACCGTCGAGGAGCAGTTGCTGCAGCTGTTCGCGGACGGGAAGCTTTCAGGCACTACTCACACCTGCATCGGACAGGAGATGGCGGCCGTCGCGTTGGCCGCCGCCCTCGACCGGCGCAGGGACGTCGTCGTGTCGAATCACCGTTGCCATGGCCACTACCTCGCGTGGACGGACGACCCCGACGGGCTTCTCGCCGAGGTCATGGGTAAGGCGACGGGAGTTTGCGGCGGCCTCGGCGGCAGCCAACATCTCTCCGCGGCCGGCTTCTTCAGCAACGGCATTCAGGGCGGCATTGTGCCGGTCGCGGCCGGTCTCGCGTTCGCTCGGAAGCTCGCAGCGGGCGGTGGTATCGCGGCCGTCTGCATAGGAGATGGCACGCTCGGTGAGGGTGTTGTTTACGAGACGCTGAACATCGCAGCGAAATGGAATCTCCCCCTGCTTATCGTGCTCGAGAACAACCTTTATGCGCAGTCGACGTCTCAGAGCGAGACGCTTGCCGGCGACATCTGCGCTCGCGCCGCGGCGTTCGGTATCGCGACGTTCCACGGCGACACGTGGCGGCACGAGGATCTCACGGCTCTGCTTCGCAGCGCTGCCGCGACGGTGAGAGGCGACTGCCGCCCGGTTTTCGTGCGCGTCGACACCTATCGCCTCGCGGCGCACTCGAAAGGCGATGACGATCGCGACCCACAGGAAATTGATCGGTACAGGAGGCGCGATCCGCTGAATCAATTCCTGGCGAACGATGACAACGTTGACGAGCCGGAGCTTGCGTCGATTCGCGACCGCGTTGCGCGCGCGATCGAGCGGGCCGCGCAGGCGCCCGTGCTCGACGTGGCGCCCCGCTCGAGCGGAGCGGCCGTACTCTCGTGGCGGCGGCCGTCGCCGGACGCCGGGACGCAGCTTGCGGCCATCAACCGAGCGTTGGGCGACTGGCTCACCGAGGATCCATGTGCGTTGTTGCTCGGCGAGGATGTCCGCTCGCCGTACGGCGGCGCGTTCAAGGCGACGCGCGGCTTGTCGGATGACCACCCAGATCGCGTGCTGAACACGCCGATCAGCGAGGCCGGCATCGTCGGCATCGCGAACGGGCTCGCCCTCGGCGGGCGACGGCCGGTCGTCGAAATCATGTTCGGCGACTTCCTGGCGCTGTGCTTCGACCAGCTCTTGAATCACGCGGCCAAATTTCACGGCATGTACAACGGCCGTGTGTCGAGCGCGATCGTGGTCCGTACGCCGATGGGCGGCGGCCGGGGTTATGGGCCCACACACAGCCAGAACCTCGAGAAGCACCTCGTAGGCGTGCCGGGCTTGAGCGTACTCGTGCTGCACGGCCGCGCGCCGATCGCTTCGCTATATCGCGCGCTTCGCGCCAGCGTCGAGCCGACGTTGATCATCGAGAACAAGCTTCTCTATCGCGAACGCGCCGATGCAGCGCTGCCGCCTGGCTACGAGCTCATCGAGACGACAGAGCCCTATCCCACGACCGTGCTGCGGCCGAAAAGCGAGCCCGACGTCACGGTCGTCGCGTTCGGGCGCATGAGCCTGCTCGCTGAGCAGGTCGCTGCCGAGCTCGTCGCCGAGGAGATAGCCCTCGAGTTGCTGTTTCCGCTCAGCGTCTCGCCGCTCGATGCGCGGCCGCTGCATGAGTCCGTTGCGCGAACCGGCAAGCTCGTCGTCGTCGAGGAAGGCACAGCGCACTTCGATCTTGCAAGTGAGGTCGTGGCCAGAGCCGTCGAAGGCTACCGCGGCTCGGGCCGTCTGCGCGTGCGGCGCATCGCGGCGCAACCTCGGCCTATCCCGAGTGCGCTGGCGCTCGAGCTCGCGGTGCTGCCGAGCGCGGCGTCCCTGCGCGCGGCCTGCCTGGAGATCTACGATGAGTGAGCCCATCGCGGTCCGCGTGCCGCAGATCAATCCGAACGACGAGCACGCCGTCGTCGTTCGCTGGCACGTCGCGAAGGGTGATCGGGTTCGAGCGGGGCAACCGCTCGTGACCCTCGAGACGACGAAAACGACGTTCGATGTCGATGCCCCCAGCGATGGCTACGCCTTCTTCGAGCACGAGCCGAATGCCGAGCTCGCAGTCGGCGCGCCCGTGGCATGGATTGCCGACAACGACGGTCCGCTGCAGATTGCCGCGCCGGCCTCCGCTGCCGCGGCGCCGCCGGCCAGCGAACCTGGTGAACGATTCACGCGCAAGGCTCGCAAGCTGATGAAGGAGCGGGGCTTGAGCGAAGTGGATTTTGCCGGCGACGGCAAAGTCGATGCCGATGCCGTCGAACGCGTGGCGGCACGCGCCACGAAACCCGCGGCGACGGCGCGCGTCCCGCCCGGCGCCGTGCCGCTCGAGCTGTCGCCGTCGAAGATCACGGAAATTCAGACGCTGAAGCGCGTCCACGAGCAGGCCGTGCCGAGCACGGTGGCCGCGGCGCTGCGAGTCGACCGCCTCGAGGCCCGGCTTCGGCGAGAAGGCGCCGAGCACGGTCCCGTGTCCGCGCTCGAGCTCGCGCTGTACGAGACGGCGCGGCTGCTGCCTGAGTGGCCCGAGCTCAACGGCTTTTACTCCGACGGCCGAGCGTGGGCGCATTCAACCGTCGCGATCGGCTTCGCAGTGAATCTCGGCCGATCGCTGCGCGTGCCGGTCGTCAAAGACGCGGGGACCCTGTCGTTGCGCGAGGTGGCCCGCGCCGTTCGCAACCTGACGCTGCGCTACATGCGCGAGGAGCTCACGATCGACGAACTCACGGGCGGCACGTTCACGATCACGGATCTGTCGGGCGAGGGCGTCGTGCATTTCGTTCCCGTGCTCAACGAGCGGCAGTCGGCGATTCTCGGGCTCTGCGCCGCGCGCAACGACGGCTCGCGTGACCTCGTGTTGACGTTCGATCACCGCCTCTCCGACGGCATGCGTGCGGCGCGATTCCTCGCGGCTCTCCGGGCGCGGCTGGAAGATGCCACTGGCTAGATAAGCGCGGCCAATGCTTTTCAATTCGATCACCTTCGTTGTCTTCTACGTCGCCGTGTTCGCGCTCTATTGGCTGCTGCGTGCGCGCGCTCCGCAGAACGTGTTGCTGCTTGCCGCCAGCTGGATCTTCTATGGCGCCTGGAGCTGGAAGTTCCTGCTGCTCCTGATTGCCAGCACGGTTCTCGACTATGTTTGCGGTCTGCTCATAGCGGGCGCTGCGAGCCCGCGGCGCAAGCGGCTGGTGCTGCTCGTCAGCGTGACCGGCAATCTACTGGTTCTCGCAACGTTCAAGTATCTCGGGTTCTTCGTGACCGAATTCGCAGAGGTGCTGGAGCGACTCGGATTCAACGCGAACATACCGGTCCTCGAGATCGTGCTGCCCGTCGGCATCTCGTTCTACACGTTTCAAACGATCGGCTACGTCGTCGATGTCTATCGCGGCAAGGTGCCGGCGGCCCGAAGCCTGTTGGACTACGCCTTGTACGTCGCGTTCTTTCCGCAGCTCGTCGCGGGCCCGATCGAACGTGCCGGGCATCTGATTCCGCAATTCCAGAAAGCCCGCGTTTGGAGCACTCCCGCGTTCGAGTCGGGGCTGCAGCTCGCGGTCTGGGGTCTCTTCAAGAAGATCGCCATTGCGGACAATCTCGCGCCGTATGTCGATGCGGTGTACTCGAATCCAGCGGAGTTCTCGGGGACGGCGTTGCTCACCGCGACGATCTTCTTCGCGTTCCAGATCTACTGCGATTTTTCAGGCTACACGGACACGGCGCGCGGCGTTGCACGCATGCTCGGTTTCGAGCTGATGCGGAACTTCAATTTTCCGTATATCTCGAAAACGCCGGTCGAGTTCTGGCAGCGGTGGCACATCAGCCTGTCGCAGTGGTTCCAGGACTATCTGTACTATCCGCTCGCGATGCGGTACATGCGCCGCGGTGGGTTCTTCCGCAAGTACAAGGCGCACATCATTTCGATGGCGTTGATCGGCCTTTGGCACGGCGCCAATTGGACGTTCCTCGCCTTCGGCCTCTACTGGGGCGTAGTGATCGCGGTGTACCTCGCGGCTCTGGACCGTACAGCGGGCTCGAAACGCAGTGGGCCCAGCGATCCGGTTGCCGCGTTTGTGTCACGCGCGCGAGGTTTTGGCTCCACGGCTGCGATGTTCACGCTCGTTTGCATCGGCTGGGTTTTCTTCAGAGCTGAGTCGGTCGGCGACGCTTGGTATGTGCTCACGCATGCTTTCTCGTTCGGCGACGCCTCCGGCGCCATAGGTGCTGAAGTCGTAGACGTGTCGATTCTCTGGGCGTTGATTGTCGGCCTGTGCCTCGGAGAGTGGATTTATCGTCACTTCGATCGCATACGCCCAAGGCTCGAGGGTGGCCAGCTACCAGCCATCGCCGGCCGCTACGCCTTGATCGCGGCGATCATCGTGTCGGTCGGGGCCTCGCAGCTCGGCGCCGCTCGTCCGTTCATCTACTTCCAGTTCTAGCATTCGTCGACTGCTTCGGGACGGCGTCTCACTCGTGCCGCAATGCGGCGCTCGGCTGAACACGCAATGCGCGGCTGGCGGGAAGCCACGCTGCGACGATCGCCGCGAGCGCGAGCAGCGAGCTCGCGCCGAGCAACACCCACGGGTCGGCCGGGCTCACGCCGTAGAGCTGGCTGCTGAGCACCTGCCCGGCGCCGAGCGCGAGCGCCAGGCCCAGGGCAATGCCCACCGCCGTCAACCGCATGCTCTCGCGCATGACCTGCCGCAGCACCGCGCCGCGCGTCGCGCCGAGCGCCATCCGGATTCCGATCTCGCGCGTCCGGCGCTCCATCAAGAACGCGATCATGCCGTAGAGACCGACCATCGCCATGAATAACGCGACCAGCCCGAGCAGCGTGAACAGCTGGCCGCCGATCCGCGTGAACCACAGCGACCAGTTCTTGTCGCGATACTCGCGCATCGTCATCAGCGACAACACCGGCAGCGCGGGGTCGACCTCGCGAATCTCGTTGCGAATCGTGTCGAGCAACCGCGCAGGGTCGGCGACGGTTTCGCGCGCCGCGACTAGCATGCTCATCCCTGGTGTATAGGCCTGGCCGAACGGCACGTACAAGTGCTGGCGCGGGGCCGGATCGAAATCCGCTGCCGGCAGTCCTGGTGCGATGCCGACGATTTCCAGGGCGACAGCCTTTTCGCCGGCGTCCGGCGCAACCTGGATCTGGCGGCCGAGCGCGTCGGCGTCCGGGAAGAGGCGGCGCGCGAGCGGCTCACTGACGATCGCGACGCGCGGTCCCGTATCCGAGGCCGCCTCGGCCGCCGTGAAGCTGCGGCCGCGCAGCATCGGTGCGTCGAGAGCGTTGAAGTAGTCGTCGCCGATCACGGAGTAATACCCGAACGCAGTACTTTCGCCCGACGGAGCCCCGGCCCGCTGAACCCACACGTCGTGTGTGATGCCGCTGAACGGAACGAGCGACGCGATGCTCGCGTCGGCGATTTCCGGCACGGCGCGCACGCGCTCGAGGACCTGCGCGTAGAGGGCGCGCACTCGCGTCTCCTCGTTGCCGGCGAGGCTTGCGTCGAGCTCGACGAGCAACGTCGAGTCGAGGTCGAAGCTCGGCATCGCGTTGGCTGCGGTGACGGCGCTGCGTATGAACAAACCGCCCGCCGCCAACATCGCGAGCGACAAGGCGATTTGCGCGATCATCAAGATGCCGCGCCCGGAGACTATCGTTCGCGTCCTGCGGCGTTTGAACTGCACGTTGCCGGCGCTCTCCTTGAGGCCGCTCAGCACGTCGGTTCCGGTCACGCGCCACGCGGGCCCGAATCCGAACAGTAGCGCCGCCACGACGCACGTTCCCGCCGTCACGAGCAGCAGCCGCAAATCCGGCCCCGTATCGACGGTAAGTGTGATCCCGAGCGGCACGATCCTCGACGCCGACGCAGTCACCCAGCTCGTGGCCCAGTAGGTCCAGATCAGACCGGTTACGCCACCGGCCGTCGCGAGCAACAAGCCCTCTGCCAGGAGTTGGCGAACGAGCCGCAGCCTGCCGCTGCCGAGCGACTGGCGAATCGCCATCTCGGTGCGCCGGCTCGCACCGCGCGCGAGAAACATGTTCGCGAGGTTGAGGCAAGCGATGAGTAGCACGATGGCGCTCATCGCGATCGGCAGCAGAAGCCCGGCGATGGACTCTTGCTCGCGGCTCGGCGCCGAGATCATGGCTGTCCGCGCCAACTTGGCGGCGACGTAGCTGTAACGATCGCCGTTGGATTCCGGGAGATTCGTTGCGGAGAGCGACGTCAGCGCAGTCAGCTCAGCGTCGGTTTCCGCCGCGGTTGCGCCGTCCGCGAGTCGGCCGAACAAGAACAGCGGGCGGCTTCGCGGATCCGTCAGGTCAGGCAGCGTGTCCTCGTCGTCGCCGATGCGCTCGATCGCAGCAAGCGGCAGCCATAGGTCGGGACCGAGCAGGGCCATAGTGCCGGTGAAGCTGCGCGCGGCAATCCCGACGATTACGAGCGGCTCGCCGTTGACACGAACGAGCGAGCCAAGCAGGTTCGGGTCGGCGCCGTTGCGCACCCAAAAGTCATAGCTGACGACCACCGTCGCCGGCTCGTCGCCGCGTTCCTCCGCGAGCGTGAAGCCTCGCCCCAGAGCCGGCGGCACGCCGAGCGCGTCGAAATAGTCGGCAGAGACGAACATGGCTCCTGCGCGCCGCGTGACGTCGCCTTCTTCGATGCCCGCATCGCCCATGCTGTGCGCTGCAAGGACGGAGAGCGCCTGAATGCGGCCGCGCAGCTCCGTGTACTCCGGGTAGGAGAACAGCCGACCGCCTTTTTCCGGGTGCACCGAGTAGACGCCGAGGACCTTCTCGGGCGATTCGATCAACGCCGGTTTCAGCGCATATAGATTGACGAGGTGGAATGCGCCGGAGACGACGCCGATGCCGAGCGCGAGCACTAGCACGGCGACGACCGTGAATCCGAGGCTCCTCCGCAGCGAGCGAGCGGCCATCCGCACGTCGCGCCAGAGGTCGTCGACAACCCTGAAAACTTGCGACTCTCGTTCGTCGCGCCGACCTTCCGCGACGAGCTGTTCGCGTGTCGCGGCGAGATCGCCGAACTGCCGCAGAGCTTCTTCGCGCGCGGCCTCGGCGCTCAGGCCTTCGTGCTGCAACGCGTCGGTTTTCGCCGCGAGATGAAAAGCGAGCTCGTCATCGACGTCGCGGCGGATCTCCGCGGCCGCGCGCCACGGAAAGCGGAAACGGCGCGGGAATCCTCGTAGACGTTCCATGCGCCTAGCCCGACTCGAGCACCGACGAGACCGCGCTCGCGTACCGCTGCCACGTGGAGGACTCCTCCGTCAGGTGACGGCGGCCCTTGCGCGTGATTTCGTAGTACTTGGCGCGTCGGTTGTTATCCGAGACGCCCCAGTCGCTCCCGACCAGCCCGCGGCGCTCGAGCCGGTGCAACGCTTGATAGAGTGCCGCGTCGTCGAGGCCGAGCTCGCCGCGGCTCTTCTCGCGAAGCCAGACGGAGACGCCGTAGCCGTGCTCCGGGCCGCGCGTCAACGCCCGCAGTATCAGCAGATCGACGGTGCCTTGGATGAGCTTCGCGGGTACGCGTTCGACCGTCACGTCTTTCCCCTTACGTGGTGAGGAGAGCGTACCTCCGGCCTGGCGTCGGTGCAAGGCGGGTTGCCAGCGCAAGTCCTTTTTGATGGCCTTGCCAGTATGATCGGCGCATGCCGCGGCCTGCGACGACGTTGTTCGAAGATGCGATCGATGTTCCGTTATGGCTCGAGGCCGACCGGCTCACGCCGCATGCGGAGCGCAGCCGCCGCGACCGCGAGATCGGGCTGACGCTCGAGCACCGCGACCGCATACAGCGAGTGCGCGGCTGGTGGCGCGCGGCGGCGCCCGACGAGGAGGGCGCCGGCCCCCATCTCGAACGTGTCCGCGGCGCGATCACTGCCGTGATGGCGCTGCTCGGCGCGGCGCTCGGCGTGAGCTTGGCGCTCGCGGCGTTCCAGTACGACGGCTCGCAGCCGGTCAACGTCGTGCGCCTGATCGCGCTGCTGGTCGTCGTGCCGGCGCTATTCCTCGTCGTGAGCTTGCTGCTCCTTCCGGGGCGCGTGCCGCTGTTGCGCGGCCTGCAAGACCTCATCGCACCGCTGAATCCGGGCGCCCTCGCGCTGGCCGTGTTCCGCCGCTTGGCGCGCGCGTCGCCGGAGCTCGCGCGCACGTTCGATTGGCGTGCGGGCCGTTCGAGCGCGGCCCGGTTCGCGAAGTGGCAGCTCGTGTGCTGGTCGCAAGTTGCCGCCGTCGCATTCAACGTCGCCGTGCTCGCGACGGCGGTGCTGCTCGTCACGTTCACCGATCTCGCGTTCCGCTGGAGCACGACGCTCGATGTGGATCCGGAAGCCGTGACACGCATCGTGCACGCGATCGCGTGGCCGTGGCACGCCTTCGTGCCGAGCGCCGTTCCCAGCGCTGAGCTCGTCGAGCAGTCGCAGTTTTTCCGCCTCGACAACGGCGGGCTCGCGAACGGCCGCGCGCTGACGGCGTGGTGGCCGTTCACGCTGTTGACGATCGTGACGTACGGGCTCCTGCCGCGGCTCGTGCTGCTCGGCGTCGCGCTCGTGCGGCTGCGTGCAGCCGAGGGCGGGCTGCTCCTCGACGATCCGCGCGTGACGCAGCTCGTCGACCGCATGGCGTCGCCCGCCGTCGAGACCGCGGCCGCAGAGCACGCCGAGAGGGCCGCGGCGCCTTCGTCCGACGCAGCTGGCTATCGCGAGGCGACGGGCCGCGCCCGCGCCGTCATCTGGGAGAGTTGCGTGTCCGTCGAGACGGCTCGCGCGCACGCACGCAGGCGGCTTGGCGTCGAGCTCGTTGCTGCCGCCGAGGCCGGGGGCGGCCGGACGCTCGGCGCCGACCGGCAAGCGCTCGACTCGATGGGTTCGAGCGAGCAGAGCACGGTCGTCGTATTCACGCCCGCGTGGGAGCCGCCTTTACTCGAGCTGCTCGACTTCTTGGGCGAGCTCAGGCGTCGCGTCGGTGACGAGAGCTCGATCGTGGTGGTGCCGATCGCCGATGGCGAGCGTGCCGTGACCGCCGTCGAGCACGAGACCTGGGCGCGCGCGATCGGGCGACTGGGCGACCCGCGCCTCTATGTGGAGGCCGCCGCATGAGCGTGCCGCGCTTCGCGATCGTCGGGCATCCGAACAAGGGTAAGAGCAGCATCGTGGCCACGTTGGCGGAGGACGATGCCGTCGCGATCTCGCCGCACCCCGGCACCACGACGCAGGCGCGCGCGTATCCGATGCGCCTCGACGGCGACACGTTGTACGAGCTCATCGACACGCCCGGATTCCAGCGTGCGCGCGAGACGCTCGCATGGCTCGAGGCGCACGACCGCGGTGCCGGCGCACGCGCGGCCGTCGTGCGCGAGTTCGTCGCCGCGCATTCGGCTGACAAGCGCTTTTCGGACGAGTGCGAGCTCCTGAAGCCGATCGTCGCCGGCGCCGGCATTCTGTACGTCGTCGACGGCAGCCGACCCTACGGGCGGCAGTACGAGGCCGAGATGGAAGTGCTGCGCTGGACGGGCCAGCCGCGCATGGCGCTCATCAATTTGATCTCGACGGGCGACCACGTCGAGGAGTGGCGAGCGGCGCTCGCGCAGTACTTCTCCATCGTGCGGACGTTCGACGCGGTGCGCGCGGACTTCGGCAGGCGCATCGATCTCCTGCGCTCGTTCGGGGCCATCGACGAGAGCTGGGCCGCGCCGCTCACTCGTGCGACCGATGCGTTGGTGGCCGACCGCGAGCGACGGCTGCGCGCCGCCGCGGTCGAGATTGGCGATCTCCTGATCGACTCGTTGAGCACGACCGTGACCGTGCCGCTCGCGGGCCCCGACGCCGACGCAGCGGCGCTCGCGAACGGCCGCAGCAAGCTTCAAGAGCGCGTGCGCCGCCGCGAGCGCGACTCGCGTCGTAGCGTGCAAGAAATCTATCGACACGGAGCGCTCGCGATCGACGAATCGGCTGCCCCCTATCTAGTCGTGGACGTGTTCTCCGCGCAGAGCTTCAGTGTGTTCGGCTTGTCGGCTACGCAGCTCGCGTTCACGGGTGCCGCATCGGGAGCTGTCGCGGGCACGGTCATCGACGTCGCGCTCGGCGGCGCATCGTTGTTGCTCGGTGCCGGCATCGGCGCCGCCGTCGGCGCCGCGGGCACGCTCGTCGGCGCCGGCCGGCTCGCGAAGGTCAGGGTGCTCGGCCAGCCCGTGGGCGGCTACGAGCTGCGAGTCGGCCCGATCACGGATTTGAATCTTCCGTGGGTGCTGCTCGGCCGCGCGCTGCTCCACGCGAAGCTCGTCGCGGAGCGCAACCACGCACGGCGCGACTCGCTCGCGCTCGACGCGCGCGCCGGCGCTCACCTCGCGGACGACATCGGCTCCGATCGCCGGCGGGCACTCGAAGACGTTTTCCGGCGGCTGCGCAACGAGCGCGGCGTCAATGCCGCGGACGGCAGCGTGTTGATCGAGACCATCGGGAGGTTGCTCGAAAGCGAAGCCGCGGCGAAGTAGATGAGCGGACTTGTAATTAGGAAAACACCTAATTAGGATGTCGCCTATGAACTCGGTCTTCAAGGCTCTGGGTCATCCGGCCAGGCGCGAAATCGTTGCCATGCTCCAGAAAGGGCCGCTCACGTCCGGCGAGATCGCGGCCGAATTCGACATGGCGTGGCCCTCGGTAACGGCACATTTGGCGGCTTTGAAAGACGCGGAGCTCGTGGAGTCGGAACGCGAAGGAAACGTCATACGCTACCGCCTCAACATTTCCGCCGCCGAGGAGGCGCTGAGCTTCCTGCTCGGCTTGATGCAGCCGGCAAAGCCGGCGCGACCCGCGGCTGCGCGCCGACTGTCACGAAGGATGAAACCGGTATGAGCGAAACACCCCAACGCGAATTCGACATTTTGGAGAAGGCGGGCCTCGTTCTTCTCGCGTTGCAGTTGGCGATCTTCGCCAAGATGTGGAACGACCTCGGCTTCGATCGTGCGACCGACGGCTTTCCGATCTTCATGTTGGTGACTTCGTTGTTCGTCGCGGCCCAGCGCAAGCTCATGGCCCGGCCGCCCAATCGCGGCGCAGCAGGGTGGATTCTTGCCTCACGTGCGGGAGTGCTGCTGATGCTGACGCTCTGCACGCTCGCGATCGGCGTCAACCGCCTCGTGCCGGACCTACTACCCGGCGCCGCACCGGCGCCCGAGCTCGTTCTCGGGGGCATGGCCGCCCTGATGTGGGCCGTCA
>Ga0190271_10000371_pt1 | contig 22568 bp, 11 predicted proteins | sample Popmic356T_FD_133747 | JGI IMG/M metagenome (GOLD analysis project Ga0190271, IMG submission 133747) | Populus adjacent soil microbial communities from riparian zone of Weber River, Utah, USA - 356 T | ecosystem: Environmental > Terrestrial > Soil > Riparian zone | place: USA: Utah | collected...
AGCATTTTTCCATTTATGATATACTTCATCAAACTCCGGAAAAGTATTTAGAAAATCAGTTCCACGACGTCTATCGTGCTCATCAACGAATTTAATAAAATCTTTCTGATCAATAGTTACTTCGTCACTATCTTCTTTATGCATAATAAGTTCATAAATTCTTTTAAACTTATCAGCCTCCCATTGGTAAAAGCCTCTATTAGCAGTGCCGTACCATTCGGGATGTTGTAAATTTTTATAGACCATAGTTACCTGATCATAAATTGGTGCAAGCATCTTCTTCGGAAGAATAAAAATAGTTTGATGAACAGGGAATCTTAAATATGGTGCATCAAGAATAATTGGAGATGTCGGTGCATCGTATCTACCATATTCTAATTTAATATCAAGAATATCTTGCATAAACTTCAAATAACTATGAACACTTAACGCATTATAGGTACTCATAACTGTAAATGTGCAGTTAGGAACTTCGTTAAGAATACGACGAATATTAAATAACCATTGATCATAATTTAAACCAAAGCGAATATATTCAGCACGTTCTCCATATGCTTCAGCACTTGTAAATATTTTAAATTTCTTTACTTTATTTTCTGTACAAATAATCTTAATCTTTTCAATGAACTTATCTAACAATCCGTCCGGTGGATTTAGATTGGTGTTGATTGAGAAATCAAGATTTGGATTTGGGTTTTCAATAATATAATCTAATACCTTAAATGTATCCTTTGCGAGTAAAGGCTCACCGCCAGTAACTCTAAAGTGTTCTAGTTTGGTATAAATTTCTGGCCACCATTTCCAAAATGCATCAACATAAGGATTTTCTTCTTTATGTGGAATAGGCATTGCATCTTGCATCTTCAGCCACTCAATATTACCGAAACTTGATGATGTTGGATAAGGACCAAATTGCTGAATTTCTTCCATCCATTTACTGCTAATCTGCGGTGAACAATAACTGCATTTGAAATTGCAAACACTGCTAAATGATACTTCTAAATAGGAAGGTAATACGTCATCATCCCATGGCATATTTTTAATTGTATCTATGTATGGACGCGCCCATGAATCTGCTGATTTATAAACACGATCGCTAATTGCATCAGGTCCACTATCTTCAATTTTCCAACAGTAATCACATTCTTTTGGTCGAACACCTTCGAGCATGTCTTTGCGTTGGAGTTTTTTGTAGCTGGTATTGTGCAATGCACCGGGATTATCTTCTAGTTCACTTAAAGGAACTTTATGAGTTTTTGGGTGGTGACAACTATGGGTGTGCCCAGTTTGTAGATGCAATGTTACCTGTTTCCATTTGGCCGCACAAAAGGAAGGGCTGATTGCATTCAGTTTATTCCTGACAAGCATGATTGGTGTTTCGTTCATGTAATTCCTATAATCATAAATCTTGTGTACATCGGCATTTCTAATTTACCCTTATATAAGATATTTGTTAAACCGGTTTGTTCAACAAACTCATCTTCGTTTGAAACACAATTAATATGACCATTGCCTTCCTTAAAGTTATTTGATTGTAATATTACTGTTCTACCCTTTGGTATTAAATCTAGCCATGTTTTAATATCTGGAATATGTTCACAACTGGTATTAATAATAAAGTCTTCATTATAATAGTATTTATACATGTCATCTGTCACTACTTTCATGAAGCCGTTGTCGTAAATCATATTATGAATAAACTTTTCGCAGCGTGGATCAATATCCATCATTGTTACATATATGCTTGGGAATCTAGCTTTTAGCATCATACCTAGTGTTCCAAACCAGGCACCTGCAACACAGAAATGTTTATTTTGGTGAATAGGATCTAATCTAACTAATTCTCTTAATATCCATTCTTTGCTGTAAATCTGCCCTGAACTGAACATATCGCGGAACTCATCGTAGCGAGGCGCATCCTCTGTTGGTGTTGCGTAGAGTGAATTCGTATATTTAATAATAAGATCAGCGTCAATCATTTATTTGTTTTTCTTAGTTCGTTTAGTTCTTCTTCGGTAAAAAGTTTACCCATGCGTGGAACATTAACATAAGCAGCCTTGTAGAATTTACTTTGTGTTTCATTAAGTTCAGCAACTTCGAGTCCTATACCTTTTCTTAAAGATTCTCCTAAACTTTCTATCGAACTCCATAAGGTGTCCCTGTCCCATGTATAATTAGTCTTATAACATTTTTCGATAGATTCGCTAATTTTTCCAGGACGTGCTAGGAATTTAGGCTTTACTTCATCTTCGAATAAGTTGTTTAGATATTCAAAATCCCTAACTTGAATATAATCCCATTCAGTTAAGGTTGTCATAAAACAACCTAAACGTGCTCCATACATTGCCCACATTCCATTTTCAACATCAGCACCTACACTGCACCAAGTGATTAATCTTTTATAGTTACCCCACCAGATACTTTTCTTAAAGTTATCGGGATCAGCTCTACCACCACGACGAAGACTCATTTTAACACCTTCTCTGAAGCCTGCGCGAAATGCTTGTCTTGGACTTCCGTTCGGACGAGTAATACTATATTGATTTGTCATTTGAACATAACTATCTTCCCAACAAAAATCAACCTGATTTCTTTCATCTTCTTCATCAGAATTTTCATGTGTACGCATGTTCAGTACATATTCTTTAGGCCAACATTTTAGCCCACCATTACCATACTCGAGTCCATTAATATAATTCTGTGCGGCCCAACTTACAGCTTTATCTCGAAGAGTAGGATGATCGAAATCTAATTCCATATCGAAAAAGTTCGGATCAATAATATTATCACCATCAACGGAAATAAATCTATCAGTTTCAGATAAGTTTGCTGCGGCCTTATGTGCAGAATCAGAACCCTTAACACCGTGAACTCTTTGAGCCCATGGAACTTTATCTTGTAAATCTGCCCAATTTTCTTCGCAGTTATCTTCGTCGTAACTTATGAATATTACATCTAGCTCGTTTAATAATTTAAATGTCATTAAGATACCTCTTTATATCCATACCCACTAATAATTCTCCTTGTGTATGCACTAGCATTTTCAATAGTACCTTTGTAATTAAAATAAAGGCGATCTTGTCGAAACAGTTCTCCGGGTAAAAAAATTATTTTAAATAAAAAATGATATGGATTATGTTTTTTTGTAATATAGATGGTAGTAGCATTGCTTTTTAAAATATCTTCAATAACTTTTTTATCTTCATCAGTACCATCATTATATAATAATTTGAATGCACGAGAAAACTCAACAATAAATACCTTGTCAGTTTTATTATTGGTAATAGTTATAATTGTTGTCTTCGGTTTTACATTTTCAATTTCAGTAAGGTAATTATCTAATGTTCTAGTATAACTTATACTAACAACAATCTTTTTTTCTAATATAAATTTTTCATCTTTTTTCTTTACTGTATAGTCAAATGTATTCTTTTTTCTTGTAAAGAATGGTTCAACCTCAGCAAAATCAAATATCGCAACAGATAATGTTTCATCTTGTAGATCATGTTCTGTCGGTGCCATTCCTCTAATCTCTCCGTCTTTATCAAAGAAGACACAAGTCATACTCCAATTTTCCTTTCTAACTTACTAATCATATCATCAGTTAACCATTCTTTAATCTGATAATGGAATGGTAGATACTGTTCATAATTTCCTATTTTAAATTTGCAATCTTCTGTAAAATAAGTCGGAATACTTTTTGTCCAATCTTCTTCAATAAGTTTTTGGTCTATATTTTGTAAAGCAGATTTCATGTGAACAAAGGTTGGTATAGAATTTGTATCAAAACATTCATTTTCAATTCCTAGTAATTTGATAGCAAGTGCATATGCAACATCACCCGAATTGAACTTAGGTCTTGTTTCGTCTAAATAATCATAATAAAATCTTTCCCAGTTATTAAATATAAGTTCTGTTAGCTTAAATAATTCTGAGGCTAAATCACATTTCTTAAAATAGAAAAATGCTATATAAAAATGAGGAAGATTATTAGCAACATGAACTTGTCTATATTTTGTTGAAGTTATTATTTCTCCTCTAAACGTTCTTGGCTTATCTGTAACCCACACATCTTTCATTGCAAGAACTTCCCACCAATAACTAATATCTGTCGGAAATAACATGTCGGCGTCAAGGACAACAGTTTCATCAAATGGAGTCATGTAATAAAACTTCCATGTGTTTTCGATTTTCCATTCTGAATTCTTGGCATGATCCATCCAGGGTATTGGAACAATATGATCAAATGCATGTTTATATTTTTCCGGAATAATGTCATCTGTTGCAATGGCAACCTTATTAACTTCTGATTGAGTACCTTTGATACTTAAGGCTAATGCATAAGCCATACGAATATAATCAGTCGACTCTGAATTTTGTGCTAAGATAAGATATCCTCTACTCATTTTAGTCCTTGTATAATGAGATTAATTTATCTGCATATCTATTGATTGCCCATTTATTCATAATATGAACATCTGTATTTTTAATTCTAGATAGAATATATGTCCCCGGCACTTTAGGCTTTTCTACATAAAGAATAAGATTATTGTAATCAACCGAATGAATATCATTTACATCCCATGACATTAATAACCCGGGAATTGGTAGTTCTTTTACAACTGATTCAAACTCATTAAACCCATTCATCATGTGGATAGCAATGCTAAAGGCATGATCGTTTCGGAACATTCCGCTAGAGAAATAATATAAATCTTTATAATAGCGATAATTTTCTTGAATATGTTGCACCAAATAAAATAAATGTTTGGCTAGGGGAGATTTTCTAAAATAAATAACCGTAGCCCAATATAATTTAATACCCATATCATCTATATTTTTTGAATATGGTGTCACTTGATCAATAGGAGAATAAATTTTGTGATTTATCATTATATCGTTTCTACTGTTCCAACAATTGCTAAGAGCCGAACTCATAATTAGATAATCACAATCTATAAATAATGTTTCATCGTATGGGGTAAGTTTATATGCTTCCCAATGATTACAATTATAAAATTGAAGACTTTTATTATTAAAAGATGTATCGTTAAAATTTTTTTCGTTTTTGAATTTGTAATTCTTTTTTATAATAATAATATTTTCAAAACATTGATTAACAAGTTCTTCAGTTAACGCCTCTTTCCCCCAATTAACTGAACCATCATCGGTTACCAATGTTACAGGCACCTGTAAATTCTTCTTAATCATTAAAGCATTTGCACATGCAATTTTGAAATAATCAATTTCTGGATTATTATGTGCATACATTAATACACCTCTGCTCATTCAATTTCCAGGATAGATTTTACATTTCTTGCTTTTCTAATAAGTTGATATTCTCTTAAGAAATCATTTGATACTTCAAAGTAACGTGTTGTTACTTCTTTTAGAAATCCCGGTATATCTAATATTTCAACCGGTAATTTATTTCTATCAAAAATAGTTGCCCTAGTTCTTCCTTCTCTAATTAGATAATCCAGAAAGCAAATGAGTTCTTGGCTAACATAGAAAGTTCCGCCATTCTTAGCTAAGATTAGAAGTCCATCTGTTTTAATTTTAGATTTATTTAATTGAGTATTTAGAGTTTGTCTGTAGTTAGCAAACTCTAATGCTTTTTCTAATCTATCGTTCATAAAAAACCTCCGTTACACTATTTATCTATAGCTTTAACGGAGGTTTTTGGTATTGAGTATATTAGGTTAATACATACGATCCCGGTGTGAGACTAACTACCGCTGGACCTGGTCCTCCTGCTCCTGATAAGAAAGGAAGTGCACCTGCCGAGTGTACTTCAATTAAATAAAATTGTGTAGCTTGTGCTTTGGTATCAAGTGGTGGAACAGAATCAGTTTGCGTTAAGATCACTTGAAATTGTACAGTTCCGGCATTGACAGCTGGTGGTGTGCCAGCAAGTCTTACCCTTACAGATATTGAACTATTGGTATAAACACCACCCCCGCCGTAGACAGCACGAAAAACTTCGAAATAAGGTGCTGGATCTACCGGTAATGGGTTTCCAGTTGTACCCCAAAATCCTCCAGTAGAAATTGAGTTTGGTCTGGAACCACCTGCAAACGAATCTTTTGCTCTTAAAAATATTTGTCCAACTTCAGTCCAAAAGGTACTCCACATTGCATCATCACCGGCACCTGTAGGATAAGTTGCTGTAAACCCGATTTGACCGCCGGAATTCATGAAATACCTTGCTTGATTCCAATTCCCCATATTAATTGAAAATGTATATGTAAGAGTATTTGTCCACGGTGCTGAACCAGTTGTAGCGGGGGTCGATGTAGTGAATGCTTGTTCTCCGCCCGGAAGAAGAAATCGATTTGTTCTTAATGTGGTTAGTAGTGTAGGTATGGCAGAATAGGCAATAATAGGACCACCCACAACAGGATTCGCCGGCAATGTAGCTGTTGAGGTTCCTTGGTGAGTTCCAGTATTTCTTATATTATTAAATAATGTACTCCATTGTGCTGCTGTAATGGTTTGACCTATTGCAACATCTGTTGGTGATGTTCGACCATATCCGAAATCAGCGCCCGCCGCAACCGTAGTGGCATTAGAATGAAGATCAGCAAATACTTCGTCTATATTATTGGCAGCGGAGACGAAGGCATTATAATCTGCAGCAAGAATTGTTGAGCCGGTGGCGTAAGTCATTCAATAGTTTCCAATTAACCGTAAACAGCAATAGCTGGAAATACTTGATTCCATGTACCGCCGCCGTAAATACTAATTCTGGTAGGGCCTGTTAGAACTTGAATATCACCGGCCTTTGGTACGGCTGGGTTAATAATAGGGAGACCACTAGTACCCGAACCACCAATTGTAACTACCTGTTGCCAGTTAGCACTAAATGGACCAACATCATTTCCATCAGCAGTACCGGGTGTAATTCTTACATATAAATTATCTAAGCTTTTATCATACCAGAGTTGACCTTCTAATGCAAATTTTCCTTTTGGTTGCGTATTGGTAACACTTGCAAAATTTTCAGTCAACTGTAAAAAAGTTTGTGCTATCGGTGCACCATAGCTAACTGCATTTTGACCAACAAGTTGAATACCGACACCGACTCCTCCAGTTCCCGTTCCACCACCTGCCGGGTTATATAATTCTTGATAAATTTGGTCTTGAGGAATGGTTATGATAACACCATCTGATCTGTGAATTGCGTAATCTGCCATTTTATTTAAATTCCCTGGTTTTTATTATTTATCACGATACACCCATTTGTATGCGAAGTGTATAAACGATTTGTATAGAATTGGTTGCTAATTTGTCAATTTTATCGAAAATAACATGTGTAAGCATTAGTTTAGATTTCGATCCCGTACTGTTTGAAAAATTAGGAGTTTGTTGAACAAAATTATCAATATCAGCTTGAGTTTGCGTATAACCGCCAGCGAATAGGTTAGGTGTTCCGGCAAATAGTCCAATTTCATTAATGGTTATAGTATTAGGTGCGCCTATGCTCAGTGCTGGTGGTGGTTCAAAGAAATCAATAGTAACATCAACAATAATGTCTTCATAGCTTACTGCATAGTTTTCTGCAGGAATATAAGCACGAGATGTTACATTAAAATTTGTACTATCAGATGCTCCATTTGATATTTTCTTAACATAGGTGGTGTTATATAAATTTGCAGTAGGATTTTTAATGACACTTGAGGTACTACCTAAGGTAGGTTTGTACAAAACAGTACCCGGTCCGCTAATATATGCACCGCCGTCACCGAAGGCCATATAAGTTATAAAGCTACTGGGGTCTCCTATTAATGAATGTGCCACCGCCATTGTCATATTACCATACAAGATATCATTATGAGTGTCAACTAACACTCTTTTTGTATCCTTATCGATAATTTTTAAAAATCCCCGAATTGAGAGTTTAACTAAATCTGTAAACATTTTTACCTTTTATATTTTTACTATTTATTCGAAAAATAAGTATATACTTTATTCTTCTGGAGGCGATGGCGGATAGAGACGACCACTCTCTACAACAAAAGTTTGACTCCATGGACTCATATCCCAATGATCTGCAATACCGGCATCCCACGGGGCCGCTCCATAACTTACATAATCTACAGTTTCTTGTATAACACTTCCTGTAGCAATATCCATGGTATGATAAGAACTAGTATAATTACGAATTTGTGTGTGATATGGTTTAACATCTTTAATATAATCAATTATATTTCCTATTTGATCTGGAATAAAAAGTTGACTTTGTGTTAATGGAATATTGTCTTCTTTAATAAAGATGTATGACGTTTTGAATACCCAATCAGGAGTTTTCTGTTCACTTAGAACATAATTAACCATTGAAAAGAACAATTCATTTTGATCTACAAGAAATTCGTTAATCATAACTTCTGTTCTAAATGCATTTAACAATTCTCTTAATTCTACAGACAATTCATATCTGTTGATAATTGTGTACATAGTATCAAGTAATTTAATTGAACTATTTTCAATTCCTATTTCATTTAAGCTTAATACCGGAATATTAGGATTTGGTTGAACTACCACATATAAAATATATCTTCCATCAATGGTTCCGTCGATGACCTGAACAATTGTATCCTTCGTTAAGTTTCCTAGAATTAATGCTTGATTGGCCTGAGTTAAGGTTTGGAATACAACTGTTGGTACAGCATCTTCATATCCAAGTTCATACCAATTTGTATATGTCCAAAATTCAGTAGTTATACCATCGGCCCAACTTGGGCTATTATCCCTAATAGGAATATGTTTAAGTAATTCATTTGCTGCCTGAACAAAGATTTTTCTTGCGGCTTGAAGATTAACAAACATACTTTGACGTGGACGATATTTAATACCATACTTTTCTCTTTCACTAAGTGTTGGGTCGGGTACCGGTAAAACTTCGCTTTCGCCTGGAACAATAACAATACCGTTATCCCACTCACCGTTAATGGGTAATTCTTCGGTGTATCCGGTTATACTATCAACCATTTTATTCCAAAATTGGTCAGTAACTATTGAATTTGGATCACCTTCACGGAATAATGCCCATTGTGTATGTTCTTGATCATCTCTTTCAGAAAGTTTATACTGAACTTGAATATTATCTCCCTGATATGCAAGAATTTCTTGTACATTAGAAAACATGTAAGAATTGTTTGTTTCAGTTTGTTGTATTGGGCTAAAGAATGCGAATCCTTGACCTTTAGGATTTTGTAATAACCTTGCAACATCAACTGCTGCTACAGTTCTATTTTTAACATTCGGTAGATCAATTGAACCACGAACCCAGAAATAATAATGTGTCTCGGTAATGCTTGTAAATCTATTGGATGTTGAAATTTGAACATAAGATGTAACATCACGAGGAATACCCGATCCTATGTATTCGGCTGGCGGTACCGGACTTTTTGTCCATTCGTAGATTGCAACCGTTGATCCTGGAAATAACTGTCCCCAATGATCGCGTCTGTAAATGAGATTATCGGTTTCAGTTTCGAAACCGGGTATGGTCGGGTTAGTTTCTCGTGATTTTGGCTGTTCATAATAGACATATCTTGTACTTGATAGATCCCACCACAATTTTCCAACTTGTGCTTCTCCAAATGTAATAATATCGCTAAACAATCTTTCATCGCCAGTAACGTTATATCTTGCCGGATCTCTTAAAGATATATAAGAAATATTTTGTTTTGCAAGCCCCGGTAAAATAAATTTAAATGGATCATAAACTGGTAATTGAACAAGTTCAACTCCCTCATCATTAAATACACTTGCACTTTCGAACAGAGATGTATTAATTAATTTTTCTTGTGTTCTAAATGGCCTATGACCTGTTGGTGGATATGATGCTGCTGTATTAACATCAAAGACATTCCATGTAATTGGAGTTCTATCAATTCCATCGACCCAAATCCTATCATCAAGAGTAATCCAGTTATCACCGGTTAGTATTAAGGAATCAAATTCAGTTAAGAAACGCATTGGTTTAAATAACAATAAATTTGTAAAATTAGCATATTCGGGTACATCTGTAGAAAGAATAGGAGTTCCATCTAGAGTTATTAGACCGTAATAATTATACTGTACTGGTCCCGGTGGTTGATTTGCTGTTTCAATTGGATCAAACACAAATGGAAGAGCAAAGTTTGTTGCAGGATTTACTGACCTTGGAGGATCAATCGTAACTTTAGTATTTTTACCATATCCAGTACCACCAGCAGTAACAACAATATTTGATACCACGCCACCTGCAATTTCTGCAATTGCAGTTGCACCTACTCCAATTCCCGCCGGGTTTTCAGAAATTCTTACAAACGGTGGAGACGTATAGTTTGCACCAGTTTTTGTTATTTGAATATTTGTAATTATTCCAGGACCACCTGTCGGTGGTGCAATTGCCACTGTGGCAGATGTATAATTAGCACCTCCAGCGGTAACAGTAATAGAGGACACTTTTCCATCTGTTAGTGTTGCTACTGCTGTAGCGCCTGCTGCAATTCCAGTTCCAGTAATAATAACTGTAGGAACAGTAGTATATGACGAACCAGGATCTGTAACTATAATTTCAAATACAGTTCCATTTCCCTCTGGTGCTTCTATAGTAACCACAGGCTCAGCTGGATACCCGGTTCCGGGTTCTGTTACAATAATTTTTGAAACTGAACTTCCATTAAGTTCGGCTGTAGCTGCCGCTGTTATTCCGGTAGGTGGTGCAATTTCAATAGTTGCATTTGTGTAACCTGTACCACCGCCACCAATAGTAATTGATGTTACCTGACCATTCGAAATTACTGCTGTGCCCCATGCACCTAATCCGTCTCCAAAAATACTAACGGTCGGTACCGTAACATAACCTGTTCCTAAATTACTCATCAGAATGGAAGTAATTGCACCACCGGCGGCCGGAGCGGCGACGCCACCTACTATAGCTGTCGCACGAGTGTGATGTTGAATATCAATTAATGGAGGTGTGTTGTATCCAAATCCTGCTGAAGTAAGATTAATATCACTAACCTTTCCTCCAGTGGATATAACCGATGTTGCCTTAGCAGCAAAAGGTACTACCGCAACCGCCGTTGCCGTAGTTAAGAATCCACCATCAATTTCTGTAATAGCCCTTGCTTCATTCACATACAAGGAAATCATATTACCAAAATGAGTTTTATGTTCGGTAGGTCCAGGAGTTATAACATTCTGTGGAACAATTAAATAATTACTTTCAGTTCTTAAAAATAATTGGTCACCGTCACCTACTATTACATCGAAAGTTGTAGTTGCATATGGTACTGGTGCTAATGGATTAGTTGTAATGTCTACCATTTTATAGACACCCCAGTCTTCTGTAAATGTATTTGCTACCCAAACTGTATTATTTCTAATAGGATTAAATCCAGTTGTGCCCCATGCTGCTGTAAGTTGATTAACATCGAAAATACTAAAATCAACATCATTAAAATGAACATATCCTGCATTTGGAAGAGTATAGTCAATTTTATCTGTTAACGGAAATTCCAAGGCAACATCCGGTTCTATTGGGCGAACCACCCATTTTTCAGTGTCATCGATATCAATATTAATGATATTATCGAGTGTTGGATCACGTAAAATTGCACCTTGCCAGACAGCATAAAGTACATCAAGATCGTGTGGTTCTGTACCTGAATCAATAGTCACTGTTGGGGCATCTGTATATCCAAACCCTGGATCTGAAATATCAACACGAGCAATTCGATTATTGCCATCAAGTACAACATAAGCTTTTGCTGTTCTTGGAGCAAGAATTACTTCCCAATTTTCAGCATCAAATGGCCCTGGTCCCACAGTGGATTTGCTCGCATAGAAACCGGTAATCCCGGATGAACTAATAAATTTAACCACATCACCAATGCCGTAAGTCGCAAAATTATTAAAATCTGTCCAAACTATCGAAGGTGTAGCTGTCGGATCTGAAATTATTAATTTCGGAATATTACTGTAGATATTTTCAGCATTAAGAATATTAATTTGTTTTACAAAACCAATTGTCGATGGAACGAAATTTAATTTAGCAACAATAACTTCACCGGTGTTTTGTTCGGGCACCAGTTTAAATTCTGTCGAAACTTGCTCTACAGTATTTCCGAAATCACCAAGCTTAAGGGCCCATTCTTCAAATACCTTGATAATTTCATTGCCTTGAACTTTTGTAGATCTAAATAATTTTTCGAATGCAAGCTTCGTACCTTTCTGTCTAATTACACCTTGATAGAATAGATATTGAACATCATTAGCAACTTCTAAATTGTCTAGATAACTTTTACTTTCATAACCAATTAGGCTGCGTCCAAGATCTTCTAAACTTGGATTATCAATAGTAACATTGGAATCATAGTAGTAACGCATTGCGTCAACAATAGTATCGTAATTAGGAACAAGTTGATCTTCAATAATCAGATATCCCGGTGCTTCCATTTTACCATACCAACCATTACTTCTAAATCCATTGAAACGTAGGCGTTGTTGTCTTGCTCGTAATAATGGATCGTAAATTATATCACCGAAGCTTGTTGTATTATCAAAAATTATAATATGTTCTGTTTCTGCCGCATTAATTTGTAGATAATAGATTCCGCCAACAGATATATCCGTGGGTGCCACATTAATATATGGACCGTTTCTATCAGTCATGGTTCCGTTTGGTGGAATTGCTACACCGTATTTGTCTAAAATACTATAGACACCATTTGATAACATTTCAACATCATTTGGATAACCACGCTTTACAATTAAGGAAGCTGAATTAGCAAGCGGGCTTAATTGTATAGATGCATCGGGTGCCCAGCTTGTATTCAACCAGAATAAGAATTGTTTAGCAGAAGATAACCAATCACTAAGCATGTTAGTTTCTTGACTTACCTCTGTGAATTGCCAACCTTGTGACTCAAGATAAGCACCCCACCCAATCATGAGATCGAAAACTTCTTGAACACTTGTTATGACTGAACCATATGGATATCTTGTAATTGTAACATCTGAAACTGGCTTATAGGTTACCGAAATACCACCAACTGTTGGCAATCCTTTTAGTTTATCCCACCCAGCTGGTTCAAATTTTGAAACAGTTTGTGTTACCTTACTTGAATAATAAATGCCGTTATACCTGACAATTTCACCTTGTTTGTAAGTTGCACCTATTTCGAAATATCTAAATTCTGCAGGTGTTCCACCGACAGAAACTTCAATTAGTTTATCGGTTTTTCTATCTAGTGTAATAAATTCAGAATCTAATAAATCATATCCATAGACAACAAATGTTCCATCTCCTTTAGCACGAATAATAATTCCACTGTAAGAATAGGTATCAATTACCGGACCTTTGTGTAATAATACTTCAAAATTATTCGTTGGAATAATCAATGATCCTGCAGTTGATCCGGGAGTGGCAGAAGAAATATAAGTACTGGTTGTATCTTTATTAATAAATCCGGCAAGTTTATTTGCTAGATTAACATCAAGACTTCTTATTTTTTGTCCAAAGGTAGTAGTAAGATCTTTTCCAAGAAAAAGAATTCTATCGCTGATCCAATTCTGATAACCGAATCTTACTTGAGGTACACCATCAATAATTTCACCGTGAACAATCTGATCTTTATTTTCAGGACGCATCCAATTAAAGAACGGATCTGGTTCGTGAGTAAATGGATCGACTTCGAATTTATATCTATCATTCTGAACATATTGCCAATTCTTATTGGACAGAACTGGGGTAGCCGAGTCCGGAACTGTAATCATTCCGGGCGATATTTCAGTACCTAATGTATCCCATAATAATTCACCAAATGGACCAGGCCTCATCAGATATAAGAATTCCATTGCATTAAATGCATATCCAGAGGTTGACATCCAGGCCTGTTCAACAGGTCCACCATCGCCATAAACCCAAGGATCGTCGACGTGCGTTAATACTGAACTCATATCTAAATTAAATAGATCTTCAATAGTCCTAATTTTACCGGATACATCAACAGGAACAAGATTCAATCCAACTAGTTCAGGACGCTCCCACATTTTTTGAGATTTAACTGGATTTGCTGGAGGTATAAGATCAGGATCAATATCTGGATCATAAATTGCAGACGGTCCTTGACGAATAATGCCGTCTTCGATATCTTGATACATATTATGAAGTCCTGCAGCATTTTTTCCCCAAACATCTTCTCCCAGTGGATCTGTTGGATTAGGAAGTGGATCTCCATATTCTTCACGCCACCATGCAGGTTCTTGGCTGAATCCAAGCATTTCCCAGGGACGAGTATCTGGATAATAGGTATCGTAGTAATATTGGAAGATACCTTTCCAATTTCCCGGAAGATCAGTTTGTTCGCCTGAAGCAGTCATTGCTTCTCTGTAATTATATAGTTTCCATAATTGATCGAGAGGTGTTGTTAGACTTGCTGTCGGCCAATCATTAACACGATAATTAGCCTTGTTTTTTGCAGCCCATTTATTTAGATATGATTCTGTAATTTCGAGAAATTCATTTCTCGAAAAACGAGTTTTTCTAAAGAATCCTGATTTGATAGATTCAATACGTAATGGAATATTATATTCATTACGATATTTTGATTGTAGAAAATTATAAATTCTTGTTTCGAGGTCTAATAGAAGTTGATCTCTGTAATCCGGGCTATAATCCGGTCCTGAAAAATAATTACCATATGCTATTGATTTAGAACCATCGTGCCCTATAATAACATGTGTTGGAACTGCATAACTAGTATCTAATTCAATTCTAGGAACATATGCTCCCCATGCTCCAACTTTTGTTGGTGTAGAAGGAATGTATGTTGGTAAAGGATTTTCATAAAGTACAGCGAGGATATTAGTTCCAGTTCCAGCAGCAACACGAACTCCAGGTGTCTCACCGTCAGCTACAGGAATTATAGGGGTTTTATCAACTAAAAAACTTGTTGAATCAAGAATTTCTACAATTTTTGTGTCTGGTTGAAACTCGCCAGGTCCTGTACCGGGAACAACTACAACTTTCATACCTACTAAAAATCCGGTAGTTGAATCTACATATACAGTTTTATCAATCGAATATGCATTTGCATCTGCACCAGAAATCACACCTGATAAGGTATCTGTATTAAATTGCACTGTAATTGGATTATCAACTGAAGTAATATTGTAATCAACTCCGGCAATTAAAATATGTTCATCTGTTGGATCTGAAATATCATAAAAATAAATTATATTTTTTGGATCATTTAGGTTAATAAAATTTGAAAGTTGAGATGATCCAAAGGCTGTAAGTAATTCTGAATACGTCGGTGTTCCTTGTGCAACCATATATGAATATGCGAATGCATTTGAAAACTCTTTAGAAACATTAAGCCTTCTAAGTATTTCACCAACCCATATAGAAATATCTACAGTATTATTCTCTACCTGTAGTGCGATAAATTCTTGATTGATTAATTGTTGAGCTACACTTAAAAATCTATTCTTAAACTTAGTATATTCATCGCCGCTAAAACGAACACCTTTAATAAAATCTAAATCATCAGAAGATGATATAAGCATTGATTTTAATGCAGGTGCAACGTTTTGTAGAATAAATGTACCAACACTTCTATTCTTCGGTGAGTTAATATAATTATTAATACCACCGAATGCAGTTCCTTCAAACCCTTCTTGATTTGAAATAATAGATGAAAAATGTTCAATTAATCCACTTGTGCTAATTTCTGAAATTTCGAGTTGTGTTGGATTAGCCTCGAGTTGTTGAGGTATTTCGAAGTAGCCAGGGCGTGACGGATCAAGTAATCCATGTGTATAAGTTTGAATTTCAACAACAGGTGCAATCGATTGAGGAATAATAAGAAGATTAGTTAGATATGATTCTAAATCAATATAAATTCTGTTGTTTAATTCAAAAAACCTAAATCCATTTTCATCATTTTTAACTTCAATTCCATTGACTGAAACTATAACATCGGCCAAAGGCTGAATTGGGCCACCGCCTATTTGATATCCATATGGTATAACGCTTAATTTAAATTGAAATTCAACGCCATAACCTACAGCAAATTTATCAATAACTCTTTGTTTACTTGACTTTTGACAAAGTTGAGTTGGTACTCGTTCGGCTCCATAAAGAACAACATCATCGCCTGCAGCTAATGGTCTATTAAAAGTAAGTTGATTTGTACCGGTAACCTGATAATTTTTTGTTACTCCTTCTAGTTGAAAAACACCATTAAGATAAACCTGTATAAATGCCGCGTTTGCTGTTCCTGGAGAAATTAAGAACGGAAAAATAACGGTGGTTTGGCCTGATGTTGCTGTAATTCTTGAATAATTAGGAACTGAACTAAATTCTGATAGCCCATAAAGAACAATATCATCTCCCGGAAGTAATTCAACATTAGTAGTAAGTTGATTTGGACCAGTGACTCGGTAATTTTTTGTCTCGCCTTCTATTTGATAAACACCATTAACATAAACCTGCAGGAATGATTTATTATTAGAAGTGTCTTCTGGTATTGTAGGAACTGTGGTAGTTAATATTGTCCTTGAAGGTGATATCTGAAGTTCATCATACTGTGGAATATTTCCGGGAATCAGAAAGGAAATAACAACAACTTCATCGGATGTTGATAATCCACGATTAAATGTAATTTGCTTTGGTCCGGTTACTCGATAATTTTTTCCAACACCTTCTTGTTGAAGAACACCATTTAAATAAACTTGAAGATGGACTACATCTCCAGTTATTCCTATTGTCGGAATCGAGGTATCGAAAATTAATTGTCCGTTTGTAGGTATAAATTTGTTAAGATTTTCTACTCCTACTCCTGCCACATCTTCATCACACGGGCAACTATCATATAAATTCCAATTATTAAATGTAACATTACTAGTAGTAATATTGTAATAATAATAACCATCAATTGGTGTTAAATTAGAGTCACGGATATATGTATATCTATCAGTAATTAAATCATTTTGAAAAACGATATCTGATGATTGCCCTGATGATGTGTACACAATTGGAAATTTTAATATAGGATCAACAGTTGCATTTGGTGATTCATTTATTTTGTAGGAGAAGATTTCACTTCCTCTAAATGAACTTTCTGGGTAGACATCTGGATCATCCAATACAACACCATTATGATCTAATAATTCAAATAGTGGTAATTGATTTGTAGAAATTTTTTCATTATTAACTTCTTGCCATTCGTTATTTGAAAAATACCACGTTTGTCTAGCCTTCGCACTGTCTTCGGGTCCATCTCCGGTTACAATTACAATGTCGCCCTCGGTTACAGATGCAGCAGAGGCAAAGGTGACAACATTAGTACCGGAAGCCACAGTGGCGACCCAAATTGTATTCTTAGATGCTGGATCATCCATCCAAACAATTAAATCTCCGGTGGACATTTGGACTTCGAAATTTGTAAGAATGTATCCAGTAGTTTGATTATCAAACTCAGTTTTTAAATAAGGTAGACCGGTATCTTCACGGGAACCGAACCCAGCGGCAATGACATCCTTAAATTGAGTTCCGGATTTATAAAGTGGTATATCTGCTACAAATTGAATTATAGGACGTAATGCTCTTATAGCAGTAGTTGGAAATGAAGTATTGGTTGCATTAATTGTTCCATTAATGGCAGAAATATGAAACCATTTATTACTTCTTGACCATGCATTATTATCCTTTGCCCCTCTTTCAATAGTAATATAATCGTTACCAGTTCTTGATTGACCTTCGATCTCCCAGGTGGTCATATCCCAGTGTTCATTATCGAGTACCTTACCAGATGGTAATGTTTTTATACCATCCCATGGTAAAAATTCGAAGGTAGTTCCAAGATTAATATCTATGGGTGGTTCAACTAAGGCAAATCCAATACAACCACCAACATTTTCAAGAATGTGAGGACTATTATAAACTGGATCATCTAATAATACAATAGTCATACCGGAAACTAATGTTAGATTTGGTGGATTATCATCGGGACCAGTAGTAAACGAAAATTTCCCTTCGATTTCTGAATACACAACGCCGGATATAGAGATAACAGGCAAACCTTGTTCAATCCAAAAATAATTCTGATAATTAAGAAACATATCATAATCAATGGGTGGACCAAAACTGTAATACGGAGATTCAAAAAGTCTATCTTGATTTAGAGTATTACCTTCGTAATATTCGATATTATCAAGAAGATCTTCATAGAAGAAAATATTTGTCCTATTTGTGTCTGCATCACGTGCGTATGCAGTTGCTTCAAGTTGCCACCAAGTTCTATTTTTCGAAGGTTCTGGTAGATAAAAATCAGTAATAGGATTATAATGTCCGGGATTTCTACGACCGAGATACCCTACCAATAGATCGCTTTCTTTCTTTTGAAAGACCTGGTCGAATGTTGCATCGAAGAATTTCTTTTCAGTTACGGTTTGAAAAACCGCAGGTAATCTTTGGATATATTGAGCTGGCATGTATTATACTCTTAAATTCTGATCTGTTAGGTTAGCAACAATCTGAACATTATTCACGGTTGCTGTAGACATGAATAACTCTGTTGGGCCGGCAACAATTTCGAATAAGTTACCGAATTGTGAATTAGCATTATTAGGAACAATAACTACTGAACTAATGATCCTTGATAATTGTTGGTGAATAAATGCTGATAATTCAGACCAGAAGAATTTTTCTCCAAAATCCCAATTTCTAATATCAAAATAAATATCAACTGCCTGAATTACCTTTGTCTTAACTTCGTTATCACTTATGTTTGTTGTTGGAGATTTAACAACCTTTATAGTTGCTTGTAATTCCGGTGCTGCCTGTGGACCAAATAAAATCTTGAATGTCCCAGAATTCCATATCATTGCATCACTAACCATTTTATATTGTTCTAGATCTTGGAATTGAATTCTAAGTTCTTCAGTCGTTGGATGTTCTGGTATTGAAACAAGAGTGCCATTACTATTTTTCCAAATTAACATATCTCTATAATAACCATCAGTTACAACAATCATATCAATAATATTGGTTGGTGATGGATCAATACGCTGATCAATCGGAGCATAATGGCTCCATTTAAAATATAGAGGTAATCTGTCATTTTCCGGAATATCTGTATTTTGTGTGAATACTTTACCATTTCTATCAAAATGTTCTGTATCAACAGATGTTTCAAACACTTGTCCTGTAGGATATGTCGATAAATTTGGAGTTGGATTTGATTGTAAAGAATAATAAACACCGGATCCTGCTGGACTTCCCGAAATTAAGAAAATTTTATCTATAAAATTTGCTGTCACGATATTTGATTTATCAACTATAGTATTAGTTCCGGCAAGCCATGAAAATGGAATTACTTCTCTTGTCGATGTACTAATATTATTAAAAAATGCTGTAATTTGATTACCTATAGTTATGGCGGAGGGATCTACAGAATTAAATAATAATTGACCAATATTGTTAATAAAAATTAGATCAGCGGTATTAAGAAATACTGTAGTATCTGGTGGTGGATCATATTGACTTCCAGCGCCTGTTCCGGTGGGGAGTAATACACTCGAAATGAATGGTGAACCATACAATCTGGTATTATCTGACAAATCAACCGGAAAATAAACATAGAGATTACCAGTTGAGCTAGAAAAAGTTGTCGACCAAGGTCCTATCCATGGACGAGTACTCTGGTATCCTGTAACTTCATTATTGTAATATTCAAAAACAACTCTATCGTCTGAACCTACAAGATTATTGAACCCGTTAGGATTATCCGGGATTCCATCTTCATTACTATCAACTAGCGATACTTCCACCTTGGATGTGTCTACATATCCGTCGAGCTGAGTAAAGACACCGGTGATATCAAGTATCACCGGTTCTTCTAAGAAAGCTTCACACGGGGCAGAGATAACATCTTCTGGTAAATTATTATCAATTGAACTATTAGAATTAACAAATGGCATAATTTCAATTGTGTCTTGAAGTGCTTGTCCTGTTGCACTATCAAGTACAACTACACCCGGTTCCCAATAGAAACGAACGTTTCTATAAGATTCAAAAACATAAACTCTGCCCCGTGCAGTTAAATCATATGTAATAGTTCCGAGATCATTATTGCTTGCAATGTTTATATACAATAATCCACTGTCGGGATAACTTTGCCAAGTGGAATAAATTTGAGGGACTCCGCCAACCTCATCTGGTGCTGCATATTTCCAGGGTTGTTCTGCTTGATTAAATATTCCTGATGTGATCTGTATAGATGTTCCCCAGTGATCTCTCAATAAATCATAATATAACCAGAATGAAATTCCGGCGTCGATTCTTTGAGAAATTTCTGCAATTTCTTCGGGAGTTAAATCATTTCTAAAAACTGGATAAACCTTGATAGCTTGATAACCGAGTTGTTCTTCGATGCCGAGTTCAACAGGTCCAACAGCAGCATAAGGATTTGTTGGATCAACAATTAAAGGAATTCCGTTTTGAATTACACTCTTGACTGCCGCTGAATTTAAGTTTGTAAATTCTGTTCCGGGAGGAAATGGCTTAGCAAATTCTAATACCGCCCCTGTTGAAATAAATTTCCATGGTTGATATAAACTATTATTAACGTTATTTGGGTTCAAATTATTAATTAATGGTAAAGCAGTTTCATCGGCTGTATTAGCACTTGCTGTGAAGAAACCTGTATCATTCTTAAATTTTCGAGGACTTGTTTTCCAGAACAAAGGTAAGCTAGGTTCTCCTGGCACAGGAACAAGTTCTAATAGTGATCTACCTGTATTTGGTGGATTAACTCGAATGGTTTCCTCAAATTGCGGAAGATATTCATCATAGAAGAATTGAGCCACTTGTGGATTTCTTAACATTTCCTGAATTGAATTAATTAAAATATTGTCAATATTACCAGCATTAGATACATCTTGAACAATTTCAATTAATACATCTTGATTGTCTCTATACAATGCGCCATCTTGGCCGAAAATAATTAAATCACGATGAAATCCAGTCGGATCATTTAAATCAATATAACGACTATGTCCACTATAGGTACGATTGGTAGATTGAATTTTTGCAATCTGATTGCCGTAAACAAGAGGAAGAACATTGTAGTCACTTCCATTAACCATGCGTGATTGTGTTGAAAATACTTCAGGCGCACGTAACCTAATTTGTTCATCTGTTTCTGCTGCGGCAGCATTTCCAATTGTTTGTTCAAGATTAAATATAAGTCGTAGAACATATTGTTGCTGATCGACACCAATATAAGGAATGTTAATTTGCAGCCCTTGTGCATCATCTGGACGAATTACAAGTGCTTGATTTGCACTAACACGAACCCAAGACCTAAATAAACCAGTTGGGACATTACCGAAGTTGCCATCAGCAAAACGAATACTAACTGTATTGTTGGGTCCGGAAATAACAGAGAAAATATTTCTTTCAGCAAAGTGAATACTATTATAGATAATATTTTCACCTGCTAGTGCTGGAACTTTAGCCCATTTATTAATTACATTACCGTTCTCATCTGTTTCTTGAACATAAACATCATCTTGATTAATGTTTTGAATGTTAATTGGAAACAAACGATTAGGTACTGGAAACTCAAAATTGGTATCAACGTTAAGTAGATTACCTTGTTTAAAATATAAGAAGAAACCTGTATTGTCCGATGCTACACCTAAGCTGTCATTTCTGTAAATAAAGTGAAAGGCATTATTCGGGTCTGGGTCACGTTCGAAAATTGTTTGATTAGTTACAAAATCCGGATTAGCAATATCTATTGGATATGTTTGTCCACTAACAGTAATTGTGGCAGGATAGGTTACATTTAATCGTTTGATGTTATTTAACTGGTATAAATCTGTTGGAATCGAACCAATTGTGCCGCTCTTCGTTGGACGTCCAAACGGGTTTAGTGTGCTGAATGCTGCATTAACAACTTGAATAAATTGATCGAACCAATCTGGATTGTTTGGATCATTCCAAAATATTGAGACATCGTTAATAGGAACGCCATTGGCATCTATTAATTGTTGATTAGTTTGAACCGCAGCAATCTTGAATAGGCCACTTGCAGGAATATTTCTGCGAGGAATATAATTAACCATCTGAGCAAGACGTACAACACTTTCTCTACGCTCTGCGGTGTCGATGAAGTTTTCGCGACTGTTAAGATCTGTCCTGAACGCAAGGCTTGTACCAAAGTAAGCAAGTAACTCAATAATTGCAATAAACTCAGAACTTTCAATATAGTCATTGAAATCCTCCGGATAGTAAGTTTGAATATAGTTGATTAAGGCTTGCTTTAAGGTATCAAAGTCGTAAGCGGTGTAATCAATAAACTGAAAGGCCTTGAATACTTTCTTGTAATCTTCGGCCGCGAATAAGTTAGATTGGCGAATTGATTCTGACATTAGGTGCTCTCTCTATCTTTTAAGGTGAATCTAACAAATAGATTATCAGTTATTGATTCGGGTTTGAATAATAAAACCATAACAACATTCAGAGCCTGATCTTCTTGAAATGCATCAATGGACACAAG
>Ga0190271_10000373_pt1 | contig 22559 bp, 19 predicted proteins | sample Popmic356T_FD_133747 | JGI IMG/M metagenome (GOLD analysis project Ga0190271, IMG submission 133747) | Populus adjacent soil microbial communities from riparian zone of Weber River, Utah, USA - 356 T | ecosystem: Environmental > Terrestrial > Soil > Riparian zone | place: USA: Utah | collected...
CGCTGCTGCACATGCATGCGTCCACGCGCGCGAACATCGTGAGCACGCTCGTGCGTGCGCCGCTGCGCATCGGGTTCGATCGCGCGCGCGCTCGCGATCAGCAGTGGCTATTCACGAATACGAAGCTGCCGGCACGGCGCGAGCGCCACGTCATGGACGGCCTGTTCGAGTTTGCGGAGCTCATCGGCGTGCCGCGCCCGGCAAACCCGCGGTGGGACATCCCGATCGGCGCCGCCGACCTGGCGGCCATCGCGCCGGTGTTCGCGAAGGGCACTCGCACGCTCGTGATCAGCCCGTGCACCGGCCAACGATTCCGCAACTACCGCAATTGGCGCGCGGACTGGTACGCCGAGATCGCCGACTACGCGGCGACGCGTTACGGCGCGCACGTGCTCGTGACGGGCGGCAACTCGGCCGTAGAGCAGAGCTATGGCCGCGACATCGCGGCCGCGGCCCGCTTTCAGACTCAGAACCTGATCGGCAAAACGACGCTGAAGCAACTGCTCGCGATTCTCGCGCGCGCGAGCGTCCTGCTCTGCCCGGACTCCGGCCCCGCCCACATGGCGACGGCCGTCGGTACGCCGGTCGTCGGCCTGTACGCGACCTCGAATCGCCACCGCACGGGGCCGTACTTCAGCCAGCACCTCGTGGTCGACAAGTACCCCGAGGCCGTGGCCCACGAGTTCGGCCGCCCCATCGAGACGCTGCGCTGGGGCCAGCGGGTCCGCGACCCGGCCGCGATGAGCCTGATTACGGTGGCCGACGTCGTGGCTAAACTAGACGTCGCGTTCGCCGAGCGCGGCATTGCGCCCGTTCGTTGATATCGGAGGGTGAGCCCATGGACCGCTATCAGCTAAAGAGCTTCGTAGGCGCCGGCCCCGGCGAGATCGAGGACGCGATGGAACGCGGCGAGGTCGTCTACTTCGACCAGTGCCCCGTCGAGCTACCGGCCGAGGCCGACTTGCAGTTCATGCGCGAGGGCCTGCCGCGTGAGCTGCAAGTGAAGAACATCAGCTATCACCCTGAATCCGATTCGATTCCTCGCTTCGAGGCCGCGGCCGAGGTCAAGGCTCGGATGGAGCAGATCCTGCGGACTCAAGGCCAGCGCGTCGAAGCATTCCTGCGCCGCTCGTGCCCCGACTTCGTTCCAGGCTGGACGCTCGGCACGACGAGCTTCCGCTCGATCGAGGAGCTAGGCCGCAAGCTCCCGCCACGCTCGAGCAACGAGCTCGTGCACATCGACGCGGGCGCGTATGGCGCGACGAACGGCGCGCGCATCTTTCGCTTCTTCGTCAACATCCATCCGACGCGCGACCGCGTCTGGGGCACGAAGGGCACCTTCGGCGCGGTCATGCGCCGGCACCCCGGGCTCTGGGATGCGGCGAAGGGCGGCAAGCCGCGCGTGGCCATCGACAAAGGCCCGTTCGACAAGCTCTACAGCGGCCTCATCGACGCCGTCGGCAAGCTCTACCCGCTCGCGCGCGTCATCGACTCGAGCCCGTACGATCGATCGATGCGCCGAATCCACAATTTCATGAAGGAAAACCCGAGCTTCCGCGACAATCCTGATGGGTATCAAGAGATCCATTTCCCACCGCTGTCGGCCTGGATGGTGTTCACGGACGGCATCAGCCACTCGGTGCTCACGGGGCAGCACGCCCTGGTGACGACGGGCCTGATCCCGCTCGCGAACTGTCGGATCCCGGAGCTCTCGCCGTACCAGGTGCTGGCGCGCTCGGCCGCGTGAGCGGACCGGCCGTGGCCACCCTGCACTTCACCCAGAACCTCACGCGGCACACCGACTGCCCGTCGGCGGCGCTCCAGGCCGACACCGTGGCCGAGCTGCTCGAGCGCTATTTCGAGAGCTGGCCCGGCGTGCGCGGTTACGTGCTCGACGACCAGGGCGAGGTCCGGCATCACGTCAAAGTGCTCATTGACGGCCGCAACATCAAAGACCGCCGCAAACTCACTGATCGCATCAATGAGAGCAGCGAAGTCTATGTTTTTCAGGCGCTTTCAGGAGGATAACCGATGGCTCGCCAGCTACTCGTCGGCACACGAAAAGGAGTCTTCATCCTCGGCCGCCGCGGCCGCGACTGGCGCATCGAGCACGCCGAGCTACTCGGCGACCCGGTGACGATGGTGCTCGGCGAGCGCGACGGCACCCTGCACGCCGCTCAGGACATGGGTCACTTCGGCGTCAAGATGAAGCGCTCGCGCGACGGCGGCGCCACCTGGGAAGAGCGGCCCGTCCCGGCGTACCCGCCGAAGCCCGACGACGTCGTCGACATCGACCCGATGCGCAACACGCCGATCCCCTGGAACGTCATGAAGGTCTGGTCGCTCGAAGCTTCGCAGCGCGACGGCGAGCTCTGGTGCGGCACGATTCCGGGCGGCCTGTTCCACTCGCGCGACGGCGGCGACAGCTGGCGGCTCGTCGAGAGCCTCTGGAAGCATCCGGACCGCAAGTTCTGGGTCGGCGGCGGCGCCGACTATCCCGGCATCCATTCGGTTCTCGTCGACCCGCGCGACCCCGACGTCGTGCGGATCGGTGTCTCTTGCGGTGGGCTCTGGCTCAGCACCGACGGCGGCACATCGTGGGAGTGCAAGGGCCAGGGAATGCGCGCCGAGTACGCGCCTCCCGATCAAGCGTACGAGCGCCGCGGCCAAGACGCGCATCGCGTCGTGCAGTGCGCGAAGGCCCCGGATCACATCTGGATTCAGCACCACAACGGCATCTTCCGCAGCACGGACGGCGGGCTCACATGCACGGAAATCACGTCCGCGCAGCCGTCGGTGTTCGGCTTCCCTGTCGTCGTGCATCCCGATGAGCCCCGAACCGCGTGGTTCGTGCCGGGCAAGAAGGACCAGTGGCGTTTCCCCGTCGATGGCGCGCTCGCCGTCTCGCGGACGCGTGACGGCGGCGAAAGCTTCGAGGTGCTGCGCGAGGGTTTGCCCCAGCAACACGCCTACGACCTCGTCTACCGGCACGGGCTCGACATCGATGCCGATGGCGCTACACTCGCGTTCGGCAGCACCACCGGCAATCTCTTCATCAGCGAGAGCCAAGGAGCTCGGTGGCAGAACGTCAGCAATTACTTGCCGCCGATCTACTGCGTCCGTTTCGTGAATTGACGCGGGCAAGGACGCCCGCGGTAGAGCAATGCATGGAGCAATTGCCGAGCGTCGCTCGAGAAGCCATCGAGCCGCACGTCGTTCTTGTCAGTCGAATTGGAGCTCTGAATGTCCGTCACCGAAGCGCTCGCCGAGTACGTCACGAACAGCACCTACGAGGCGATCCCGCGCGACGTTCGTGACGAAGCAAAACGCGCCATCGTCAACTACTTGGGGTGCGCGCTCGGCGGAGCAGTCGAGCCCGCGCTCGACGTCGCGATCAAGACGCTCGCGCCGTTCTCGGGCAACGCCACGGCCTGCGTGCTCGGCCGCGCCGAACGCTTCGACGCGCTGCATGCGGCGCTCCTGAACGGCATCGGCTCGCACGTGCACGAGTACGACGACACGCTGCCGAAGAACTTCATCCACCCAAGCGTTCCCGTCGCGTCGGCGCTGTTCGCGTATGCGAGCGCGAACCCGATTTCGGGGCGCGACTTCGTGCACGCGTTCATCCTCGGCTTCGAGGTCGAATCGCGCATCGGCAACGCCGTCTACCCTGCACACTACGCGGCCGGCTGGCACATCACGTCGACGACGGGCGTATTCGGCGCCGCCGCGGCCGTCGGCAAGCTGCTCGGCCTCACGACGAAGCAGATGGTCTGGGCGTTCGGCCTCGCCGCGACGCAGGCGGCCGGCCTCCGCGAGATGTTCGGCTCGATGGCGAAGTCGTTTCAACCGGGCCGCGCGGCGCAGAACGGCTACACGGCTGCACTGCTCGGACGAGCCGATTTCACGGCCGGCGAGCAGGCGCTCGAAGGGCCGCGCGGCTTCGCCGCGGTGACGGCCGCGCAATACGATCTCGACAAGGTGACGGCGGGGCTCGGCAAGGACTTCGAGCTGCGCGACAATGCCTACAAGCCGTACGCCTGCGGCTTGGTCGTGCATCCGACGATCGACGGCTGTAGCCAGCTGCACCGCGAGCACCATCCGTCGCCCGATGCGATCGCCGGCGTGCGGCTGCGCGTGGCGCCGCTCGTGCTCGATCTCTGCAACAAGAGCGACTTGAAACGCGCGCTCGAGAGCAAGTACTCGATCTATCACGCCGCAGCGATCGGGCTCATCCGCGGCAAAGGCGGCATCCAGGAGTTCACCGACGAGGCCGTCGCGGACCCCGCTCTGCAACGCGTGCGCGCCGTCACGACAGCCGTCGGCGACGACACGATCACCGAGGATCAGGTCCACATCGAGGTCGTGCTGCGCAACGGCGAGACGCTGACGAAGTTCGTCGAGCAATCGCTCGGCAACGTGCACCGGCCGCTCAGCAACGAGCAGCTGACCGAGAAGTTCGTCGACCAGGGTGTGCTCGCACTGCCGCGCCATCAGGTCGACGCCGTCGTCGAGCAATGCTGGCGCATCGACGCGCTCCCCGACGCCGGCGACCTCGCCCGCGCCACGGTCCCGCGCGCCGCGAGCACGCTGCGCTCCGGACGTACGACGCACTAAGCATGCGCGCCTCCCGCCGCAGCGCCGGTCTCGCATTGATCGCGGCTACCCTCACCGTCGTGGCGGGTTGCGGCGGGCAAGCGTCGAGCAGCGCAACCGAGGTTCGCATTCCGCTCGGCGCCGGCGGCGTCGGGTTCCTGCCGCTGTTCGTGATGCGCGACCGTCAGCTCATCGAGAAGCACGCCGGCGCGGCGGGGCTCGCGGACCTCACGGTGCGCTGGATCGAGCTCGGCGGCCCAGCCGTCATGAACGATGCGCTGCTCTCGGGCTCCGTGGATTTCATCGCAGCGGGGCCTCCGGCGTTCATCACGCTGTGGGACCGCACGCGCGGCGCGGCCGACGTGCGCGGTGTCGCCGCGATGTCGTCGCTGCCGATGTACTTGAACACTACGAATGCGGCGCTCGAGTCGCTCGACGATCTCACGGCAACGGACAAGATCGCCGTCACGGCCGTCAAGGTCTCGATCCCGTCGATCAACATGCAGATGTACGCAGCCGAGCGCCATGGCGCGGCGGAGGCGTTCCGCTACGATCGCTACACGGTCACGATGACGCATGCTGACGCGCTGATCGCCCTGCTCGCGGGCGGGAATCAGATCAACGCGCACTTCACCTCGCCGCCGTTCCATCAGCGCGAGATCAAGGACGCGCGCGTGCGCACGCTGCTGAACACCGACGACATCATGGGCGGCGCGACGACGTTCACGATGCTGTCGACCACGGCGCGGTTCCGCGAGGCGAATCCGGCCGCGTACTCGGCCGTGCTCGCCGCGCTCGAGGAGGCCAACGAGATCATCCGCAGCGACCCGCGGGCCGCCGCCGAGATCCTGTTCGCGGCGGAATCCGCCGCCGGCTTCTCCGTCGACGAGCTCGTCGAGGTCCTCGGCGACCCCGACATCCGCTTCACGACGACACCCGAGAACACCGCGAAGTACGCGGAGTTCATGCTCGAGATCGGCTCGATCGAAAACCGGCCGGGCTCGTGGCGCGACTTGTTCTTCCCTGAAATTCACGGTGCGGCCGGCTCCTGAGGCGGGCCGAGGCAGCGGAGGTAGCCACGCCCATGCCAGAGCCGGTATTGCGTGTCCGCGCCTTACGTAAGGCCTACAAGGACGTCGTGGCGGTGAGCAGCCTCGATCTCGAGGTGCAGGCCGGCGAGTGTTTCGGGTTGCTCGGGCCCAACGGCGCCGGCAAGACCACGACGATCGAGATCTGCGAAGGCCTCACGCCGCTAGACTCGGGCGACGTCGAGCTGCTCGGGATGCGGTGGGAAACCGACGCGCGCGCATTGAAGCAGCGGCTCGGCATTCAGCTCCAAGAGACGCAGCTGTCCGACCGGCTCACGGTCGAGGAGACGGTGCGTTTGTTCCGCAGCTTCTTTGACAAAGGCCCGACGCCCGAGCACGTCATCGCGCTCGTGCAGCTCGAGGAGAAGCGGCGCGCGCGCGTCGGCACGCTCTCCGGCGGTCAGAAGCAGCGGCTCGCGCTCGCCTGTGCGCTGGTCGGCGAGCCGGAGCTCCTGTTTCTCGACGAGCCGACGACGGGGCTCGATCCGCAGGCGCGCCGCCAGCTTTGGGAGCTCATCGAAGACTTCAAGCGCGCCGGCCGAACGATCGTATTGACGACGCACTACATGGACGAAGCGGAACGGCTCTGCGAGCGAGTGGCCATCATGGACCACGGCAAGATCATCGCGCTCGGGTCGCCGCGCGAGCTCGTCGCGTCGATCGGCGTAGAGCACGTCGTGGAGTTCTCGGCCGATGGTGCAGCGCAGCGAATGACCCTTGACGATCTGCGCGCCATCGAGGGCGTCCGCGACGTGCAGTCCGACAACGGCGTCGTGCGAATGCAAGTGACGGCGCTCCACCGTGCAGTGCCTTCGCTGCTGGCCGAGCTCGTCCGCCGCGACATCCCGCTCACGGAGCTGCGGACGCATTCGGCCACGTTGGAGGACGTCTTCGTCACGCTGACGGGACGCCATCTGCGCGATGAGTGACCACCCGCTCGTTCAACTGACGCTCGTGCGGCTGCGCGAGTTCATACGCGAACCGGAAGCGCTATTCTGGGTCTTCGGGTTTCCGCTGCTGCTCGCGGCCGGCCTCGGGCTCGCGTTCCGCAACACTCCGGCCGAAGTCCTCACCGTCGGCTTCGTCGGAACGGACGTGACGGCGTTCGAGAACGCGCCCGCGCTCGCGGTGGAGCCGTTCCCGACCGTCGACGACGGCCTTCGCGCGTTGCGCGAGGGCAAAGTTGCATTGCTCATCGAGCGTCCCGCGGGCGGCTCCGTCGTCTACCACTACGACGACACGAACCCCGAAGGGCGCGACGCGCGCATGCGAGCCGACATCACAGTCCAGCAGAGCGCCGGCCGCACGGACCCTGTGGCCGCGGAGGACCAGTTGATGCGCGAGGCTGGATCGCGCTATATCGACTTTCTCATTCCGGGGCTGCTCGGCATGAACCTGATGGGCGGCTCGATCTGGAGCATGGGCTTCGCCATCGTCGACGCACGGCGGCGCAAGCTGATGAAGCGGCTCATCGCAACTCCGATGCCGCGTCACTATTTCCTGCTGTCCTTTCTGATCTCGCGGCTCGCGATGCTCGTCGTCGAGATCGGAGCGTTTCTTGGCTTCGCCGTTTTGGTGTTCGGCGTTCCGGTGCGCGGGTCGCTCGTACTCGTTGCGGCGACATGCGTGGTCGGCGCGCTCGCATTTGGCGCGCTCGGCCTGCTGCTCTCGTCGCGCGCTCGAACCATCGAGGCCGCATCTGGCCTGATGAATCTCACGATGTTGCCCATGTGGATTCTGTCCGGCGTGTTCTTCTCTTCGCAGCGATTTCCGGACCTCGTGCAGCCGATCATCAAAGCGCTGCCGCTGACTGCGTTGAACGACGCCCTGCGGGCGACGATGCTTCAGGGCGCGACGCTGACGCAGATCGCACCGCAAATCGCGGTGCTCGCGGCTTGGTTGCTCGTCTGTTTCCCCGTCGCGTTGAAGCTGTTTCGCTGGCGGTAGGAATGCCCGAGTGTAGCGTCGCACCGATGATCCTTGCCGGTCGCAGCCCAAGGGCTATGGCTCGACCATGGCGTAGTCCGCCGCTTGCTTGGTGCGCTGCCCTCCTCGGCACGTGGCTCGTCGCGGCAGGTGGAGGCTCGGTCGCCGACGCGCAGCAGGCACCGGAGCTCGTCTTCGATCCGACGTGGCCGAAAGACCTGCCGGACAACTGGAAGCTCGGAGGCATTACGGGGCTCGCCCTCGACGGCGACGAGAACATCTGGCTCTACAACCGCCCGAACGATCTCACGAACATCGAGCTGCACGCCGAGCTCGACCCGCCGCTCGCGCTCTGCTGCGTGCGCGCGCCGTCGATGCTCCATCTCGACCGCGCGGGCCGCGTCATCGGCTCGTTCGATGCGCCGCAAGGCCACGGCATGGACGTCGACAGCGACGGCTTCGTCTATCTCGGCCAGGACACGGTGCGCAAGTACGATCCGCGCAGCGGCGAAGTCGTCGCCGAGATCGCGCGCGCGCCGGAGCGCGAGGACGGCGGGCCGGTCGGCCTTCAGCCCGCGAACCGCAGGCCGGGCCAAGGCGGCCGAGGTCCCGTCGCGGGCTTTCTGCCGCAGCCGCCACCGGATCCCGCCGCCGTCGAAGAGCAGGCCGTGCGGCGGGCCGCGTTCCGCGCGAAGTACCCGCCTTCGCTACCGATGATCGTCGGGCAGATCGAGGAGATCCGCATCGTCGAGGCCGATAACGAGGTCTACGTCGCGGACAGCTACCTCGGCGGCCGCGTGCTCGTGTTCGCGCTCGACACGCTCGCGTTCAAACGCGGCTGGGGCGCGTACGGCAAACGGCTCGAGGAGATCAGCATCGACGATGCGGACCACCGCTACACGCCGAACGGGCCGATGCCGCGCGACTTCGTCGGCCACCTCACGATCAACGCCTCGCGCGACGGTTTCGTCTACGCAGCCGACCGCAACGCGAACCGCATTCACGTCACGCGCAAGGACGGCAGCTTCGTTGCCGAGTGGGTCATCGCGCCGGGCACCGGCGTCGGCGGCTCGACGGGCGGGATCGCGTTCTCGCCGGACGAGGAGCAGCGCCTCCTCTACGTCTCCGATCTCACGAACAACCGCATCTGGTTCTTGAACCGCGCCGACGGCCGCCTCGTCGGCGAGATGGGCCGCATGGGCGAGAACGGCGGGCAGTTCTTCGGCCTGCACATGATCGCGGTCGACTCGCAGGGCAACGTCTATACGGGCGAAGTGTTCCAGGGCGAGCGTGTGCAGCGCTTCGTGCCTGCCGAAGGCGCGAAAGGCCGGCTTCTGCAGCAGTTGCCGGACACTCCGTAGCGCGATATCCGCGCTCAATGCTCGGCGACGCGGCGCCCTTCGATGATGAACATGTTGAACGCGTCGGGAACCGGGATCATCGCGGTAATCGACAGCCCGGCGCCGCGATAGAGCGCCTCCCATTCGACACGAGTTCGCTCCTTGCCGGGCAAGAGCAGCATCATGTTGACGTCGAGCAGCTTGCTTGGCACATCCGAAGTGTCACCGAGCGGCGGCATCACCGTGTCGATGCAGATGACTCGGCCGCCGCGTTCCAAGCGCGCGCATGCGTTCGCGAGAATCGTGGCACACGACGCGTCGTCCCAATCGTGCAGAATCAGCTTGAGCACATAGGCGTCGGCCGGCGGCACTGCTTTGAACATGTCGCCGGCCTCATAGCGGAGCCGCCGCGCGATGGAGTCGTTGGCGACCGGCAACCTTGCCGGCGCCGCGTCGATGACCTCGGGCAAATCGAGCACGACGCCGCAAATCTCGGGGTACTTCTCGAGCACTGCGACCGTCAGCGGCCCATAGCCCCCGCCGACGTCGACGAGCGCGCGAATACCCGAGAAGTCGTAGCGCTCCATCACACCGATGTTGGTGACGGCGCTGTGAGCCTTCAGCGTCTCGCCGAATTCCTCGAGCGCTTTCGGGTGCACCGCCAGATAGTCGAAGAAATCCAACCCGAGCTGCGCACGGGCTTGCGATTGGCCCGTCGCGAGCCCCTCTGGCAGGCCCGTCCAGACCTTCCACAGCGTGCCGCCCGAATACTCGACGAAGCGCTTCAACGTGCCCGGCGTATCGCGCGTCAGCAGCGCGGACAAGCGCGTCGGGCCGAAGCGCCCCACGGAGTCCTCGGTCACGACACCGAGCGCAGCACACGCGCGCAACGCACGGTGCAACGCGACGGGGTGAGCGCGGATGCCTGTTTTGCGGACCAGCTCGTCGGCCGTCAACGGACCTGCCGCGAGCGCGTCGGGAACGTCGAGGCGCACGACCTCTGCAAGGATCTTCGCCGTCCACGCGCCGAAAAGCATCTCGAACAAGACTGCGTGCGGCGGTTTTTCGTGCGGTGCGCTCAACGTGGCACTCTTCTAGTTTGTCGGAAAAGCTCTCGCGACTCTGCCACGACTCGCAGCGCCGAAGCCAGCGTTCGAACGAGGCGAACCGAACCGCACGGGCTGCCGCAAAAATGCAGGAGCGATTTTCGACCAAGGTATACTCCGGCCGCCATGCAAGAACCGGCCCTTCTATCGGTCAACGGCGTGACGCTGCAATACCGCACGGGCGAGCAGCTCGTGACGGCGACATATCGCGTGAGCTTCGACGTGCGGAGAGCCGATCGCTTCGTCGTCCTCGGCCCGTCGGGCTGCGGCAAGTCGACGTTGCTCAAAGCGATCGGCGGCTACTTGCAGCCCGTCGAAGGCGAGATGTTGTTAAACGGCGCGCGCATCGGCAAACCGGGGCCCGACCGCGCGTTCGTATTTCAGGAGTTCGATCAGCTCCTGCCGTGGAAGACCGTGCGCGACAACGTCGTGTTCGCGCTGACGGCGAGCGGCAAGCTCGCGAAGAAGGCCGCCACGGAACGCGCGCTGCACTTCATCGACAAGGTAGGCCTGACGAAATTCGCCGACAACTTCCCGCACACGCTCTCGGGCGGCATGAAGCAACGCGTCGCGATCGCGCGCGCGATGTCGATGGAGCCGCAGATCCTGCTCATGGACGAGCCGTTCGCGGCCTTGGACGCGCTGACTCGCGGCAAGATGCAAGAAGACCTGCTAGAGCTGTGGAACGACACGCGGTTCACGGTGCTGTTCGTGACGCATTCCATTCCGGAAGCGATCCGGATCGGCAACCGGATCCTGCTCCTGACGCCGCATCCGGGGCGCGCCAAGGCCGAGCTCAATTGCGAGGGCGCGGACGTTGCGGGCACCGACGGCGAGCTGTTGTCGGCACGAATTCAGCGGCTGTTGTTCGATCGCACGGGAGCCATCGTCGATGTCTGAGAAACGCGCTGCCTACACGGCCAGGCCTGAAATCCTCCACACTCCGACGGCCGACGCCAGCGGTTTCGCGGTCGCCGCGCAGCCGCTCGGATTCTGGACGAAGCTCTACGACAACGGCACGGTGCGCAAGTCGGTGCTGCTCGTGCTGCTCGCGGCCGCGTGGGAAATCTACGCTCGCGTGCTCGGCAACCCGCTGCTCTTCCCGACGTTCACGGACACCGTCGCCGCCTTGCTCGAAGGTCTGGCCGACGGCGAGATTCCCGCGGCGGGCCTCTACACGTTGTCGTTATTACTGAAGGGCTACGTCGCGGGGCTCGTGTTCGCGGCCCTGCTGACGGCGTTCGCGAGCGTTTCGCGCATCGGCGCCGACCTGCTCGAGACGTTGACGGCGATGTTCAATCCGCTGCCGTCGATTGCCCTTCTGCCGCTCGCGCTGATCTGGTTCGGCTTGGGCGACAACAGCGTCATCTTCGTGCTCGTGCACGCCGTGCTCTGGGCCGTCGCGCTGAACACGTTTGCCGGCTTCCGCGCGCTGTCGCCGACGCTGCGCATGGTCGGCCAGAACTACGGCCTCTCGAGCGCGGGCTACATTCTCCGGATCCTGATTCCCGGCGCGTTCCCGAGCATCCTCACGGGGCTGAAGGTCGGCTGGGCGTTCGCGTGGCGCACGCTGATCGCGGCCGAGCTGGTGTTCGGGGTCAGCTCGGGCTCGGGCGGCCTGGGCTGGTACATCTTCGAGAACAAGAACCAGCTCAGAATCCCCGAGGTCTTCGCGGGGCTCCTGACCGTCATCATCTTCGGCTTGTTCGTCGAGAACGTCGTGTTCCGCACGATCGAGCAGCGCACCGTCCGTCGCTGGGGAATGCAAACCTAACCCACACAGCGATCGGCGCACGCCAACGCGTCAGCGGCGTGGATCTCGAACGATGCTTTCGGGAGCGTGCGCGCCAGGGACGGCGCGCACGCAGCCTACAGGGACGTATTCACGGCGGTCCCGAAAGCGTCGTTCGAGAGCCGCGCCGCCTGCGACGGCGGCGATCGCCGATCAGCGCCCCTACTCTCCGGCGTTGATGTCGAAGACCCGCGCGCCCTCTTCGGGGTTGCCGTAGATGTTCGCGCGTGGACGCTCGGGCGGCGGTTTGCCCGCCGCGATTGCCGCTGCGATGTCACGGTCGAGCGCGCGCTCGCCGGCCAAGCCGCCGCCTATCGCGAAGTTACCCTCGTGGCACGAGTACTCGTACATCTCATGATTCGGCTGCGTGGTCCACATCGTGCGCACCGTGAACGGCGCCGTGTACGTTTCCGGGTCGTTGATCGTGACGCGGTACTCGAGCATTTCCGGATCGACGCGGCGAATGCGCTCGGTTACGCGCATGTTGGCGCTGTTCGGGGCGCCGCCGACGCTCGTGCGATCTTGGAAGCCACTGCTCTCGACGACGAGCGTGTCGCCTTCCCAGCGGCCGCGCGCATTGCCCGTGAACTGCGTGATCTCGGGATACGCTGAGTTGTCGAGGCGAATGACGCGCGTCTCGTGGATCATCTCGTACGTGATCGTCACGATCCCAGGGCTCTGGAAGACCTGGACGCCGTTGCCGTAGATCGCGGCGTTCATACCGTTGCTGATACCGCGGCCGATACAGCGGTCGTAGAGCGAAAAATCGTCGAACGAATCGAATCGATCGTTGCTGAACGAGCTGTTTTGGGCCTGCCCGCGCGCGCGAGCCGCATCGGTGACGGCCGGTGTGCGGCCATCCGGCGGATCGACGACTAGCGAGGTGTAGCCGAACGTGCGCGTGCCCCATTCGTTGCGCAAGAACGTCTCGGTCGTCGCCGCGCGCGTCGCGCCCGTGAACTGGCTGACCGCGCGGGCGAGGAACTGTTCTTGCGGCAGCGACTCTTGCGTGGCGAGCGCCTGAGGCCGATCACGCGGGATGCCGCGCATGTCGTCCGTGCTGTACGTGCCTGCGATGGCCGGATCGCCCCACGACGTTCGCGGAGCTTTCCAATTCGGATTCTTGGCGAGCGCGGTCTGCTGCTCGGCCGGGGTGCGGCGCTCCGCGGGTAGTTGCGCAATCTCTTCCGCGGTCGGCGGCCGAGCGGCTTGGCCTCCCGGCCCTCCGCCGCCTCCACCGCCTCCACCGCCTCCACCGCCCGCTCGCGCACCCGTCGCCGGCGGGGGTCGCTCTCCGTCCTGCCCGAGCACCGCCGTAGATGCGGAGATCAGAAGCAGGGCCGCTATCGCGGACGACAAGGTCTTTCGGGTCATGTTTGGTGCTCCTCGAGCGCTTGAGCCGCGAATCCCCCCGACCGCGGTACACAGATTCAAGCACGCCACCGCTGCGCTGGGAACTACCTGAGCCCCGAAACGAGCTTTCTTTAACTACGATACCGGTATATTGCGCGGACTCTTGCAGAGAGAGGCTCCACATGCGACGCACCGTGACTGCCCTTGCGGTCTGCCCCCTGCTCGGCTTGGCGGCTTGTACGCCGACGCCCAGCGGCGACTCGGAGCCGGCGCGGGCCGCCAACCCCGATCTATCGGGGGTATGGATGGCGTTCGCCGTCGAGAACCCGGACGGCGGCGCGCCGCGCTATTCGCCCGAGGGGCAAGCGATGCTCGACGCGTTCGCGGCGCAATTCAGCTCGATTCCCGAGACCGGCGCGTGGTGCTACGGCACGGGCATGCCGAGCGTGATGCTGTCGACGGTCTCGTATCCGATCGAGATCGTGCAGCACGCGTCGCGGCTCGTGATGCTGGCCGAGCTCGAGATGCAGGTGCGCCGCGTCTATCTCGACGGCCGCGCGCACCCCGAGGACTTCCTGCCGACGGGCGTGGGCCACTCCGTCGGCACCTGGGACGGCGAAACGCTCGTCATCGACACGACGCTGCTCTCCGAGTGGCAGGTCCCGCCGTGGCCGCGCACGGAGCAGACGCACGTCGTGGAGCGCGTCCGACTCACGAAGCTCGGCGACGTCGCGGCCCGCGCGACAGGCTTCGTCGCCAGCGTCGAGAAGCCGATCAACGACGACGTGCTCGTCGTCGAAATGACGCTGACAGACCCGATTTACTCGGGGCCGCAGCGGCGCACGGCATACTTCCAGCGCATGTCCGACACGGCCACGCTCGAGTACGCCTGCTCGGCCGAGCAGTGGCTCGTCGAGCTTGAGAAAAATCGAGTGTCAAAGTAGGCCCGGGCGCTCTCGAAACAGTGACTTACGCATGCCCCAGCCCCACTTGAGCCAAGGGCTTACGTTAAACTTTCGCCGTCGGAACCGTGCGGTCGCACAGCGCCCGCCGTAATTGGGTTCTGGTGCAGTATTCGCTACACTTTTCAATTGGTTAATGACTAACCCTGGGGCGGAGAAGTCCGGCATGTTCATCAGCAAGAAACAGCTCGCGCGCCGCACCTTCCTGAAAGGCTTGGGTGCCACGGTTGCGCTGCCGCTGCTCGACGCGATGACGCCGGCCTTCGCGGCGACCACCGCCAAGGCACCGCGCCTGGGCTTCGTCTATGTCCCGCACGGCATGGTCATGAGCCGCTTCACGCCGGACACCACGGGCAAGGGCTTCGCCTTCAAGGACATCAACCGCTCTCTCGAGCCCTATCGCGACCGGTTGAGCATCGTGAGCCGCCTGCACCACCGCGCCGCCGACTCGACTGCCGTGCACTCGCTCTCCCCCACGACCTGGCTCTCGGGTGTCCGGCCGAAGCCGACGCAAGGCGTCGACGCCTTCGCCGGCGTCACGGCCGATCAGATCGCGGCCGGCGTCATCGGCCAAGACACGCTGCTGCCTTCGATGGAGCTCGCGACGGAAGACCATTCGGGCTTGATCGGCGCCTGCGATCGCGACTACGGCTGCATCTACATGAACACGCTGTCGTGGCGCACGCCGACGACACCGATGCCGATGGAGATCAATCCGCGCAAGGTGTTCGAACGGATGTTCGGCCAGGGCGACAGCGAGGCCGCGCGGCTCGCGCGCCGCGAGGAAGACCGCAGCATTCTCGATGCCGTGACGACGCAAGCGACGGGTCTTCAGACCAAGCTCGGCGCGCACGACCGTCAAACGCTCGACAACTATCTCGAGGGCGTGCGCGAGATCGAGCGCCGCCTTACGCGCGCGGAGTCGCAAGTCGCAGCCAACGCCGACATCGCGATTCCCGAGGCGCCCTCGGGCGTACCGTTCGAATATACGGATCACGTGCGCTTGATGTACGACTTGCTGCTGCTCGCGTATCGCGCCGACATCACGCGCGTGTTCACGTTCATGATGGGCCGCGAGGTCAGCAACAGGACGTACACGCAGGTCGGCGTGACCGAGGGCCACCACGCAGTCTCGCACCACCAGAACAAAGCCGAGAAGCTCGAGATGTTGGCGCGAATCCAGGCGTTCCACATCGGCTTGTTCGGCGAGTTCCTCGCGAAGCTCGAGGCGATTCCCGACGGCGACGGCTCGTTGCTCGACAACTCGATGCTGCTGTACGGCAGCAACATGAGCAACAGCAACGCGCACGATCACTATCCGCTGCCGAACGTCCTCGTTGGCGGCGGTCGCGGGCGCCTCAAGGGCGGCCAGCACATCGTCGCCGAGGAGCATACGCCGATGACCAACCTGCTCCTGACGATGCTCGACAAGGTCGACGCAGGAGTCGAATCGCTCGGCGACAGCACCGGGACGATCGGCGAGCTCGACGCATGACGACGGCGCTAACCCGCTCCCTATCGGCCGCCGCGTTGCTCACGCTGCTCGCCGTTGGCTCCGTCGACGCGGCCACGCCGCGCCTCGTCCAAGCCGTGAAGAACGGCGACCGCGAGGCGGCCATGACGCTGGCGCGCGATGCGAGCGAGGTCGCCGCGACGGAGGCCGACGGCACGACCGCGCTGCATTGGGCCGTGCGGCAAGACGACCTCGAGCTCGTCGAGCGCATGCTGCGTGCGGGCGCCGACGTCAGCGCCGCCAATCGTTACGGCGTGACGCCGCTGAAGCTCGCGGCCGTCGACGGTAACGCGAAGCTCTTGAAACGGCTGCTCGACGCCGGCGGCGATGCCAATGCCGTCGGCACGGACGGCGAGACGTTGTTGATGACGGCCGCTCGCGGCGGTCATGTCGAGGCCGCAGCGCTCCTCCTCGAGCGAGGCGCCGAGGTCGATGCGCGCGAAGGTTGGCACGGCCAGACCGCCTTGATGTGGGCCGCGGCGCAAGGCCATCCGGCGATGCTGCGCGAGCTGATTTCCCACGGCGCCGATGTCAACGCCCGCTCGAATCACGAGGAGTGGGAGCGGCAGGTGACGTCCGAGCCGCGCGACAAGTGGTTGCCGCCGGGTGGCCTGACACCGCTCCTGTTCGCGGCGCGCGAGAACTGCCTCGCCTGCTTGCCCGTGCTCATCGAGGCCGGCGCCGACGTCAATGCGACGACGCCCGACGGCATCAGCGCAACCGTCATCGCGCTCATCAACGGCCACTTCGACGTTGCCGGAGCTCTGCTCGAAGCGGGAACCGATCCGAATCTCGCCGACTACACGGGCCGCACGGCGCTATACGCGGCTATCGACTTCAACACGATGGTGAAGTCGAACCGCCCCGCGCCGAAAGTCATCGAGAACCGTTTGACGGGCCTCGATGTGGCGCGCCTCGCGCTCGAGCACGGTGCCGATGTCAACGCGAGGCAGAAGCGCTTGGCTCCGTATCGAGCGAAGCTCGATCGCGGCAACGACGGAATGCTCGGCGGCGGCACGACGCCGTTCTTGCGTGCCGCCAAGGCCGGCGATGTTCCGGCGATGAAGCTATTGCTCGAGCACGGCGCCGACCCGACGCTCGCGCCCACCCGCAGCGGTATCACGCCGCTGATGGCGGCTGCGGGGCTTGGCACGTCCGAGGCGGACACGACGGGGCGGCAGAAGACGCAAGAGCAGGCCATCGAGGCGATCCAGCTCCTGCTCGACCGCGGGCTGGACCTCAACGCCCAGGCCAGCGACGGCCAAACCGCCGTGCACGGCGCCGCCATGCAAGGCTATGACGAGGTCATCAGATTCCTCGCAGCGCAAGGTGCTAAACTCGACACCCCGGACAAGGATGGCTTCACGCCGCTCGACGTGGCGCTCGGCAAGGCTGGCGGCTTCGGCTTCTCGGGCAACGAGGGCGTCGTTCGCGAAGGCACGGCGGCCGTGCTGCGCGGGCTCATGGCAGGCGGCGCCGAAGGCGCGACGGCCGCGGCTCGCTGAACATTCGTCAGGGCCGAGAATATTCGTTAGGAACGACGTTCGAACAACGAGTCATGCACGGAGACCGCGTTGGTCGGCATGCAGGGCTAAAGGGTGAGTTTCATGGCGCTCGAAGGTTGGTTGAATCTCTCGTTCTGGGGCTACGTCGGCGTGGCCCTCGCGCTGACGCACGTGACGATTGCGAGCGTCACGATCTTCCTGCATCGCCACCAGGCGCATAAAGGGCTGACGCTGCAACCCGTCGTCAGCCACTTCTTCCGCTTTTGGCTCTGGCTGACGACCGGGATGGTGACGCGCGAGTGGGTCGCCATTCACCGCAAGCACCACGCGCGCTGCGAAACGGCTGAAGATCCGCACAGCCCGCAGATCTACGGCATCCGCCGCCTCGTGTTCGGCGGCGTCGGGCTGTATCGCACCGAGGCCGCCAATCAAGAAACGCTCGACGTCTACGGCCGCGGCGCGCCGAACGACTGGCTCGAGCGGAACCTCTACGCGCGGCACCGCTATGCCGGTCTGTTGCTGACGCTCGTCATCGATCTCGTGCTGTTCGGCTTGCCGGGAATCGCGGTCTACGCCGTGCAGATGGTCTGGATCCCGTTCTGGGCCGCGGGCGTCATCAACGGCGTCGGCCACTACTGGGGCTACCGAAACTTCGAGACGCAGGACGCCTCGCGCAACATCTGGCCCATCGGCATCCTGATCGGCGGCGAAGAGTTCCACAATAACCATCACGCGTACGGCTCGTCGGCGAAGTTCTCCAGCAAATGGTGGGAGCTCGACATCGGCTGGGTGTACATCCGCGCGCTCGAGCTGCTCGGGCTCGCGAGCGTCAAGAAGGTCGCGCCGCGCGCCTCGTTCTCGCGCGCATCGAGCACGATCGATCTCGAAACGCTGCGCGCCGTCGTCACGAACCGCTTCTACGTGATGAAGCTGTACGGCCGCCGCGTCGTCGCGCCCGTGCTGCACGGTCATGCGGCCGGCGAGCCGAGCTTCCCGCGCCGTCAGCTCGCGCGCGTACGAAAGCTGATGATCCGCGAGAACACCGGGCTGCGAGAGGATCCGCACGTGCGGCAGTGGCTCGAGAACGCGCTCGAGGGCAACCACACCGTGCGCACCGTCTACTCGTTCCTGCAACGGCTGAAGGCGCTGTGCGCACAGACCACGGGCAAGACCGAGTCCGATCTCAAGCGCTTGCAGGCTTGGTGCACGGAAGCCGAAGCGAGCGGAATTCGGGTGCTCGGCGACTTCGCGAGACAATTGCAAGCCTATACGCCGCAGTCCGCCTAAGACCGCGCGGCGCGCTCGACGCGCCAAGAACGCGGCACAGCTGCTGACTCCGGGGGGAGTGCGCAATGCGTCTGACCGAGATTTTCGGCGCGGCGAGCGTCTTGGCGCTCTGTGCCGCGCTGCTCGCGTCGGCCGGCGGCGCGCAGGAATCGGACGACGCGAACGCACGCCTCGCTGCGCTCGAGGCCGAGCTGGCGACTCTCGAAGGCGACCTCGGGCTGCTCGAGGACGGCAAGGCCATCAAGCGGCTGCAGCGCGCTTACGGTTACTACGTCGACAAGAAGCTGAGCCGCGAGATCGGCGCACTGTTCGCCGACGGTCCTGCCACGACGGCCGAGCTCGGCGGGTCGGGCGTCTATGTCGGCAGGGCGCGCATCGCCGAGTTCTACGACCGCATCATCGGCGGCGACGCGGGCATGGATGCCCGCGGTAGAGCAACGCAGGGAGCAGTTGCCGAAGGTATCGAGCCCGGCGAGCTGTTCAATCACATGATTCTGCAAGGCGTCGTGCACGTCACGCCCGACGGCCTGACCGCCAAGGGCCGATGGCGCGCGTTGATCCAGATCGGGCAACATGGTGAGAGCGCCGTTTGGGCCGAAGGGCCTTACGAGAACGAGTACGTCAAGGAAAACGGCGTCTGGAAGTTCAGCAAGGTGCACTGGTACCAAACGTTCTCGGCGCCCTACTCGCCGGGCTGGCACAAGGTGCCGCAGCCCATGGAGCCGCCGCTCGCCGACTTTCCGCCGGACCGGCCGTCGACCGCCGTCTATCAATCCTACCCCGCCGTCTATCAGCCACCGTATCACTACGCGAACCCGGTGTCGGGACGCTGCGAGCCTGGCATCTGCGTCGAGGTAAAGGCCAACGCCGTCGCGCGCGCTCCCGCCGCCGCGTCGGAGCAGCCCCCTGCCCCCGCTGCACGCATTGAAGCGGCGCGCGCGCGCCTGGCGGGCGTCACAGCACGCGCGACGCACGTCGAGGACAGCAACGCGATCCAGAACCTGCAAGGCAGCTACGGCTACTACACCGACAAGATGCTCTGGGACGAGGTCGTCGATCTCTTCGCCGACGACGGCACCATCGAGCTCGGCCCGAGCGGTGTGTATGTCGGCAAGGACAGCATTCGCCGCTACCTCCTGAGCCTCAGCAACGGCGCGCAAGGCCCTCTCGACGGCGTGCTCTACGACCATTTCCAGCTCCAGCCGATCGTCACCGTCGCCGACGACGGGCTGACGGCGAACGGCCGCTGGCGGCTGTTCCTGATGACCGGCGTCTCGGGCGCGGGTTCAGGCGGCAATTGGGGCGAAGGCGTCTACGAGAACGAGTACGTCAAAGAGGACGGCGTCTGGAAGATCCGCAAGCTGCACTGGTTCGCGAACTTCGTCGCGCCGTACGAGAGCGGCTGGCTGAACGCCGATCCCAAAGCCGTCGCAGACTTCGCGATGGGCCGCGGCGTCACCCCGGACCGGCCGTCGAGCGTCGCGTACGACCCGTATCCCGGCGCTTTCGTGCCGCCGTTCCACTATCCGAACCCCGTCAGCAGTCAAACAGGAGCGCGCCAATGAGCCCGCGCGCTCTTGCATCGCTCCTGCTGCTCGCGTTCGGCGCCACGGGCTGCGACTCGGGTCCCGACCCGGAAGTGCTGGCGTCGATCGCCGAGCTCGAGAACGCCGTCGCCGAAGCCAAGCTCCGGGTGCAGCGGTTGGAGGACGTCGACGAGCTCGAGAACCTCGCGAGCATCTACGGCCATTACGTCGACAAGTCACGCCACGACGACGTCGCCGACCTGTTCGCGCCGGAGGGCGTCGTCGAGATCTTGGGCCGCGGCGTGTTCATCGGTCAGGACCGCGTCCGCGAGTACATGCTGAACCTCACGCCGGGCAACGTCGGCCCGCGCGAAGGCTCGCTGTTCAACCACATGCACTTGCAGCCCGTCGTACACGTGTCGCCCGACGGCGAAACGGCGCACGTGCGCTCACGGCTGTTCGTGATGTTCGGCATCATGAACACGAATGCCCAATGGGGCGATGGCATCTACGAGAACGTCTTCGTGAAGCAGGACGGCGTCTGGAAGCTCGACTATCTGCACGGCTACCAGACGTTCTATACGAACTACGAGGACGGCTGGGCCAAGCGCGCGTCGGCGATCTTCGCGCCCTACGATCGCTTGCCGCCGGACCGGCCGCAGTCCGTGCCGTATGCGCCCTACCCAGCCGCTTTCGTGCCGCCGTTCCATTATCGCAATCCCGTGTCGGGTCGAGCCGATCACTACAAGGACCCGACCTGGCGGGACGCGCAAGCGCCGGCCGCCCAGTAATAATGAAGGCGCGGGCTATCTGAGCTCGGCCCAGTGTAGACTTCGAAAAAAAGCAGTTGGGGGAAATCACTCTTGTCTTCTGAGCCGTCACCGGGCTGGCAGGCGCCGTCCGGCCAGCGCATCGGCCTCTCCGTCGTCGTGGCGCTCGCCGTCGCGGCCCTCGTGCTCGTCTTCGCCGTGCTGCCGGCGGAGTACGGCATCGACCCCACGGGCGTCGGCCGAGCGCTCGGCCTCACGGAGCTCAACGCGGCGCCAACCCGCACGCTCGAGATCAAGGACGTGCTCGGCGGCAACGAGACGGTCCGCGAGGTCGAGATCCCGGCGTTCAACGAGCCGGTCCCGCTGCCGAACCCGGCGGTGCACCAGGCCGAGGACCGGCCGATCCAGACGCGGACGATGACGATTACGCTTCAGCGCGACGAGCAGACCGAGGTCAAAACGGTGCTGCGCGCAAACAAGGTCATCACCTACACCTGGAAAACGGACGGCGGCCTCGTTTACTGCGATATGCACGGTCATGACCCCGCAGCCGGTCAGGATTTCTTCGTCCGCTATCGCGAAGACCAGGAAGGCGCGACGGAGGCGACAGGTTCGCTCGTTGCACCGTTCGACGGCGAGCACGGCTGGTACTGGCTCAACCTCCACGACGGCCCCGTGACGATCACGCTGACTGTCACGGGCTTCTACGACGACATCGTCGACTACGGAATCATCTAAAGAGACCCGCTCACCATGTGGCAACACCCTGAGAATTACACGCCCATCGCGGACAGCCTCGCTTTGTCGACGCTCGTGGCCGCGGTGCCGATCGTCGTGCTGCTGCTCATGATCGGCGTGCTGCGCAAGCCGGCGTGGATGTCCGCGCTCGCAGGCCTCGGCGCGGCGCTCGTCATCGCGACCGTCGCGTACGGCATGCCGGCCGATCTCGCCGGGCGGTCGGCGCTGATGGGCGCGGCATTCGGCCTGCTGCCGATCGGCTGGATCGTCTACTGGGCCGTCGTGCTGTACCGAATTACGTTGGAGACGGGCAACTTCGAGATCATCAAGGACTCGATCGGCGGCCTCACGAAGGACCGGCGGCTGCAAGCGATGCTGATCGCGTTCGCGTTCGGCGCGTTCGTCGAGGGCGCCGCGGGCTTCGGCACGCCCGTGGCCGTTGCGGCTGCGATGCTGACCGGCCTCGGCTTCTCGCCATTCTTCGCGGCCGGCATCTGCCTGCTCGCGAACACGGCGCCCGTCGCGTTCGGCTCGATCGGCATCCCCGTCGTCACGCTGGCCGGCACGACGGGCATCGACGAGCTCACGCTATCGCAGTGGGTCGGCCGCATCTGCGCGCCCGTGTCGGTGTTCATCCCGGCCTACCTGATCATGGTCATGGGCGGTTTCCGCGCCCTGAAGGGCGTGCTGCCGGCTGCCATCGTCTGCGGCGTCGGCTTCGCGAGCGTGCAGTTCCTCGTGTCGAACTTCATCGGCCCGCAGCTCGTCGACATCTTGGCCGCGCTGACGGCGATCATCGGCCTCGTCGTGCTGCTCAAGGTCTGGCAGCCCAAGGACAACTTCGTGCTCGCCGGCGAGCACGCGGTCGTCGCCGAGCCCAAGAAGCACGGCCTCGGGCGCACGTTGCTCGCCTGGTCGCCCTATCTACTGCTCGTCGCGTTCGTGCTCGTCTGGGGCTACGGCCCATCGAAGCGCGCGCTCGAGTCGACGAACATCGTGTTCGCGTGGCCGGGGCTGCACAACGAGATCACGCGCATGGCGCCGATGGTCCCGCAGC
>Ga0190271_10000374_pt1 | contig 22552 bp, 19 predicted proteins | sample Popmic356T_FD_133747 | JGI IMG/M metagenome (GOLD analysis project Ga0190271, IMG submission 133747) | Populus adjacent soil microbial communities from riparian zone of Weber River, Utah, USA - 356 T | ecosystem: Environmental > Terrestrial > Soil > Riparian zone | place: USA: Utah | collected...
CAGTCCGGCATTGTGCTGCCGCCGCGCCGTGATGCCGGACTGGGTGCAGTGAGCGGCGCTCGCTGGGTGCTGGTTTCGCAGTCTGCGCGCGACTCGGCGGCGCCCGCTGCACAACGCATGCTCTACACATGGCGGCAACGCGGCACGCAACCGCTGGTCACCGCCGAACTGGGCGCCATCGAACTGCGCGCTGGCGCCGGGCTGCAGCTGCGGCACTACCGGGCCTCACCCACAAAGCCTTATTAGGCCGCAGCGGCTTCGGTATCATGCCGTCCCATGTGGGAAATAGTACGGGCGGGCGGGCCACTGATGTGGCCGATCATCCTGTGTTCGATCATCGCCGCTGCCATCATTCTCGAACGGCTGTGGACGCTGCAGGACAAGCGCGTGCTGCCGCCGGACCTGACGCGCAAGGTGGCGCAGCTGATCGACGCCAACCAGGTCAACGATCGGGTGGTGCAGGCCCTCGAGCAGAATTCGCCGTTGGGCAAGATTCTGGCTGCCGGGCTGACGCATCGGCACCGGCCACGCGCGGTGGTGATGGAGCGACTGCAGGACACCGGCCGTCACGTGGTCTTCGAACTGGAACGCTTCCTGAATACGCTCGGCACCATCGCCGGTGTGGCGCCGCTGTTGGGTCTGCTGGGCACCGTGGCCGGTATCATCAAATCCTTTGATGCCATCGTGGCAGGCGGCATGGGCGATCCGCGTGCGTTGGCCGGCGGCATTGCCGAGGCCCTGATCTGCACGGCTGCCGGCCTCGGGGTGGCTATTCCATCGCTGATCGCGTTCCGCTACCTGCGCGGCCGCGTCGATCGCATCGTCGTGGCGATGGAAAAGGATGCCATCCGGTTGGCCGACACCATGGAAGCGGCACAGCCGGCGAGCCCGGTTCAGGCGCCGCAGCCATGAACCTGCGCCCGCGCCGCAGCGACGATCCGGAGATCAATCTGATCTCGCTGATCGATATCCTGCTGGTGCTGGTCATCTTCTTCATTCTTTCCACCACCTTCAGCATTGACGGCAGGCTGCGCATCCAGCTGCCGGAAGCATCCTCGGTGCCCTTGACGCCTTCCGGCCCCGAACCTCTGGTAGTGACGGTGACTGCCGGCGGCGGTTACCTGGTCAACGGCCGTGAACTGGTCAATGCCAGCGCGGACACACTGCGGGCCGCCATCGTCAAGGTGGCGGGGCAGCAGCGCGAGACGCCGGTCAACATCCGCGCCGACGGCCGCGCCACGCATCAGGCGGTGGTCACGGCCATGGATACGCTGGGCCAGCTGGGCTTCGCGCAGCTGAACTTCATTACCACGCGTGACGCGACGACCGGGGCACCGTGAACGCCGACAGCCCGGTGCACTCACCTGGCGAGGTCTATCGCCGGCTGCTGGGCTATGCGCTGCCACACTGGCGCAAGTACCTGATCGGCGTGCTGGGCATGCTGATGTATTCGGCCAGCCAGTTCTACACGCTGCGCGCGGTGAGCTACATCAAGGACGGCTTCGTCGCCAGCGATTTTTCGGTGCTGCTGCGTCTGCCGCTGATGGTCATCCTGCTGTTCCTGCTGCGCGGCATCGGCGACTACCTGTCCAATTACTTTCCAGGCCTGGTCGGTCGCCAGGTGATCAAGTCGATGCGCTCGGAACTGTTCAACAAGTACATGTCCTTGCCGACGCGTTATTACGACCGCGAATCCTCCGGCACCATGCTGACGCGGTTGACCTACAACGTCGAGCTGCTGGCGGAGTCGGTGACCAATTCGCTGACAGTGATGATCCGTGATTCGCTGACCGTGGCGGGCTTGATCGCCTACCTGTTCTATCTGGACTGGCAGCTGGCTGCGGCGGCCATGATGATTGCGCCGGTGATTGCCTGGCTGATGCGCAATGTCAACCGCAGCCTGCGCCGCTACAGCGCGCGCATCCAGAATTCGGTGGGCGGTGTCACCCGCGTGGCCAAGGAAGCGCTGGACGCGCACCGTGTGGTCAAGGTGTTCAATGCGCAGGAACACCTGTCACGCACCCTTGAATCCGCCAACGAGCACAATCGCCACAGCAACATGCGGCTGGTGTCGGTGCGCTCCAGCAGCAATCCCATCGTGCAGCTGATCGCCTCGGTGGGGTTGGCCTGCGTGCTGTACATCGCCGCGTTGCGCGTCAATCGCGGCAGCATGCAGGTGGGTGACCTGATGGTGTTCCTGACCGCGCTGCTGCTGGTGCCTGAGGCGCTCAAGCGGCTGGTCAGCATCGCCGGGCCCTTGCAGCAGGGCATCGCCGCCGGCGCCAGCGTATTCGAGATCCTCGACCTGCCCGATGAACCGTCCGGCGGCAAGCGCGGGCTGGCACGTGCGAGCGGCGAGGTGGAGTTCCGCAATGTCTGCTTCGCCTACGGCGAGGAAAACGGGCGGGTGCTCAACGATATTTCGCTGCGTGTGCCGGCCGGCAAGACGGTGGCCATCGTGGGCCGTTCAGGCAGCGGCAAGTCGACCCTGGTCTCGTTGTTGCCGCGCTTCTATGACCCCACCGGCGGCGCCATCCTGCTCGATGGCGTCGACATCCGCGAATACACGCTGCGCGACCTGCGGGCGCAGATCAGCATGGTCAGCCAGGAAGTGGTGGTCTTCAACGACACGATTCGCAACAACATCATCTTTGGCGCTGCTGATATCACCGACGGGCAGGTCGAGGCCGCTGCATTCGCCGCACATGTCAGCGAGTTTGCCGATGAACTGCCACAGGGTCTGGATACCAACACCGGAGATCGCGGGGTTCAGCTCTCGGGGGGCCAACGGCAGCGCATTGCCATTGCGCGCGCGCTGCTGCGCAATACGCCGATGCTGATCCTGGACGAGGCGACCTCGGCGCTGGACACGGCGTCGGAAAGGCATATCCAATCTGCGCTGGAAGAGCTGGTGAAGAATCGCACCACCTTCGTCATCGCCCACCGGCTGTCTACCATTGAGCACGCTGACATGATCGTGGTGATGCACGAGGGTCGTATCGTGGAGACAGGCACGCATGCGACGCTGATCGCGCTGGATGGGCACTACGCCCGGCTGCACCAGCTGCAGTTCAACGTCTAGGCGCGGCCGGCGGTCGGTGGAAAGCTGGCTGCAAACTTTCTGGTATCAGGGCGCTGCGCCACCCTGGTGGTTACGGCCGCTGTCCTGGCTGTTTGGCAGCGTGGTGCGCCTGCGGCGCAACGCCTATCGGCGCGGCTGGTTGCCGTCGGGCCGTCCGGCATGTCCGGTCATCGTCATCGGCAATATCAGTGTCGGCGGCACGGGCAAGACGCCACTGACCATCTGGCTGGCCAATGAGCTGCACTCCTTCGGACTGCGCGTCGGCGTTGTGCTGCGTGGGTATGGGCGTACCGCGACCGGGCCCCTGCTGTTGGAAGACCGCACTGGCGCGGCGCAGGCAGGAGATGAGGCGGTGTTGATTCGCCGCCGCACGCACTGCCTGGTTGCAGTCGGCAGTGACCGGAGGGCGGCGGCGCGATTGCTTGAGCAGGCCGGGGCGCAGCTGATCATCGCCGACGATGGGTTGCAGCACCTGGCCTTGCAGCGTGATGTCGAGATCGCCGTCATTGATGGCGAGCGCGGTTTTGGCAATGGCCGGCTGCTGCCCGCCGGTCCGCTGCGCGAGCCGGTGTCGCGACTGGGTTCGGTGGCATTGCTGGTGCAGAACGGCGGCGAGGCGCTGTGCGATCCGCGCGCGCTGCGCATGCGTCTGGCCGGCGATGAACTGCTGCCCGTTTCGGAGCGGCTGGCGCCGATGCCACTGGCGCAACTGGCCGGGCATGCCGCGCATGCGGTGGCGGCCATCGGCAACCCGCAACGCTTTTTCGCCACTTTGCGGGCTGCCGGACTGTCGGTGCGTGAGCACGTCTTTCCGGACCACCACCGTTTCAGCGCCACGGAACTGCAGTTTGGCGATGCACTGCCGGTGCTGATCACGGAGAAGGATGCAGTAAAATGCCAAGCCTTCGCCTTGCCGCAGCACTGGTACCTGCCGGTGACGGCGCAGTTCACTGCGAACGAACGACAAACCTTGCTGGGGAGAGTGTTCATGGATGCGCGATTGCTGGATATCCTGGCCTGTCCGGTATGCAAGGGGCCGCTGCAATACGAGCGGGCGCAATCCTTGCTGGTCTGTCGCACCGACCGCCTGGCATTCCCGATCCGGGAGGGCATCCCGGTGATGCTGGAAGAGGAAGCCCGGCAGCTGTCCGGCGACGATCCGCTGCTGGGTCGCTGACGGTGTATCGCGTAGTCATTCCGGCGCGCTACGGCGCGTCGCGGCTGCCCGGCAAGCCGTTGATCCGTATTGCCGGCAAACCGATGATTCAATGGGTGTATGAACGAGCGCAGCAGTCGCGCGCCAGCGAGGTGGTCATTGCCACCGATGATGATCGCATCGCTGACGCGGCGCGTGAGTTCGGCGCAGCCGTGGTGATGACGGCCATCACTCACTTGTCGGGCACGGATCGCATTGCCGAGGTGGCCCATCAGCAGCGTTGGAATGGCGATGCCATTGTCGTCAATGTGCAGGGCGACGAGCCGCTGATGCCTCCTGAGCTGATCGAACAGGCCGCGGCGCTGCTTGAACAGTACGCCACGGCCGACATAGGCACGCTGGCTTCCCGCATCGTGGCATTGAGAGCATTGCTTGATCCCAATGTCGTCAAGGTGGTCACCGACAGCAACCAGCGCGCGCTGTATTTCAGCCGCGCGCCGATACCCTGGAACCGTGAGGGAGCAGCGGCCGGAGTCGCCAGCCAGAAGAGCTACAGCGGTGCGCGCCGTCACATCGGCATCTATGCCTACCGTGTCAGCGCGCTGCAGCGGCTGGCTTCACTGCCGCCCGGCGCGCTGGAGCAGCTCGAAAAACTCGAACAGCTGCGCGCGCTTGAGAATGGCTTCGACATCCGGGTCGCCGACAGCAATGTGCTGCCGGGACCCGATGTGAACACCGCCGAGGACATCGCACTGGCCGAGTCAATGCTCGGTGGCTGAGCCCTTATTCGTCGCGATGCCCGCCGGAGCTGTGCCAGCTGCTCTGGCCGGGGCTGGATGACCACACCACCTGTGACTGCGGCGCATCGTCCTGGCGCGGCGCAGGCTCGGCAGCGGGCGACGGGGCACTGGAAGCGGGTTCCATCGAACCCAGATCCATCTGTGCGGGTGCCGGGCGCGGGGCCGTCCAACTCACCGCAGGCTGATCACTGGCCGGCGGTGTGATGGGCGCACTGTCCGCCCAACGCTCCGCCGCGCCGGATGTGTTCCCGGAGCCGGCCATCGAGTTGGCGCCATTGCCGCCAGTCTCATTCATCGGCTGTTGCGCGGGCTGACCGCCCTCGCGATTGCCGCCGCCACGACGACGACGTCCACCGCGGCGTGAGCGTCGACCCGTGCGTTCGCCTTCAGGGCGCGGACCGGCGCCTTCCGCCGGGCTCCGCGGTGTTTCTGCGGCTGCAGTCTGTGCGATGGGGTGCTCGCTATCACGACGCGGCTCGTCACGGCGCGGCTCGTCACGGCGAGGCTCGTCACGGCGAGGCTCGTCACGGCGAGGCTCGTCACGGCGAGGCTCGTCACGGCGGGGTTCCTCGCGCCGAGCTTCATTGCGGCGCGGCTCATCACGACGCGATTCGTCGCGTCGCACGGCCGGGCGCTCGCCGCGCCGGCCCTCGTCGCGACGCGGGCCACGGTCGCGGCCGTCCCGGCCGCCACGCCGAGCATCGCCATGTCCATCACGACGGACCTCTCCGCGATGATCGCGGCGCCGGCTGTTGCCGCTGCTGGCGGGAGCAACAGGCTCGGCGGCCGGGGCAGTTCCCTCAGTGCCGAACAGGAAACGCTTGATTCGCGTCAGCAGCCCAGGCATCGGCGGCTCTGCGGCCGCAGGTGCCGGGGGCGCGACGGTAATCGGGGCCGTCGTCGTGGGCATCAGCGCCGCGACGGCAGGCTGCTCGGCTGGAGGCCTCTTCTCGGCCGCCGTCGGATCAGCCACGGCCGGGGCTACCGGCATCTGGTAACTGACCTGGTTGTTCTCGGGCAGCGCCGATTCATCGTCGCGGAGCCGCCTGATCGAATATTCCGGGGTCTGGATATGCGGATTCGGCACGACCATCAGATCGACACCAGTCTTGTCGCCGATGGTGCGCAGTGAGTCGCGCTTCTCGTTGATCAGGTATGTGGCCACATCGACTGGCACCTGCACGACAATACGCGAGGTGCGATCCTTGCGCGCGTCCTCGCCGATCAGGCGCAGGATGGACAGCGCCAGCGATTCGACGCTGCGGATGCTGCCGATGCCCACGCAACGTGGGCATACCAGGTGGCTGGAATCGCCGAGACTCGGTCGCAGCCGTTGCCGCGACATCTCCAGCAGGCCGAAGCGCGACAGACGGCCTATCTGGATGCGGGCCTTGTCCATCTTCATGGCATCGCGCAGCCGGTCTTCAACGGCGCGCTGGTTGCGGCCTTCCTCCATGTCGATGAAGTCGATGACGACCAGTCCGCCAATGTCGCGGATGCGCAGCTGCCGCGCGATCTCGTCGGCGGCCTCCAGGTTGGTGTTGGTGGCCGTGGTTTCGATATCGCCGCCGCGGGTTGCACGCGCCGAATTGATGTCGATGGATACCAGCGCTTCGGTGTAGTCGATGACCAGGCTGCCGCCCGAAGGCAGCTGCACCTTGTGGGCGTAGGCGGACTCGATCTGATTCTCGATCTGGTAGCGTGTGAACAACGGGATGTCGTCTTCGTACAGCTTCAGCTTGCGATGCGCATCGCCCGGCATGAAACGCTGCATGTATTCCTGCGCCTTCTGGAAGGACGCGGTGTCGTCCACCAGGATCTCGCCGATGTCGTCGGTCATGTAATCACGCAGTGAGCGCGTCACTGCATCGCCTTCCTGGTACACAAGGAATGGCGCCGGGCGTTCCTTGACCGCGGCGTCGATGGCGTCCCACTGGGTCTTCATGTTGTTCAGATCCCACTGCAGCTCCTCGACCGAGCGGCCCACGCCGGCGGTACGCACGATGGCGCCCATGCCGTCTGGCACCTGCAGCTGGTTCATGGCTTCGCGCATCTGGTCGCGATCCTCGCCCTCGATGCGGCGTGAAACGCCGCCGGCGCGCGGATTGTTCGGCATCAGCACCAGGAAGCGGCCAGCCAGGCTGATGAAGGTGGTGAGCGCCGCACCCTTGGTGCCGCGTTCCTCCTTCTCGACCTGCACCACCATTTCCTGGCCCTCACTGACCAGTTCGCGGATGTTCATGCGGCCGCCCTGGGGCTGGCTGCGGAAATATTCGCGGGAGATCTCTTTCAGCGGCAGGAAGCCATGACGCTGGGCGCCATAATCGACAAAGCAGGCTTCCAGGGAAGGTTCTACGCGCGAGATGCGCGCCTTGTAGATGTTGGCCTTCTTCTGTTCCCTCGACGGAATCTCGATCGACAGGTCGTAAAGTTTCTGACCGTCAACCAGAGCTACACGCAACTCTTCCTGTTGAGTCGCATTGACTAGCATTCTTTTCATTTGCCCCTACCAGATTGGCAAGAGCGGCCGGCGATACAGGGAACCTGCAGATGGCTGGGCGGCGCGTCAGTGGTTGCAGTGCATGCATTGTGACTTTGCTTTACTGCCGCGGCGATGACTGACAGTCACGCAGGCGGCATGCCAAATCCTTGAGGTTCGCTGACCGGGTGCACTCAGGCTCTATCTCAGGGGAGCCCTTGGCGAGCGCTGCGTCCGGGTCGGCTTTGCTCTTGCGCGATGGCCTCGCGAACGAGGACCAACTACCATGCGGCGATTCGCCGCGATTTTGCCGCCGCGCCAGCCGATTATTGTATGGGCAGGCCTGCGGGGCGCAGCCAGTATAGCGGCGGGCCATATTAGAAACAATGATTTACGTGGAGATTGCTTGAACGACGAAGCGGGTCAGGCCACCAGGCGCACAGCGGTTCGCCAGCACACGGTTGATGGCGAACAGGCGGGTCAGCGGCTGGACCGCCTGCTGGCACGCCTGCTGGCGGACGTGCCGCGCACCCGCATCTTCCGGCTGATCCGGCGTGGTGAGGTGCGTGTGAATGGCAAGCGCGCCGGCCCGGATGTACGGGTGGCAGAGGGCGATGTTTTGCGCATACCGCCGATTCGTCCCGCTGAGACCTTCGAGCCGGTGGCAGGCGCCGGGCGGACGCCACGGGTCCCGCCGTCGTTGCTGGCGTTGATCGAGTCCTCGGTGCTGTACCAGGACGCCCAGCTGCTGGTGCTGGACAAGCCAGCCGGTGTTGCGGTGCACGGCGGCAGCGGACTCAGCTTCGGTGTCATCGAGGCCTTGCGCGCATCGCGACCTGAGGAGACGTTGGAGCTGGCTCACCGGCTGGATCGCGATACCAGTGGTGTGCTGTTGATTGCGCGCAAGCCAGCTGCGCTGCGCGTGCTGCATGCGCTGCTGCGCGACGGTGAAGTGGAGAAGCGTTACCTGACGCTGCTGGCCGGGCGCTGGGAGCTGGGGCACAAGCTCATCGATGCGCCACTGCAAACCGATGCGCGCGTGCATGGCGAGCGCACGGTGCGCGTGGCCGCCGACGGCAAGCGGGCGTCGACGGAATTCAGGCTGGTCGAACAGCTGGCAGGACGCGCCTCCCTGGTGGAAGCCACGCTGCATACCGGGCGCACCCACCAGATCCGCGTGCATGCGGCCTACTGCGGACACCCGGTGGCCGGCGATGAAAAATACGGCGATGCCGAATTCAACCAGCAGATCAAGGAGCTGGGGTTGAAGCGGATGTTCCTGCATGCGCACAGCTGCTCGTTCCGCTGGCCCGGCGGCAACGAAGTGCATCTGAGCGCGCCGCTGCCTCCCGAACTGAGAAATGCGCTGGACGGTATTGCCGCTTTGCGTCCGCTCAGGGGACGGCGTAACCGAACGAGCGCAGCACCGCGGCGAGCCGGATCAACGGCAGGCCGACGAGTCCGGTAGCATCGTCGCTGACGACACGATCGAACAGGCTGACTCCGAGTGATTCGCTGCGGAATCCACCCGCGCAGTCAAACGGCTGTTCGGCAACGATGTAGCGATCGATGGTGCCGGCATCGAGCCGGCGGAAGTGCACCACCGTCAGGTTTTCGAAGGACTCGCAGCGCTGGCGGGCGCGGTTGATCACGGCCACCGCAGTGTGGAAATCAGCGGTGCTGCCGGAGAGCCGTTGCAACTGGTCCCTGCAGGCGGCGGCGTCACCCGGCTTGTCGAGTATCACGCCGTCGCACACTGCAACCTGGTCGCTGCCGATCACCACCGCATCGGGCCGCACCGCAGCCACGGCCTCGGCCTTGGAGAGGGCCAGTCGTCGGGCGCGAGCCAGCGGCGGTTCCGCCGCCACCACCGCCTCCTCGGCGCCCGGACGGGCCACCTCAAAAGGCAGCTGCAACCTCGCCAGCAGTTCGCGGCGGTACGGCGAGGTGGAACCCAGAATCAGCGGGGGAGGGCTTGGCAAAGCATTCACCAATGATTAAACAACGGCTTAGCACCGTCGGGGCTTTGACTTGGGCGGGGACGATACCTATCATACGCGCCCCATGCCAGGCAGCTGGTCCAAGCTGCGTGATGTTGCCAAGCTGGCAGATTCGCGCGCCGGGTTTGAATTCGAGCTTGCCGTGGGTGAGCTGGACGGCTTGCCATCGGGCGTAACAGCGGGTCCGGTGCCATTGCAGGTGGGTGTACGCTTTGGTCGCGATCACGGCATGCCGGTCGCGCAGTTGAAGCTCGAGGGCGCGGTGACGCTGGTATGCCAGCGCTGCATGCGGCCGATGCATTACCCGATCGACAGCGCCACAGAAGTGGTGATTGTCGACAGTGAAACGGCGGGTGCACGCGTTTCGGGAGATCGTGAAACTGTCCTGGCGGCGGGCGGCGACGTGAGTTGCGAAGCGCTGGCGATGGAAGAGCTGTTGTTGACGCTGCCGCTGGCGCCGCGCCATGAGGATGAACAACAGTGTGAGATGGCAGCGGCTGATGCCGCAATTGAAGAATCGGAGACACAACGGCCTTTCGCAGATTTGCGGTCGTTGCTGAACAGAGAGAGGAGTTGAGACATGGCCGTACAGAAGAGTCGCAAAACGCCGTCGAAGCGTGGCATGCATCGTTCGCACGCTGCGCTCGCCGCGCCGGCGCTGTCCGTCGATTCGCAGACCGGTGAGACACATTTGCGCCACTGCATTACACCTGACGGCTTTTACCGTGGCCGTCGCGTGATCGAGAAGCCTGCCGAGAGCGAAACCCGGGACTGACGGCCGCTCGCGACTGTAGCCCATGTATTCGCGCATAGTTGGCACCGGCAGCTATCTGCCGGTCGGCGTTCTCACCAACGCCGATCTGGAAAAGCGCATGGATACGTCGGACGCGTGGATCCGGGAACGCACCGGCATCCATCGCCGGCATATCGCAGCGGCGGGCGAAACCACTGTCGACATGGCCGAGCACGCCGCACGTGCGGCGCTGGATGCGGCCGGCTGCTCGCCGGCGGACATCGATTTCATCGTGGTCGGTACCTGTACGCCGGATCTGGTGTTCCCGAATCCCGGCGCGCTGCTGCAGGCCCGGCTGGGCAATCGCGGTGGTCCGGCGTTCAGCGTCGAAGCCGCGTGCAGCGGCTTCATCTATGCCCTGTCGATAGCCGACAAATTCATCCGTTCTGGTGAGTCCAAGCGGGCGCTGGTGGTGGGCTCGGAGACGCTGTCACGCATCACCAATCCGACTGATCGCGGCACCGCCATACTGTTTGGTGACGGCGCCGGCGCCGTGGTCCTGGCGGCCGACGACAAGCCCGGTGTCATGTCGACCCACCTGCGCGCCGATGGTGCCTTCAAGGATCTGCTGTACTGCACCGGAGGCATTTCGCGCGGTCACGATCCCGCCGGCGATCACATCGTCATGGCCGGCAGCGAAGTGTTCAAGCACGCGGTCACCATGCTGGGCCGCATTGTCGATGAGGCGCTGGAAGCCAATGGCCTTGATCGCGGCGCCATCAACTGGCTGGTGCCGCACCAGGCCAATATCCGCATCATCCAGGCTGCCGCGCGCAAGCTCGCAATGCCGATGGAGCGCGTCATCGTGACCATCGAGGATCATGGCAATACCTCCACCGCCTCGGTACCCTTGGCGCTGGATGCCGGCGTGCGGGATGGCCGCATCAAGCGCGACGACCTGCTGCTGCTGGAAGCATTCGGCGGCGGGTTCACCTGGGGCGCGGCGCTGGTCCGCTATTGAGTCGCAAAAAAAAACGCCGCGCATTTGCGCGGCGTTTGAGTCCCGGCCCGAAGGCCGCGAATCATTCAGCGTATCGGCTTACTTCGATACCGAGCGCTTGAACATGCGGTCAACCTTCTCGTTCACCGCGTCCGCCGAAGCCTGCGAGGCCTGGGCAGCGCTCAGAGCCTGATTGGCAGTGTTCTGCGCAGCGCTGGCAGTCTGCGCAGCAGCAGCTGCATCAGCACTCGCCTTGGCGGCGGCATTGGCATCGGTACGATCAGCCTTGTGGGCAGCCAGATCGGACGACAGCGAGCTCACCTGACTCTTCAGGCTGGCGACATCCGTCTCGAGCGGCTCAAGGTTCTGGCAACCCGTCAGGGCAAACACCGCAGCGGCAGCGGCCAGCTTCACAACGTTAGTCTTGTTCATTTCTCGTCCCCTTACTTACATGCTTGTGGGTAGTCACCGCGCCACGCAGCTGCTTTGCCGCTACGTGAATTGTGCGGAGGCGCAACTTGACCAAATCCGCAATGCGATTGCAATAGGTATTTGGCGCACTGTCGGCGTGAAGCGACAATAGTTTCAAGAACTTACTGTGGGTATGTCGGACTACGCTGACAACCACAACTGGCGTGAATGCTGTATATACTTACAGTCATGTCAGATCTTACTCCCCGTCAAGCACAGGTATTGCAACTGATCCGGCAGCGTCTGCAGGACACGGGCATGCCGCCGACGCGTGCCGAGATCGCAACGCAATTGGGTTTCAGGTCAGCCAATGCGGCCGAGGAGCATCTGCGTGCCCTGCAGAGAAAAGGCTGCATCCAGCTGATCGCCGGCGCTTCGCGCGGCATCCGGCTGCAGGATGCGCTGCGCGAGCAACTCGGGCTGCCGCTGATCGGACGAGTGGCGGGCGGGCGCCCGATACTTGCGGAAGAGCATGTCGTTGACCATGTTCGAATCGATCCTGCGTTGTTCCAGCCGCGCCCTCACTACCTGCTCAAGGTGGTAGGCATGAGCATGAAGGACGCTGGCATTCTCGATGGCGATCTGGTGGCCGTGCACCGCACTTCCGAAGTACGCAACCGCCAGATCGTCGTGGCCCGGCTCGAGGACGAGGTCACCGTGAAACGCTACCGGCAGGAGGGCCCGATCGTCTGGCTGCTGCCGGAGAACCGGGATTTCAAACCGCTGCGTGTTGATCTGAACGACGAGACACTGATCATCGAGGGCGTCGTGGTGGGCGTGCTGCGCATGGGAGCCGAACGGCCGGCACTGGCGCGGCGAGTTGCCCGCCGACAGACATAGCCGGCACGACACTGGTATCAGCGAATCAGCGTATTCATCTCGAAAATCGGCAACAGCATCGCAAAAACGATGCCCATGACGATCAGGCCCATGCCGACGATCAGCAGCGGTCCCAACAGGCCCATCAACGCGGCGATCAGTCCCTCCAGCTCGCGCTCCTGATTCAGCGCTGCCCGGTCCAGCATGGCTTCCAGCTCACCGCTGGATTCGCCGCTGGAGATCAGGTGGATGGTCATGGGCGGGAACAGCCTGCTGGCGGCCAGCGAGCGGCCGATCGGCGCTCCTTCACGCACGCGCGCGGTGGCCTCGGTGACGGCGTCGCGCATCGGCAGGTTGGTGATCACTTCACCGGCAATACGCATGGCATCGAGCACAGGCACCGCGCTGGAGGTCAGTATGCTCAAGGTGCGTGTGAATCGGGCCGTATTGAAGCCGCGCAGCAGCTTGCCGGCCAGCGGTGCGCTCAGCAGGGCGAGGTGAACGCGCCGCCGGGCTGTCGGTTGCCGGCTCCAGCGCCAGAAGGCGTAGGCCGCCAGCGCCAGTCCGATCAGCAGCCACAGGCCGTAGTCGCGCATGAAGTCGCTGATCGAAACCAGCATGCGTGTCATCAGCGGCAGCCTGGAGCGGTTGGTGTCGAATACATCGACGACCTTCGGCACCACATAGGTCAACAGTATCGATACGATGCCGAAGCACATGATGGTCAGCACGATGGGATACAGCAGCGCGCCCATGACCTTCTGCCGGGTCTGTTCGCGGCTCTCGGTGTATTCGGCGAGGCGCTCGAGCACGGCGTCAAGATGACCCGATTGTTCGCCGGCGGCCACGGTGGCGCGGTAGATTTCCGGGAACACGCGCGGAAAATCGCCGAGCCCGGTGGCCAGGCTGTGGCCTTCCATCACCTTGGCGCGCACGCCCAGCAGGATGCTCTGCACGCGCGGCTTCTCGGTTTGCTGTGAGACGGCGAGCAGCGCCTCTTCGAGTGGCAGACCCGCCTTGGTCAGCGTGGCCAGCTGGCGTGTCAGCAAAGCCAGATCGGTGACTGATACACGTTGCAGCAGACCGACGCTGCCGAAGCCCTTGCGACGCTGCGATTCCTGCGTCGCCACTTCGATCACGCTGACCGGCAGCAACGCCTTTTCACGCAGCAGCGTACGCACATGACGCGCTGTGTCGCCTTCAATAACGCCCTTGCGTTGCTTGCCTGCGCTGTCCAGTGCGGTGTATTCGAATGCGCCCATGGGAACAGCTTAACTGCTGCGCTGGTCTCAGTCTTCGCGCGTCACGCGCAGCACTTCCTCGATGGTGGTCTCGCCGCGCTGGACCTTGGTCCGGCCATCATCACGGATCGATGGGGTCAGCACCCGCGCGTGGCGTTCAAGATCCTGCTCGGCGGCACCGTCATGGATCATGGTGCGCATTGCATCGTCAACGACGATCAGCTCGTAGATGCCGGTACGGCCCCGGTAGCCGCCACCCGCATCACGTCCGGGACGGTACAACGTCGGTGACGGCTGCTCGGGACGCAGTCCCAGCAGGCGACGTTCATAGTCCCCGGCCTCGAAGGCAATGCGCGATTCCGGACTGAGCACGCGCACCAGACGTTGTGCCAGCACACCGATGAGACTGGAAGAGAGCAGGAACGGTTCGATACCCATGTCGCGCAGCCGGGTCAGCGCGCCGGCCGCCGTGTTGGTATGCAACGTGGAAAGCACCAGGTGACCGGTCAGACTGGCCTGCACCGCGATTTGCGCCGTTTCCAGGTCGCGGATTTCGCCCACCATCACCACGTCCGGATCCTGACGCAGGATGGCGCGCAGTCCGCGCGCGAAGGTCATCTCGACCTTCGTGTTCACCTGGGTCTGGCCGATCCCATCGATGTAATACTCGATGGGATCCTCGACCGTCATGATGTTGCGGGTATTGTCATTCAGTCGTTCCAGCGCGGCGTACAGCGTGGTGGTCTTGCCGGAGCCGGTCGGGCCGGTCACCAGCAGGATGCCGTGCGGCTTGTGGATCAGTTCATCCATCAGACCCTGGGTCTTGCGGTCCATGCCCAGCCCATCCAGCTCGAGGCGGCCGGCCTGCTTGTCCAGCAAACGCAACACCACGCGTTCACCATGACCAGAAGGGATGGTGGAAACACGCACATCGACCGAGCGGCCGGCGACCTTCAGGCTGATGCGGCCATCCTGCGGCAGGCGCTTTTCGGCAATGTCGAGCTTGCTCATCACCTTGATGCGCGACACCACCAGTGGCGCCACGCCACGCCGGGATTGCAGCACCTCGCGCAGGATGCCGTCGACGCGGAAGCGCACCACCAGGCGATTCTCGAACGGCTCGATGTGGATGTCCGAAGCGTTCTCGCGCACCGCCTGTGTCAGCACGGCGTTGATCAGGCGGATGATGGGCGCGTCGTCGTCGCTTTCGAGCAGGTCGGCCTGTTCGGGCAGCTCCTGCGCCAGGTGCGCCAGGTCGGTATCGCCCTCGAAGCCTTCGACGGCGCGCATGGATTCCTGACCGGACTCATAGGTCTTGCGCAGCAACTCGTCGAAGTCTTCCGTGCCGACGGCCGTCAGCTTCAGCGGCAGGCCCAGATGGCGCCGCACCTCGGCCACCGCCGTAGCCGAGACCGGCGATCGGTACACGCAGTCGGCGCTGCCTTCAACCACGCTGCGCACCAGCACGCCGTAGCGCTTGGCGAAGGCAAAGGGCAAGCGCAGTTCGGCCGTGCTTCGCACAGCTTCGTTCAAGGCACCTTCTCGCCGGTTGAAGGGGACGCGGCTGCCGGCGCTGCGAGTTGGCTTTCGGCAACTTCCGGCAGCGGCGCGCCGCGCCCCAGCGGCAGTGCCGGAATCAGCGTGGTCTCGCGATTCATCTGCTGGATCTGATCGCGCAGGAAGTTGTACTTGGCGCCGGTCTCGATGGCAGCCTGGCTGTCATCTCGCAGGATGCGCGGCTTGATGAAGATCATCAGGTTGCGCTTGTCGGTGCTCCGGCTGCGCGAGCGGAACAATTCCCCGAATATCGGGATGCGTCCGAGCAGCGGCACGCGATTCTCGCTGGCATTGGTCTGGTCACCGGTCAGTCCGCCGAGTACCAACGTCCCGCCGTCCTTGATCAGTACCGTGGTGGACACGGTGCGCTTCTGCGTCACCAGGTCGGCAGCGCCGGCCACTGGCGTGGTCTCGAGCGCCGAGCTTTCAACCTGGATCTTCAGCATCACCGCGTCGCCCTTGTTGATCTGCGGCGTCACCGTCAGGATGGTGCCCACCTGCTCGCGCTGAATGGTCTGGAACGCCGTGGCAGTGCCGGTGTTGCTGGTGTACTGACCGGTGATGAAGGGCACTTCGCGCGCCACTTCGATCTTGGCTTCCTGGTTGTCCTGCGTGACCAGCTGTGGCTGCAGAATGATGTTGTTGCGCGTATCGGTGGCCAACGCCTTGAGCACGGCCGCGAAATTGACGCCGGTGGCCTCGAGACGACCCACACCCAGTATGGTCCCGGTGGGGAAGGTCGCCGAGGTATTGCCCTGCGACAGGTTGTACAGATCCACGATGGGCGGATTGCCGGCGCCCACCGGTACCACGAAGCCTCCGGCGGCGAAACCCGAAGCCGAGCCGTCGATGATCCAGTTGACGCCCAGGTCGATGGCGCTGGAGGCGCTGACTTCGGCAATGATGGCTTCCACCAGTACCTGCGCGCGACGGATGTCCAGCTTGTCGATGACGGAGTTCAGCGCCCGCATCGTGCGCTGCGGCGCCGTGATGATCAGCGCGTTGGTGTCCTTGTCGGCCCAGATGGTGGCGGTACCGCCTTCCAGCGACAGCGTCGCGGCGCCGCCGGCGGCAGCCGCAGTGGCAGCGCCCGGTGCTCCCGGGGCGATGGTAGGGAGTGCGCGGGCCTGATTGCCGGTGGATCCGGAGAACTGGCCCTTGAGCTTGGTGGCCATGTCTTCCGCATCGGCATACTCCAGGTAGCGCACCTGCGTCTCGCCGCCGGCATCCACCGGCGTATCGAGATTCACGACCAGCGCCCTGACGCGCAGCTGCACATTGCGATCGCCGCTGACCATGATGCTGTTGGAGCGGTCGTCAGCGGCGATGCGCGGTGCGCCGACGGCATCGCCCTGGCCGCTGAACATCGAGTTGAGCACGCGCGCAATGTCACCGGCGCTGGCGTTCTGCAGCGGAATGACTGCGATACCGGAGCTGCTCTCCTGGTCGACGCGCTCGATGATGCGCATCATGCGGCTGACGTTGTTGGCGCGGTCCGTGATGATCAGCAGGTTGGTGCCGGTCACTGACGCCAGCTGCGCATTCTGCGGCATGTAGGGACGCAGCACCGGCACCAGTTGGGCGGCGCTGACGCTCTTCACCGCCACAACCTGCGTGACGATCTCATCGGAAGTTGAACTGACACGGCCCGGCAGGTCGTTGGCCGGGAGCTGCCGCATGTTGGCATCCGGCAGCACCTTGATCAGGTTACCGGACGGCACCGCGACAAAGCCATGCACCGCCAGGATGGACAGGAAGGCCTGGTAGAACTGCTCCGGTGTCATCGGCGTCGTCGACAGCATCGTCACCTGCGCGCGCACGCGCGGATCGATGATGAAGTTGCGGCCCGTTGCCGCGCCCACGGCCTCGATGATCTGCGTAATGTCGGCGTCCTTGAAATTTGGCGTGATTCGCGCCGTCGACTGCGCCAGCGCCAGACCGCAGGAGGCAAGCGCTATCAGCATCGGCACGTATGGACGGTATTTCATTGCGGGCCCCTGGTTTGGGTCTACTGGTCGGATGGCGGGCGCTCGACGCCGCCATTGCCATTGGTGCGGGCGCCGCCACGGCGTCCGGCGAGGCCGGCTGGCGGTGCGTCCGGCTGGCCTGCATTGCGGCCGCGTTGCAGCTGCGCTGCTTCCGCCGCCGCCGCCTCGGCCCGAGCCGCCACCGTTTCCAGGTTGAGGTTCACTTCCATGGGCTGACCGTTGCGGTTGACTGTGACGATGGCGCTGCTGGCCGACGACAGCGTCTGCAACAGCTCATTACCGCGATTGGGATCATCCAGCACTGTGCCATTGATCGCTGTGATCAGGTCGCCAGACTGCAGTCCGAGTTCCGTAAATATGTCGCTGGTGCCGCGGGCACCCGGGAATATACGGTAGCCGCTGAGCTTGCCCTGGTTCAGCACCGGCTGGACGCGGATCACGCCGCCCAGCAACTGATTGTTCTGCGCCAGGTTCTGCAGGCGCTGCCCCGGATTGGGCTCTGGTGGCGCCTGCTGGAATGCCACCGGGCTGGTGCCTTTCAGCGTCCTGGGCAGGAACAGCGCCTCGACCGCACCATTGCGCTCCAGAAGCACACGATCGTTGTAGACCGAGTGCAGTACAGCATTGCCGGGCAGGGCACTGCCCACCTTGTAGAAGCGTGCCGCCGCGGCGTTCTCACCCAGGATGGCCATGCCCTGCCTGGGATCCGGCATGGCCATGACGCCCGCCAGCACCAGCGGGATGCTGGTCAACGGTGCGTCGGCAGCGCTGGTGGGCGTGGTCGCTGACAGACCGAACAGGTGGGCATTGAGCACGGTCGCCAGTTCCAGGGTTCGATTGGGCGCGCGAACGGGTGGCGGCGCGGGTGCCGGCTCGGCCGCCAGATCGGGCCGGGCGGGCTGCGCCGTGAGCGCGAGACCGAGTTCGATGGCGATGAGCGCCAGCAACGCGCCGGAGGCCAGCCGTGGGCCGTGCGTGGCGAGCAGGTTGCGCAAACCTTCAACGGACTTCAGTTCTTCGATCCACGGGGCGGCGTTCATGTCGTCCCACATGATACGGTGCAGTCAATAGCGGGCTCAACTGTCTGTTTCTTCAGACTTCTCGATAGTTGCATGCGCCTGCAGGTGATCCGCGATCCGCCCTTGGAAGCTGGCCATATAATCCCTATATCAGCCTTGCGAGGCTTCAGCATGACGGAGGCGAAGAATTGAGCGAGCAGCGTCCCGATCACCCGGGCGATCACGGTGTGGTGGTCGAGGAGACCGCGCCGAAGACACGGGTACCCCCGTTGTTCCGGGTGTTATTGCTGAATGACGACTACACACCGATGGAGTTCGTCGTCGATGTGCTGGAGCGTTTCTTTGCGATGAACCGGGCCAATGCCACGCGCGTGATGCTGGAGGTTCACACCCGCGGCAAGGGCGTTTGTGGTGCCTTTACTTACGAGATTGCCGAGACCAAGGTATCCCAGGTGACGACATATTCGCGTGAGAATCAGCATCCGCTGATGTGCACGCTGGAGCAGGCCTGAATGGGCGAGCGAGGCGCATGTGCTATCCAGTGAACTTGAATTCTGTCTGAACCAGGCCTTCCGCGCGGCGCGCGCCGAGCATCATGAATACCTGACCGTCGAGCACTTGCTGCTGGCGTTGCTCGATACGCCGCGGGTGCGCGAGGTTCTGGAGGGCTGCGGCGCCGAGCTGAAGCGGCTGGCCGACGAGCTCAGGCAGCACATCGACAGCAAGACGCCGAGGTTGCCCGCCAGCGACGAGCGCGAAGTGCAGCCCACGCTGGGCTTTCAGCGCGTGCTGCAGCGGGCCGTGTTCCATGTGCAGTCCAGCGGCAAGAAGGAAGTCGGCACGGTCAACGTGCTGGTGGCCATCTTCAGCGAGAAGCAGAGCCATGCCGTTTACCTGCTCGGCCGCCAGAATGTCCAGCGGCTGGACGTGGTGCAGTTCATCTCGCACGGCCTGAGCCGCAGCGCAGAAAGCAAACCGGATGCCGAAGAGGCGGCCACCGAGGGTGACAGTGCCGCGGAGAGCGGCGGCGGTGCGCTGGATAAGTATGCCACCAACCTGAACCAGATGGCGCAGGAAGGGCGCATCGATCCGTTGATTGGCCGCAAGCTCGAGGTGGAACGCACGATAGAAATCCTGTGCCGTCGGCGCAAGAACAATCCGCTGTACGTGGGCGAGGCTGGTGTGGGCAAGACGGCCATTGCCGAGGGCCTGGCGCGCATGATTGTCGAAGGGCAGGTGCCCGACGTGCTGGCCGACTGCACCATCTACGCGCTGGACATGGGCGCCTTGATTGCCGGCACCAAGTATCGCGGCGACTTCGAAAAGCGCCTCAAGGCGGTGATCGGCGAGATCCGCAAGCAGCCAGGCGCCATCCTGTTCATCGATGAAATCCACACGGTGATCGGCGCCGGCGCGGCCTCGGGCGGCGTCATGGACGCTTCCAACCTGATCAAGCCGGTGCTGACCAACGGTGAGCTGCGCTGCATCGGTTCCACCACTTATCAGGAATATCGCGGCATCTTCGAGAAGGATCATGCGCTGGCGCGCCGCTTCCAGAAGATCGATGTGGGCGAACCCAGCGTGGCCGAGACCATCGAGATCCTGCAGGGCCTGCAGGGAAAATTCGAGGAACATCACAACATCAAGTACGCCCCGGATGCCCTGCGCGCAGCCGCGGAACTGGCCGATCGGCACATCAACGAGCGTCGTCTGCCCGACAAGGCCATCGATGTGGTCGATGAGGCGGGTGCGCGGCTGCGGCTGAAACCGGCGGCTGAGCGCGAGGAACGGGTGGAAGTGCGACACATCGAGGATGTCGTCGCGCGCATGGCGCGCATTCCGGCCCAGCATGTCTCGGCCTCCGACCGTGATCTGCTGAAGAATCTCGAGCGCAACCTGAAGCTGGTGATCTTCGGGCAGAATCCAGCCGTCGAGACGTTGGCCTCGGCGATCAAGATGGCGCGCTCGGGACTGGGCGATCAGCGCAAGCCGGTGGGCAGCTTCCTGTTTGCCGGTCCCACCGGTGTCGGCAAGACCGAGGTCACGCGCCAACTGGCCATCGCCATGGGCATCGAGTTCGTCCGCTTCGACATGTCCGAATACATGGAGCGTCACACTGTGTCGCGGCTGATCGGCGCGCCGCCGGGCTATGTGGGTTTCGATCAGGGCGGTCTGCTGACCGAAGCGATCGCCAAGCACCCGCACTGCGTGCTGCTGATGGACGAGATCGAGAAAGCGCACCCGGACGTGTTCAACCTGTTGCTGCAGGTCATGGACCACGGCACGTTGACCGACAACAACGGCCGCAAGAGCGATTTCCGTCACGTCATCATCGTGATGACCACCAATGCCGGCGCGCATGAGATGAACCGGCCCCCGATCGGCTTCGTGCCCGGCGACAACAGCAGCGACGGCATGGAAGCCGTGCGCCGGCTGTTCTCACCCGAATTCCGCAACCGGCTGGATGCCATCATCCAGTTTGCGCCGCTGGGGCCGGAGACCATCGAGCGCGTGGTCGACAAACTGCTGGTCGAAGCCGAGACCCAGCTGGAGCAAAAGGGCGTCATGCTGAGCGTGGATGATGCCGCGCGGCAGTGGATTGCCACACGAGGCTACGACTCGAAAATGGGCGCGCGCCCGATGGCGCGCCTGATCCAGGAAAAGATCAAGCGACCGCTGGCCGAGGAGCTGTTGTTCGGTAAACTGGCTGGCGGTGGTCAGGTGCGCGTGTCCGTGTCGTCCGAAGGCGATGATCTGGCGGTCATCTGCGAACCGGTGGTGCAGCCATCCGTACTGGTTTGATTCTTAAGCAATAAATGAAGGGGGAGTGATGTCAATCAATGCAGGGCGCGGCTCGTACCGCGTGATGGCCGCTTCGGCTGCCGTAGTGGTTTTGACGGTGGCCGGCGCAGTGTCTGCGTTGCTGGCACAGAACGCGCCTCCGGCGGCTCCTGCACCGCAGGCCGCCGATGCGGCCGCCGGACCTTGGCTGGGATTGCCGCTGCCGGGGCCGGCGACCGGAAACATCATCGACTTTTCAAAGGGCGAACTGCCGGCCATTCCGCCGCCCGATGCCAAGGCGGCACCGGAACTCGAAGGCCGCAAGGCCACGCAGTACATCCGCGACGTGGTGGCATTCTCTTACGCCAGTCGCGACGCCGGGGACAAGACCTGGGGACGCCTGGCTGGCACACGTTGGGCCGAGGCCACGGTCGACTATGTGGCCAAGCATTTCCGCGACGCGGGGCTGCAGGATGTCAGGAAGGAAACCGTCCCTTTCACGGCACCGATGACCATTGCCACTGACTGGAAGGTGACAGTGTTGGCCGTGCCCGAACTGGGCGTTGGCTCGCGTGACATCCAGCTGCAGTCGGCATACCCCATGGGGGTGCGCGCCGGCGGCGCAGGTCCACGCGCGGGTGGCCGTGGGGCGCAGCCCGCAGGTGCTGGTGGACCGGCGGCTCCCGTCACGCCGCCGCCGACCAGCTGGTCGGTAACTGCGCCGGTGGTCTTCGTGGGCGCAGGCACACCGGCAGATCTGGTGGGCCGCGACCTGCGCGGCAAGATTGCAATTGTGCAGTCCGAGCCGGCACCGGCGTCTTTCTTCGGAACCGCTGGAGGTTCGTCGCAGCGATTGCAGCAGGCGGGCGCGGTGGGCGTGCTGGCCACGTACAGCGCGCCGGGCAACATGCAACTTTTCGCCGGCGGTTGCAGCAACGCCCCATGTTTCAATCTTGGCGGCGAAGATGGTGAATTCCTCAATGCATTGCTGGCGCGTGCCAGCGCGGCGAATGTGCTGGACAAGATACGCATCTCGTTGTCGCTGACACATGGGACGATCGGTGGTCCAGGACATGTGGTGGTGGGCAAGGTGGCCGGCGTCAGCAGCGCGGAAAACCTGGTTGTCAGTGCGCACTCGGACGCGTGGTTCGCGGGCGCCAATGACAACGCCAGTGGCGTCGCGGCATTGATTGCGCTGGCGCGCCACTACGCCAAGGGACCGAAGCCCAGGCATGACATGTACTTCTTCCTGAGCCCGGGGCATCACTCGCCCACCGGCGGCATGCGTCGGCTGGTCGAGCTCTATCCAAATGTTGCGCCGAGCAACATCATGGCCATCAACCTGGAACACATCGCGCAGCAGAACACCTACAAGAGCTACTTCAGCAGCCGCGGCATGGGCCGCGCGACCAGCAAGTACGGCAAC
>Ga0190271_10000375_pt1 | contig 22552 bp, 20 predicted proteins | sample Popmic356T_FD_133747 | JGI IMG/M metagenome (GOLD analysis project Ga0190271, IMG submission 133747) | Populus adjacent soil microbial communities from riparian zone of Weber River, Utah, USA - 356 T | ecosystem: Environmental > Terrestrial > Soil > Riparian zone | place: USA: Utah | collected...
GGCCCTGCGCGCCTACATCCGCGACGTGCGGCCGCTGATCGTCGCCGTCGACGGCGGCGCCGACGGGGTGCTGGAAGCGGGCCTGAAGCCGGACCTGATCCTCGGCGACATGGACTCGGCCAGCGACGCCGCGCTCGCCTGCGGCGCCGAGCTGATCGTCCACGCCTATCCCGACGGCCGCGCCCCCGGCTGCGAGCGCCTGGTCGAGGCCGGGCTGCCGCACACGGTCGTCCCCGCCGCCGGGACCAGCGAGGACGTGGCGATGCTGATGGCCTTCGAGAAGGGAGCGGCGCTGATCGTCAGCGTCGGCGCCCACTTCAACCTGATCGAGTTCCTCGACCGCAAGCGCGGCGGCATGTCCTCGACCTTCCTCACCCGCCTGCGGATCGGCGAGAAGCTGGTCGACGCCAAGGGCGTGAGCCGGCTCTACAACCCGAGCTCGACCCTGGCTCCGGTCGGCCTCTTCGTCCTCGCCTTCCTCGTCCTGCTGACGATCCTGATCGTCACCTCACCGGCCCTGAACGACGTCTTCGAGCTGTTCTGGCTGAAGGTCCGCATCTGGCTGGGCGTGTAGTGCGCCAAGGCGGCGGCGCCGGGGGCGACCATCTAGCCTTCGCTCGCTGATGGGTTACAGCGCGCGCTACCACGCCACCTCGTTGATCGCCGTGTTCCTCGCCCTGGCGATCGGGATCCTGATCGGCGCCGAGTTCGGCGGCGACGCCCTGCAGAGCACCCGCAAGAACCTCGAGGCCAGCCTCGTCAACAACCTCCAGGACGCCCGCTCCGAGACCGACGAGCTGAATGGAGAGCTGGGGCGCGCCAACGAGTTCGCCGACCGTGTCTACCCGGCCCTGACGCGTGACCAACTGGAGGGCAGGCGACTCGCGATCGTCGCCATGGGGGGGCTGCCGAGCCAGGACATCGCCGCGGTCGAGGAGGCGCTGGGGCCGACCCGCGCGAAACTGGTCGGCGTCGGCGTCGTGCGTGAGCCGGTCGACCTCAACGGGCTCGCCGGCGACCTCGCCAAGACCCGCTTCGCCGACATCGAGGGCAACCCGGAAACGCTGACCGCGCTTGGAGTGGGCGTCGGCCGCCAGCTGGTCCGCGGCGGCATCCTGCCCGAGGTCGTCCGCGGCCACCTCTTCTCACGCGCCAGCGGCAACTTCGGCGCTCTCGACGGCGTCATCGTCGTCCGCAACCAGCCGCAGGACATGGGGCCGGTCCAGCGCACCACCGCCGGCACCCTGGAAAGCGGGCTGCTGAGTGGGATCACGGGCGCGCGAACGCCGGCCACGGGCGTCGAGACCTCCGACGCGGACCCGTCCTCGATCTCCTTCTTCCAGGGCAACGACCTCTCCAGCGTCGACAACATCGAGGCGACGGCGGGGCAGCTGGCGCTGGTCTTCACGATGCTCGGCGCCGAGGGCAGCTTCGGGGTCAAGAGCAGCGCCGACCGGCTGCTGCCGGACCTGCTGACCCAGGGCCCCTGAGGTGTACTGGGTCGGCTTCCCGCTGGCGTTCGCGCTGGCGCTGCTGCTGGTGCCGGCCGGGGCACGGGGCCTGCGCGACGCCGGCCTGGTGCGCGAGAACTACCGCGGCGCCGCGCTCGCCTTCCCGCTCGGGGCGGTGCTGGCGACGGCGGCGCTGGTGGCGCTGGCGCCCCTCGCCTTCCTCGACGACCGCGCCGACCTCGACCTGCTCGAGCCCGAGCTGCGGCGCTGGCTGCCCTACCTGCTGGGGATCGCCTTCCTCGCCTTCCTCGACGACGCGCTCGGCCAGGGAGCGTCGTCCTCGACGCCGCGCGGCTGGCGCGGCCACTGGCGGGCGCTGCGCGACGGCAGTCTCTCGACCGGGGCGATCAAGGCGATCGGGGCGCTGGCGCTGGCCGCCTACGTCGTCTCCGGGCGCGGGCTGGAGGACTGGCGCTACGTCGCCGACGTGGCGCTGCTGATCCTCGCCACCAACCTGGGCAACCTGCTCGACCTGCGGCCGGGGCGGGCGGAGAAGGGGCTGGCGCTGCTTGGGATCGGGCTCTGCCTCGGCGCCTGGACGCTGGCGCCGATCGAGCTGCTTGGCATCTTCGTCGGGCCGATCCTGGTCGGCGCCTGGCTGACCCTGCGCGAGCGGGCGATGCTGGGGGACACCGGCTCGAATTTGATCGGGGCGGTTGCCGGGGTCTGGTTACTGACCATTTTGGGAGGAGACGCGCGCCTGATCGCCCTGGTTGTGGTCGTCGCGTTGACGATTTACGGGGAGTTGCGGTCTATTTCGGCGACGATCGACTCGGTTCCGCCACTGCGCTGGCTAGACTCGCTCGGCAGAGCATGAATCCCTCCCACAAAGGCGACACCAGGTTTATTTTCGTCACCGGGGGAGTGGTCTCGGCGCTGGGCAAGGGCATCGCCGCCGCCTCGATCGGGCGCCTGCTCGCCTCGCGCGGCTACCGGGTCCAGATGCAGAAGTTCGACCCCTACATCAACGTCGATCCGGGGACGATGAGCCCGTTCCAGCACGGCGAGGTCTTCGTCACCGAGGACGGAGCGGAGACCGACCTCGACCTCGGTCACTACGAGCGCTTCACCGACGAGAACACCTCGCGCGCCTCCAACGTCACCGCCGGCTCCGTCTACAACTCGGTGATCCGGCGCGAGCGGCGCGGCGACTACCTCGGCGCCACCGTGCAGGTGATTCCGCACATCACCAACGAGATCAAGCAGAAAATCCTCATCGTCGCCGAGTCGCAGTCGGTCGACTTCGTCCTCACCGAGATCGGCGGCACGGTCGGCGACATCGAGTCGCTGCCGTTCCTCGAGTCGATCCGCCAGCTGTACACGGACCTGGGGCCAAAGCGGGCGATGTTCGTGCACCTGACGCTGGTGCCCTACGTCGGCCACGCCGGCGAACTGAAGACGAAGCCGACCCAGCACTCGGTCAACGAGCTGCGCCGGATCGGGATCCAGCCGCACGCGCTGGTCTGCCGCTCCGAAGGCCGCCTCGACCGCGAGATCCGCAGCAAGATTGCCCTCTTCGCCAGCCTTCCCGTCGACGCGGTGATCTCCGCCCACGACGTCGACAACATCTACAAGGTGCCGCTGGTCTTCCGCGCCGAGGGAGTCGACGACCTGGTGCTCGACCACTTCGGGATGGAGGCGCCCTCGCCGGACCTGGCCGAATGGGAGGCGATGGTGCGTCGCGCCGACTCGTCCGAAGGCAAGGTGCGGATCGCGATCGTCGGCAAGTACGTGCAGCTGGCCGACGCCTACAAGTCGGTCATCGAGGCGCTCGAGCATGGCGGCTTCCACCACGGCGTCGACGTCGAAGTCGAACTGGTCGATTCCGAGAACGTCGATGCGGAGCTGCTCGAGGGCATGGACGGGATCCTGATCCCGGGCGGCTTCGGCGAGCGCGGCATCGAGGGCAAGGTCCACGCGGCCCGGATCGCCCGCGAGAAGAAGATTCCCTACCTGGGGATCTGCCTGGGGATGCAGATCGCCGTCGTCGAGTTCGCCCGCAGCGTCGTCGGCATGGAGGGCGCCAACTCCGCCGAGTTCGACCCGGAGACGCCGTTCCCGGTCGTCGACCTGCTGCCGGAGCAGAAGGAGGTCTCCGACATGGGCGGGACGATGCGCCTCGGCGCCGACCCCGTGAAACTCCACGAGGGCACCCGGGCTCGCGAGATCTTCGGCGAGGCCGTCATCTACAAGCGGCACCGCCACCGTTACGAGGTCAACAACCAGCTGCGCCGCCGGCTCGAAGACGAGGGCCTGGTCTGCGGCGGCACCTCGCCGGACGAGCGCCTGGTCGAGATGGTCGAGCTGCCCGACCACCCGTTCTTCGTCGCCTCCCAATACCACCCCGAGTTCAACTCGCGCCCGAACCGCCCGGAGCCGCTGTTCCGCGAGTTCGTCGGCGCCGCGGTCCGCCACGGCGGTGCCGAGCCGGCCGACGGCGCCGAGCTGGAGTCGGTCGAGGAGACCGACGCCAGCGACGTCGGCGTCCAGCGCTCGGCCTGAGCGCCGGCCGGCTAGCCTTCGGCTCGTGGAGGTGAACTCGAGGCTCCGGGAGCGGTTTGTCCGTCTCTGCGAGATCCGCAGCCCCACCGGGGAGGAGCGCGAGGTGGTCGACACGCTCGCCGCCGAGCTGCGGGCGTTGGGGCTCGAGGTCAGCGAGGACGATGCGGCCGGGCCGGCCGAAGCCGGCGCCGGCAACCTGCTGGCGCGGCTGCCCGGGCGGGGCGAGGAGTGGGCGATGTTCTGCGCCCACGTCGACACCGTTCCGCACCGGGGCCGGGTCGAGGTCGTCGAAGACGAAGGGGTCTTCCGCAGTCGCGGCGAGACCATTCTCGGTGCCGACAACAAGGCGGCGGTGGCGGTCTTCATGGAGCTGGTCGCCCGGGCCGTCGAGGCCGCCGAGCCGCCCCCGGTCGGGATCGAGCTGCTGCTGACCGTGGCCGAGGAGCAGGGCCTGCGCGGTGCCAAGGCTTTCGACGTCGCCAAGCTGCGCTCCCGGCACGGCTTCGTGCTCGACCACGCCGGCCCGGTCGGCGAGGTGATCGTGGCGACGCCGACGCAGCAGAAGATCCTCGCCGACTTCGCCGGCGTCGAGGCCCACGCGGGCGTGCGGCCCGAGGACGGCAGCAGCGCCATCGCCGCCGCCGCGGCGGCGATCACGCGGATGCAGCTGGGCCGGCTCGACGAGGGGACGACGGCCAACGTCGGGATCATCCGCGGCGGCACCTCGGGCAACGTCGTCCCGGGCCACTGCGGCATCCACGCCGAGTCCCGCAGCCTCGACGCCGATCGCGCCGCCGCCGTCGCCGGGCAGATCGCCGACGCCTGCGCCTGGGGCGCCAGCGAGCACGGCTGCGACGTCGACGTGCGGATCGAAGAGCTCTTCCGCGGCTACGAGATCCCGTCCGGCTCGCCGGCTCTGGCGCTGGCCGAGGCGGGCCTGCGATCCGCCGGCGTCGAGCCGGTGCGGACCGCGATCGGTGGCGGCAGCGACGTCAACGCGCTGCGGCTCGACGGCTTCGAGTGCGTGCTGCTGGCCAACGGCCCCGACGCGGTCCACACCGCCGACGAGCACGTCGCCGCCCGCGACCTCGACCGCATGCTCGCCGTCTGCGAGGGGATCGTCGCCGCGGCCGCCGAGGCGCCGGCGCCGACGGGCGAGGCGTGAGGCGAGGAGCGCCTCGGTGAGCGGCCGCCTGGCGCTGCGGCGCGGCGTCGTCGTCTCGGCGGAGCCGCTGCTGGTCGAGATCGCCGGGGAGCGCCGCCCGGCCTGGGCCGACACGGCGCTGCTGGGCGAGATGCGCGAGGGCGACGAGGTCGTCGTCAACGTCGCCGCCGTCGAGCTCGGCCTCGGCTCGGGCGGCTTCGACGTCGTCCACGTCAACCTCTCCCGGGGCCTCGACGGCGCCCCGGCCGGCGATGCCCACGTGATCAAGCTCAACTACACGTCCCTGCAGCACCCGGTCGAGCCGGTCGAGCGGGAGTTGGGGCGCTTTATCCGTCCGATAGGCGGAAAAGGCGCCCCAACTCCGAATCGCCCCCCCGTCCTGACGCTGCCGCTGCACGGGCACCTGGCGCCGGCGGCCTGGGCGGCGGCGCAGGCGCGCCCGGGGCTGCGGGTCGGCTACGTGCAGACCGGGGGAGGGGCTCTGCCGGGATCGCTCTCCCGGGACGTCGCGACTCTGCGCGAGCGCGGGCTGCTCTGCGGCCACGTCGCCGCCGCGCCTGCCTATGGCGGCGAACGCGAGGCGCTCAGCGTCGCCGGGGCCATCGACGCCGCCGCCAACGAGCTCGGCTGGGAGGCGATCCTGGTCGGGCCGGGCCCGGGGATCATCGGCTCCGACACCGCGCTCGGCCACGGCGGCATGGCCGCCCTCGACAGCGCCCACGCCGCCCTCGCCCTGGGCTTGCCGACCCTGATCTCGCCGCGCCTGTCCAGCGGCGACCCCCGCGAGCGCCACCGCGGAGTCAGCCACCACACGCTCACGGTCCTGCAGATGCTCCTCGCCCCGGTCGACGTCGCCGTCCCAGCCAACGAGCCCGAGATCGCCTCGATCCTGGGAAGAGCCGGTTCGCACCGCCTCACGGAAGCACCAGTAGACGCGGCCGCCTACGCCGCCGCGAACCTCCCGACCCGGACCATGGGCCGCACCCTGAAGGAGGACGGACTCTTCTTCGCCGCCCCCCTCGCCGCGGGCAACGCCCTCGCGGCAGCTATGACCGACTGAGCACGGTCCCTTGCACGTAGAGGGCTAATACCGGCGGAGAAGAACCCTCCGGCATGGCTGTTGCCGTCAAGCCCGCGCCCGCCCCTGCGCCCGCCTCGCCCGGAGCCGATGCGCGCTTCGAGTCGCTGGTCCTCGACTTCCTCAGCTACCTGGAGCTGGAGCGAGGGCTCTCGCGCAACACCCTGAACGCCTACCGCACCGACCTCTTCCAGTACGGCGAATACCTCTCGGCCCACGAGCGCGACGCCCTGCAGGCGCGTCCGGCCGACGTCGCCGACTTCCTCGCCGTGCTGGCGACGGGGGAGGGGCGACCGGCCTGCTCCGCGTCGACCATCCACCGCAAGGCCGCCTGCCTGCGCTCCTTCTACAAGCACCTGCGCCGCGACGAGCTGATCGGCGACGACCCGACGGCGGCGTTGAGCGCCCCGCGGCGGGCCAAGAAACTGCCCCAGGTCCTCAACTATGCCGAGGTGCAGCAGCTGCTGGCCGCGCCCCGCGGCACCGAGCCGACGGCGCTGCGCGACCGGGCACTGCTGGAGGTGATGTACGCCTGCGGGCTGCGGGCCTCGGAGACGATCGGGCTGGACGTCGCCGACGTCGACCTCCGCGAGGGCTTCCTGCGCGCCCGCGGCAAGGGCTCCAAGGAGCGCCTGGTGCCGCTCGGCCGCCAGGCGATCGTCGCCATCGACGCCTACCGGCGCAAAGGCCGCACGAAGCTGGTCGGCGACCGCCACGAGCCGAAGCTGTTCCTCAACTTCCGCGGTGGGCCGCTGACCCGCCAGGGCCTCTACAAAATCGTCCAGCGCCACGCCCGCGACGCCGGTCTCTCCGGCCGGATGAGCCCGCACACGCTGCGTCACAGCTTCGCCACCCACCTCCTGGCGGGCGGCTGCGACCTGCGTGCCGTCCAGGAGATGCTCGGCCACGCCGACATCTCGACGACGCAGATGTACACCCACCTCTCCGGCGAGCAGCTCAAGGACGTCTACTTCCGCGCCCATCCCCGCGCCACCGATTGAGTAGAACTCGGGCATGCCCGAGCTGCCCGAGGTGGAGACCGTCGCGCGCCAGCTCGATCCGGAGCTGAGGGGGCGGCGGATCGAGCGGTTGGAGGTGCTGGACGGGCGCTGGTCGCGGCCGCTGCCCCCGCAGGAGCTCGGCGACGAGGTCAGCGGCCGGACGATCCGCGGGCTCGGCCGGCGCGGCAAGTACCTGCTGCTGGGCTTGGACCGTGAGCAGATCCTGGTCATGCACCTGCGGATGACCGGCAACCTGGTCCTGGTCGAGGGCGACCGCGTGCTCGACCCCTCCGAGGGGCGGCGCCTCTACGAGGCCGAGCGCTCGACCTCGGCCCGCCACCTGCGCGCCCTCTTCTCGCTCGACGACGGGCGCGAGCTCTGGTTCACCGATCCGCGCCGCTTCGGCGAGGCCTTCCTGGTCGACGACGCCGGCCTCGAGCGCCGCTTCGAGAAGCTCGGAGTCGAGCCGTTCTCACCCGACTTCACTCCGCAGGCGCTGGGCGAGATGGCGGCGGGCCGTACGGTGCCGCTGAAGTCCTTCCTGCTCGACCAGTCCGGCGTCGCCGGGGTCGGCAACATCTACGCCGACGAGGCGCTCTTCCGGGCCCACCTGCACCCGCTCTCTCCGGCCGGCTCGATGAAGCCCGAGCACCACGAGGCGCTGCGCGACGCCGTCGTCGCGGCGTTGGAAGCGGGGATCGAGAACGGCGGCTCCTCGATCGACGACTACCGCGACGCCCGCGGTGAGAAGGGGTCGATGCAGGACGAGTTCCTCGTCCACACCCGCGAGGGCGAGCCCTGCCCCGACTGCGGCGGCGCGATCGTCCGGATCGTCGTCGGCGGGCGCTCCACGTACTACTGCCCGAGCTGCCAGGTGCGGCTGCGCCGCCGTCCGCGGCGGCGGGCAAAGTAGGAGGGTGGCCGGAACCAGCGTCAAGACCGAGGCGATCGTCCTGCGCAGCATTCGCTACGGAGAGGCCGACCGGATCCTCCACCTCTACTCCCGGCAGCGGGGCCGGGTCGGCGCCATCGCCAAGGGCGCCCGCAAGCCGCGCTCGCGCTTCGGAGGCCGCCTGGAGCCGTTCTTCCGGCTCGACCTCGTCCTCCACGAAGGGCGCAGCGACCTGCTCACGGTGACCAGCGTCTCGACCCTCGACGGCTACCCGCACCTGCGCTCCTCCGGCCCCGCCCTGAGCGCCGGCGCCCGGGCCTGCGACGCGGTGCTGCGGCTGCTCGACAGCGCCGAGCCCAACCTCCCCGCCTACAACCTGCTCTGCCGCTACCTGGCCCTGCTCGACGACCCCGAGCAGCCGCGTGGGGCCGAGCTGGAAGCGGCGCTCTCCTTCCGCCTCAAGCTGGCCCTGGCCGCGGGCTTCGCCCCCGAGCTGGCCTCCTGCGCCAGCTGCGGCGAGGTCGACCACCTGGTCGGCTTCTCCGGGGCCGCCGGCGGCGTCGTCTGCGCCAGCTGCGAAGCGGGCTCGTTCGAGCTCTCCGAGGAGGCGCACGCGTTCATGGTCGAGGCGCTGGCGCAGCCGCTGGCCGAGGCGCCGAGGGCCGATCCGCTGGCTCTGCGCCAGGTCGAACGGGCGATCGGGGAGACGCTCGAGCACCACGCGCATGTGCAGCTGAGGGCGGCGGCTTAAGATCGGGCGGTGCCCGCCACCGCCACCTTCGCCGATCGCGTCTCCGCCTGGGAGGTGGAGTTTCTCGCTCCTTGGGCCGCGCGGTCCTACCCTGCGCGCCGCCAGGTCGAGGAGCCGGACAGCCCGCTGCGGACGCCGTTCCAGCGCGACCGCGACCGGATCGTCCACTCGAAGTCGTTCCGCCGGCTGAAGCACAAGACCCAGGTCTTCGTCGCCCCCGAGGGCGACCACTACCGGACCCGCCTCACCCACACGCTCGAGGCCTGCGGGATCGCCCGCACGGTGGCGCGGGCGCTGGGGCTGAACGAGGACCTGACCGAGGCGATCGGGCTCGGCCATGACCTCGGCCACCCGCCCTTCGGCCACGCCGGCGAGCAGGCCCTCGACACGGCGCTGCGCGAGCGCTGCGGCAGCGGCTTCAAGCACAACGAGCACTCGCTGCGGGTCGTCGAGGTGTTGGAGCGCGACGGCCAGGGGCTGAACCTGACCGAGCCGGTCCGCGACGGCATCCTCAACCACACCGGTTCCAGCAAGCCGGCCTCGCTGGAGGGTCGCGTCGTCAAGCTGGTCGACCGCGTCGCCTACATCAACCACGACATCGACGACGCCCTGCGGGCCGGGATCCTGCGGCCCGACGACCTGCCGACGGCGGAGATCGAGCTGCTCGGGCCAACCGGCTCGCTGCGGATCGACACCCTCGTCAAGGACATCGTCGAGCGCTCCGAGGCGGCCGGCGACATCGTCCAGGGCGAGGAGATCGGCGGCGCGATGCTGCGCCTGCGCAAGTTCATGTTCGACCGCGTCTACCTCGGCCCGGCCACCGAGCGCGAGCACGAAAAGGTGGAGCGGACGATGCGCGGCCTCTTCGACCACTACCTCGAGCACCCCGACGAGATCCCGGCGCTGGAGCCCGGGGCGAGCGACTGCCAGCGCGTCGCCGACTACATCGCCGGGATGACCGACCGCTTCTGCATCGCCAAGTTCACCGAGCTGACCGTGCCCGAGGAGGCGCGCTTCTAGTGGCGCTGATCTCCACCGAGAGCCTCGACCGGCTCAAGCAGACCGTCGACATCGTCGAGGTGATCTCCGCCCACACCGACCTGCGCCGCCAGGGCGCCCGCTGGGTCGGGCTCTGCCCCTTCCACGACGAGCGCACGCCGTCCTTCTCGGTCGACGCCCAGGAGAAGCTCTACCACTGCTTCGGATGCGGGGTCGGCGGCGACGCGATCAAGTTCGTCGAGGAGAAAGAGGGGCTGGGCTTCGCCGAGGCGGTCGAGGTGCTCGCCGACCGCTACGGGGTCGAGCTCGAGCGCGAGCAGGAGGACCCCCGCGCGGAGGCGCGCCGCCAGCACCGCCGCCGCCTCGAGCAGCTGCTCGACCGCACCGCCTCCTTTTACTCCAGCTACCTCTGGGAGTCGAAGGAGGCCGGCAAGGCGCGCGACTACCTGGCCGATCGCGGCCTCGGCGAGCAGATCCTGCGCGATTTCGGCGTCGGCTTCGCGCCCAGCGCCTGGGACAAAGTCCTGGTCGCGGGACAGCGGGCCGGCTTCAGCGTCGCCGAGCTGCACGGCGTCGGGCTCGTCCAGAAGGGCCGGGGGGGAGGCGAGTACGACCGCTTCCGCTCGCGAATCATGTTCCCGATCCGCGACCGCCGCGGCCGCACCCTCGGCTTCGGCGGCCGGGCGATGCGCGACGACCAGGGCGCCAAGTACGTCAACACCGCCGAGACCGACTTCTTCCACAAGAGCGACCTGCTCTACGGCGTCGACCGGGCCAAAGGGGCGATCGCCAAGGCGGCCCGCGCCGTCGTCGTCGAGGGCTACACCGACGTCCTGGCCTTGCACCAGGCCGGAGTCGAGGAGGCGATCGCGGTGATGGGCACGGCGATCACCGGCGAGCAGGTGGCGGCGCTCTCGGGGATGGTCGAGGAGGTGGTGCTGGCGCTCGACGCCGACTCGGCCGGCCAGGAGGCGATGCTGCGGGCGCAGCGGGTCGCGTCCGGGCGCAAGATGAGGTTGCGGGTGGCGGCGATGCCGGCCGGCGAGGACCCGGCCGAGATGATGGCCGCGGAGGGCGGGCCGGAGCGCTTCCGGGCCCTGATCGAGGCCGCCGAGGAGCTCTCCTCCTTCCAGGTCGGGATGGTCCTCGACCGCACCGACGTCGGCTCGCCGGCCGAGCGCGACCGCGCCCTCGCCGAGGTGGCGCCGGTCTTGGCCGGGCTGGGGGAGAGCGCCAGCCGCGACGAGCTGGTGCGGCGGGTCGCCGAGCGGCTCGACCTCGAGCCGGCGATGGTGATGGGCCGGGTGGTGGCGGCCACGCCGGCCAGCGGCGGCCCCGAGCGAAGCGCACCGGCGAGCGCCCCCGGCCGCCAGGCGCCGCCGCCGCGCCGCGCCGCCGAGCTGACCTCGCGCGAGCGCCGCGAGCGGGCGCTGCTGGCGATGTGCATCGCCCTCCCGGAGGAGGGCAAGGACTACCTGGAGCGCCTCACCGAGGCGCATCTCTCGCCCTCCGGCACCCGCGCCGTCGCCTGGCTGCGCGAGCACCCGGGCGACCCCGCCTCCAATCTTCCCCATGACGACGACGAGCTCTCCGGCCTGCTCACCGAGCTGGTCATGCTCTCCCGCAGCGAGCCGGCCTCGGCCGACGCGATGCAGCTCAACTTCCTGCTCCTCGAGCAGCGCCGCCTCGAGGATGAGATCGCCGCCGCCGCCGAACGCGACGACTACCAGCACCGCGCCACCCTCAGTCGCGAGCGCGCCGCCCTGGTCGAACGGATAGCGCACGCCGAGCGTCGCTAAAGTGGTTGCGCTCGGCGAGGCCGAGCGTCCGTTCCGGGGTAGCTCAACGGTAGAGCATTCGACTGTTAATCGAAGGGTTGTGGGTTCGAGTCCCACCCCCGGAGTTTCCGGAGTTCTCGGCCCGAGTCAGGAGACGGCGAGGCCGTTGGAGCCGGCCTTGCGCCGCCCCAGCGCCTCGACCAGCTCGGCACCGCGGGCGGCCCCGTCGTTGGCGCGGCCCCAGGTGGCGATCTCGCCCGCCCGGGCGGCGAACGACGGCTCGCGCAGCAGGCGTCGCACCGTCCAGCGCAGCGGCGCCGGGCGGCAGAGGCGCCAGGGGAGCGAGAGGCCGGCGCCGGCCCAGGCGACCCGCATCGCGGTCTCGCTCATGTCGCCGACGATCGGCGAGATCAGGACCGGGGTGCCGGCGCCGAGCGCCCGGGCGACGGTGCCGTGGCCGCCGTGGGAGATCACCAGCGAGGCGGCGGGCATCAGCTGGCTGTAGCTGAGCCATTCGACCAGGGCGGCGTTGGCGGGGACCTCGATCGGCGCCTGCGGGCGGACCCGGTTGGTGGTCGCGACCACCCGCACCGGCTCCCCGGCGAGCGCCTTCAGCGCCGTGCGGACCAGGTGGTTGTCGGAGTCGTGGGCGGTGCTGGGGGCGACGAGGACGAGCGGGTCGCTCCCAGGGGGCAGCTCGATCTCCGGGTGCGGCTGCTCGAAGGTCATCGGGCCGGTGATCTCGACCCCCGCTGGCCACTGCCGCGGGTACTCGAGCTGGGGGTAGGTGGCGACCAGCGCCAGGTCGGGGCTGATGCCGCCGTGGAAGCGGTCGAGGGGCGGCAGGTCGAGTCGCTGCCGTTGCAGGTTGAGGTCGCGGCGGCCGTGCTCGAGGCCGACCGCCAGCGCTCGCTGTCCCGCCCGCCATCCGGCCCGGCCGAGCCGCGTCCGCGGCGTCCGCAGCCCGATCGCGAAGAACGGCTCGCCGGCCTCGACGACCGGGTAGATGTGCGGAATCAGGGTCGCCAGCGGCACCCCGGCCCGCTCGGCGGCCAGGGCCGGGGCCAGGGTGAGGATGTCGCTGACCGCGACGTGCGGCCGCATCTCCTCCAGCAGCGGCAACAGCGCCCGGGCCGCCTCGGCGGCGTGCTGGCCATCCGCGGAGTCCGGCTCCGGGGGCGGGAACATCCGGTATTCCTCGGCGGCCGCGAAGCCCAGCCCGGCCCCCTCGACCGCCGCCCGCCGTTCCTCCCAGGTCTCGACCAGCACCTCGTGCCCGCGCGCGGCCAGGGCCTTGCCGAGCGCGATCGCCGGAAATGCGTGGCCGGCGTCGCCGAACGCGGCGATCAGGACGCGCAGGCGCCCGTCGTCCGCCGCGGTGCCGTCAGGGGGTATCGAGACCCTCTCCTGGCCGCGTGAAGACGATCTCGGGCACGTGGCAGTTGGGGGAGGTGCGGAGCAGGAAGCGGACCGCCTCGCCGAGGTCGGCGGGCTGGATCATCTGCTCGGCCGGGACCTGGCCCTTGGCGAACTCGGTCATCGGCGTGTCGACGAACCCGGGCGCCAGCGCCGTGCACTGGATGCCGTCGCCGCCCGCCTCGCGGTGGGTCGACTGGGTGAAGTTGATCACCGCGGCCTTGGTCGCAGCGTAGATCGAGAGCCAGGCCTGCCCGCCCTTGCCGGCGATCGAGGCGGTGTTGACGATCAGCGCCTTGCCGTGCTCGGCGCCGGCCTCGCGCAGCAGCGGCAGGCCCTCGCGGGTGCCGAGGATCAGCGCCCGCAGGTTGACCGCCAGCTGCATGTCCAGGTGCTTGGTCTGGATCTGCTCCATCGGCGCCCCGATCCCGACCCCGGCGTTGTTGACGAGGGCGTCGAGGCGGCCGTAGGTGGCGCGGTGGGCGGAGAAGACCGAGACGACGTCGTCCTCGTCGGTCATGTTGGCGGCGACCGAGTGGACCTCGAAGCCGGCCTCGCGCAGGCTGGTCGCGGCCTCCTCGAGCTTCTCGGGACGACGGGCGGCGACGGTCAGCGAGTAACCCTCTTCGCCCAGGGTGCGGGCGATCGCCAGCCCGATCCCGCTCGAGGCTCCCGTCACCAGTGCCGCTTTGCTCGCCATCCCACTCCTCCTTAGTCGACGCCGCCGCGCACCCTACCGCCCGAATAACATGCCCGGGGATGCGCGCCGCCCCCCGCCTCAGCTTCGTCTTCGCCTGCCTGCTCGCCATCGCGGCACTGGTCGCCGGCTGCGGTGGCGACTCCGATTCCTCCACCTCCGGCTCGGGCTCGGGCAGCGTCGAGAGCCGCCCGGCACCCCCGAAGGGCGATTTCCCGCAGGCCCAGGGCAAGTCCCTGAGCCAGGTGCTGAAGCTCGCCGACGGGCCCGCCGAACTGGTCGTCTCGCCGGCCGCGATGGTCTTCTACAAGGGCGAGAACCGCTACCCGTTCGGCGTCTTCGAGCGCGACCGCAGCCAGATCGGCGACGCCGAAGTCGCCCTCTACTTCGCCAAGGTGCCGACGCCTGGCAAGAACCAGTCGAAAGCCGGCGCCAAAGGCCAGAAAGCGAAAGCGCAAGCGCAGGCGCTCGACCAGCCCGCGATCGGCCCCTTCCCGGCGAAGATCGAATCGCTCGAGACCAAGTCCGCCTTCCGCGCGAAAACGACCTTCGACGACCCCGACGCGGCGAGCGTCGTCTACTCGAGCGAGATCGACTTCCCGAGCAACGGCGAGTGGCGGGTCGCGGCGCTGGTCAAGGACGGCGACGAGCTGAAGGGGACGCTGGTCGGCAGCGCCATCGTCGGCGAATTCACCGACATCCCGCGGCCCGGCGACAAGGCGCCGACGATGCACACGCCGACCGCCGAGGACGTCGGCGGCGACCTCGCCCAGATCACCACCCGCATCCCACCCGACACCCAGAACCGCGTCGACTACGCCGACGCCCTGGGGAAGGAACCGATTCTGCTCTTGTTCGCGACGCCCCAGTTCTGCGAAAGTCGGGTTTGCGGACCCGTCGTCGACGTGGCCGAGCAGGTCAAAGAGGAAACGGGAGACGAGGCCGCGTTCATCCACATGGAGATTTGGGAAGACAACCAGCCCGGCACCAAGGTGCGACCGCAGGTGCGCGCCTTCCACCTGCCGACCGAGCCCTGGCTGTTCGCGATCGACCGCAACGGCGTCGTCACCGCGGCCGCCGAGGGCGCTTTCGGGCTCGAGCTGATGGACGAAGTGACCAGGAAGGCGATCGCCAAATGAGCGACAAAGCCGCCCCCGACGCCGAGCTGCTGCAGTCCTTCGCCGACGAGGCGCGGCGCCGCTGCGACGTGATCTCGGCCGGCCTCGCCACCGAGACCACCGACTTCGAGACGATGCGCGCCGAAGCCCACGCCCTGCGCGGCACCGCCGGCGTCGTCGGCCTGCGCCGCCTCGCCGAGCTGGCCGGCCTGATGGAGTCCGACCTGGCCGAAGCGAAGACCACCGGCGTGATCCGCGGCGGCCGCGCCCACCAGATCGCCGACGCCGCCAAGGCCCTCGCCGAGGGCGCCGTCGCCGCCGCCAAAGGCGAAGAAGAGCCCCCCGACGTCGGCCGCTCCCTGGCCCAGCTCTTCAGCGCCTGAGCGCTCACCCCGCGCTAGGCTCGCCCTTCGGGGCAGTAGCTCAGTTGGTCAGAGCACGGGACTCATAATCCCTTGGTCGCTGGTTCGAGTCCAGCCTGCCCCATCTCGGGACCTCAACCTGCCCTGGGCCGCGATGGTCTACTGTCGCCGGACGCGGTTTCACCGCGCCAAACAATCGAGAGGCGGTCCTTTGGATCCGGTCGGATATGAGCTTTGCACTCCCGAGGGCGGCAAGGGCGGTGGCGTTCGAGCCACTCGCGCATTTCAAGTAGGCGACACCGTGATGGTCGGCGAGCTCGAGGGCGACGTCGAGCGCAACGACTCCCACGCGACCCAGATCAGCCGGACCAGATGGGCTCGACACCGGGGCCTCGGCCCGATCGTCAACCACTCCTGCGACCCTAACTGCGGGGTCGAGGTGAACGAGACCGGCGCCTGCGATTTCATCGCCAGGGAAGCGATCTCCGCGGGCGAGGAGATCACCTTCGACTACGCGATGCGCAACTACGCGATCGAGCACTTCCCGGGCGGATGCCTCTGCGGAGCCGACAACTGCCGCGGCTCCGTGACCGGTTGGAAGGACCTCTCCGCCGAGCGCAAAGCCGACTATGAGGGCTCGGTCGCCCCCTACCTGGTCGAGATCGACCGCGAGCTGGCCGCTAGGGGTTCAGCCGACCCGATCGGCGTACCACTGGACGTTCGGCTCGAGCCAGTAACCGCACGAGGCGGTGCGGGAGTTCGCGTATGACTCGGCGACCCTGATGTAGACGGTGCGCTCGTCCGTGCCGCCGTGCCAGGCCGACGCCGTGTCGAAGTCGAAGTCGGCGGACTCGGAGTGGTGGATCACCGCTACGAAGCTCCGTTCCTCGAGGTCGGAGGGGCGGCGGTGCAGGAGGTAGATCCGGTTCTGGTGGCCGTCGGGGCGGTCGACGACCTGGAGCAGCCGCCGCTCGCCGTCTGCCAGCGGGGGGATCTCGGGCTCCGGCTCTGGGGCGCCGGTCGCATCCGGGTTGGCGGCACGGACGGCGCGCTGGCGCTCGATCGCCCGCGGAGTGAGGATCATCGGGATGTCGCCGGGCCCGTAGCCCTCCGCGGTCAGCGTGTCGAGCAGGCCGTCGACGATGTGCACGTAGCGGGGGTCCTCTTGGCGGTCGGGAACGAAGGCGCTGAGGATGTCCCAGGCCCCGTAGTAGGACCAGCCGCCGACCGAGTCGCAGGCCTCGACCATCTCGTCGAGGACGCGGTCGGGCTCGGCTTCGAGAGCCCCTTTGATGGCCTGTCCGAGCTCTATGCCGGCCAGGGCGTCGCCATCCGGCGCGGGCCCGTTGAACCGCCCGAAGGACTCGAGGATGGCCGGAGCGTCGGGTGGGAGTATGCGCTTAGGGCGATCGTCGCCGGAAGCGAACAGGTCTCTCAGGAGCCCCATGGATGCGCATCCTATCCCTAACTACTGGGGAGTATTTGCGGCGGACGTGGGCGCGCCGCGCCCACCCCGTAGACGTCCCACTCCTCGGCAACGCCCTTCAGCGCGTGGCGGCCGCGCGGCTCGAACTCGATCCCGGACCCGGCCGCTAGGTCCCGCACGGTGCGGGAGGTGAGGACGGCGCCCGGGCCGGCGAGGGCGGCGATCCGGGCGGCCACGTGGACGGCGATGCCGCCGACGTCGTCGCCCATCAGCTCGACCTCGCCGGTGTGGAGGCCGGCGCGGATCTCGATCTCGAGGGTGGGCATCTCCTCGGCGATCGCGCGGGCGCACTCGACGGCGCGGGTGGGACCGTCGAAGACGGCGAGGAAGCCGTCGCCGGTGGTCTTCACCTCCCGTCCCTCGAACTGGGCCAGGCGGGCGCGGACGAGGCGCTGGTGCGCTTCCAGCAGCTGGCGCCAGCGGCGGTCGCCGAGCTCGGTCGCGAGCCGGGTCGAGTCGACGATGTCGGTGAAGAGGACCGTGGCGAGGACGCGGTCGGGGGCGGGGCTGGGGCGGACGCCGGTGAGGAACTCCTCGATCGCCTCGAGGGGCGCGCCGCTGTCGCCGACCCAGGGGAAGTGGTCTTCGCCCTCGAGCTCGAGGTAGCGGCTGCCGGGGATCTGCTCCGCCAGCCAGCGGGCGGCGCGGTAGTTGACGGCGCGATCGTGACGCCGCTGCATCACCAGCGTCGGGGTCTGGATCAGCGGCAGCGTCTCCCGCACGTCGGTGTCGAGGAACATCTCGAACAGCTGCCGGACCCGCATCGGGCTCGCCGCCTGGCGCTCGAAGCGTCCCTGGTACTCGCGGGCGCGGGCGTCGTCGGCGAGGCTGGGGGTGAAGATCTCGATCGTCGCGCCCTGTCCCCAGAGCGGCGAGACCAGCTCCTCGTTGGACTCGATCAGCGCCTCGCGGGGCGGTGCCCAGGGATAGTCGGGGGCCGCGGTCGAGCGCGCCATCGCACCCCACAGCACCAGCGCCGAGGTCCGTTCCGGGTAGGTGGCCGCGAACAGCAGGCACATCGTCGCCCCCTCGGACATCCCGAGCAGCGCCGCTCGCTCCGAGCCGGCCGCGTCCATCACCGCCCGCACGTCGTCCATCCGCTCCTCCAGCGTCGCCGCCCCCTCGACCGGGTCGGAGAGGCCGACGCCGCGGCGGTCGAAGGCGATCACCCGGGCGAAGGAGGCGAGCCGGTTGACGAAATGCGCCTGCTGCGGGCTCTCCCAGAGCAGGTCGAGATGCGAGAGGAAGGGGAAGGCGAGGACCAGGTCCATCGGCCCGTCGCCGATCGTCTGGTAGGCGATGCCGACGTCGCCGCTGCGCGCATATCGCGTCTGCGGGTTCATCCTTGGCTCACACTACGCCGGGACGCGGCCGGCGGCCAGGGGTCAGCCGAGCGCCGGGCGCGGTGTCGCCAGCGAGGCCGGGCGGGCGGCCCGGGCCGGCAGCAGCAGCGCCGAGGCGCAGACCAGGGCGAAGGCGGTCGCCTGCAGGCCGATGCCGAGGGGGCCGCTCGCCAGCGGGTCGCCGAAGACGAGGACGCCGCCGGCGATCTGGCTGACGTTGGCGACCAGGCCCATCAGCCCGATCGTCTCGATCGCCCCGCCGCGCTGCAGCGCGGCGACCGCGGCGTACTGGGCAAGGCCGCCGCAGAGGAGAATCAGCGCCGCCCAGGGGACCAGCAGCGCGATCGAGGTGCCGCTCTCGCCGGTCAGTCCCTTGATCGCCACGCCGGCGAGGGCGAAGAGGATGCCGGCCGTGATGGCGAGGACGGCGCCCTGCCGGGACGCCAGGCGCTCGGAGCGGCGGCCGATGGTGAGGCCGACGGCGACGAGCGCCAGGCCTCCCTCGAAGCCGAGGATCGCCGCCGGGTCGAAGCCGGAGTGGCTGCCGTCGAAGCTCGGCAGGGTGACGGCGAGGAGGGCGAGGCCGCTGCCGCCGACCAGCAGCGCCAGCCACTGGCGCGGCTCGACGGCGTGGCCGAAGAGCCGTTGCGACATCACCGCCAGGGTCACCGCGCCGCCGGCCAGGACCGCCTGGACGAGCGAGATCGGCGCCAGCGAGAGGGCGGCGACGTGGATCAGCCAGGCGGCCGCGGCGAGGCCCCAGCCGGCCGCGAACCAGCGCGAGGCGGCCAGGCCGCGGGCGCTCTGCAGCGGGCGGCGAATGTCGATCGGCGCAACCCGCTGGCAGCCCCGGTGCTTGAGCAGCGAGGCGAGGTTCGCCAGCACGGCGGTCAGCAGTGCCAGGGCGATGCCGATCTCGACCGAGCCCATCGTCGTCCTAGCTCGGTCGCTGGCCCTTGCCGCGGCGGCGCGAGCGGCGTCGTGGCGGCCGCGACTGTTGCGACGGCGCTGCGACGGCGGTTTCGGTGCCACCGATGTGTTCGAACTCCCGGGTCAGGCCGAGGTCCCGCGCCATGCGGCGGATCTCGTCGACCTGCTCGGCGAGGACGAAGCTGACGCCTGTGCCGCGGCGCCCGGCCCGGCCGGTGCGGCCGACGCGGTGGACGTAGGCGTCACGGTCGCCGGGGGCGTCGTAGTTGACGACGTGGGTGACGCCGTCGACGTCGATTCCCCGCGCCGCCACGTCGGTGGCGATCAGGGCTTCGGCTTCGCCGTCCTCGAAGCGGGCCAAGGCCCGTTCGCGCTGGCGCTGGCTCTTGTCCCCGTGCATCACCACGGCCTCGACGCTGTGGCTGCGGAGGCGCTTGGCGAGGCGGTCGGCGCCGCGCTTGCTGCGGACGAAGACCAGGGTCGGCCCGCTTTCCTCTTCGCGCAGCTGCTCGACCAGCAGGTCGATCTTCTCGGCGGGCGAGCCGACGTGGAGGAAGCGGTGCTGGATGTCGGCCTTCGACTTCTCGCCGGCCTGGGTGTGGCGACGCGGCTCGCGCGTGTAGGCGGCGGCGAGCTTCCCGGTGGCGCCTTCCAGCGTCGCCGAGAAGAAGAGCGTCTGACGGTCGCTGGGGGTGAGGGCGACGATCCGGTCGACGGCGGGCTTGAAGCCCATGTCGAGCATCCGGTCGGCCTCGTCGAGGACGAGGGCGCGGACGTCGCCGAGCGAGACGGCGCCGCGGGCGATCAGGTCCTCGAGCCGGCCCGGGGTCGCGACCAGGATGTCGGCGCGTCGCGCCGCCTTGATCTGCGGGCCGAAGCCGACGCCGCCGTAGACGGCGGCGATCCTCAGCCCACAGGAGTCGGCCAGCGAGCGCAGCTCGTCGACGATCTGGCCGGCGAGCTCGCGGGTGGGAGCGAGGACGAGGGCCCCGGTGCTGCCGGCCTCGGGCGAGAGGCGCTCGATCACGGGGATGCCGAAGGCGAGCGTCTTGCCGGAGCCGGTCGGCGACTGGACGAGCAGGTCGTGGCCGGCCAGCGCGTCGCGAACGACCAGCTGCTGGACGGGGAAGGGGGTTGTGATGTCGCGGCGCGCGAGCGCGCTGATCACAGGTTTGGAGATGCCGAGATCGGCAAATGAAGTTATTTGTGAGCTCCTTTTTGAGCGACTAAGGGGAGATCCTGCGACCCCTAGGCGCCAATGAGCACACGGAGGAAACGGAACCTCTCGGGCGGCATACGGCCTGCCCGACGACTTCACGGTAGCAGTCGCGACCCCGGCCACCAGGCTCGCTCGCCGAGCCGGTAGGTAATCGCCGGGATCAGCAGCGCCCGCACCACGAAGGTGTCGAGCAGGACCCCAACCGCCACCGTGGCGCCGATCTGGACCAGCTCCTCGAGCGGCAGCAGGGTCAGCGTCGCGAAGGTCCCGGCGAGGATCAGGCCGGCGCCGGTGACCACCCCGCCGGTGCTGACGAGGGCGGCGAGGACCCCATCCGGGGTGCCACGGGCGGCCGCCTCCTCGCGGGCCCGGGTCATCAGGAAGATGTTGTAGTCGACGCCGAGGGCGACGAGGAAGAGGAAGGACATCAGCACCAGGTTGAAGGCGAGGCCCTCGCCACCGAGGACCGCGAAGGCGAAGGTGACTAGCCCGAGCGTCGCCGCGAAGGAGGCCACCACGGTGAGGATCAGGTAGGCCGGCGCGACCAGGGCGCGAAGCAGCAGGCAGAGGATCAGCCCGACGAGGACGAGCACGGTGGGGACGATCTTGCGGGTGTCGGCGGCGTTGGTCTGCTCGATGTCGTAGTTCTCGACCGGCAGGCCCGCCAGCAGGCCGTCCGGTTCGACCGCGTGGAGCCGGTCGCGGATCGCCTCGACTGCGTCGCTGGCCGCGCTGCCGTAGGGGTCGTCGCGGAGGACCAGCACGACGACCGCCTCGTCGGCGCCGCTCGGGGCGGGCACCGGCACCGCCAGTTCGACGCTGCGCAGCTGTTCCAGCTGCTCGGTGACGGCGAAGGCGGTGCCGGGCTCGACCACCGCCGCCAGCGGCGAGCCGAGGCCGGCCGGGAAGTTGCGTTCGAGCGCTTCGGTGCCGCGGCTGGAGTTGGTCGGCTTGGTCTCGCCCTCGCCGAAGCCGAGCGTGCCGTGCTGGCTGAGGTTGCCGAGCGCGAGGACCAGCAGTACCGCGACGATCGCGACCGCGATCGTCCCCGAGCGGCGGCGCACCAGGCCCGCGATCCGCTCCCAGCGGGCCTTGCCGCCCGAGTTGGCGCGCGCCCGCGAGGGCCAGAAGGCCCGCTGGCCGGACAGCGCCAGCAGGGCCGGCAGCAGCGTGAAGGCCGAGGCCAGCATCACCGCGATCCCGATCGCCAGGATCGGGCCCAGCCAGTGGGTCGACTGCAGTTCGGCGAGGAGCAGGACCAGCATCGCCGCGATCACGGTCCCGGCCGAAGCGGCCAGGGCCGGAGCGCTCTCGACCAGCGCCGCCTGCAGCGCCGGCCCGGGTTCGCGGCCCCGTCCCAGCTCCTCCCGGTAGCGGTGCACGAGCAGCAGCGAGTAGTCGGTGCCAGCGCCGAAGACAAGTACCAGGAGCAGCATCGTCCCCTCGGTGTTGACGGTGATCCAGCCGGCCTCGATCAGCAGGTAGGCGATCCCGATTGCGGCCAGGTAGGCGGCGCCGACCGCGACCAGCGGCGTCAGGGCCAGGATCGGCGCCCGGTAGACCGCCAAGAGCAGCAGGAGGACCAGGCCGAGCGTCGCCACCAGCAGCGTCCGCCCGGCGTCGGCGGCGACCTTCTCGAGGTCGGCGACGATCCCGGCCGGGCCGGTCACGTAGGCGGAGAGGCCGGGGCGCTGGTGCGCCGCCAGGTACTGGCGGATCCGGTGCACGCCGCCGACCACCGCCCCGCGCTCGGCGGCGTCGAGTGCCAGCACCAGCAGGGCGGCGCGGCCGTTGCGGGAGACAGGGCCGACGCCGTGGGCGATCCGGGCCACCGTGCCGAGCCTGTCCCGGCCTTCCCCGGAGAAGGGGTCGACGATCGGCGTCGCCCCGGTGAGTTCGAGGCGCTCGAGGCCGCGGCCGATCGCCCCGATCGCCGCCAGGTCGGCTTGGGTCAGGCCGCTGGGGCGTTCGAAGACGATCACCGTCGGCACCTCTTCGCCGCCGCTGCCGTCCGAGCTGCTGGCACCCTGCAGCGCCTCCAGTGCCCGCGTCGATTCGGCATTGGAGGGGAGGAAGCTGGCCTCCCCGGCGGCGGTGACGCGGCCGATCTCGGCGTGGGCGAGGAAGCCGGCGGCGCCCAGCGCCACCCAGACGGCAACGACCACCCAGCGCCCGCGCCGGCTGGTGACGGCGGCGGCCAGCCGGGCGATCAACGCCGCCGCTCCTTCATCTCCCGGCTTTTCGCCTTCGCCTCCCGGTAGGAGGACTCGACCAGCTCACGGCCGCCGGTCCAGCCGAACACCC
>Ga0190271_10000376_pt1 | contig 22548 bp, 22 predicted proteins | sample Popmic356T_FD_133747 | JGI IMG/M metagenome (GOLD analysis project Ga0190271, IMG submission 133747) | Populus adjacent soil microbial communities from riparian zone of Weber River, Utah, USA - 356 T | ecosystem: Environmental > Terrestrial > Soil > Riparian zone | place: USA: Utah | collected...
TCTGCTGGACGAGCCCACCTCAGGATTGGATCCGCTCATGGAGTCGGTCTTCCAGGATGTCGTGCAAGAACTGCGTGTCAGAGGGCGCAGCATCCTGCTGTCGAGTCACATCTTGTCGGAGGTGGAGGCGCTGTGCGACCGCGTCACGATCGTCCGGGCAGGTCGTGCTGCTGAGAGCGGCACGTTCGACGAGCTGCGTCACCTCACACGTACCTCAGTGATGGTCGACACGGTCAAGCCACTTGAGTCGGTAGATCGGTGGCCCGGCGTGCACGATGCCTGGGTGCACGATTGCCACGCGGCGTTCAGCGTCGACCCGAGCGAGCTCAATCACGTGCTTGATCACCTGACCGCCCACGAAGTGCTGTCGATGACCACCTCGCCCCCGACGCTCGAGGAGCTCTTCCTCCGCCACTACGGCGATGACGCCGCCGTGCTCGCCCGGAATGCGGACGCCAAGGCGGTGACGACACGGTGAACGGGTTCACCGGTACCAGGCGGCTGGTCCGCCTCGCGTTGCGTCGTGACCGGATCGCCCTGCCCGGATGGATCCTTGGGATGGCTGGATTTCTGGCTGCGACGACCGCCATGTTCGAGCGCAACTACGCGAAGCACCCCCTGCTCCTCGAGCTGGACACCCGAATCGTGGTCGAGAACGCCGGCATGCGTGTGCTCGGTCTGTCGACCGGGAGCAGCGTCGGGGGCTACACCCTTCACCGGGACGCCTTGACGCTCTGTGTGCTCGCCGCAGTCATGAGCACGCTCGCCGTCGTCCGGCACACCCGGCAGGCCGAGGAACTCGGCCGTGAGGAGATGCTGGGCGCCGGCGTGGTCGGGCGGCGCGCTTCGCTCGCTGCGGCCGCGATCGTCGCGCTTGCCGCCAACCTGGTGTTGGCCGTCTCGCTCGGAATCGCCATGGTGGTCGCGGGCCAGCCCGCGGTCGGGTCCATGGCCGCGGGCATGTCGATCGCCTTGGTCGGTATCGCCTTCACCGGCCTTGCGGCGGTGACTTCCCAGCTCGCGTCGACCGCACGCGGCGCCATCGGACTTGCCAGTGCGGGCCTGGCCGTGGCATTCATGCTTGCGGCGCTGGGCAACGTGCTCGGGACGGTGGACTCTGCCGCCCTGCGGGTTGCCAGCGCCTGGCCGGTCTGGCTGTCCCCTATCGGCTGGGGCCAACAGATGCGGCCGTTTGCGGACAACCGCTGGTGGCCGCTTGTGCTCGCCTTGCTGTTCACGGCCTCGCTCTTCTGGTTGGCCGCCGCCCTCGTGGTCCGACGCGACGTCGGTCGGGGGATATGGTCCGAGAGGAGTGGAGCCGCTCACGCGAGCGCGATGCTGCTCAGCCCCCTTGGCCTTGTCTGGCGGTTGCAGCGTGGAGTTCTGCTTGGTTGGGCGATCGGCCTGTTCGGCTTCGGTCTGGTCTTCGGAGCCCTGAGCGACGAGATCGGGGGTCTTCAAGGTGAGGCGACCAAGTGGTACGCAAGCTTCGGCGGTGACGCCGACCTGCTCGGCGCCTACTGGGCGTCCATGATGCAGATGGCCGGAATGGTCGTGGCGATGTACGTGGTCACGCTCTTGCTCCGCATGCATCAGGATGAGGCTCAGGGCACGCTGGAGCCGGTGCTCGCCACCGCGGTCTCCCGGCTGCGCTGGCTGGGCGCGTACGTCGTCAGTGCCCTGATCGGCGCCTCGGTGCTGATCCTGGTCTTCGCGGTGGCGATGAGCATCACCGGCGGTCGTGTGCTCGGCGCCACTGGGTCACTGCTGGGTGACTTGGTCGGCGCCGCGCTGATACAGCTCCCCGCGATCGGCGTTCTAGGAGCCGCGGTCGTCACCACGGTGGTTCTGCTACCGCGCTGGTGCGTCGGGCTCTCCTGGGCATTTCTGATCTTCTTCATCCTTGTCGGACCCATGTTCGGTCCCTCACTCGGGCTGCCGACGTGGCTCCTGAACCTGTCACCGTTCACGCATGTGCCCAACGCACCAGCCGCCGCCTTCAGCGTCGAGCCGGTCGTGGGTCTGACCCTTGCCGTCGTGCCCTTGGCTGCCTTGGCAGTTCTCCTCCTACGGCGCAGGAACCTCGCTCTCCCGGCCTGAGAAGGGACGGTGACGGGCCTGGCCATTCGTGCTGGTTGGCACCTGTGAGGGCACAGAGCGCCGGAGGCGCCAGTCCGCCGAGCATGAGGAAGGACGGCTGCCGGCCACGTCAGAAGCCACTCGGACACTCGCGAGTTGACTTTGTGCTCTAGGGCTTCCCGCCCGTGACTTGCACGGTGGCAGTGAGCGCGCGGCACCTGGTCCGCGCCGCCGTGCGAAGCCTCCAGGAGGAGACATGGCCAAGTCCGAGCAGGCGATCGTCGTTGGTGTGACCGGCAAGGGGCAGAACACAGACGCCCTGCGTTACGCCGCGCGAGAGGCGTCGATGACGAGTCGAGCCGTGATCCTGGTTCACGCGCCCGAGTCGATGCTGCCCCCACTCCCACCGAGCCTCCTCATCACCAATGACATCCTGGTCGAGGCTGGCGCATCGGTGGCGCAGGAGGTTCGCGACGAGTTCGAGGAGATTTCCCAAGGGTCTGTTCCAGTCGACATCAGGGTGTTGCCCGGTGACCCGGGCCGACTGCTGGGCGAGATGAGCGGTGACGCCGCGCTCCTCGTGCTCCAACACCGCAGCCTGTCCGCGCTGCACCGACTCTTCACAGGGTCCACTGTCGCTACTGCCGTGGCCCACGCACAGTGTCCTGTCGTGTCAGTGCCCGCCGGTCATGATGGGCCCGAGAAGGGCCTCGTCGTTGCGGGCCTGCTCGAGGACGGCGGCCCTCGTGCGGTCGCTGAAGCGGCGTTCAGGGAGGCTGACCATCGGCAGGACTCGTTGCGATTGGTGCACGGCTGGCGCCTCGCGCCCGACTACGACCACTTCCTCGCGCAGGACGGGCTGTGGCAAGAGGCGCTGCGCACATCGCTTGATTCTGTTGCTTCGGACCTCAGTCAGAAGTACCCGGGGATCGAGATCGAGGTCAACGTGGAGCACGACTGGCCGGCAGATGTCTTGGTCGCCGCGTCTCGAGAGGCGGATCTTCTGGTCCTCGGCCGGCACAGCGGAAGCGGGCTCTTCGCGCCACGGCTCGGTGCACGCGCCCGCGCGGTGGTGGCCCATGCGGAGTGCCCAGTCATGGTCGTGCCGGTCTGACCAACGCAGCACATGCGCCCAAACCATTGCAAGGAGATACGTCATGAGAGCTGCTGTCGTAACCGCCCTCGGAGCCCCTCTGGAGATCCAGGACCTCCCAGTGCCCACAGCTGGTCCCGGTCAGGTCCTTGTGCGCATCGAGGCGTCCGGCCTGTGCCACACCGACATCCATGCCGCAAGAGGTGACTGGCCGATCAAGCCGAAGATCCCGCTGGTGCCGGGACACGAGGGAGTGGGCCGCGTCGTGGCCGTCGGCGAGGGGGGCGACCGGGTCTCTGAGGGGGATCGGGTCGCACTCCCGTGGCTGGCGCATGCATGCGGCTCGTGCCGCTACTGCATCGGGGGGGCGGAGCCCTACTGCACCACCCCGCAGTACATGGGCTACACCATGGACGGTGGGTACGCCGAGTACGCACTTGCGTATGCCAGCCACGTCGTTCCCGTACCTGACGCAGTCACCTCCTTGGACGCGGCGCCGTTGACCTGCGCAGGTGTCACGACGTACAAGGCTCTGAAGGTCGCCCAACCGCAGCCCAACGAGATCGCGATGGTGGTGGGCATCGGCGGGCTTGGTCACCTCGGGCTGCAGTACGCAAAGGTCTTCGGGGCCACGACTGTCGCGGTGGACGTCGAGGACGAGAAGCTTCAGCTGGCGAAGGACCTCGGCGCAGATCAGGTCGTCGACGCGCGAAACAGCGACGATGAGATGACCAGGCTGGGAGGCGTCGACATCGCGCTGGTGACCGTGCCCTCACCCTCGGCGATGCGGTCCGCGCACGCGGCACTCAACCCGGGAGGACGCTTGGTCCTGGTGGGGCTCCCTGCCGAAGACCGGCTTGAGCTCCCCGTGTTCGACACGGTGCTGCACGGCAAGACCGTCATCGGCTCCCTCGTGGGCACCCGCAACGACCTGGCCGACTGCTTCGCCCTCCACGCCCAGGGCCGTACGCGGGTCGTCGCGGAGACCAGGCAGTTGGAGGACGTCAACGCGTGCTTCGACGAGGTGCTCGCAGGACGCGTCCCGGCACGGCTCGTGTTCGACATGACGTGAGAGATGGTCATGCCGTCGAGGGCCAGGTAATCCGGGTCCTTCGGCAGGCCGTGAGATGAACCTCGGCCCTGCGCCGGCACGAGGCTTCCGGTCGATCATGACACCATGAACAGCCCGTCCTCACCGATTCTCGTCGCCTACGACGGTTCTCCCGACGCAAACCGTGCGCTGCAGTGGGCGGCCCACCTTGCGGGTGTTCGCGGGGATGAACTCTCGGTGTGCATCGCTCGTGGTGATCTGTACTCCCTGTCACGTTGGGCCGACGAATGGACCCAAGGGTTGGCGCAGGAGTGGGCGGACAGGGCGGTCAAGGAGCTCAGCGAGTCCGGTACTGAACCGGCGAACATCGAGATCCTCGACGGGCTGCCCGCCGAGGCGATCATCGAACGAAGCCAGGGAACGCCACTCCTCGTGATGGGCAGCCGGGGCCGCGGCAGGTTGGCAGGGGCCGTCCTCGGCTCCACCAGTCAGCACGTGGTTCGGCACGCGAAGTGTCCCGTTGCGGTGGTCCGAGACACGAAGGACGAGGCCAGCTCTAGGGTCGTTGTCGGCGTGGATGGGTCCGACGAGAGTCTCCGAGCCCTGGCGCTGGGAGTGGACATAGCGGGTGCGCTAGGACACTCCGTCCATGCGCTGTACTGCTGGGACCCCCAGCCCCTGGTCAATGAGGGTCGGCACGGTGAGCTGATGGAGCTGGTGTTCAACGAGCTCCAACAGAGGGAGGACCGGATCCGAGCCGCGGTCGAGGCCGGCAGCGCCCGTGGGGGTGTGCCTGCTGAGTTCGATGTGTCCCGGGCTCGACCGACCCGAGCGCTCACCGATGCCTCCGAGTCCGCGTCTCTCGTGGTCGTCGGGTCCCGCGGATTGGGGGCGTTCCGGGAGTTGTTGCTCGGATCCACGTCGTTCGGCATTCTCACGCATGCTCGTTGTCCGGTCTTGGTGGCCCGGTAGAGGGAATCGAGAGGCCTTTGGACCCTGCTCGCACGGCCGACCGACCACCCAGGGACTGTCGCTGGACCGCTTCCCCATCCCACGTGTCCTTGATGGAATGGGGCCATGGCCCCCACCGACAAGATCACCGTGTTCCTGCTCGATGACCACGAGGTGGTGCGCCAGGGACTGCGCGCCATGCTCGAACGCAGCGGAAAGGTCCAGGTGGTTGGTGAGTCGGACTCTGCAGAGGAAGCCACGAGCCGGATTCCGGCGATCAAGCCCGACGTGGCGGTCCTGGACGCACGCTTGCCCGACGGGTCGGGCATCGAGGTCTGCCGGGCGATCCGATCCGTCGACCCCTCCCTCACGGCGCTCATCCTCACGTCGTACGACGACGACGAGGCCCTCTTCTCCGCAATCATGGCCGGCGCCGCGGGCTACGTGCTCAAGGACGTCCGCGGCAGCGACTTGCTGAACGCGATCGAGCGAGTGGCCCAGGGCCAGTCCTTGATCGATCCCGCCCTCATGAAGCGCGTCCTGGACAGGGTCCGCAATGGCCCACAGGTCGCCCCCGAGCTGGAGAACCTGACCGAGCAGGAGCTCAAGCTGCTCGGCTTCATCGCTGAGGGCCTCACCAACCGACAGATCAGCGAAAAGATGTTCCTGGCCGAGAAGACCGTCAAGAACTATGTCTCGACCCTGCTGGGCAAGCTCGGGCTCGAACGGCGGACGCAGGCCGCCGTCCTCGCCACGAGGCTCCTGGGACCGGACACCGCGCACGGCGCGTAGTCGGCTCGATTGTCCGGCGGCAAACACCAGCAGAGGCACACGATTCGTGCTTGGAGGAGACCCTTCGAGAGTCGTTGTGCCTCGGGCCCGCGGTCATTGTCCACTGTGGTGCAGTTCGCGGCAGGACGACCCTGGTCGTATGAGTACCCACATTCCTGCAGGCGCCGTGGTCGTCGGCGTCGATGGCTCCGAGCACAGCGGCATCGCCTTGGCCTGGGCCGTGCAAGTCGCCCAGCGCGAGCACAGGGCCCTCGTGATCGCCCACGGCACGGGTCGCCTCTCTCCACTCCATCCGACACAAGATCGAGGAGCGGCCCGCCATGAGCGCCGCATCCCCGGGCGCCGCATCGTCGACGGCGCCCTGCGCCTCGCCCGCGCGGCCGGCCCTGACCTCGATATCGAGACCATCGTGCGCGTGGACGACCCGATCTCCGTCCTGCTCGAGCTCGCCCAGGGCGCTGGGCTCGTGGTCGTTGGCTCGCGCGGACGGGGCCCGGTGGCCTCCGCACTGCTGGGCTCGCTCAGCGTCGCGGTGTCGAAGGCCCCACCCTGCCCCGTGGTCGTGGTGCGGTCCCGGGAGGCCGTGACGTCCACACGGGTGCTCGCGGCTGTGTCGGGCACGGACGAAGACGCGGGCGTCTTGGAGTTCGCCGCACGGCACGTCGATCCCACGTCTGGAGCTCTCATCGTCGTGCACGGACTGCCAACGCGAGGACGGCAATCCGGAGGCCCGGCCGATGGCCGGGCATACGATGTCGACCCGACGTTCCGCGACCGCCACCCGGACCTGCGCCTGCAAGTCGTGAACCCCTCCGCCGCGCTCGACGCCTACCTCGTCGGCGAGTCCCGGTCGGCCGCGCTGATCGTGATGGGCTCGCCCGGCGGATCCCCGCCCAGAGTCACCCAGCGACGGTCCCGGAGCCATCACGTCATCGAGAGTGCAGCCTGCTCCGTGGCCGTCGTGCCGGTCAGGTCCGACGCCCTGGCTCCGCCGGCGCGCGCAGCAGGACTGTGATCCGGCCGAACGTCAAGGCCGTGAGTGCAGCTGGTCGAGGCCTGGGCATCACACCGCGGGTGACGGAGTACTCCCTGACCGATGCCCCACGAGCACTGGATGATCTCGCCCGAGGCGCCGTCGCCGGAGCGGGCGTCTTGGTCATGGAGAACTGATCGATCGACTCGGCGACGAGCTCCACCGACGGGGGTGGTCAGCAGCTGTGCGAGGCTGCTGGCCCGGCGCGCACGAGTATGGTCGGCGCATGGAGCAAGGAGGGGCCGGAGACAGCGGGGCCCTCGAAGGTCCCGGGCTGGAGCCGGACCAGATGCTCTCCCAGTTGGGGACGCAAGCTCACGACGTGTTGGCTGTGCGGAACCGCCTGCGCGGACTCCTGGCCACAAACCAAACCATCGCCGGCGAGTTGTCACTCGAAAGGGTGCTGCGCCGCGTCGTGGACTCCGCACGTGAGCTCGTGAGTGCGAAGTACGGCGCGCTCGGCGTGATCTCTTCTGACGGCAGCGGACTCGAGCAGTTCATCCATGTCGGTCTTGAGCCAGAAGAGGTCGACGCGATCGGACATCTGCCGGAAGGGAAGGGCCTCCTCGGCGCGCTCATCGACGACCCCAAGCCGATTCGGCTACGGGAAATCTCCGAGGACCCTCGGTCCGTCGGCTTCCCCGAGAACCACCCACCCATGCGGGGATTCATCGGCGTACCGATCCGGGTCCGGAACAAGGTCTTCGGCAATCTCTACCTGGCCGGGATCTCCCAGGGCGAGTTCAGCCAAGAGGACGAGGAACTCGTTGCCTCCCTGGCCATCTCGGCGGGCGTTGCGATCGAGAACGCTCGTCTGTTCGAGGAGGCGCAACACCGGCAGGAGTGGCTGCAAGCATCGACCGATGTCACCCGTGAGCTACTCGATCCAGAGCCGGAGAACTCCCTGCGCGTAGTCGCGCAGAGCTTGCACGACCTCGCCGGCGCCGACATCGTCACCGTCGCTGTGCCCAGCGCCGACCGCAAGGAACTGGCGCTGTCCGTCGCTGTCGGGGAGGCGGCCGACCGGCTGACCGACACGTCTTATCCCATGGAGAACACGCTCAGTCAGCTGGTTCTCCAGACCAGCCAACCGGTGCTGATCGAGGACCTGGAATCGACGTACGAGACTGAAGGACGTGTCATCTATCTGTCCTCGGTGATCAGCTTGGGGGCAGTGATGGTGCTCCCGCTCATGACGTCCGATGGGCCAAAGGGGTCTCTCGTTGCGGGCCGACTCCGAGGACGACGAGCCTTCACGGAGGAAGACCTCACCATGGCCTCGACCTTCGCGAACCACGCGTCATTGGCGCTCGAGCTGGCTGAAGCGCGGCGGGACCAACAGCGGATGATTCTCCTGGAGGACCGGGCCCGGATTGCGCGCGACCTGCACGACCATGTGATCCAGCAGCTCTTCGCGGCTGGCATGACCGTGCAGGGTGTCTCGGCCGGCCTCGCGGGGGGCCCGGACTCCGATCTCCTGGAGAACGTGGTCGACCACATCGATGAGGCGATCCGGCAGATCAGGACCTCGATCTTCCAGCTGCGGCCGCACGCATTGAGCACCCACGGCATCAGAGCGGCGGTGCTGTCAGTCGTCGCCGAGATCACGCCCAGCATCGGCTTTGACCCCATGGTTCGCTTCGACGGCCCCGTGGACGCGGTAGGTGACGAGCCTCTGGCTGCGGACGTCATCGCAGTGGTGCGGGAGCTGCTCAGCAACGCCGCGAAGCACGCCCACGCGAGCGCGATTCATCTAGCGGTGAGGGCCAGCACTTCGGTGTTCACCATCGATGTGGTCGACGATGGGCGCGGATTGGGATCAAGCTCGCGGAGCAGCGGGCTCGAGAACCTCCGGCAGCGTGCTGAGGCGCGTGCCGGGTCGTTCGTCATCGAGTCCAGAGCGGACGGAACCGGTACTGCCGCGAACTGGACTATCCCGGTCAGCTGACCGAGTGGCCGGCTGGCTCTGGCCGATCATCACGAAGGTGGAGAAGAAGATCGCCTCGAGCGAGACGACGAGGGTCAGGCTCGGCCATGGACTCTCCTCGACCATGACCATCCACACAACGAACGCAAGGACATGGAAGTAGACGAAGGGCATCGAACCCGCGAACGCGGTGATGTAGTCAGCCAGGCGAAGCTGCAGATCGGTCGGCGATCTTGGTGGAACTCCTGCACGATCGGGTGGCCCTGTCGGGGCACGGAGTCCCGGTGGGGGCTGAGCTCGGGGACGGCATCACTGGGCTGGCTCATGCCGATGTCCTAGCACGCACGGTGCTGAGAGCCCAGTGCTCAACGCCTCGGAGCCGGTGGTCGACCCATGCGCGCGGGTTGACGCTGCGGGGTGGAGTCATAGCTGCTACCACAGCCCGTACATCGGCCCGAACAGGTAGAACCACACGAAGCCAATGGTGTCGACAAAACCGTGTGCCAACACCGGGGCCCACAGGGTTCGGCACCGGTACCGCAGCAGCGCGTACACGACGCCGGCGAGTGCGCTGACTGTGACACCCACCAGGCCTTGCTCGGTGTGCAGCAGTCCGAACAGCAGCGACGAGAGCACCACGGCGAACAGGACGGGGAGTCGGCCATCCCCGAGGACGTCCCTGAGCCGGGTCAAGAGGTAACCGCGGAACGCTGTCTCCTCTGTGAACGCGGCGAGAAGCCAGGCGGCGACAAGGTAGACGACCAAGAGTGTCGGGTTGCCCTGCAGGTCGGCGAATGCACCCATGTCTTGCCGCTGGCCACTCAGGTGGTTCGTGACCGGGATCAGGGCCGCGATGTTGAACAGCGACCACACCGCAGCGAACAGCAACATCTGCACGGTGAGCCGCCAGGCGTGGGCGGTCCGGTGGAATCCAAGCGAGCCGGGCCCGCGGCGACGGATCATCAGGGACACCGCGGCCATCGCGACGAGCACCACAGCGGGGATGAACCAGTCCGCGACAACCGCGGCCGCGGCGACCACCACTTCGCCGGCCGCGACCCACGTCCAAGCCCTTGAATGGGACGAAGCCAGCCCGGTCGCTGCGGTGGTAGTCCAGGGCGCAGGGAGGCGGCGCTCGGTCATCCTCTGTGCCCGGCGTCAGCGAGCTTCAGTGGGCGGCGATCCTCCGGAGCCTTCGTGAGCAGTGGCCAGTCATGGCGCATCAGTGGCACCACCACCGCGAGCGCGAACGCGGTCCAGAACCAGACGACGAAACCGAAGAGCATGAGCAGCAGCTGGAAGGCCACGACGAGGACCCATCCGACCTTCGCTGGGCGTCCGCCTACGAGGAGCAGGACCGCGATCAGGGTCTCACCCAGGAACATGCAGAACCCCCAGAATGCCGGGTTCGCCATGAACACATCGGCCCACCCTTCGCGAACGAAAGTGAAGACGGCAGCGTCGGCGAACGGCGCATAGGTTTCAGGGTCCGCTGCGGTGATCCCGAGGTGTACCCCTCCCATAGAGGCGTAGAACGCTCCCATGAGCAACGTGCCCGTCGGAACAGGTTGACGTCGGTACATCGTCCCGTCACACCTTTTCGCGTGCCCCGGCCTCGGCCGCGACCACTGCCACAGTGCAATGCGCGTGCTCGACAACAGCGCGGCTCACCGCGCCGTGCACCAGCCGACCCGCGGCGGTACGGCGGTGTGATCCCACCACGACCATGCTCGCCTGCTCCGACAGCGCCGACAGGTGGTTGGCTGCTGGCCCGCGTGCCAGCTCAACCGTGACGTCCACGTCGACGTACTTCTCGCGCATTCCCGCCACGGACTCGGCCAGCGCACGACGTTCGCCGGGCAGGTCGTCGAGATCCTCGTCGATGATGTCGAAGACCCCGTAGCCACCGCGGAACACCGGGTCGACGCAGTGGACCACAGTCAAAGGGAGCCGGCGCAGGGAAGCTTGTGCGAAGGCGAAGTCCACGGCCGCCGACGAGGCCGCCGAGTCGTCTGTCCCGACCACCACGCGGCCCACGTCCACGGGGCTCTGACGAGCGACAACGACCGGGCATGGTGCATGCTGCGAGACCCACTGACTGACCGACCCGATGCGCAGACCAGTCATCCGCCCGCCGCCGCGTGATCCCACGACGACCATGGCAGCGTCCTTCGATGCGGACAAGAGTGCCTCCCTGGCATCGAGGGGGGACAACTGGCAGGTGACCTCGATGTCTGGCGCGTGTTCGGTGACCGCGGCCCTTCCCCGATCCAGGACGGCCTTCGCCGATTGCCTGAAGCGGTCCGCCAGGTGTGGCGGCGGCGGGTACATCGCCACCGGTGAGAGCGCCCACGGCGTCGGGTCATAAGCGTGCGCCAGATGAAGGGAGCGGTGCTCGTGACGGGCGAAATCGATTGCCGTGCTCAGGATGAGATCGCTGTGCCCGTCGTCGTCGATGCCGACGACGATCGCGCCGTTCGGAGTCTGCGGAGTCTGCTCTGTCATGTGGCCAGCCTTCAGCGGCGTTGGATCACACAGCAGTCCCGAATGACATTCGCCCGACGGTCCTTGGACCATTCGACCGAGGTCCGCCTCCCCTGGGAGGCCAGACAACGGCTGGACCACGCTCACGGCATGGAGATCGCCACGACAGCAGACAGTCGTGGGCCCGTATCAGGAGGTGGGTCATGACCCAGTCAATCGACCGTGCGACAACGAGAAGCCGGACCGTGCCGACGCAGGCCGACGGAGAGAAGTCCACGGGCACCAGCTCCCGTCCTGGTCTCGCCCTGGGCGCGCTGATCGCGCTGGTCGTCGGCTCGATGATCGGCAGCGGCATCTTCGCGCTGCCTTCCCAGATGGCCGGCAGCGCGGCGCCAGGGCCGCTGCTGATCGGGTGGCTGGTCACCGGGGTCGGCATGCTGATGCTGGCCTTCGTGTTCCAGACCCTGGCCTCACGCAAGCCTGACGTCGACGGCGGCGTCTACGGCTACGCGCGCGCAGGCTTCGGCGACTACGTCGGCTTCACCTCCGCTTGGGGCTACTGGATCAGCGCGTGGGTGGGCAACGTCGCTTACCTCGTCCTCCTCATGTCGACGCTCGGGACCTTCGTGCCCGCTTTCGAGGGAGGCACCACTGTCGTCGCAATCCTCGCCGCGTCGTCCGTGGTCTGGGTTGTGCATGCCTTGACCTTGCGTGGGGTGCACACCGCCGCCACGGCCAACGTGGTGGTGACCATCGCCAAGGTGGTCCCGATCGTGACGTTCATCGCCATCGCCGCCGTCGGCTTCAAAGCCGGCGTCTTCACTGCGGACTTTTGGGGAAAGGACGCCGGGCTCGGAAGCACCTGGGATCAGGTGAAGAACATGATGCTGGTGACGGTGTGGGTGTTCATCGGGATCGAGGGCGCATCGATCTACTCGCAGCGGGCACGGCGGCGGAAGGACGTGGGTCTGGCGACCGTCATCGGCTTCGTCGGCGTGCTCGCCCTGCTGCTCATGGTCAACCTGCTCTCGTACGGGCTGATGGCGCAGGCCGACATCGCGGGTCTGTCCGACCCCTCGATGGCAGCGCTGCTCGAGGACCAGGTCGGCTCCTGGGGCTCCGCCTTCATCTCCATCGGCCTCGCGATCTCCCTGCTCGGCGCCCTCATCGCCTGGGTGCTGCTGTCCGTCGAGGTTCTCAGGCTGCCTGCCATGGAGCACGTTCTGCCCAAGGCCCTCGGAAAGGAGAACCGTCATGGCGCACCGTCGTACGCCCTGTGGCTGACCAACGGGTGCGTGCAGCTCATGCTGCTCTGGACGCTGGTCAACGACAGCACGTACACCGACCTGGTGTACCTCGCCACAGCACTCATCCTGCTGCCCTACCTGTGGTCCGCGGCCTACCAGGTCCTGCTCGCCGCGCGAGGCGAGACTTATGAAGGTGCAGCCTGGCCGCGCCGGCGCGACCTCATCATCGGTACGGCTGCGCTGGCGTACGCCGTCTGGCTGGTCTATGCGGGCGGTTGGCAGTACGTGCTGATCGCGGCGCTGTTCTACCTCGTGGGCACCACGCTGTTCGTGTGGGCACGGCGGGAGAATCGCCAACCCGTCTTCACCGCGGTCGAGCGGGTGCTGGTCGGGGTCGTCGCGATCGTCTCGGTCGTGGCCGTGGTCGGCCTCGTCCAGGGCTTCGTGTCGGTCTGACATGAGCGCCATCGACGAACGAACCATGACAACGGATGCATCGACGACGACCGGCATCGGGGTCTGGTCTGAGGCGGGGCGGCTCAGACGGGTGCTCGTGTGCTCGCCGGGGCTGGCCCACCTTCGGCTCACGCCGGAGACGTGCGATGAGCTGCTCTTCGACGACGTCGTCTGGGTGAGCAAGGCCAAGCGCGACCACTTCGACTTTACGATGAAGATGCGAGAGCGAGGGGTTGAGGTCCTCGAGCTGCACGACCTGCTGACCGACGTGGTCGACGACCAGGAGGGCAGGGCCTGGATCCTCGACCGCAAGGTCACCGACAGCCAGGTGGGCCCCGGGTTGGTACCCGACCTCCGCGCCTGGCTGGACAGCCTCCCCTCCGCGTCGCTGGCCGAGCACCTCATCGGTGGGGTGTCCGTCTACGACGTGCCGGACGACGCCGGCGGCAGCTTCCTCAAGACGCTGGGGCCCTCCCTCGGTCTTCCCTTCGTCCTGCCGCCATTGCCCAACACACAGTTCATGCGTGACAACTCGTCCTGGATCTTTCAGGGCGTCACGTTGAACCCGATGTACTGGCCGGCGCGCCGTCAGGAGACCCTGCTCACCACAGCCGTCTACCGCTTCCATCCCCTGTTCCGTGACACGGGCTACCAGGTCTGGTTCGGGGACCCCGACCAAGGGCCCGTGGACCACGGCTTCGCCACCTTGGAGGGTGGCGACGTCATGCCGGTGGGCGGAGGCGTTGTCGTCATCGGGATGGGGGAGCGCTCGTCGCAGCAGGCCATCTCCCAGGTCGCGCGCTCACTCTTCGCCGCCGGCGCCGCCGAGCGGGTGATCATCGCCGCGCTGCCGAGGACCCGGTCAGCCATGCATCTCGACACGGTCTTCACCTTCTGCGACCGAGACGTGGTCACGGCGTACACCCCGATCGTCGACGCGATCGCCAGCTTCACCCTGAGGCCGGACGACACCCCACCCTCCGGGCTGGACTTGCGCCGGGAGGACAAGTCCTTCATCGACGTCGTGGGCGCCGCCCTCGACGCAGATCTCCGGGTCGTGCCGACCGGCGGCGACCGCTACGGCTCGCAACGCGAACAGTGGGACGACGGCAACAACGTGGTCGCTCTGGAGCCTGGCGTGGTGGTCGGCTACGACCGCAACACCTACACAAACACGAAGCTCCGCAAGGCTGGGATCGAGGTCGTGACCATCGACGCCAGCGAGCTCGGCCGGGGCCGCGGGGGCGGACGGTGCATGACGTGCCCGGTCATCCGCGACCCTCTCGACTACTAGCCACTCCACACCATACCGAGGAGCGACCATGTCCTTCACGATGCGCGGGCGTCACCTGCTGAGCCTGGTTCACCACACCGAGCGTGAACTGCACTATCTCCTCGACCTGTCGCGAGATCTCAAGCGGGCCAAGTACGCAGGCACCGAACGTCCCATGCTCCAGGGCAGATCCGTGGCGCTCATCTTCGAGAAGACGTCGACCCGGACCCGGTGCGCGTTCGAGGTGGGGGCGTACGACCAGGGCGCCCATGTGACCTACATCGACCCCGGTTCGTCACAGATCGGGCACAAGGAGTCGATGAAGGACACTGCGAGAGTGCTCGGTCGGATGTACGACGCGATCGAGTACCGCGGCTCCTCGCAGCGCATCGTCGAGGAGCTTGCGAAGTACGCCGGCGTACCAGTCTTCAACGGCCTCACCGATGAGTTCCACCCGACGCAGATGCTGGCCGACGTCCTGACGATGACCGAGCACGCGGCCAAGCCGCTCTCGGAAATCAGGTTCGCCTTCGTCGGCGACGGACGCAACAACGTCGCGAACTCCCTGCTGCTGGTCGGGGCCAAGCTCGGCATGGATGTTCGCATCGGCGCACCCAAGGCACTGTGGCCCGCTGACGAGCACATGGCACTCTGCCGCCGCTTCGCCGAGGAGAGCGGAGCCCGGATCACGATCACCGACGATGCTGCCGACGCCGTCGCCGGCGTCGACTTCGTGCACACCGACGTATGGGTGTCCATGGGCGAGCCCATCGAGTCCTGGGAGGAGCGAGTCGATGCCCTGCTCCCGTTCCAGGTCAATTCCGCACTGATGAAGGCGACTTGCAACCCGCGAGCGCGCTTCATGCACTGCTTGCCCGCCTTCCACAATGCAGAGACAACAGTCGGGGCACGGGTGGCAGCGACGTACCCGCAGCTGTCCCAAGGGATCGAGGTCACAGACGAGGTGTTCGAGTCGCCTGCCAACCTCGCGTTCGAGCAGGCTGAGAACCGGCTGCACACCATCAAGGCGATCCTCGTCGCCTCCCTGGCCTAGGGGGCCCTGTGCGCATCGTCATCGCCCTGGGCGGCAACGCCTTGCTCAAGCGAGGTGAGCCGCTGACCGCCGAGAATCAGCGAGCCAACGTCAGGCTGGCAGCAGAGCGGATCGCGGCCGTCGTGCCGGGGAATCAGGTCGTGGTCGCGCACGGGAACGGTCCCCAGGTGGGACTGCTGGCGCTGCAGTCCGAAGCGTTCCGGCAGGTCAAGCCCTATCCACTCGACGTCCTTGGAGCCCAGACCGAGGCGATGATCGGCTACGTCATCGAGCAGGAGCTGGGCAACCTGCTCCCCGCCGAGCAGCAGCTGGCGACGTTGCTCACGATGGTGGAGGTTGACCCGCAGGACCCTGCGTTCGCCGATCCCACCAAGTTCATCGGACCGGTGTACTCCGAGGGGGAGGCGACCGTGCTGGCCGAGGAGAACGGCTGGACCGTCAAGCGGGACGGGCTCTCCTTCCGCCGCGTCGTGCCGTCCCCGAAGCCGCGGAGGATCTTCGAGATGCGCCCGATCCGGACCCTCGTCGAGCAGGGCGTCGTGGTTGTGTGCGCCGGCGGAGGCGGCATCCCGACCGTGCTCGACGAGAGCGGCATGCTCCACGGCATCGAGGCTGTGATCGACAAGGACCTGGCCTCAGCACTCCTCGCCGAGCAGCTGGAGGCGGACCTCCTCGTCATCGCCACGGACGTCGACGGGGTGTATGCGGACTGGGGCGGACCCACGCAGCATCGCATCTCGACGGCGACGCCGGAGGAGCTTGAGAGCACCGACTTCGCGGCTGGATCGATGGGGCCCAAGGTCGAGGCGGCTGCCGGCTTCGCGCGGCGCACCGGGCGTGCGGCGGTGATCGGATCGCTCACCGACATCGCCGACATCGTGGTCGGCCGGGCGGGGACGCGTGTGGACGGCTCAGCCTCGAGCCGTGGCCTGGGCTGATGCGGTGGTGGTGAGCACCTCGTCGACGTCCAGCCGTGGCGTGAGCCGAACCGGCTCGGACAAAGCGGACGGCCAGCCGACACGCAGCATGAGCTGAGGGCAAGAGGCGCCTCGCAGGGCGCCGTCCTGGAGCGTGATCCGGGTCTGCTCGACTTCGATGGGTTGGCTGAAGGGGACCAAGGAGAGGCCACCGGCCACGCAGTCCAACCAGATGGCGAGAAGAGCCTCCCCTGTCCGCAACCAGGACAAGCGGTCGTCTGAAGAGGTCGAAAGGACCAACCAGCTGTCCTGAGGTTCTTCCGATGTCCGGCGTGCCGGTGCGTCGTCCAGCACGCCGCTGGGAAAGCGGCTGGGCGCGTCGTGCAGCCGCGCGACTGTCTCTCGGGTGAGCTGTTGGGTCACGGGGATCCCGACGCCGAGCTGCTCGGCGCGGGCCCAGGTGAACAGCTCGTCGAGGTACGACTCGTTGAGGTGCTGGATGCGCATCGCGGTGGTCACCAATGTGCGCGAGAGCTGACGCCCGTGTGTGCCCCCGAGAGTGGTCAGGAGTGTGCCGTGCAACGCCGCGACGCGAGTCAGCCTGTCGACGCGGTCCTGCGGGACGGGCCAGCTCGCCGGTGCGCGCCGGTCGGTGCGCCGTCGGGTCGCCGCTTCGGCGAGCTTCTGGTCGTGGACCGTGCCGGGCTTGCGGGAGAACAACACGCGCGCGATAAGCATCGGGGCTTGCGGATCCGGAAGCCGGTCGACCGTGGCTGCCCACCCCTCGGCAGCCGCTGCCACGACCAGCCCGTGAAGCGCGGCGCCACAGCTGATGACCATGTCACGGCCGTTGCGATCGGCGTGCATGAGCTGCCGACGCTGATCGACGTACAGGTCGACGCCCCTCCGCGTCTGTCGCCAGTGCCAGGGTTGTGTGTTGTGCACCGACGGCGCACGGCCGGCTTGGGCCAGCACCACTCTCAGGACGTCAGGGGGAAAGGTCTCCATGGCTCGAAGCGTCGTGGGTCCAGACTCGGCGGGGCAGGGCCGACGTGCGGTGCCGAAAGTGACTTCGGACCATCGAAGGACGGGAAGTCTCCTCTGAACCCGGGTGCCGCGTTCACGACACGGTAGGGGTATCAGAACTACCGAGGAGACAACATGACCACTCTTTCCCACCACACCGAGAGTCGGGAAGGCACCGACCAGGTGCTCAGTGGCGCCGCCCAGAAGGCACTCGCCACGATGCGCATCGCGTTCGGCCTGACCTTTCTCTGGGCCTTCTTCGACAAGCTGTTCGCGCTCGGCTTCCACACGGGCTACGACGAGGCTGGCGACCTCGATCGGTTCGGAGCTGCGGCCTGGATCAACGGCGGCAGCCCCACCGAGGGGTTCCTGACGTTCGGTGCGGACGGACCGTTCACCGACTTCTACCACTCCATCGCCGGCCAGGCGTGGGCCGACTGGCTCTTCATGCTCGGCCTGCTCGGCATCGGTGTCGCGCTGACCCTCGGGTTCGGCATGCGCATCGCCGCTGCTGCCGGCGCCCTGCTGTACGTCCTCATGTGGACGGTCGTTCTTCCTCCCGAGAACCACCCTGTACTCGACGAGCACCTTCTGGGAGCGATCAGCCTCGTGGTCCTTGCCCTGACCAACGCGGGTCACACGTGGGGCCTCGGCCGGGTGTGGTCGCGCACCACCCTGGTGAAGGAGAACCCCATCCTCAAGTGAGGTTCCTCCTTGGAGGCGGCTCCCCCGAACCTTCGGGGGAGCCGCTTCTGGCGTGGTGAATCACAGTTGCGCTAGAGCTGGAACACCGTCGATCGGATGTCCTTGATCGTCATGTCCAGGTCGTCGATGATCCGATCCATGGGTTCCGCAAGGTCGGGCGACACGGCGTACTGCAGTGCCTGGAGGCGCAAGCCGGTGGCAAAGAGCCGCTGCATCACGACGTCGTGGAGGTCCCTCGCCACACGGTCACGCTCCGACACGGTCTCGAGCGACCAACGGTTCTCGATGGCCTGTGCCCGGTCGAGGGCAAGCCCGGCCAGGTCGGCGAAGCTGCACAGCAGCTGCCGATCGTCGAAGTCCCGGCCGCGAACTTCATCAAGGTGGATGACCACGAGGGCACCGTCCACTGCCACGTGAGAACGCAGGGGCACGATGACCGTGCGGCACCGGGGGCCCCCGATCTCGACATCGTCTGTCGGCACGCCGTGGGTCTCAAGGTGCACCGCCGCAGAGTCCAGAGCGTCAATGATCTCGCGGGCCACACCGGCACGGCCGCGCTCTCCCGGTTCATGGGCAGCAAGGACGAATGACTCTCCCGAACGGCGTTGCAGGACGGCCGCCGAGACGGCTCCGGACACCCCGCACACCTGGGTGAGAATGGCGTCGAGAGCGCATGCAAGCGAGAGGGGCGGCTCGAGGGCATCGGTGAGTGCGGCCGTCGCTTCGAGCCATCGACGCCGCCGCTCGCCGAGCCTGTGAGCCCGGGCGCGGTCGAGAACCGTCCCCGCGGCATCGGCGATTGCCGACGCAATCTCCGCGTCCTGAGCAGAGAAGGCTGGCTTGATCGCGCTCCCGACCAACGAGAGACTGCCGAGCGTCGTACCCCGGGCGCGGACAGGCAGGGTGAGTGAGGGGAAGCCATCAGCCGCCGTGGCCCCTACGGCAGCGCCGTGCCCCTGACCCTCCACGGCCCCCTCCGGGCCGAGGAGCACGAGGTTGCCGGCGGATGCTCCGACCGCCCTCGTCACGGCGTCGACGAGACGAGCCAGCACCCGGTCTTCGTCGAGCTCTCCGGACAGCGCACGGATCGCATCGAGCATCGCGGGTGCAGCGGCGCCGGCGTGCACCTCGGCTTGCTGGGGGGCGGAGGATGTCACGGACGGACCGACCGGGGATCGCCGGGTGGGAGGTCCTCCACGGGCAGCTCACCCAGGGTCCGTCCGGACAGCTGGGTCCAGCGCAGCCTGAGGTAGACATTGCGCACGCCCTCTGCCCAGGGTCCCGACGGCCAGGCAGCGCGGATGTCTTGGATCTCGTCGTGGGAGGTCACCGTCAGGGCACGGCCACGTGCAAGGACGCTCCACCCGGTCTCGTGCTCCGCATCGGTGCCGTCGATCTGGAGGGCGACCGCAGCGTCTCGTGCATAGGTGCCTATGTCACTGTACGGCGACGTGCGGAACACCACGGATGCATCGATCACGACGTAGTTGACGGGCACGACGTGGGGGCCATCCGGGGCGCACACGGCAACCCTGCCCACGGCGCGGGATGACAACAGCTGTTCACACTCCGATTGCGACAGCTCACGCGGCATGGCCATGACGTTTCCTCTCGTCGGCGACGTGCGTCGTAGCGCGCCTCCTCTTCGAGACTGCGCTTCCGACCCAGCGCAGCCGAGAGGAGAAAGACCTCAGCACTGACGTCCTTCCTCACTGTGCCGTGGACTCGGCCGGGGACAGGCTGGAGTCAGAGAGGTGAGAACGATGCAGGCACTGGTGATCTACGAGTCCATGTTCGGCAACACGAAGGCAGTGGCTGAAGCCATCGCAGACGGAATCGTGAGTGCGCGGGTCGTGAGCGTCGACCAGGCGCCCACCGAGGTGCCCGCCGACATCGGGTTGGTCGTCGTCGGAGGTCCGACCCACGCGTTCGGGATGAGCCGGGAATCCACACGCGCCGACGCAGTCAGGCAAGGTGCCGACGCTTCCACCTCGGTGACGCGTGGACTTCGGGACTGGGTGCACGACGTGTCCGCCGCGAGCGACACCGGGTTCGCAACCTTCGACACGCGAGTTGAACGGGCTGGGTGGCTGTCCGGCTCTGCAGCACGCAAGGCGGGCAGGCAGCTGCGCCAGCGCGGCTTCCGCTTGGTGGCGAAGCCGCAGAGCTTCTACGTCACGGGATCCCCGGGTCCGCTGTCGGATGGACAGCAGGACGCGGCACGCAGATGGGGCCGCTCGCTGGTGGCCGCAACCGGCTCCGAGCTGAGTCGATGAGCGTGTCCCTCGGGAGCCCACACGTTGGGCCGGTCGAAGTCACAGCCGGCCTGCGCTTGGGGGCGACGACCGGCTGGCTGCTCGTGCCCGTGGCCGCGACATGTGCCGCGGCGACCCTGGCCTGGGATGGGCTGCTCACCGGGCCCGCAGTGATGAACGGCTCCGCCAAGGGAACGGCGCTCGTAGTCCTCGCCGCCGCACTCCCGCTCCTTGTCGTCTCGTTGTGGGTCGGCCCGGCGGGGTCCAGGTGGGCCATGATCGGTGCGCTGGGCGCCACGGCGTACCTGCTGTACAACGCGGTGCTCTTCATCTTCGCCACACCCTTCAACCAGATGTTCCTCGGATACGTCGCGATGCTGGGACTGGCCCTGTGGACTCTCGTCCTCCTGCTCGTGACGGCGCTGACACAACCGATAGGGGCCGAGGTCAGGCACCGCGGAGTCGCGTTGTTCATGGGGGTCGTCGTGCTACTCAACGCTCTGGCATGGCTCGTAAGGATCCTCCCAGCAACATTCGATGAACGGCCCTTGTCGGTCATGGACGGGACGGGCCTGACGACCAGCCCGCTCTACGTTCAGGATCTTGCGATCTGGCTCCCCGCCTTCGCATGGCTCGCAGTCGAGCTGTGGCGCGGGACGTCGCTCTTCCTCGTGCCCGCCGCCGGTGCGCTGCTCTTCTGGACGATCGAGTCGGTCGGGGTGGCCGTCGACCAGTGGTGGGGACACCACGCCGACCCCACGTCCGATGTCGCATCGGGTGCCGTCGTCCCCCTGTTCCTCCTTCTCGCTGTCGGCACAGCGGTGGCCTTGGTGAGCCTCGTTCGAAGGGTTGTGCACACCGAGTCGGCCGTCATGAGCCGACACGCAGCTGAGGCTGCCGGCGAAGGAGCTTCGAGCGCCAGCTCCACGTGACCGAATCGGAAGTCTCGGAGGATGCCCACCCGATCTCGTGGCATCTGCCACGAGCACCGATGACCTTCTCCCCTACGCGCGGGGCCTGACCGGGACGAACTTGGAGATGAACAGAGCTTTCGGAACTCGATGTGGGGAGGACCCCATGGAACCGCTCACCCAGTCCGTCCTGGTAGGTGTCACCGGCCCGGGCGAGAACACAGACGCCCTTCGATTTGCGATCTCCGAGGCACGAACTCTCGGACGCGGCCTCACGCTGGTGCACGCCGTGCACCCGCTGCTCCCACCACCGCCACCGAGCATCTTGATGACCGACGACACGTGGTCCGACGTGGGGCGGACCATCATGGATGAGGCCCGCGGGGAGCTTGAGGGGCTCCTCGGCGAGGCCTCGCTTCCGGTCGACACGGTCTTGCGACACGGCGATCCTGGCAGCATTTTCGCCGAGCTCAGCACGGGCGCGTCCATGGTCGTGCTGCAGCGTCGGGATCTGTCACGGCTGCACCGGATCGTGACCAGTTCCACGGTGACGTCGGTGGCGGCGCACGCGCATTGTCCGGTGGTCTCAGTACCTGCCGGAGTCGATGCCCCGCCCACCGCTGGGAGGGTCACAGTCGGCGTGCACGGAGACGGTGGCCCACGCGAGGTGGTTGAGGCTGCGTTTGCTGAGGCTTCGGCGCGGCGATGCGAGCTCGCTGTCGTGCACGCCTGGAGGCTGGCCGCGTACTACGACGACATGCTGGCAGACGAGGCGCGTTGGACAGCTCAGGACGAGGCGCGCATCGTCACCGGGATCGAGGAGCTTCGATCCAAGTATCCGGACGTCGTGGTCCGTGTCGACGTCCGCCATGACTGGCCCGCCGATGTCCTGGTGGATGCTGCGAAGGACTCCGCGATGGTGGTCGTCGGGCGCCACTCCGGGCTGAGTGGGCTCCCGGCCCGGCTCGGCCCTCTCACCAGGGCCGTGATCGCGCATGCACGCGGCCCGGTCATGGTGGTGCCGCTGTAGAAGTCGGGAGAGCGATGCTCCAGCGAACGCTCATCGCGCCACGCAGCCTGCGTTGTCAGCCGACGCGGTCCCAGCCGCGGCGCGGGGCATGGCTGCCGAGCGAGGCGTCGTCGCGGCTGCGGTAGACGATGTACGGGCGCGTCAGGTAGCCCAGCGGTGCGCTGAAGACATGCACCAGCCGCGTGAACGGCCACAGGGCGAACAGGGCGAACAGGATGAACGCGACCAGCGCGTGCGCCTGGAAGCCGATCGGCGCCTCGGCCA
>Ga0190271_10000377_pt1 | contig 22461 bp, 16 predicted proteins | sample Popmic356T_FD_133747 | JGI IMG/M metagenome (GOLD analysis project Ga0190271, IMG submission 133747) | Populus adjacent soil microbial communities from riparian zone of Weber River, Utah, USA - 356 T | ecosystem: Environmental > Terrestrial > Soil > Riparian zone | place: USA: Utah | collected...
ATCCACGGGGGCTCGATGGTGTTCTTCGGGGCGCTGCCCGGCACCCGGCCGGTGCGCTCGATCGTCGAGGCGACCATCGCACGCGAGAAGGCGATCCTGTCGGACGCGCTGCTCGACCTGCTGCCGGCGACGCTGACCCGCTGGCGGGCCGAGACCCGGGCGCTGCTCGACCGCTTCCGCGAGTCCGGCCGCTCGGTCTGGATGTACGGCGGCAGCGCCAAGGCCGCGACCTTCGTCAACGCCGTCGGCATCAGCGAGGCCGACATCCGCTTCTGCGCCGACTCGACCGAGGAGAAGATCGGCAGGTTCCTGCCCGGCACCGGCATCGAGATCCGCCCCGAGGCCGAGGCGATCGACGCCCGCCCCGACTATTACCTGGTCACCGCCTGGAACTACCGCAGCGAGCTGATCCAGAAGGTGCGGGCGGGCGGCAACAGCCATTCGGGCTTCGCCGTGCCCTTCCCCGAGGTGCAGATCATCGTCACCTCGGCCGCCGACATCTACGCCCCGCCGCAGCGCGCCGGCGCGGCGACCCCAGAGGCGGCCCCAGAGGCGGCGGCCGCCGCCGAATAGCCGCGCCGGGGCCGAGGCGGCGGCGTGACGCCGCTGCCGCGTCGCGCCGCCAAGTAACGCTGCGCGCGCTTTGGCGCTGTGCCGGGGGCAGAATCGCGCTATTGTCGCGCGATCGCGTACCTGGTTCTGAGTTTGAGTGGCATGAACGGTTTCGATCGGCAGGTTGCCGTCCTTCGCGGCGGATTCGCCACCCCCTTCACCGGCAATGACCCGGCGACCGGTACCTTTCGCGGCTGCCTCTACGACGCCGGGGGCAGCAAGCTCGCGCTGTCGCAGCGCGCCGGCGGCGCCGGCTACCGCTTCAGCCCCGGCGACCCGGCGGCCATCGACCCGGGGACGCTGGCCGCGGCGCCGACGCTGTCGGGGCGCACGCTCTATCTCGGGCACCATCTGGCGCATTACGGCCACTTCCTGACCGAGACGCTGTCGACCTTCTGGATCCTCGAGGACCAGCCGGCGGCCGGCTTCGATCGCATCGCCTTCCACCCGAGCGCCTTCGGCCGGACCCTGCCGGCCTGGGCCCGCGCCTGCCTCGCCGCCTTCGACATCGACCCGGACCGGGTGCTGATGCTCGACCCCGAGGGCATGGGCGGCGGGGCGCTGCGCTTCGAGGAGGTGGTGGTGCCCGAGCGGCTGTTCCGGCTCTGGGACGCCGCCGACCCGACCCTCGCCCGGGTGTTCGACCGGATCCGCCGGCGCACCCTCGCCGGCCGCGACCCGCTGCCGCCGCGTGACCTCTACCTCTCGCGCCGCGCCGGCTACTGGCGCTCGACCCGGCGGGTGGTGGCCAACGAGGTGCAGGTCGAGGATCGGTTCCGCCGCCGCGGCTTCACGGTGATCGACCCGGCCGGCATGGCCTTCGCCGACCAGCTGGCGCTCTACGCCGCCGCGCCCACCCTCGCCGGCCTGTCGGGCTCGGCGCTGCACAACTGCCTGTTCCAGCAGCCGGGCAGCCGGCTGATCGAGATCGAGCACCCGGCGGTCTACCGCGAGGGCGAGGCGCTGGCGGTCCACACCCAGGATCTCTGCAACGCCGTCGCCGGGGTCTCCGGCCGCTTCGTGCCGTTCACCGGCCGGTCCCGCCACGGCGGGGCGGTGCTGCACCTCGACCTCGCCGCCGTCGAGGCGGCGCTGCCGCCGGCGACCCGGCCGCGCGCGCCGCTGCTCCGCAGGGCCGCCGCCGCCGCCGAGACCCGAGCCCTCGACCTGCTGCCGCCGGCCCGCGCCGCCGGACTGCAGGCCCGGAGCCTCGCCCGCCACGCCGCCGCCCTGCTCATGGGCCTCGCCGGGCTCTGACCGGCTTGCACCGCGGGCCGGCTTCTGGCAGGCCCTTCCCGCCGCCGCATCCCGAGGGGGACCGATGCCCGGACCCGAGACCGAGACCACGCCGCCCTCCGCCCCGGCCATCCCCGCCGCCGGACGGCCGCTCGCGACGTTGTTCATCACCTCCTACAATCAGGAGGCCTATGTCGGCGCCGCGATCGACGGCGCCTTCGCCCAGACCTATGCGCCGCTCGAGATCGTCATGTCCGACGACGCCTCGGCCGACCGTACCTTCGAGATCATGCGCGAGAAGGCGGCCGCCTACCGCGGCCCGCACCGGATCGTGCTGAACCGCAACGAGAAGAACCTCGGCATCGTGCCGCACGTCGAGAAGGTGATGTCCCTCGCCTCCGGCGAGATCATCGTCGAGAATGCCGGCGACGACGTCTCGGTGCCGCACCGCGTCGAGACCATGGTCGCGGCCTGGCTGGCCTCCGGCCGCCGCGCCAAGGTGATCCACACCGCCCGGCGCCGGATGGACGAGGCCGGCCGCCTGCACGAGGTGTTCGACGACCGCCGGGTGCTGGCCCACCAGACCCCGCTCGAGGTGATCCGCGACCACGGCACCATGGTCGGCGCCTCGCTGGCCTGGGACCGCGACGTCTACGACATCTTCGGCCCGCAGTCGCCGATCGCCATCTTCGACGACTTCCCCACCTGCTTCCGCGCGGCGCTGATCGGCGAGATCCACTACCTGCCCGAGCCGCTGCTCAACTACCGCACCGGCGGCACCTCGGCGCAGCCGACCGACCGCGCCGGCTGGAACCACCTGCACGGCTTCCGGGTCAAGGACCTGCGCTGGCACCGCTCGTTCTGGCTGCGCTACCTCGCCGACATGGAGATCGTCGAGCCCCCCGACGCCGCCGAGTGCCGCCGGCTCTGCCGCGAGAAGATCGCCCGCGCCGACTTCGTCATCGGCCTCGCCGAGGCGCGGCGCGCCCGGCTGCCGCTGCGGCTGCCCGGCAGCCTCTGGCGCACGCTGCGCACCGGCGACGCCTTCTGGCTCGGCGAGACCCTCAAGTATCTGGCCGGCCCGCTCTACGAGCGCCGGCTCGACGCCAAGACCGCCGCCAGAGCCGCCCGGGACGTTACACGGGACGTCCCGGGGACCGGCGGCCCGGCCGAGACCCCCGCCGACGCCCCCGCCGGGGCGGGTCCGTGACCCGGAGGACACGGCCGGGCGGCAACGCGCCGGCGCGCTTTGGAGATCCGGCCCGACCCGGCGTATAGCTGCCGGCGGCAGGCCCGGTCCCGTGACAGGACCTGTGACAGGAGTAGACGAGTGCCAGCCCATACCGACCCGACCCCGCACGCCCTGCAGACCCCGCCCTGGATCTACTCCCGCGGCGCCATCCGGCCCTGGGGCGAGGCGGTGCTGCACGTCAACACCGAGGCGGTGCGCTCCGGCTTCCACGTGTTCGAGGGGCTGAAGGCCTTCTGGCAGGCCGACGGCCAGGGCTTCGGCATCGTCAACCTGCGCGACCATTACGACCGGTTGCACCGCTCGGCGCGGATCATGCGGATGCCGTTCCTGGTGTCGTTCGCGGAATACGAGGACGCCTGCCACGGGCTGCTGGCCCGCCTCGCCCACCCCGAGAAGAACATGTGGCTCAGGACCACGCTGTTCATCGTCGCCGGCCACTGGGGACAGGACGACGTCACCGACCTGGTGATCACCGCCTTCGACCACCCCAAGGGGCCGGCGACGCCGATGCCGACCGGGGTCAGCGCCTGGCGCCGCGCCAACGACAACGCCATGCCGGCGCGGGTCAAGACCGGGCCCAACTACTTCGTGGCCCGCTACACCAAGATCGAGAGCCGCGACCGCGGCTACCGCGAGATGATCCTGCTGAACGACGCGGGCCGGGTCGCCGAGTTCGTCGGCTCGGGGCTCCTGATGGTGCGCGACGGGGTGCTGATCTCGCCGCCGGCCTCGGAGGGCGCCTTCGAGAGCATCACCGTGCTGCTGGTCGAGGCGCTGGCCCACGACCTCGGCATCCCGACGCTGCGCCGGCCGATCGAGCGCACCGAGCTGCTGGTCGCCGAGGAGATCGGCTCGGCCGGCTCGCTCAACGACCTGGTGCCGATCACCGCCATCGACGGGCTGCAGCTCGGGCCGGCGCCGATCCTCGACCGGCTGCGCGCCCGCTACCTCGCCGCGGTCACCGGCGCCGACCCGCACCCGGCGATCAACCTGTCGGTGCGCGTCCCCGACTGCATCGCCCAGGCCGCCGGGAGCGGGGCATGATCCCGGCCGGCCCGGCCGGCGGCCGCTGGCGGGTTGGCATCTCGGGCTCGGGCTTCGTCGCCCGGGCGCTGGCCAGCGTGCTGGAGCGTACCCCGGACTTCGTGCTGACCGGGGTGCTGACCCGCCGGCCGGTCGGCCTGTCGGCGCGCTACTTCCGCGAGGAGGTGGTGACCAACTCGCGCGAGGCGCTGATCGAGCGCGCCGACATCGTCTTCGAATGCTCGGGCGACACCGCGCACGCCGCCGAGGTGCTGGTGGCCGCCGGCGAGGCCGGGCGGCACCTGGTCACCCTGAACGCCGAGGCCCAGGTCACCGTCGGCACCGAGCTCCTGCACCGCGGCTTCTCGGTCACCGAGTCCTACGGCGACCAGCCGGGGGCGCTGGCCGATCTCGCCGAGGAAGCCCGCGCCATGAGCTTCGACCCGGTGGCCTTCGTCAACTTCAAGGGCTTCCACGACCCCGACCCCACCCCCGAGAACATGCGCTACTGGTCGGAGAAGCAGACGAGCACGGTGCGCGCCGTCACCTCCTACACTGACGGCGGCAAGCTGCAGATCGAGCAGGTGCTGGTGGCCAACGGGCTCGGCGCCGGCATCGCCCGGCAGGGCATGATCGGCGGCGAGGTCGACGACCTGCACGAGCTCGACTATCTGGTCGAGGCCGCCGACCGGCTGGGCCGGCCGGTCAGCGACTATGTCGTGCATCCCCGTGGGCCGAAGGGGGTGGCGCTGGTCGCCACCTGCCCGATCGCCGAGCTCACCCCCGACTATTCGGTGTTCGCCAAGGTCCGCACCCGGGGCGGGCGCGGCTACATGCTGCTGAAGCCGCACTATTTCGTGCATCTCGAGGTGCCCAAGACCCTGCGCCGCATCGTCGCCGGCGGCCCGCCGCTGATCACCAACAGCCGCTGGCCAACCGCCTCGATCGCCGCCATCGCCAAGCGGGCGATCCCGGCCGGGACCCGGATCGACACCGCGCTCGGCGGCTTCGAGCTGCGCGGCGAGGCGGTGCCGATCGCCGGCCACGAGGACGCCGTGCCGATCACCCTGCTCGACGGCGCCCGCACCCGGCGGGCGATCGAGCCCGGCGCCGTGGTGCGCGAGGCCGACGTCGAGGTGCCCGAGACCCTGGCGCGCGCGCTCTGGCGCCGCACCGTCACCCGCGTGGCGGAGGCGGCCCGTGCCTCTGCCTGAGCCTCCCGCCCCGCGTCCAGTCCCGGCTTCGGTCCCGGCTTCGGTCCCGGCCGCCCCGGTTGCGGCGCAGCGGCCGCTGGTCAGCTTCTTCGTCACCGCCTACCGCCAGGAGCATCTGGTGCGGCAGGCGATCGAGAGCGCCTTCGCCCAGACATACGCACCGCTCGAGATCCTGCTCTCGGACGATTGCAGCCCCGACGGCACCTTCGCGGTGATGCAGGAGATGGCGGCCGCCTATCGCGGACCGCACCGGGTCCGGCTCAACCGCAACCCGGTCAATCTCGGGATCACCGCCCACGTCGACCGGATCATGCAGCTGACCTCCGGCGACTTCGTGGTGCAGCTGGCCGGCGACGACGTGGCGACGCCCGAGCGCACCGAGCGGCTGGTCGCCGCCTGGCTCGGCTCGGGGCGGCGGCTGAAGGCCATCCACTCGGCCCGCCGGCGGATGGACGAGGCCGGCCGAGTCTTCGAGGTGGTCGACGACGGCCGGGTGCTGGCCGGGATGACCCCGCTCGAGGTGATCCGCGACCACGGCACGCTGGTCGGCGCCACGCTCGGCTGGGACCGCGACATCTGGCGGACCTTCGGGCCGCTCGGCCCGACGCCGGTGTTCGACGACTTCCCGACCTGCTTCCGCGCCAGCCTGATCGGCGGCATCGGCTATCTGCCCGAGCCGCTGCTCCACTACCGGATGGGCGGCACCTCGACCCGACCGCCCGGCGAGGCCGGGATGAACTATCTCTACGGTTTCCGGATCAAGAACCTGCGCTGGCACCGCTCGTTCTGGCTGTCCTACCTCGAGGCGATGCAGCGGGTGGAGCCGGCCGACGCCGCGGAATGCCGCCGGCTCTGCCGCGAGCGGATCGCCCGCGCCGACTTCTCGATCGGCCTCGCCGAGACCCCCTGGTGGCGGCTGCCGCTGCGGCTGCCGGGCAGTGCGGCGCTGAGCCTCACCGGCCGCGACCCAGCCTATCTCGGCGAGGCCACCCGCTACCTGGCCGGCCCGCTCTGGCGCCGGCGCCTCGACGCCAAGACCGCCCGGGTCGCCGAGGGCCGGCGCCCTCGGGTCGGCACCGGGCGCGGCGAGGTCGCCCTCTGGCGTTGAGGCCGGCGCCGGCCGCCGGGGCGTTTCGCGCGCACGCATGGGGTATTATTTGCATGGCATGTGCAATATCAATGACTTGATCGGAATTGCGCGCGTGTTCTCCCTCAGCCGGCCAGCCGGTCGGCGAGCCTGAGCCCGAGCTGCACCGCGGTCAGCGTCGGGTTGGCCTGGCCCGAAGTCGGCAGCACCGCAGTCGAGACCACGTGGAGGTTCGGCGCGTCGAAGGCCCGGCAGTCGCCGTCGACCACCGCGCTCTGCCGGTCGGTCCCCATACGGATGGTGCCGATCTGGTGGTTGCCGTGCCGGGCCTCGGCCAGCACCGCCGCCGCCCGCGCCTCGGGCGGATGCCGGTGCTCGAGCCGCCCCAGCCGGTTGCGCTCCAGCCAGCCGCCGAGCGCGTCGTGGGCCCGCAGCACCGCCGCCGCGTCGGCCTCCGAGAAGGCCAGCCGGATCCGCAGCCGCGGCAGCCCGAGCCGGTCGGTGGCCTCCGACAGCGTCAGCCGGCTCTCGGGGTCGGGCAGCTGCTCGGCATGATACTCGAGCCCGTAGCGCCGCGCCGGGTTCCTCAGGAAGAACCCCGGCAGCCGCATCTTCGCCATCCGGTTCCGCCAGAGGAAGCGCGGCGCGAAGCCCAGCGTCCGCGGCAGGTCCAGCACCACGTTGCGCGCGTGCGCCAGCCGGCGGTAGGGCGGCTGGCCGACATGCTTCAGCCGGATCGGCTCGGCGATCAGCCGCCGCCCGAGCGGCCCGGCCGACAGCGCCAGGAACACCGCCGACAGCGGCCCCGAGCGGTGCGCCGGGTCCATCACCTCGGGCACCACCGGCCAGAAGGCGACGTTGGTCAGCCGCGCCTCGGCCTGGGTGCCCGGGCTCGGCACCAGCCGGCGGCGGACATAGGAGCCATGCCCGTCGAGGTGGAAGTCGAGCCCGTCGTGCAGCGCCCGGCTGTCCAGCACGATGTCGGCGATGGTGCCGTTGACGTGGCCCATGTAGCAGCGCCCGAGCGGTCCCCCTGCCCCGCCGAACCGCTCCGGCGCCGCCGCCTGCGCCGCCAGCAGGAGCCGGGTGCTCTCGTTGCCGCCGGCGGCCAGCACGAAGGCCGGTGCGGCGATCCGCCCGAACCCCCGCCCCTCGCCCGTCCCCTCGACATGGGCGCGGACCGCGGCGATCCGCCCGTCGGCGCCGTCCTCGAAGCCGGTCACCGTGGTGCCGAGCGCCACCAGCAGGCCAGGGCTCGCCGCCAGCTCGGCTGCGTGCAACTCCTGGATGCGCGGGCGGTTGCTCCAGCGCTCGAGGCTCTCGAAGCCGAAGGCCGGGTCGGCGGCGACCCCGGGCAGCGGCTCGGCGAACACCGGCTCGCCGGCGGCGAGCAGCGCGCAGGCCGGCCCGAGCCAGGGGGCGAGCGCCTCCGGCCCGATCGGCCAGCGCGGCAGGTCCCCCGACGGGCTGAGCGACGGGCTGAGCGACGGGCCAAGCGACGGGCCGAGCGACGGGCCGGCAAGCCAGGGCCGCTCGGCGAAGTCGACCGGGTCGAGCGGCAGGCAGCGGCCGCCCCACAGGTTGGAGGCCCCCCCGAGCCGCCGCGCCACGGTGATCTCGGGGACGTGATGGGTGGTGGGATCGAGGTTCTCGGCCTGCGACAGCGCCTGCGCCTCGGCCCGCACCCCGCGGTGCCCGCTCTCGAGCAGCAACACCCGCCGGCCCCGCCGGGCCAGCGCCAGCGCGGTGACGATCCCGACCGGCCCGCCGCCGATGACGCAGATCTCGGCGCCGAAGCCGGCGAGCGACGCGAAGTCGGGTAACTCAAGGATCATCGCCGGTCCCTGCTGCAGCGCGGAATCAGCCCGCCCGACCCCGGCTTCTCGCATGCCCCCGGCCGGGCGTCAGCCCCCCGCCCGAACCCCGCCCGAACCCCGCCCGAACCGCCGTCGGATCCGCCGCCGGAACCTCCGCCGGAACCTCCGACCGAACCCGCCGGCGGCCTGGGCAAGCGCCGGCGTCGCGGCTTTCAACCTTGGATTGTGGTGGATTTCCGCTTAACCAAGTCATTAAAGAGTCTCTAAATTTTGGTTGAGATTGGACCTTAAAAATGCCTTAATGCCCCGGGTAAGAGGGGTAACCGCCCACCGATCCTGTGCGTCGAGGAAACGCCCGAAACGTCAGCGGGGGATGAGCCCCGAAAGCTGTCCGGGGAGAACGGGCAGCCTTCGTGGCCTCGACCCTGTCGATGCTTCCGGGATGTGGCGTGCATGGAGTCGAAGTGGGCGTTGGTGGATTGATGGTGCATTTTTCTGATACCGAAGCGGTCCGCAACGCGGCAAAGTATGCGGCTCCGAGGGCGGCGGTGCGACCCTCCCCCGGCGGCCCCTACGGCCGGTTCGTCAAGCGCGTCCTCGACATGGTGATCGTGCTGTTCGCGGCTCCGGTGGTGCTGCCCGTGGTGCTGCTGCTCGGCGCGCTGGTTGCGCGGGACGGTGGGCCGGCCTTCTACGTCCAGGATCGGGTCGGCCGCGGCGGGCGGGTGTTCCGCATCTGGAAGCTGCGCTCGATGGTGGTCGACGCCGAACGCCGGCTCGAGGCGCACCTGGCCGCGGATCCCGCGGCGCTGGCCGAATGGGCCACCACCCAGAAGCTCAAGAAGGACCCGCGCATCACCCCGGTCGGCCGGCTGATCCGCAAGGCCTCGCTCGACGAGCTGCCGCAGCTCTGGAACGTGCTGAGGGGCGACATGAGCCTCGTCGGCCCGCGGCCGATGCTGCCCGGCCAGACCGCGCTCTATCCGGGACGCGCCTATTACGCGATGCGCCCGGGCCTGACCGGCTTCTGGCAGATCTCGCGCCGCAACGAGACCTCCTTCGCCGGCCGCGCCGCCTACGACACCGCCTACGCCAACCGGATGTCGCTGCTGACCGACCTCCTGGTGTTGCTCGCCACCATCCGGGTGGTGCTGCGCGGCACCGGCTACTGAACCGGGCCGTCCTTCCCCGCCCCTGACCGGGCGCCGGGCGGCTCGATCCGCCCTGCGGCCGGCCCGCCCTCCCCGCCCCTCCCCGCCCAGCCCCTGCGCGCCGTCGGTCCCCGGCCTTCCCGAGCACCGGGAAGATTGTCGCCGAGCTGCTGGCCCCGATGGTGCGCCAGCGTCCGGCAGGCAATCATCGCCGTGCGGCCCTCGGCTCCGAGCGCCCGGAGCTGCGGCACCAGCTCGGCCGTGCGTTCGGCCCGCCGCGGGCGCAGGTTGCGCAATGCAGGCTGTCGGCAATCCCTATCGGGTGCAGTTACGGGATCATCGGCCAGCGCGGGCCCCATCAGGAGGCGCCGCGCGGGGCGGGTGCCATGCGAGCCGCGCTACGCGCTATCTCAGCCCGCCTGGCGACCTCTGGCGCCTTCCCAGTCCCGTCGAGCCCGAGCCGCCGCCTGGTCGGGGGTGATTTCTGCTTGGCGGACATGGTGGTGAACATGACCCCAATATTTTAGGCGGTGCTGACTTTCGTGGCCGCAACACCTTGCGATAGTTACCGGCATCGATACCCTGATGGTCCCCACAACATCTTGGGGCGAATCCGGAAGGAGGTGTTGAGCTGCTAAGGGCAGTGCGTTTCGCTCTCGAGCTGGCGATCCTGATCGTCGATCTGATCGAGCTGGGAAGCGACTGAGGAGAGGCGCCCTCCACAGGCCCCCCTCCCCAATCTGAGACTGCCGCCGGCGTGGCGGTCGTTCCTTCGACAAGTTCGACACTGCGCCGGCGGCCCTTCTTTCGTCAACAACCATCCCGTCAACCTTACCCGCTGTAAGGTGTTCCGGCCCCTCGGGCTGCTCCCGGCCGGCAAAAGCTGGAGAGCAGTCGTTTCGGCCGAGCGAGGTCCATTAAGGGCCTATTTCCCCAACGCTGCCGGCTGAAAACCTGAAGAGCAGTCGTTCTGCCCCCAGGTCCACCGGGCTTTTTTTAGCGCTCGCAAAACCCCGTCACCGGAAGGGCGCGCAGGTGGAGGGTGGGTCAAGAGCGGCGCTTGCGCCGCGGGCGCTGGCGCCCGTTCACCCTTGACGCGCCCGGAACCTGCTTAGCCTCGAGGAGACGCTGATGGGCAGGCCTGTCCATCAGCGCCTCGGTGCAGAATGGCCCGAACCCCGGCAGCCGTCCGCTCGCACAGGCCCGAAGGCCGATTTCCTGCGGGGAAGCTCGCTCCATTCACCCCTGTGTCGCCGGGTATAGATATTGTTTGGAGTATGGATTGAGCCAGAAATCACGATATTATCAACTAATATCAATATGATAACCTGGTGCGCATGTTGCGCGGTGTTACGCGGGTCCCCGGCCGCTACAAGTTTATGCGACGGAGGCTTCTGGCCCGGGCCGGGGCGGCCTATGCTCGTCGGCCCCGCCGGGTGCCTTTCTCCGCGAGCCCCGCCCTTCCCGGAGTGTCCGATGCCTGCCTCGCCGCCCCGCCAGCCCGCCCACCCCGCCCGGCGCGCCCGCCCGCGGGCGGCGGCGCTGCTCGGCGCGGCGCTGCTGGTGCTCGCCGCCTGCGACACCCCGGCCGAGAAGGCCGAGGCGCATTACCAGCGGGCGCTGGCGCTGGTCGCCGCGGGCGACGCGCCGCGCGCGGCGATCGAGTTCCGCAACGTGTTCCGGCTCGACGCCGGCCATGCCGCCGCCCGGCTCGCCTATGCCCGGCTGCTGCGCGACCGCGGCGACGGCGCCGAGGCGATGAACCAGCTGCAGCGGCTGGTCGAGCAGCAGCCGGGGAACCTGGAGGGCCAGCGCGCCTTGGCCGAGCTGGCGCTCGAGGCCGGCGACGCCGACACCGCGGCGATGGCCGCCGCCGAGGCCTGGGGCATCGCCCCGGCCGACCCGGGGGTGCGGGCGCTGAAGGCCGCCGTCGACTTCCGCAAGGGCGGGGCCGAGCGCGCCGCCGCGGTGGAGATGGCGCGGGCGGTGGTCACCGAGGACCCCGGGCAGGTGCCGGCGCAGATGGTGCTGGTCGCCGACCGGCTGGCCGCCGATGCCGCGGCCGAGGCGCTGGCGCAGATCGACGAGGCCCTCGCCCACGCCCCGGGCGACCAGGGGCTGCACCTCGCCCGGCTGGCCACCCTCGACGTGCTCGGCGACGAGGACGGCCTCGGCGCCGAGCTCGGGCGGATGGCCGGCCTGTTCCCGGAGAATGGCGCGGTGCGGGCGGCGCTGGTCGACTGGCACCTCGACCGGGGCGACACCGACGCCGCCGAGGCGGTGCTGCGCACGGCGCTGCCGAAGCCGGGGGCGGCGGCCGACCCGGGCCCGGCGCTGACCCTGGTGCGCTTCCTCGGCGAGACCCGCGGCCCGGACGCCGCCCGGGCCGAACTCGACCGGCAGATCGCCGCGGCCGCCGACCCGGCGCCGTTCCGCCGCGCCCGCGCCGCGCTCGACTTCGCCGCCGGCGACGCCGAGGCGGCGATCGCGGCGATGCGGGCCTTGGTCGCGGACGCCCCCCCCTCGGACGCTAGGCGCGACCTCGAGGCCGGCCTGGCCGGGATGCTGGCGGAGACCGGGCAGGCCGACGAGGCGCTGGTCCTGGTCGACGCGGTGCTGGAGGGGGACCGCGACCATGTCGGCGCGCTGAAGCTGCGCGCCAAGCTGGCGCTCGATGGCGACCGGCCGGAGGCGGCGGTGCAGGACATGCGCACCGCGCTGTCCCAGGCGCCGGACGACCCCGAGGCGCTGACCATCATGGCGCTGGCCTACGAGCGGCAGGGGGCGCGCGAGCTGGCCGGCGAACAGCTCTCCCGCGCCGTCGAGGCCTCCGACCGGGGGCCGGCGGAATCGCTGCGCTTTGCCGGCTTCCTGATGCAGGACGACCGCACCGGCCCGGCCGAGGCCGTGGTGGTCGACGCGCTGCGCCGGGTGCCGGACGACCCGGACCTGCTGGCGATGCTCGGCGAGATCCACCTGGCGCGGCGCGACTGGGACCGGGCCGGGCAGGTGGCGGCACTGCTGAAGCAGGCCGAGGACCCCGAAGCGCAGGCCAAGGGCGCGGCGATCGAGGCGCGCCGGCTGGCCGGCGAGGGCCGCACCGACGAGACGCTGGCGCTGCTCGAGTCCCTGGCCGGCGACGGTCGCGACACGGCGGCGATGGCGGCGCTGGTGCGCGCCCGGGTCGAGGCCGGCGACGCGGCGGGGGCCCGCACCTACCTCGAGGGGGTGCTGCGGACCGAACCGGAGAACCCGGCGGCGCGGCTGCTGCGGGCCGGGCTCGACGCCCGGGCCAGCGAGGCGGCGGCGGCCGAGGCCGGCTATCGCGCGGTCACCGCCGACACCCCCGGCTACCCGCCGGGCTGGCGGGCGCTGGCGGGCTTCCTGGCGGCGACCGGGCGCGGCACCGAGGCGGCGGCGGCGCTCGACGCCGGGCTCGAGGCCAATCCCGGCGACGGCGAGCTGATGTTCGCCCGCGCCGGGATCGCCGAGGCGGCCGGCGACCGCGAGGGGGCCATCGCGCTCTACGAGGCGCTCTATGCCCGCGACCCCGGGGCGCCGGTGGTCGCCAACAACCTCGCCAGCCTCATCGCCACCAGCCGCCGCGATCCGGCGAGCCTGGAACGGGCCTTCGACATCGCCCGGCGGTTGCGCGGCTCGGACCTGCCGCCGTTCCAGGACACCTATGGCTGGCTGCTGCACCTGCGCGGCGACCCGGGCCAGGCGCTCGACTATCTGGGGCCGGCGGCCGAGGCGCTGCCCGGCAATGCCGAGGTGCAGTTCCACCGGGCCGAGGCCGAGTTCGCGCTCGGCCGCCTGGCCGAGGCCCGGGCGAGCTACGACCGGGCGCTGGCCGCGGCCGCGGCCGGCAGCCCGCTGGCCGAGGCCGAGACCGCCCGCAGCCGGATCGCCGCCATCGCCGCCGGCGCGCCGGCGGCGCCCCTCGACGGCGGATGAGGCGATAACACGCGCGCAATTCAAGATAACTATCTTATATTTCTTAATTAAATTTTCAGGAATTCACCTTGGTGAACTAGCCGGCGCTTACCGGCGCCGGGGACCGCCGAGGACGAAGGCGCGCAGCCGCTCGAGGAAGACCTCGGGCGCGGTATCGCCGATCGAAAAGCCGGCCGAGGCCAGGGCGGCGTCGATCCGGGCCGGCAGCGCGGTCTCGTCGTCGGCGACGAAGATGCCGGCATGGTCCCGGAGGTAGAGGGCGGTGTCCTGCTGGTGGTCGTTGCGGTGCTCGCGCAGCCGCGCCTGCCGCGGCAGCAGCACGATCGGCTTGCCGCTCTCGCCGGCCGAGAGCACCGAGCCCATCCCGGCATGGGCGACGATCAGCTCGGCGGCGTGCAGCGTCTCGGCATAGGCCATCCGCTCCAGCCGGCGCACCCAGCGCATGTGCGCCGGCTGGTAGCTGCCGGCGCCGATCTGCGCCAGCAGGTCGGCCCCGGGATGGGCCGCCGCCCAGCCGTCCATCGCCCGGATCAGCCGGTCGAACGGCAGCTCGCCGCCAACGGTGACGAAGATCATGCCGCCGCGTCCCGCGCCCGGGCGGTCACGGCACCGCCCCCCGGTGCCCGGGCGGTCACAGCACCGCCCCCCAGTGCTCGGGGCCACCGGGCCGGGCGAGGTGCGGCCACTGCACCAGCAGCAGGTCGGCCACCGGCCGCGCCAGCCGCCCGGACAGCGACACCCGCTCGGTGTTGGCCACCGAGTCGATCCAGATGGTGCGGCTGCCGGCCAGCAGCTTGGCGATGACGATCGCCACCAAGCCGGGGGCCGCCCCGGTCGAGATCACCACCTCGGGGCGCTCGCGGCGGACCAGCCGCCCGAGCTGCCAGACCACAACGAGGAAGCCGAACGGATCGCTGCGGCTGACATTGCGCAAGGTATAGTAGGGGGCGGGCTCGAGGTCGGAATCGAGGCGCTCGGCGATGCCGGCGAACACCAGATCGCAGCCTTCGAGGGCAGGCAGCAGCCGGCGCATCTGCACCCAGTGCCCGCCGGCCGACGTCGCGACCAGCACTTTCCGCATGGCCCGCTGGCCCTTCCCCACCCGTCACTCGCGTCACAAAGGCGCCCGGCCGGCGCGGCTGCACCTTAGGCGCGCGACCGCGGCCCTGTCCAGAAGTCGCGGAGCCGTAGTGTGAAACCGCTGCCGGTGGGGTTAACGCCGGGGGTCAGGGGCCGGTCAGCGGGCGGCCCGCCGCGGCCGGGCTTCGCGGCGGCAGGCGCCGACCAGGAACTCGACGAGCACGTCGGAGGGAAAGTCCTCCACCGGAAAGCCCGGCCGGTAGCCGAAGGCCTCGAGCAGGCCGGCATCGAGGCTGGCCCGGGTCCGCAGCGCCAGCGCCTGGCCTGGGAACAGCCGGCAGAGCGCCCGCTCGCGGGCGCGCAGCGCCAGCCCCTGGTGGCGCGGATCCTGGCGGATGCGGCCGAAGGCGAAGGCGAGCGGCGCCGGCGGACCCTCGAGCAGCTGGGCGAACCAGCCGTCGAGCAGGACCAGGCCGCCGGTCAGCCCGGCGCCGGGGTTGCGGGCATGCGCCTCGCGGACGATGCCGTGCAGCGCCTCCAGCCCGAGGCCCGGGGCCGAGCGACTGACGGTGACGATTCTCTCGAACATCGGGGGGGCCTCGCGACGACGCGCGCGGGCGCGTCCGGTCGAGCCTGGGCCGGGCCGATGAACCGGCGGTTAACGCACCCGGGAAAATACGCCGGTGAGGTCCGGGCGGCGGCCATCCCGGGAGGCGAGCCAATGAGACTTTTGCGCCGCTGTTGCAGAATGACTACGATCTCGGCAGGAAACCGCGGCCCGGGGGCGACACGGCCCGCTTTTGGCTTCTATCCTGCACGGAACGCCGGCTAAAAGGCGCGAACGACGAGGAACAGAGGCAGACAGGTACCATGAGAAAGACCTTGCTCGCCGTGCTGGCCATGCTGGTGGCGGCGCCGATGGCGATCGCCCAGAGCGCCGGCTATCGCATCCAGCCGGGCGACCAGCTCGCGATCACCGTGCTCGAGGACGACACCCTGAACCGGGAGCTGCTGGTCCTGCCCGACGGGACCATCTCGGTGCCGCTGGCCGGCACCATCCGCGCCTCGGGCCGCTCGGTCGAGTCGGTGGAGGGCGCGATCGCCGACCGGCTCGCCTCGAACTTCGCCGTCCGCCCAAGCGTCTTCGTCTCGGTGATGGCCGTCGACGAGACCGCCGGCGAGTTCCCGATCTACGTCATGGGCCAGGTGGCCACCCCGGGCCGGGTCGACGTCGAGACCGGCACCACCATGCTGCAGGCGATCGCGCTGGCGGGCGGGCTCGACCGCTTCGCCGCGACCAAGCGCATCCAGCTGCGCCGCACCGACTCGACGGGCCAGGAGCGGCTCTACTTGTTCAACTTCCACGCGGTGGAGCGCGGCGGCGCGATCCAGTCGATGATCACCCTGCGCGAAGGCGACGTGATCATCGTTCCCGAACGCCGCCTCTTCGAGTGAGGGCCGCGCCGATGCGCCCTGCCCTCCCCGGCCACTGGCATGGCCCTGGCGGCCGGTGGGCCGCCGCGGCCGCGCTGACGCTGGCCGGCGCCGCCCTGGCGTCGGCCGCGGCGGCGCAGCAGCGGGTGCCCTTCCCGCCGGTGCCGCTGCCGGTCGCCGCCACCACCGAGCCGGCCCTGACCTTCTCGCTGTCGCAGAGCCTCGAGGCCGACACCAACTACGACCTGATCGACGATCCCTCGGGGACCACCTACTACGGCGAGACCCGCTTCGGCTTCGACTTCCTGCGCGACACCGAGAACCGGCGCCTCGGCCTCGGCATCGACACCGGCCTGCGCGGCGTCGACCAGCCCGACGAGTCGTTCGACTGGGTCGCGGCCTCGCCGAGCACCGCCTATCTCGACTATCGCCGCGAGGGCAGCGACACCCTGTTCAACGCCAACCTCGCCGCCCGCTCGCGCGTCATCGATTCAACCTCGACGCTGCTGTCGTTCGACGACCCGACCCAGCCGGGCACGCCGACCAGCATCGAGCAGGTGAGCGTCGACGCGCGCGAGTTCCGCTACGACGCCGACCTCGGCTTCACCGGCGGCACCACCTCGCCGGCCACCTGGGGCTTCCGGCTGCTGGCCAACACCTACGACTACGACGACGATTCCGAGACGCTGACGCCGCGCGAGACCATCAACCCGCAGGCCAACCTGGTGCTGCAGCTGACGCCGCTGCTGGCCGGCACGCTGTTCGGCGGCTACTATTACTACAACGCCGACAACCCCGAGGAGACCGAGGTGCGGGTCGCCGAGGCCGACGCCGGGGTGCTCTATCAGCCGAGCGAGGTGCTGAGCTTCGGCTTCGGCCTCGGCTATGCCGACCGCCGCCGCGAGGACACCAACACGCTGACCGAGGTGCGCGACGAGACCGACCACGAGACCGGTCCGGTGGTGCGCGCCAACCTGCGCTACATCCTGCCCGAGATGACCGTGGTCGGCAATGTGCGCTGGACCACGGCCTCCGCCGAGGACAACCATTTCAGCGGCAGCATCGGCGGCTTCTACACGCTGCCGCGCGGCATCATCTCGGGCCGGATCTACCAGCTGGCCGTCGGCTCCTCGACCGGCGGCGAGGTGAAGGTGACCGGCGCCTCGATCGGGCTCGACCGCGAGATCAACGCGGTCAGCCGGTTCGGGCTCGACCTCGGCTGGGCGACCCAGGTCGACCTCGAAGACGACGACGAGCCCGACGTCTCGCGCACCGACTTCATCGCCAGCTACGAGCACGACATCACCGCGACCATCACCGCCGAGGTCGGCTACAACTACCAGACCCGCGACGAGGATCCGATCGACGCCGACAGCCACCGGGTGTTCGTGGTGCTCGGCAAGACCTTCGAGACCGGCCTCTGAGGCCTCAGCCGCGGCGGCGCAGGCGGTTCACCAGCTGCGCCGCCCGGTCGCGGGCATCGCGCAGCGGCGCGACCACCAGGTTCTCGGCGGCGACGGCCGCTGGCGAGGCCGGGTCCCCGAGCGCGATCCCGGCGGCGAAGCGGCCGGCCAGCGCCGCGGGCGGCACCCGCCGCCCGCGCACCTTGTTCGAGACGTTGCCGCCGTGCACCACCTGCAGCCAGCCCGGGGGGCCGGCGACCTGGATCACCGGGCCCTGCTCGGCCAGATGCATGTGCTGGTAGTCCGAGACGGTGCGGGCGCCGTCCCAGGTCTCGAGCAGGCTGGCGAAGGCGTTCGAGGGGTGCGACAGGGCATAGGCCCGGCGGCCGTCGAACACCACGCCATTGGTCAGGTTGAAGGCGGCGCGCCGGCGCGCCGCGGCCGCGACCGCGGCCTGCAGCCGGGCGACGAAGTCGACGGCCAGCCCGTCGTCGTTGTCGAGCCGGGTCGAGAGCAGCCAGGGCGCCGCCCGGCCCTCGGCGGCGAGCACCTCGCGCGCCGAGATGCCCCAGCGCTCACCGGGGAACAGCGGGGTGAAGTAGGGGTGGAAGCCGGCCACCGCCCGGCAGGCCTCGATGCGGGCGCGGAACTCGGCCGGGGTGTCCTCGTCGAAATAGACGATCCAGCGGAAGTCGCGCAGGGTCTGAGCGGCGACACTCGGCAGGCAGTAGCGCTCGAAGAGCTCGAAGCGGCCGGCCAGCCAGCCCTGCTGGTTCCGGAGCGTGCTCTCCCGGCCCGGCGTCGCGAGGTTGAAGCGGGTGAGGATCACGTGCGCGAAGTCGCTGGTCGCCCCGGCCTGCATCGCGTCTCCCCGCACTCGCTGACGAACAAAGCCGGCCGGCCTTAGCATCGGCCGGTCCCCGCCGGCAAGCCAAACCGGCCCTGGCCCGGTCGGGATCGGCCGGGGCCACCGTGGCGCCCGGGCGACGCGGCGGCGCGGTTTACCGGCGCCGGCGGCGGACGCCTCGAATTGTTAGCCCCCCTGCCCTAAGTTCGCGCGCCGCCGCAGCAGGGCGGAACGGAGGCGGCAGGGCGATGGTGGCGGGCGGCGCGGGCGTGGCGGAGCGGGCGGCGGGGCGGGCGGCGGGGTGGAGCCCGGCCGGCCTGCTCTGGCTGGCGGCCGCGGTGCTGGCGGCGCTGCCGCTGTTTGGCTACGGGCTGGCCGGGCTGGCCGGCGCCTGGGCGCGGCCCGAGTACAGCCACGGGCCGGTGATCCCGCTGCTGTCCTTCTACATGTTCCTGCACGAGATGAAGGCGGTGCCGCCGCTGCCCCCCGGCGCCGCGGCCGGCAGCCGCTGGCCGGGCGTGGCGGTGATCGGGCTGGCGCTGGCCCTCGCGCTCGCCGGCAACCTGGTACAGATCAACGACCTGGTGTTCTACGCGCTGATCGTCTGGGTGTTCGGGCTGGTGCTGACCGGCTTCGGGGCCCGGCGCGGGCTGGTGTTCTGGCCCTCGGTGCTGCACCTCGTGTTCATGCTGCCGCTGCCGCAGTTCCTCTACTGGCAGGTGTCGACCGGGCTGCAGTTCGTCTCGTCGGAGATCGGCGTGGCGCTGGTGCGGGCCATGGGGGTGCCGGTCTGGCTCGAGGGCAACGTCATCGACCTCGGGGTCTACAAGCTGCAGGTGGCCGAGGCCTGCTCGGGGCTGCGCTACCTGTTCCCGATCATGAGCTTCACCTACGTCTTCGCCGTGCTCTACCGCGGCCCGGTCTGGCACAAGCTGGTGCTGCTGCTGTCGGCGGTGCCGCTGGCGGTGCTGATGAATTCCTTCCGCATCGGGGTGATCGGCATCCTCGTCGACCGCCGCGGCATCGCCCAGGCCGAGGGCTTCCTGCACGTGTTCGAGGGCTGGGTGATCTTCCTCGCCTGCATCGCCATCCTGTTCGCCATGGCCAAGGCCATGCAGTGGCTCTCGGGCGACCGGCGGCGGCTCGGCGAGGCGCTCGACCTCGACTTCTCCGGCCTCGGCGCCCAGCTCGGCCGGCTGCGCGGCGTCGGGGCCACGCCGGCGCTGGTCGCCGTGGCGCTGCTCACCGGGGCGCTGTCGCTGGCCTTCACCCTGGCGCCCGAGCAGGTGGCGGCGATGCCGGCGCGCGAGGCCTTCGCGCTGTTCCCGCGCCGCATCGAGGCCACGGTCGGCGGCCGGAGCGGAGCCTGGGAGGGCCGCAGCGGCAGCCTGGCGCCGGCGATCGAGGCGGTGCTCGGTGCCGACGACTACCTGGCGGCCAGCTATGCCAGCCCGGCCGAGCCCGAGCCGGTCGACCTGTTCCTGTCCTGGTACGCCGACCAGACCGACGGCAGCGCCATCCACTCGCCGACGGTCTGCCTGCCCGGCGCCGGGTGGGAGGTGACCGCGATCGAGCAGGTCAGTGTGCCGCTGCCCGGCACCGCCACCGGCGCGGTGCGGCTGAACCGGGCGCTGATCCGCAAGGGCGGCGAGACCCAGCTGGTCTGGTACTGGTTCGCCGGCCGCGGCCGGCAGATCACCAACGACTTCGCCGCCAAGTTCGCCGCCATGGCCGACGGCCTGACCCGCGACCGCACCGACGGCGGCCTGGTCCGGCTGATCACCCCGGTCGGCGACGGAGGCGTGGCGGCCGCCGACGCCCGGCTCGCCGGCCTGCTGGCCGCGGTCGCCGACCGCCTGCCGCGCTACCTGCCCGACTGACCCCGCGGGAAGACCGGCGCCCGCAGGGGCCTTGGGGCGGCCCGCGACACGATAGCCGAGGTGAAGGCGGCCGGCGAATCCGTCCGGCCCGGGCGCCGGGGCGGACCGCGACCGCCCCCCTCCGGCCTCCTTCAAGGGGGGTGCGGCCGCATTCGCGGCCCGCCGCGGACGCGCGCCGCCCTCATTTCCTTAACGGGGCGGCCGGACGAGCCAAGCGACGGGAAGGTCCGCGAGCGGGTGTCGTCGGGCCGGCCGGACGGCACCGGGGCCCCCGGTTTCCCCCGCCGGACCGGGAGGTTGCGGGGATCCTGCGGACCGGTTTCCAATCGGCCGGGTGTTACCCCCGGAGCGGGCAGCACCCGGCCGATTGGCATGATTTCGCGCATTTGATTAAGGCCCCGAGCTTTCGGTTGAGCGCTGGGACGGGCTTGCATACACCCTTGGCCATTCCCGGGCGCCCGGACGCCCCCCCCTTTCCGCTCCAGTCCGGGGCAGTGACCGGGGGGCATCGGGCAGGAAAAAATCCGGGGAACCGTCGAGTTAGGGTTGGGGCTGCGGCGCCGGCCGGCCGGGTCGTTCCGGTCGGAGGCGATGGCATCCGTGTGCCCGGTTCTTGAGATTCGACGCAACGAGAAACGACGGTCGGAAAGAAGGGACCCACTACTGTCATGGCCATCATAAACGTTTCAGGCGCCGCGCAGCTCGCGGCGGCCCTCAACGCCGCGAATGCCGGCGACACCCTCCGCCTCGCGGCGGGAGACTATGGAACGCTGAATCTCAACGGGAACGCCAACTCCCACTTCAAGTTCGCGGCCGACGTGACCATCACCTCGGCCAGCGCCTCGGCGCCGGCGGTGTTCCGCGACGTCACGCTGACGGCCGTCACCAACCTCAACTTCGAGAATGTCGACTTCACCGGCGCGGCGGGCCGGACCGGTGGCGATCTGGTGACGATCAGCGGCTCGCGCGGCGTGACCATCAACAATTCCGACCTCGAGGGCTACCAGATCGGCGGCGTGCAGGCCGGCCTCTCGGTCTCGAGCTCGAGCGACGTGCAGATCTCGAATTCCGAGCTGGCCGACTTCTACTACGGCGCCTCCTTCCGCAAGGTCGACAATCTGCGGGTGCTGAACAACGACATCCACAGCATGGACTTCGACGGACTGCGCTTCGCCCAGGTCACCAACACCCTGATCCAGGGCAACAGGCTGCACGACCAGGACGGCACCGCCGACGGCGGCCACCGCGACCAGATCCAGTTCTGGACCACCGAGACCACCGCCCCCTCGGCCAACGTCACCATCCGCGGCAACACTATCGACATCGGCGACGGGCGGATGATCCAGGCCATCTTCATCAACAACGAGGTGGCCAGCGCCGGGGCCAACACCGGGATGTTCTACCGGAACTTCCTGATCGAGGGGAACCGGATCGAGAGCGTCCACCCGCACGGCATCTACGTCGACGACATCATGGGGCTGACGATCCGCAACAACGTCGTGGTGAAGGATCCGACCTCCGGTGCATACCAGCCGGGCTACCAGCCGATCATCGAGGTCTCGGCGAGCTCGAGCGGGGTGTCGATCACCGGCAACACCGCGCACGACGTCCCCGACGCCCGGCCGGGCTGGGCGGTGAGCGGCAACACCCTGGTGCCGCTCTCCTACGTGCCCTCCGGAGGGAGCCCGATCGTCGCACCCGTCTCCCCCCCGGTGAGCACCCCGGTCACCTCCCCGGCCACTCCGGCCACCACTCCGGTCGCCCCGGGCAGCACCACCGGCAACGCCAGCGCCAACACGCTGGTCGGCGGCGACGGCGCGGACCAGCTGCGCGGCTATGCCGGCAACGACATCCTGCGCGGCCAGGGCAACAAGGACGTGCTGATCGGCGGCACCGGCTCCGACATCTTCGACTTCGACGTCGCCTCGCACTCGTTCGGCATCGTGCGCGACGCGCTGCGCGGCGGTGACGGCGGCGCCGCCTTCGACGGCGCCGGCGGCGCGGCCGGCGACCGGATCGACGTCTCGACCATCGACGCCAACACCGCGGTCGCCGGCAACCAGGTCTTCGCCTGGGGCGGCACCGGCGCTGGCCAGATGTCGGCGATCGAGATGGGCAACACCGCGACGCTGATCCGCGGCAACACCGACGCGGACAGCGCCTTCGAGTTCGAGCTGGTGATCGAGGACGCCCGCACGGTCGCCTCGGCCTACACCAGCGTGGACTTCATCCTCTGAAGGCCCCCTGCCCCGCCGGCCAGGCCGGCGGGGCAGGTTCAGGCCGGCTCCGGCTGCCAGCCGCGCAGCCAGTCGCGGCGCCGGGCCCAGACCTCGGACCAGAGCCGGCGGGGCTCCGGCTGGCCGAGCCCGGCGAGCGCGAGGCTGCCGGCATAGCGGCTCGCCGCCCACAGCCAGAGCATCGCCCGCCCCCAGGGCCGCCAGACCGGCGGCCAGTGCAGCGCCACGATG
>Ga0190271_10000378_pt1 | contig 22423 bp, 15 predicted proteins | sample Popmic356T_FD_133747 | JGI IMG/M metagenome (GOLD analysis project Ga0190271, IMG submission 133747) | Populus adjacent soil microbial communities from riparian zone of Weber River, Utah, USA - 356 T | ecosystem: Environmental > Terrestrial > Soil > Riparian zone | place: USA: Utah | collected...
AAGAATCTCTAACCTAAGGGATTACGGCTTTTATTACCTATAAATTTATGATTGTAAAATGCATTGATAAAGATCCTTCACTGCGTTCAGGATGACAAAATTTATTTTTAGATCAACCGACTTAGAAGCGAGCAAAATAGATTTCTCCACTCCGTGGCACTCCCGGTCGAAATGACAATTGCAGGCAAAATTTAGCACAAATCTATCTAGGGAGAATAAATTCGGAAAGTCTGTCATTCTGAATGAAATGAAGAATCCCTAACCTAAGAATCACTGACTTTATTACCCATAAATTTATGATAAATGTATTTGATAAGATCCTTCACTGCGTTCAGGAGGACGACGCAGGATGATTAATCGACACCAAGGGCTTATATGATCTTATATTTCTTACATGGTTAAAAAAAACCGATCGGTGGCTATTTAGGTTAAGTATAAAGATCCTTCACTTCGTTCAGGATGACAAAATCATACTGGAATAATCAGCATTTTTGATGCTACACTAAACAAAAAAAGCCAGTATCAAACGTAAGTTCAATACTGGCTTTTTTCTCACTCAGACTCTGGCTGACTCCAAACGCTCAACTCCAAACGCCCTACTTAAAACCTATCCTTTCATAATCGAATGGCCCATTTTATCTCTTTTGGTGGTTAAATAACGTTCGTTATGCACATTACTGGCAATCTCGATCGGGATATTTTCTACCACTTCTAAACCATAACCAATTAAACCTGCTCTTTTGGTTGGGTTATTACTCATCAAGCGCATTTTAGTCACCCCTTCTGATCGCAGAATCTGCGCACCTACCCCATAATCGCGTTCGTCGCCTTTAAATCCTAATTTAATATTCGCTTCAACCGTATCAAAACCAGCATCCTGTAAGTTATACGAACGTAATTTATTAATCAGTCCGATACCTCTCCCCTCCTGGTTCATGTATACCACAATACCCTTACCTTCTTTTTCGATCATTTCTAAGGCTTTATGCAACTGCGGACCGCAATCGCAACGGCAAGACCCAAAGATATCGCCCGTTACACAAGAGCTGTGTACACGTGCTAAAATCGGTTCGTTGCTATCCCATTCGCCTTTAGAAATGGCTAAATGTGTAGCATTATTATCTAACTGCGTATAGGCTGTCATTTTAAAATCGCCCCAGGCGGTAGGTAAATCGATACTAACCTCTTGTTTAATCAAGCTATCCATGGTTAAACGGTAGGCGATTAAATCTTCGATAGATATGATTTTTAACTGGTGCTGCTCTGCAATTTTAAACAAATCAGGAAGTCTGGCCATTTCGCCATCTTCTTTTAAAATCTCTACCAACAAACCTGCAGGTTTCATGCCGGCTAAACGTGCTAAATCTACTGCGGCTTCTGTATGACCTGCACGGCGGATTACGCCACCATCTTTGGCTATTAGCGGAAAAATATGTCCTGGCCTGCCCAACTCTTCAGGATCAGTTTTAGGATTCACCAAAGCCAGCATCGTTTTAGAACGGTCGCTCGCAGAAATACCTGTGGTGCAACCATGGCCAACCAAATCTACCGAAACCGTAAAATTGGTTTCGTAAGCTGCCGTATTTTTGCCCACCATCAGACTAAGGTTTAACTCTTTACAACGTTCTTCTGTTAAGGGTGCACAGATTAAGCCTCGTCCATAAGTAGCCATAAAATTGATGATCTCAGGCGTTGCATTTTCGGCTGCCGTTAAAAAATCACCTTCATTCTCCCTATTCTCATCATCTACAACAATAATCACTTTACCAGCTTTTATATCTGCGATGGCCTCTTCTATTGTGTTTAATTTTGTTTGCATTTTATAAACATTATGGGGCAAATGGTGTGTGAGACGTATTTAAATCAATTTATACCACAAACAATAACCCATACAAATGTACAACCTTATTGAGCAATATTTGGATTAAAATATCATCTGTAAGTAAAGGAAAAGAGGCCTATTTTTCCCTCTTTTTAAACAATTTAAGAAAGAGCTGCTTATAGTAATTTACATCGAATAAGGCCGAATCTACTGTAGCTTTATAGGTTAGAAAAGCAGCCAGCGGCGACAAAAAAATTACCGCAATCCACATCCCGAATATAGGGTTTAAATTACCTTCACGTGCCGATTTTTCGGCCACCGTGGTAATAATGTGGTACACCAGGAAAAAACAAATGGCCACTACCACAGGTAAACCCATGCCTCCTTTTCTAATAATGGCACCCAATGGCGCACCAATAAAAAACAACAGGATGCAAGATGCGGCCAGGGTAAATTTACGCTGGTATTCTACTGTAGCAAAAATAATTTCGCCGGTTAAGTCGGTTTGGCGCGGCCCCCAGTTGGGTACGTGCTGCATAATATTGGCAACCGTACTGCTGGCATTATCGAGTGCCAGTTTTCGCGATCCGTTAGGAATGCTCTTCAATATTACATCGTCAATTTCTTTCGGTGCGGCTTTTACCTTCGTATAACCTCTGGCCACATTAAACTGTTTGAAGTTACTGCTGAGGTTAGCAATGGTACGCATTTTCATCGTATCCAGTTGCTTCGTCAACGAATCGCGCTTTCTTACAATCCCTTTCAGGTTTAACATCGGCGTACTGTTTCCGAAAGCATTAGGGTCGGTGGTATTGCCATCAAAAGACGACATATCAAAACGCGGTGAGGTTTCTTTAAAACGGTTCCGTGTAAAAATCTGCCGGGGGTTGTACATGCCGTTTTTCGAAGACTGCTCCTCGTACTGCACCCCATTTTTAAGGTTAAGCACCAAAAACTTACCATCGGCGGTTTTATTCATTTTTCCCTCTCTTGCCAGAATTACTTTCGGGATACCGTTATTTTCACGGTGATCGTAAATCATGATATTGTGCAGCGTACCGTCTTCCTCCTTCGAGTCGACACGGATGGCATAACCCGGAATGGCATTATTAAAAACCCCTGGTTTAATTAAAAATGAAAGTTTTTTATTCCTGATATCATACAGCAACGAGCCAAATTTGAGGTTGGCTTTAGGCAGCATGTAATTGGCAAAAAAGAAAGAGGCTACCGTGAGCATTAAAATTACCACAAACAGGGGGCGCATGGCTTTCTGCAAAGAAATACCTGCCGATTTAATGGCCACCAGCTCATAATTTTCGCCCAGTGTACCAAAAGTCATGATTGAAGAAAGTAATACCGATAATGGCAGCGCCATGGATACGTTGGCGGCCGAAGCATAATACATCAGCTCCAGAATGGTATACCATTCGAAACCTTTTCCAATTAAATCATCAATCCATTTAAACAGAAAAAACATCAATAGAATAAACATCATAACAAAAAATGTTGCTATGAATGGCTTCACAAATGCTTTTATTAATAGAAGATGTATTTTTTTCACCCTACAAAGGTAAACAATACGGAGATAATATTACGCACCCAAAACGCTAATCAGATAATCGATCTGGTTATCCCAGATTAATTTTTTCTCTGCAAGAAGCTCATCAGTAGTAAAATCGGTGATCGAGAGGGCAACGTCGTTGGTTAGTTCGTCCTGTACAATTTCCATCTCAAAATAACATTGAGGTTCATCATCCAGCCACTTAAATTTAACCAGTTTATTTTCTTTAATAGAAACCAGTTTGGCTTTTAACTGCTCATCATCCCAGGTAAAAGTATATACCTGATCACGAAAATTTACATCATCCGCAAACCATTGCGATAAGCCGTTTGGCTCACTTATAAAACTATACAATATGCGTGGTGACGATCTAACTTCGTACTCTAGTGTAAATTTTTTCTTTTCTGCCATTTTTAGTACACTACCAGGATAATTTCCGGACTATTTTTTAATATTATTTTTCTAAAGAAAGGTAATTTATTCTATATCTGCAACAATATAATTTTTATTGGTTCATGGTGCAGGTTTAGTGGTTCATTTGCCATTGCTTTACTGATTATTGAGGTGAATCGGTAAATTGTTTAAATCGGTTAATCGACTCAAGACTACCAACTCTGGACTCCGGCCTGATTTCATCGGTTAACTGGCTTCTGACTAAAAGCTCCATCATCTATCTTATATTCTCCATATTCTTAACCACAAAGCGCACCGAGAGAAGGCACAAAGGTTACAGAGTTGGGTAATAAAGAATACCGCTAAATCTGTTATAAAAAGCGGGGGTAAAGTCCTTTCACCACATAAGGAATTTAGTCCATTTAAGTTTTCGATTGAACTTATATCTCTTATATGGTTATTTAACCACGAAGCACACCGATAGAAGGCAAAAAGTCGCCGAGCTGGGTGATAAAGAATATCACCAAATCTGCTATAAAAAACTGGCGTACAGGTTTTTCACCATATAAGGAATATTAGTCTATTTAAGTTTTCGATTGAACTTATATGAACCTTATATGTCTTATATGGTTAAAAAAGGCGGGTAATTTTTAAAATCTGTTAACTGACTTCGAATAAGACCCCGGACTGGTTAATTGGCTTCAGTATAGGACACACCAAATTCCTTTACCCATCCTGTACCTTTTGTTTACCTTTTCTCTATACCAGGTTAACCCCAGCGTTACCCTTTGCTTACCTATTCTTTACCCTGGCGTTACCTCATTTATTACCTAAAGGGTAAAGGATTGCCGAACATCAGCTATAGTAAGGGTTACTTTGGTGAGAACCTGGTAGCACCAGGGGGTAATCAATCTTGTTGAACGCATTAATTTATCAGCGCTAATGGCCTGCTGAAATACGCCCGCAGTTGCCATAAACAACATTCTAAATAACATACTAAGACCAGGAATGAATTTAATTTTGCCATATGCCTGCCGATTTACTGCAATTCGTTGCGTTATTTATTCTAAAAAACAGTGCGCTCAATGCTTAAAACAATAAGAACAACCGGCCAAAAACAATCAAATTTACTGAGCAATAGCACTTTAAAGTATTTTTCACATTTCTTTTTATTAAAATGTATATTTATTCTATATTTGCAACTCTTAAAAATAACCACATTGATATTTACGTTATTCAGTAAATATTAAGCCCGGCGGGGTAGCTCAGATGGTTAGAGCGCAGGATTCATAACCCTGAGGTCGGCAGTTCGATCCTGCTCCCCGCTACTGATTAAAAGCTCATCGAAAGATGGGCTTTTTTTTTGTTTAAAGCTATTTCATTTTATCTAAGCCGAGTCGGAGACTCTTTTTTATTGGCTAATCCGCAGAACTCCTGCGGAACGCTACGGATTTTATCAATATAAATCTCGCATATTCGTAGTGTTCAAACACTTCCTCCCTTTAGGATATCCTAGATTATCATTTTTGAAAATACATTACCAGTTAGATATTGCAGAATTTTTGGATGATTTATTAGTGTTTTAAGTATTTCCGAGTTCCGAAGAAATACCCAACTTCAAGGGCGCAAGTTTTTTTGTGTATACAAAAATATATCTCGCAAAACACCCGAGTGGTTAAAGGATTTCTTTAAGTAACATGATGTAGGTCAGTAATAGTGCGATTAAGTTTGGGTCAAATGTGGTTTATAGCATTAAAAAATGGTGGTATTTTGAGATTCGGAAATCCATTAAGATCTTAATCAGTTTTCATACGAATTCTCCCACAAAATTTTAAAGTCCAAATTTTGAAGACCTATTTCGAAAGCTCAAATCAAACTGTTTATCAATTTTTCACCATTTTAGTTTGGAACACATGAGAACACTATTGGCCAAGGCGTTCTTCTTATTAGCTTACACCAGTTCGAGGACAATTGAGTTTTCATTCATGTAAACACAGATCACTATAATAAAGGCCATGAGATAATTTGAATATTTGAAATCTTCTAATAGATTTGATTAAAAGGAAAATTTACCTTACTGGGATGTCACATATTTAATAGTTGGCATCGATTAATTTAAACATGGAAGATTATAAATCGTCAAGTATTTGGAAAAATACCCTAGGGAGGGAAAATGAACAATTACACCCTGAAAAAATCGAAGAACTTCGAAGTGCGTTTATCACCTTTAGAAAAAATGCATCTGTCCTTGTTTCAAGAATCTCCTCAATTCTGCCCGAATTGACCCAGCATGAGATTTCCCATTTAGATTCTCTTTGGGATACTGCTTCGTTAATCGTAGGCGAAGACTATGCAATTAATCCTTTAGAGGCTTTCATACTTGGAGGCGCAATATTAATTCATGATTCAGCTCTTTGTTTTGAAGCATACGAAAATGGACAAAATGGAGTGAGAGCAACCCATCAATGGAAAGACGCTTTTGCAGAATTACAAAACTTGAACAAGCAAGATGCCGATAAAGTAAAGAGTCAGGCGGATTTTACAGCTCTTAGGGAACTTCATGCAATTCAAGCAGAATTATTACTTCAAAAGTCTTGGAAAGATCCCGATAACGGACAAGAATTATACCTGCTAGAGAATCAGACATTAAGAAAACATTTAGGGAAACTAATTGGTCAAATAGCTTCAAGTCATCATTGGGATATTGAGCAACTTGAAACGAAGCTTTCCATTCAACAAAATTCAATCCCTGGCTTTCCTAGAGATTGGAGAATAGACCCCGTAAAGATCGCTTGTATACTTAGATGTGCAGATGCCTCACATCTTGACAATCTTAGAGCTCCAGACTTTCTATACGCACTAATCAAAAGAAACGGAATTTCTTTAAATCATTGGCAGGCGCAAAACAGAATTTCTAGAGTAGATATTGATCAAAATGACCCAAATAGAGAAACACTTCTGTTCAATTCAAGTATAGATTTCAAAGAAGAAGATTCTGCTTCTTGGTTTGTCGCATATGACGCAATATGTTTAGTTGAAAAAGAAATACGCTCATGTAATTCATTACTCTCCCGAAGAAACCAGAATCTTACATTTAAAGTGAAAAAGGTAAAGGGTATAGAATCCCCAGAAAAGTTATCGGAGTATATCAAAGTCGACAATTGGAAACCTTGTTCAGCAAATATTCATGTAAGTAACGTCGAAAGGCTGATAAGCAACTTAGGTGGAGAAATGCTGTATGGTTCTGGCTCTGATTTATTGGGAGTAACCATACGAGAACTAATCCAAAACTGCAGAGATGCGATTTTTGCCAGATCGTTTGTAGAGAAGGATTTTGTAGGCAAAATTACCATCCGGGTTGAAGAGGTTGGTTTTGACAAATTCCTAATAGTGGAAGATAATGGCGTGGGAATGTCAGAAAGGGTACTTACCGGACCTCTATTAGATTTTGGAACCAGCTTCTGGACTTCTAGCTTGATCAAGAAAGAATTCCCAGGATTACGTTCTTCTGGCTTCAAATCCATCGGTAAATTCGGCATTGGCTTTTATTCTATTTTTATGATAGCTGACTCTGTTTTTGTAGATTCAAGGAGCTGGAAAGATGGATTATCTGAACTTCTTCAGCTAAAATTTAAAGACGGCTTTACTCTTAGACCTATAATAAAAAAGGGATTAATTGAAGGATTTCCTTCCTCTGTTTCAACTAGAATTAGGTTAAAGCTCAAAAGATCAATTCTTTCTGATGATTTGATGATTAAAATTCAAACAAATCGAATGGGATCCGAAAATTTCAACGTGCCATTCTCATCTTACTTATCAGCGCTTACTGCTGGGCTTGATGTTGAAGTTCATTTTGTTAAAAAAAACGGAATGGAATCAAAAATTCACACACCCCTTAATAGTCCAGAATTTAACAAAAAAGAGTGGTTACGTACCATCAGTTTTTCAGATCACAGAATATCGAATCAAACTAATACCTATATAAACAATAACATTGAGCGACTCAAACCGTTAATTGTAGGTAATGTGCAATTTGGTTTTGCTGCTATTAGCACTACGCTAAGCAATGAACAGGACTTTTTAAGTATTTCAACTGTTGGAGGCTTAGCTCATTCGGTTCATATGAGGGATAGCGACTATTTTGTTGGTTATATAGATTTTAATCCGAAGTCAGCAAAAAGAGAAATTGATGACTTTGTTGGCAAGGAGAGTGATATACAGAATTGGGCAAATGATCAATTGGAAGATTTACTGAATCTTAATTTACATCCGACTGAAAAGTACAGTGCTGCTTCTTCACTGTGCCACTTTAAAGTAGACCCTTCCGAATTAGCAATGATTTTAGTGTCCATGAATATGCAGCAAAATTTCTACACATTTAATCAATTAGCTGACTTGTCATTAAAGTCAGGTATAGCTTTTATTGAATCTTCTTTTGGTGGACATATGGAAACTCACCATAGTATTGTTGATTTGCCAAACTATGCTTTGATTAGACCGTTAAGCAATAGTTCCTTTCTAAGCCTGAAATTCAGTGAAGGAAATAAACCTGAACTGAACAACAGTATATTTGATTGTCTTTATAGAAAAATTATATCAAAGGGCTATGATTGCAACGTAGAAACGATCTATAATATTGGTGTAAACTCATTTAATCAACATATTAATGCGATTGTAGTATCTTCAAAGATCAAGTAATAGATATCGAAATTATATAAACATAGCGCTCGGGATATAAAAGCTATACAGAGTATATTTTTATTCTTTCAATTCACCAAAGCTTTGTTCTAGCCCCATCTCTCTAATGTTGTTCATCCGTTGATAAATAATAGTAGGATTTTACTTAAAGTTTCCTAATTCGTCTTCTCCTTTTCTAGGATATTGCTAAAAGAGAGTATCCATTTTCCAAAGACGTCTAAAAATACCTTGGTCATCGGTATTAATTGATACTGAAAGTTGAGGAGATTTTGCTAATTTATCAATATTGATTTTTAAGCCTAGATTGTAAAATCTAGAAATCGGATGAACTGGTAAAGGCAATCGCAGCGGGACTGTTCAGTTCCGCAAGTCGGATGCTGAAGGTAGCCGAAAAAAGGGTTTCCGTGGTGGCAGGAATTTTAAATGTTATATTAACCTAGAATTATGCCTGAATTAAATATTTCAAATAGAAAGAATTTTTATCCAAAACTAAAAAGTAAATATGATGGAATATCCAAAAATTAGCAATAATATTATGTTCATGATCTATAAGAATACTTTTACGCTCAGAAACGCCACGGAGTCTATTTCTTTTGCAACAAGATCCCAAAATATTGCTGACTTGGAAAATTTCTTTTACAGGTTTTAATCTATTTTTCCTGGAGTTATGGATTTCGAAAATCGCAAAATAGTTGCGTTCACACAGAATTCAGAGCATGAAATATATTTTTATTGTCCCAGCGGCAGTAAGGGACAGTAGTAACTTCTTAAATGAAAAACAATATCAGGTTTTTTGGAAAAAATTCAGGCACTATGATCGATTGGGCGAACAAGTAACCTTTAGAAACTTTTCTGATAATAAAGTGAGAGGTTTTACAATCAACCTAAATTTTAACCTTCCAAATAAAAACTAAAATTATTCTGCCTGGAAATAATTTGACAATCTTTAAATCATTTTTGGAAGCTATGGCCCCTAATGACTAAAAAGCTCATCAAAAGATGGGCTTTTTTTGTTTAACGCTATTTCATTTTCTAAGCCGGGTCGAGGACTCTTTTTTTATTGACTCATCCATATAACTCCTCCGGAACAACTATCTCTAATCTAGATTTTAACGCCACAAACTGATTAACAACTCAGGAATGTAGAATTTTAATTATCTTTATATCTACAATGAGTAAAAGAACAATATCCCATCTATCTTTAATATTTTTTATCCTGATATTCTGCCAATGCACGGTTTTAGATCGATCCTTTGGACGTATATCACCAAAGGAAAATATTCATAAGGAAGAAATATATGCCATCAAAAATGTCAACATTATTCCGATGACAATGGAAAGTAAGATCATTAGTAATGCTACGGTGATCATTAAAAATAAAAAGATCTTTTCCATTAACCAGCCAATTCCAGGTAAGGCTAAGGTCATTAACGGAAAAGGCAAATGGCTAATTCCGGGACTAATTGATATGCATGTCCACAATTTGGCCGACATCAATCTAAGCTCAAGTTATCCAACAAAAGGAGCCACAATTTTTACGGACACACAGGATTTTATGTTATTATATGTCGTAAACGGTGTTACAACAGCTTTTGAGTTAAATGCAAGGGTTGAGCATTTTGGACAGAGAAATGAAATCTTAAAAGGAAACCTGTACGGCCCCCGAATGGCGCTGGCAATTCTGATGGATGGAGGAGAGGGCTCTGGTAATAAGGCCAATACAGCCTCTGACGGTCGACAGACAGTACGTATGGCCAAAGCCCAGGGGTACGAATTTGTAAAAGTATACTCTCACCTGAACGTAGAAACATATAAAGCGATCGTTGATGAAGCCAGCAAGCAGGGAATGAAGGTTGTTGGTCATATTCCGGATGTGTTTAAGGGCCACATAGATGACGCCTTTGTCCCTAATTTCGCTATGGTTGCTCATGCGGAAGAATATGCTAAACAAAGCGAGGATTTCACTGATCGGGATGCACAATATTATGCGAAGATCACTAAGGCAAATGGAACCTGGTTTACACCGACTTTAACTACGATGGAGTGGATTCTCAGCCAGTCGCGTTCGCTTGAAGGTGTTCGTAATCTTTCCAGTCTTAAATATGTGCATCCTCATACAAAGCAGATGGTTATATTCAAATTCTTACAACCAGGAAAGTACGACTGGACGCATTCGCTATTTTGAGAAAATGATTGAGTTTAACATGCGTTTAGTTAAAGCATTTAAGGAAGTTGGAGTACCTATTGTAGCAGGCACAGATGCCGGGAATCCTGGAGTCGTTTGGGGATTCTCGCTTCACGACGAAATTGAACTCTTCGTGAAAGCCGGCCTTAGTCCGGAAGAAGCATTGGTATCGGCCACACGATTACCTGCAATCTGGCTGGGAATTGAAGACAAGATCGGAACTGTGGAAGTTGGAAAATATGCTGATCTTGTATTACTGGATGCTAATCCACTAGAGGATATACGAAACACAAGAAAAATAGCTGGTGTATTCTTAAATGGCAAATGGATAGATAAAAAGATAATGGATAGTATGCTTAGTGCTGTGGCAGAACGAAATACCGCCAATAAAAATAAATATGACTGGAAGAAAAGAATGGATTTTGAATGAGAAACCGGCGAGGCCACTGATTCCATAGCCAACTGTGCCTTCTCAACATTCAGTTTCCAACAATTTATAAGACTTAATTGCAGAAATAACAAAGTACAAATGCTATAAGTTCTTTAAAATAGAGGCATTACAAAAAAACGAACCTTATTTAATGCTTAAGGTAATTAGCATCTTTCACCAATTCATGCAAATCAGACAAGAAAAAATTCGAAATTTGTCCGGTAACGGCTACTGATTAAAAGCTCATCGAAAGATGGGCTTTTTTGTTTAACGCTATTTCATTTTCTAAGCCAAGTCTGAGACTCTTTTTTATTGGATTCATTGATAAAAGAAACAATTATTAAGGCTCGATAAATATTACCGAGAAAAACGATAGTGCCAATAATACAAAAAGAACCTGATTGATCAAGTTCTTTTTATAACTTTTATATATTAAATGAAGTTCATTATTGTTCATAAAAGTGATCTCTACTTTACTTCCTTCATCTATATTTTATTTTATCGGTAAAAAAATAAGCGCATCATTAATAATTCCCATCTAAGAAGGTTGATTTTTTCCAACCATCAATCCAATTATCTGCCACCAAATTAAATAATTCATCATTAGCTTTCAATTTAAGGTCTTCAAGACATGAAGCAACGTCCTTAAGAAGCCATCCTTTTTTATTTAAAAGAAGCCAAGCTTCCTTTAAAAGGTTTTTACTTAAATAATCCTGAAAAACATCCACATTATTAATTTCATTATTGATTTCAAGCCATAGCGGAAGATTTCCAACTCCATTTAAAGCTTCCGTAGGGGCAATCTCAAATAGTGCAGCATTTTCTAAATTAGCGTTAACAATAGTCAGTGAGGATGGAAAGTCTCCATTATAATCTTCTAAAGTCTTGATGTTTTTGAATGGCAATTTTTCTTTAAAATAGATCAATTTCTCAAAGTTTTTTGGGTCATCTCCAAATTCAATTGAGAACTTATCTATTATTTCGTAATCTGAAAAACCGACTGAATCACAAAATGATATAATATCGGCTGTTACACCGTCTTTTATTATAATCATCTTTAAGATAATCAAAGCAATAAATTGATTTGAATCTCTCGCAATTTCTGAAATATACCCGTTTTCAAGAAAAAATTCTGTATAAGTTACCTTTCTTTCACAGAAAAAATGGTTATTAATTCCTTTGTAAGAAGCTCCATGCCCCAGAAATAAAGGGATAAAACAAGGGGGATGCGGATACCAGTATTCATTTAATGAATTAAAATCATCAAGAAAACGCGGTAGTTCAACTTCTTTGAAAATGAGTTTTTCAATACGCGGATCAATTTTTAATTTATGGACTATATCTCTTAGCATTTTCATGGCCAATTATTATTTTAAAATAAGTTATACAAATAAACTCAAAATCCTAATCTCTTGGAACAGGGAGATCAAACGGATTTGGGATGATTGCATGATCTGGACTGATAGGCCCTCCCCAAGGATCAGAAGGATTAGATGTTGTCGCTTCATGAATTTGTTGATGAGTTTCTCTTGAAATTGGATCAGTTAATTGATTGGGGTTTAGAACATCGTAAGGATTTTGATGCTTAGGATAATTCCAATGATGAATTTCACCATCTATCGTTGTACCATTTTCCGTTGCAATATCTGTCATCTTACTTCGAGTTGCTGACCATGCATCCTCACATAGTGCTTGTATCTCCCTATTTGTCAATCCTTCAAAGCTATTGTTTTTAGCTCTTACATATCGTTTATAAGCATTATCTCTGTTAGAATTAGCCAATCTATTTATGGCTTCTCCAAATATTTCAAATAATGCAGGGTTATTAATAATAAAATCAATATTAAAGTGCTGAGGAGTTATACGTCCATTTTGATGGGCGCCATTCCCTCTATTTTGCTGCCGCAATCGATCTCTAAAATCTTTTGCTGCCGCAACCGCATTTTTAATCTTTTGGTTCACTTGTTCTGCTTTAGTTTTCCAACTATCAGCAGCCGCCTTTCCTTCTGCTCTAACATCAGCCAAACCAGTGGCATCTTTGCCATTCTTTCCACCTGGTATACCACCTAAACTCAATAATAAAGCTATGCTCTGGGGATCTCGTTCGGTAAGGGCATTATAAGCTGCCATCTCTGCAAACCCAAAGCTTTTACCTGCATCTGTAAATACTTCTTCAGCATGAAAACCCTCGGTGCTGGAATTAGAATACGAACTAAAACCACCCCATGCACCAAAAACTGTACGCCCTGCAAAACCAGCAACAGAAACAGTTTTTAAGTAATTTACACCAAAATTTGCAAAAAACTGTAGTGGTTTGGTCACCAACATTCCCACCCCTCTGGCTGCATATACATACATAAATCCTTCCAGACCTGTCATTAAGGTATTTCCTGCAAACAACACTAGTGCGTGAAATTCGTTGTTTACATTTGGTACATAGGTAATTTCTCCTCCAAATGCTCTACACGTCATGTGTACACCGGGTTTGTTTGCAACGGCGTTATGCTCCCCTAATTGGGCATCAGTTTTTATAGCTACCCAAACCCGCATAATTGCAGCCATATCTCCACACATTGCTGAGCCTATCGCTGCTCCAACTCCGGCTCCAATAATGGCAGCTAAAAGTATCCATCCTGCAGGGCAAGACAATAATAATGCCATCGCAGCAGCAACAATGGCATACAGAAGTGCCACCCATTTACAGGAAAAATCGATAGCGTAACATTTTAAGCTATATTCAGTTAAGTAGTATTGGCCATCTTCTCTCTTTACGATGTTTTGATTACTCTTCATCGAGGCGGGCTTTAACCCCTTTGAGCATACGAAGTAATGGCTTTCATCAAACAGTTCATCCATGATTAAGGCATTTGTATGATCTGAAACTTTAATTTATGGTATAGCAAACTGGAATTAACCGTTTCTTCCAGATTAACATAAGCTTCCTTTATAAAGCCTGTTACAGGATCAAATTTATATTCTCCCTCAATTTTGAAATTTGGAGTAAATGGTATTCCTGTTAAAAAGGGCATTTTTCCATAGGCTTGATCCAGCCATTTATTATCTGGTTTAAAAAGACCATTTACCGACATCGTAATGCCGTCTGAATTGGTTTTTGCTTCGTAATCCATCTGCCAGTTTATTTGGCTTGATCTAAATGCATTATCCCTTTTGATCTGTTTTCTACGTTGAAAGGAACGTCCGTAATTTGCCAAATCGAAAAACAGAAAGAAAAACTCCTGCTCATTAAGCATCTGCTTCCAGAAGCTTTGATTATTCATTGTTTCATCATTTAGCTTGAAGAAACTTTCTATATCCGTTCCCTCATTAAAATAAGTTACCAGTTCGTTTTTAATCTTTTTCCATTTCTGCTGTAAAAAATCCAAATTCCTGATTTCGATTATTTCTCCTGACTGATTAATAACAGCTTCAAACTCGTCGTATAATTTTTCAAGCTGTCTGGTAACCAGAAACATTTCTTTGAAGCCCTGATTGTTACAGGAGATCATTTCTTTATCGTAACTGATCAGATTTAAAAGAATTTCCCCGTTGTCAAAAACATTCTTTAAATGAAAAATTAGATTGTTTTCTACCTTGCTCGTAGTATTCATGGAGTTAATCTGTAATTCTCCGACAAGGGTTATTTTATATTTCTGGATTCCAGTTTTCCAAAAATTTATTGTTTTTCTTAAAATATCACTTTCAGGTTTTGCTGATCCGTTACTTTCGCTGAGACTGTCATTATTCTGGTCATCCTTATCATCAAAAAAGAGAAAGCTGATTTTTTTTTCATTTGATTCATTCATATTCTTTTTTCTAATTGATTATGATTTTTCCACCTGCCCAGTTACCTTTTCCTTTTATTTGTACATCATTTCCATTAATTTCAATATTAGCACTGGATAAAGAAATTTTATCAGCTGTAATCTCTATCATCGATCCTGCTACAACGAGAGAAATATTCGTCTCTCCGGTGATTGTTAGATTCCCTGCATTGTCCATTTTAACAACACTTTTTCCCTCACCCACATTAATGGTTTTGGTTGTTGCAGCATTGGTGGTGGCATTACCTGCACCATCAAAATGAAGATTAGCACTACCTTTATCCATTAAATTTATGCTGCCATCAATATCATTTAACAGCAATTTATTACCACTTCTTGTTGCAATGCTTTTTAGGTGGTTTTCATTCGATCCACCAGAACCATTCTTGCCATGAAAGACAGACCCCAATACAATCGGGCGCGCAACATTGCCCTCTTCGAAAGCAATCACAACCTGATCTCCTTTTTCAGGCACAAATGTAAAACCGCGGTTCTTGCTTACTTTTTCACTACTCCCTGCATCCGGTGTAATTACCCTCAGCCATTCAGTAACATCATTGGTTTTACATTCCCATTTAAACTTTACTTTAATGCGGCCATTTCCCTTAGGATCGGCATTATCTATCACATCAGCCAGTTGCATATCCGGGTTAGGTTTATCATAATTTTTTACCAGAATCCGTTCGGTGGTGGAAACTACTCCTTCAAAAGTATTGTGGTACTTGCCCGTTCCATCCAGGTTATGGGTAATGCTGGTAATTAAAAACCGCCCCAGGCTTTCGGTTGCAAAAGAAATCTCCTGCCTAATGCTCATGGTAATTTCTGCCAGGGTTCCGATACCAAGTTCGGCATTATCGCCACTAGCACTCACCTTTAGCAATTCGCTAATGTGTGCCTTTTCTTCATTCTCTACATGGCTTTTAATGTCGATACCATTATCTACCCTGATCATAGAGGGCTGGTTAAAGGTTTTGCTGTACATTAAATTTGAAGCCTTGATGGCATGGGCCAAATCAGGATTTCCGTCAGTTTTTCCACTGCTTTCACTCTGCAGCATTTCATCCTCTTTGGGATTATAGGCAAAACGTTTGTTTTTAATGGGTGCAACTTCCATGGCATATTGCAGGTTATGTACATCGCGACCATAAAATAAGGCAATGTCTTTCTGTACATTGGGTTTACCAAAATTGAGTTGCTGTCCATCATAATACAGCCATTCGTGGTATTCTCCTGACAGGCGGTTTAAAAATTTCCAGTCGCTTTCTTTGTATTGTATCAAATAATCGATGTTTGATTTACGGCTGGCATTGGCTACAATTTTTAAATCATTTGTCGGCGTATCATTGGTGGCCATTTTTACAATGGTATCCAAATCTTTGTCCAGATAGGAACCTAAATCTTCGCCCCGGTCTATTAAAATAGTAGGACTATATCCGCTTACAACTAATATACCATGGTAACCGTGGCTTTGTGCCAACTCTACCCGGGTAACAAGCCCCGAAAAATACTGGAGATGCTCTGGCGAATAACCAAAGGATGCGGTTAAGGTTTTTCCTACGAAATCACGGCTATCATCAAGGCTGATTAAGCCAGGTGCACCCATCTGATCGTGGTTAAAGCGCAGTTCAAAATAATGGTGACTGTTAAATGCCTGTTGTAGGCTGAAGCTGGCGAAATGAGTAATGGCCTTATCTTCTATGTTGATTTCGGTGATGAGTTTCTGTTCCATGTTGTTTCAAGCTTGGTCGCAACAAATGATGAGAAAACCTCAATTTATTGCTGTGCCTTTTACCAATGTAAAGTGAAATAAAATTCATTTCATTTGCATGTGAGATTCTATATAAAGTCCAATACCCAACTGCTGAAAGTTGAGAAAAATCTGTACGCAAGGATGCAATATCTGGTTAACGGGGATATGAGCAGCGTGTTAACTTAGATCAGCCTGATTAATAAATAGAATCAGATTTACAAACTAAAAGCGACTGGCATAACCAGCCCCTTTTAGCTTATAATATTTTTAAAATTATGCTTTCGGCCAATCATTTTCATGTTCTGCATTACCCAGTTTCAGTTTTCTGGCTGAAACCACGAAAGTAAGCGTCATTGGGGTATTGTCATTTACGGCAATACCTTCGCTATATTGAACGATATAACCATCTTCGAAAGTTAGTTCCTTCATCTTTGAATCTTCCTCACCTTTTTTGAAGACAATACTTCCTGTCTGTGGCTTGTACTGGTTATTAACCATAGATTCGATTACCGAAGTATCTTCGGTAGATTCTATTTCAATATTAATAGTTCCACCATATACACCCGATGATGGGCGACCTTTTGCATCTACATCCCTGTTTAATGAGAAACTGCATTGTAATACATCAAATTCCTTTGAACCTAATGTTAATCTGGTTTTGAATGCCATTGTAGTGAAGTTTAAATGTTTTTAAATGAATGAATTGCGTTGAGCGGTTGGCGTGGAGCATGGCGTTTTAAATCTTAAACCCTAAACCTTACACCTTTCTACCTAACTAAGCATTGGGCTTAGCGTGTGGCGGTTGGCGTTTTAAACCTTACACCCTCAACCTTTCTCTAGGCTTTTGGCCAATCGTTTAGATGCTCTGCATTTCCGAGTTTCAGCTTTCTTGCTGAGATCTGGAATTTAAGCGTCATCGGATGATCGCCAACAATGTTGATTCCTTCGGAATACTTAACAATGTATCCATCTTCAAAATCCACTTCTTTCATTTTGGCATCTTCCTCAGATTTCTTGATCAGAAGGGTTCCTGTAATAGGTTTGTACTGGTTGTTAACCATCGCCTCGATTATTGAGGTGTCTTCGGTTGACTCGATCTCAATATCAATGGTTCCACCGTAAACTCCGGAAGAAGGTCTTCCTTTAGCGTCCACATCGCGGTTTAACGCATACGCACAATGAAGTACATCGTACTCCTTGCCCGAAAAATTCAATCTAGCTTTGAAAGCCATAATATTTAAATTTAAGGGTTAAAAAATAAGTTATTGCAGCATCTGCTACACAAACCTTAAACCAAATATCAAGCCAATAATCATGTAAGTTACTCATATATAACATCTAAAGCCAAATTTGATTCTATAACAATGAACCTAGACGCGCTTGAATGCAGATTTTGATAAAAAAATAATCTGTATTTTATTTAAAAGTATTTTTGTATCAGTTATACTATAATGATTGATATTAAAAATACTGTAGACATTTGGGCCGCTATGTAGCTTTATTCTACATTATCATTTCATAATTACTTATAATGACAAAAAAACGAAACGATTTCACCCCCCTAATTAATATATGGTTTAACCGGATATAAACTACAAATAAAAAACGAATAATGATATAAATTAAACTTTCATCTGCAGCACTTATTCATAAGTATTTCTTGTACATTTAGTCTCACATTGAAATTAACCTCCACTCAAACCCATGAAAAGTTCCGAAAGTGCTTCTTCAACTCTTAAAAAAGAACAACAATTTATATGGCATTGCCTGGCTAAAGGTACTCTTGTTACAATGGCTGATGGTACCACTTTGCCCATTGAGCAGCTAAACAATACCGACACAGTTCTCACTAGCGGAGGGGTAACTTTGCCTGTGAGGGCCACATCACAAGCGCCTGCCTCACGCGACGAGGTACTGACTATCGAAGGAGCCAGCGGGCATTTTTTGACACTTTCAGACGGATGCATTGTGTGGACTTCTGCAGGACCACTACAGGCCGGGGAGTTGAAAATTGGCGATAAAATAATAACGCTTGACGGTAAAGATACCATTTCGTCCATCGAAAGAAGAGCCTATAATGGCCAACTTTATAATCTTCACCTGGGTAATGGTGAGCAACCTGGGGCTATGTCTGTAAGCGGAACAAACTTTTTCGCCAATGGCATATTAGTGGGCGATCATCAGGTGCAAACCGCCTATTTAAATAATGCACTCACTGATAAAGAGTACGTTTTATCAAAACTTCCGCAGGAATAGCCCACAGACTACCTCAGCTCACTGGAAGATAATACCAATGAACAAGCAAAGCCAACAATAAAATTGGTGGTAATTACGGCAAATATGAAAATTTTGAAATTGGTGTTAATGAAGGTATTTATGGCGGTGTAAAAGGAATTGGCGAAGGGCTTTTGTTCCTCGGTGAAATGGGCGATAAAGCACGGGGGCAGCATTACACGCAGTAACCCACCCAACCGAAACCGCAGGTAAAATAAAAGATGCCGCCGTAGCCACCAAAAACGCTGTAAGTGATGCTGCCGACTGGATTAGTACCGACGGAAATGTAGTAAAAGATTTTGGGCAGGCACATGTAAATGCCTATAAATTGGGTAACCACTCCTGGTAACGTACAAAGTGGTATCAAGTAAAGCTAAAACACCAAAATTAATAGCTGGGACTGTCGAGCATAAAGCCGACAGATGGTTGAGGTGTCAAAAGAGGAATGAAAAATGGAGTTACGAAACAGCTGATGATTCTTTTTGATATTGAGCAGTGCAAAGACTTTTTCATCTTAGTGTTCTGATAGTTCACGGCATGGGCAATCCTTTTCTGCAACAGATATAAATTGTTAAAACTGTCAATAAATTTTATTTACGGTAAGAGGGCTCAGGCTACTCTGGTTTATTACACTTAACCATTACTGGTCCATGGAATTTTCCACTTAACGACAGGAAGAGCGCTAGTATATGGTTCGATTTCTTAATCCATCTCAATTGTCAATAATATTTCAAACTTATTCCAACTTCCGGAATATCGATTTCATGGTTTCCTGATCCAGGCGCTCCATATCTATCAATTTTAATTCTTTCACCATTTTTAATGTGGAAGTTTTATACTCCTTAAAATGAGGTGTTTGCAAGTGCTGTTCGTAGGCGGCTTTGTCTGCATAAATCTCTACAATCCTGACTTGCGAAGGATGTTGTTTTTGCAGCATTGGAAAAATAGCAATCACGCCCTGCTCTTTAGCTATAGATGCAGCTGCTTCTTCCTTTAAGATGGCCTTATACGCTTCCAAATGTTCAGGAACTATTTCTATTTCAGAAATACGGATCATCATACCGGGGCTGATTACGGCAAGCGTAGGTTGATCTATACTCTTTAATAAGGTATTCGCCTGGGTCGTACTCACCGTTTTCCGGATAATAACGCTCAGTTCTTTCAGTTCCGCATCTGTAATTCCGGTATTTCTGCCCATACTGATATGGGATTTTAACTGACTTTCTACACCCTCCATAGCAGCAAGTGCAGAAATGGTAACCAGTTCTCTCTTGCGAAAATCGAGTACTTTACTTGCAAAAATATCAGCGAATAAATGTTCTTTTAAAAAAGCATCGATGCGCGGGGCAAATTCGCCGAAACCTGGTGCTGGCCTGGCTTGTGGTGTTTTGGTTAGTTGTTCCAAAGTTTTGCGACCCTGTTCATATTTATCCTCTACGGTATTTTGGATAATCTTTTCACCTTCAGGATCAATCATATTTTTGGCCTTGCGATCGGCTAAAACGGCAGAAAACGTATTGATGGCATTTAAACTTCTTGGAAAACCACAGTATGCATACAATTGCGTAAGTGTTTCCTTAATTTCATTAACCGTTAGTCCGTTGTCCAATCCCTCAATTAATTGAATTTTAAGTAAGTCTAACTTGCCGGTTGCCGTTGTAGCAGAAATACCAGCAAGGCTTTTTTCCTGTTTAGTTAATGTTGCCATTTCTTGTGCTTTCGTTTTAGGAATGATGACGTTGAATAGCACCAATAGCAATCCAACTTTCCAGCTGATAACTTTCATTATTTAAAGATTTGATCGTTAGCCTTTTTATAATCTGCGTCGGTAACGGCCTCCAGCCATTTGTTTTCGTTTGAAGCAGGACTGCCATTGGTGGCAAGGTGAGAAAACCAGCTGCTGGCTGTGGCGCCATGCCAATGTTCTATATTTGGTGCAATTTCCACCAGGTCACCAGCCTTTAAATGTCTCACTGATTTCCCCCGCTCCTGGTACAGGCCCTCGCCACCAATTACGATTAGCAACTGGCCGCCGGTATGGCTGTGCCAATTATTTCTACTGCCAGGTTCGAAGGTCACATTTACTAATGGAACATTAAGATCTTTATTGCTGGTTAATGGAGCCAGATAAGATTTGCCTGTAAAATATTTGGCAAAGCCTGTGTTTTCTTCTCCCGTTGGGAAATCGCTTATTTTTGGAATGTCTATATTCATCTTGTTTTCTGTTTTTTCAGGTTTTGTTTGTGCTTTCATCTGTAGCATACTAAAGGAGGCGATCAAGCCCATTATGATCATTTTTTTCATCATCAACTGCATTGATTTGTTTTATAAACTTCGCAGGCACCCCACCTACAACCGTATTATCTTCAACATTTTTAGATACCACTGCACCTGCGGCAATCACAGCATTTTCACCAATGGTTACTCCCGGCAAAATGATTGCATTGGCACCTATCCAGGCATTTTTTTTAATATGGATTTTACCAGGTACTAATGCACCTCTTTCTGTTGGTGCCAATGGATGACCTTCGGAAAGCAAACTTACCTTTGGGCCGATGAGTACATTATCTTCGATAACGATTCCGCCTAAAGTAAGGAAAGTACAGTCGAAGTTGATGAAAACATTCTTTCCGATACTTAAGTGTTTGCCATTATTAATGTACAGCGGTGGAAAAACGGCTACCGTCTCGTCTATCTTTTTCCCGATTATTTTACCTAAAATTTCATTAATGGTAAAGGGATCGGCACTACTATTCATCTGCTGTACCAGTTGAATAGTTGCGTATGATGATTTTCTGAGTTCAGCTCTTTGGGGATGGTCAGAAGTTATCATCTCACCATTTTTTAAATCATCAAATATTGAATTACCTAAATTTTCCATGTTTTTACAACACCAAATTTCCGACCAATTTAGTTCTGATTTATGGCACTAATGACGCCAAAAATGTCAAATATTACTTAATTTAACATAAAATTTTAATACATGAGTGAAACCCCTGTTCCAAGAGTATTATCCTTATCGCTTTGCAATATTGATGATGCTACTGAATACCTGCTAAAAAAGTACCATGTCCACCTGTATTGTCATGGTGGGAGGCTGGATTTCATTTTTAATGACCAGTCTATGTCCTGTAATTCTGGCCAGTTTTTGTTTTGGTTTGCTGAAAGCAGATGGGATGTAGTAGAAGTATCGGAAGATTTTAAGGCAACGGTTTTACTGGTAGAAAAAAATTTCCTGATAGATAACGTTCCTGATCAGGGTTGGAGCATCAATGCCCAGCTTCATTCCAGGGTACACCCTGTTAAAGACATTAATACTGAGGCTGAAAAAGAAAAAATATTAAACAATTTCAATTGGCTACTGCTCCGTTTCCAGGAAACTGACCACCGATTTTATGAGGAAGCCCTTAAATTACAGATGCGTCTATTTATTTTAGAGATGTGGCATAGCTTTGCAAACGAATATGAACGTCGCCGCCACAGTTTGCA
>Ga0190271_10000379_pt1 | contig 22399 bp, 14 predicted proteins | sample Popmic356T_FD_133747 | JGI IMG/M metagenome (GOLD analysis project Ga0190271, IMG submission 133747) | Populus adjacent soil microbial communities from riparian zone of Weber River, Utah, USA - 356 T | ecosystem: Environmental > Terrestrial > Soil > Riparian zone | place: USA: Utah | collected...
CCTGGGCTGGCCGATGACACGCGTGAGCTTGACGCCCGCGCCATCCGAGGCGGGCTGGCCGCGAAGCGTCTGGATGACTGCGCGCGGAGTGGTGGCGAGTTTGGCTGCGGTATTCATGGTCGGGCCGAAATGGTGTCAATGCGCCGCAAATCAAGGGTTTGAGGCCTTGCTTGCTTGACGGCCATGGGGACGGCCGGTCTAATACGCGCCCCCTCGATCGAGGGCATTCCCAACCGTGGCCGGGTAGCTCAGTTGGTAGAGCAGCGGATTGAAAATCCGCGTGTCGTTGGTTCGATTCCGACCCCGGCCACCACCTCGCTTCACTAGAATCCGCGCATGAATCCCGAATGGCTCGGCTTTGCCGCCGCGGTGCTCACCACCGGCTCTTTCATTCCACAGGCGGTGATGACCATTCGCTCGCGTGACACGCGCGGAATCTCGCGCGGCATGTACATCATTTTTGTCACTGGCGTAGCTCTCTGGCTCGCCTACGGAATCTATATCGACTCCCTGCCGATGATTCTCGCCAACGTTGTTACGCTCGGCCTCGCGGGCACGATTCTCGCGCTCAAGCTTCGCTACGGTTGACGCTGGGCCAGATACCAAATTTGGTATCGAACGATCAACAATTCCGGATCTCCCGCTCGCCTGATAAAGGCGGTAAAAGCACACCCAAGCGCTAATTCCACACCTCTCTATTCAAAGAGTTGTTCCATTAGTGGTCATTTCGCAACAGCGTATGCCACCGGTGGACATTTCGCTTGACATGGAGTCGATTAAAGGGATCAATCAGGCTCATATACAGTATAAATCGGTCAAAACCGATCAGGCTGGAGCCACATTGCTCAGCTTGAATCGGCGTGACCGAGCGGGTTTTCAGATTGATCTCGAAACCACGGTTAATTGGGGGGTAATTCAATGTCCAGGTCTGACCGTTCTTCTTTCGTTTTGCGCCGCGCGATCTCGCTGGCGCTTTCTGGCGCGGCACTCGCGCTCCCGCTGCAATCTCTCGCGCAGGACGCGACGAACGGTGCAGCTGAATCCCAGGAGCTCGAAGAGGTCGTAGTGACCGGCTTCCGCGGCTCTCTGAACACGGCAATCGCGGCCAAGCGTAATGAGACTGCCGCCATCGACGTCATCGCGTCGGAAGACATCGGCAAGTTCCCGGATAGCAACCTCGCCGAGTCCATGCAGCGCGTCCCGGGCGTCGCGCTCTCGCGCGCTGATGGTGGTGAAGGCCGCAACATCTCGGTCCGCGGTCTCGCTCCAGGTTTCACCAAGGTGCGCATCAACGGCATGGAAGCCGCCGCACAGACCGGCTCCAGCGACATCTACGGCGCCGGCAATAACGGCCGCGCGTTCGACTTCAACGTTTTTCCGACGGAAATCTTCTCGCAGCTCGCCGTGCGCAAGACGGCTTCGGCAGATGTCGAAGAAGGTTCTCTGGGCGCCACGGTCGACCTCAAGGCGCCGAGCGCATTCGACTACGACGAGGAGACGCTGTTCTCGATCACTGGCCGCGGCATCCACAACGAAGTCGCCGACCACTGGGATCCGCGCGTCTCGATGCTCTTCGGCACGAAATTCTTCGACGACACTTTCGGCGTGCTGGGCACGTTCTCGTTCCAGGAACGCCAGACGCGTGAAGTGGGCTACTCGGCGGTCGACATCCTGCATTTCGGAACCAACGCCAATAACGTCGGCACCGCCGCCGCCCCCGTCCTGCTGCCGTTCTGTACGCCGGTTGGCTGGACGCTCACCGCTCCCAGCCCGGTTATTGGCGCCCGCGGCTCCACCGCCGCCAATTGCAGCACCAACAACCCGCGTACCAGCGACATGGCCGCGTTCATGGAGGTCTACAACCGTACCAACCCGGCGATTCGCGATGCTGCGGGCAACCTCGTGCCTGGCGGCGGCGCCTACCATCCGCGCCTGCCGCGCTTCGTGAACTCCGAGCAGGACACCGAACGAGCGGGCGGCAGCATCTCGCTGCAGTGGCGTCCCAATGAGAACACCAGCGTCTCGCTCGACGGTTTGCTCTCGCGCTACCAGCAGGAACGCCGCGACAACTACATCCTGGGTCTCTCCTTCGGCCGCAACCTCAGCAACAACGGCCAGCCGATGGTGTCGATCAAGGACGTCGAGTTCGATGAGAACGGCTCGATGGTCTACGGGCTTTTCGACGGCGTCGACGTGCGCTCCGAAGGCCTGGTCGACCAGTTCGTTTCGAAGTTCGAGCAGTTGAGCCTGGACATGAATCACCAGATCAACGACAGCTTCAGCGTGCATGCCTACGCCGGCCGCTCGATCAATACCTGGGACGGACCGCTCCGTTTCCAGACCTTCATGGATGCTATCGACACCGACAACTTCGAGGTGGACTTCCGCAACGGCGGGACCGTTCCGCGAATCAGTTTCGGCTTCGACGTTTCGAATCCGGCCAACTTCACGTACGCGCCGACACCGGACGGCAACCAGACCGTGCTCGGTGGCTTTTCGCTGCAGGGCAAGCCGCAGGAGAACATCACCGCCAACAATACGTTCGAGCTGGACGGCACCTGGCAGATGAGCGACTCGTGGAAGGTGAAGTTGGGTGCGCAGTACCGTGAGAGCCACTTCAGCAGCCATGGCTCGAACCCGCAAAGGAACGCCACCGTCACGCGCGTGTTGCCCGCGGGTACCACCATCGGGGACATCACGACCCAGATCAGTGGCCTCGACGACCTGTTTGGTGCGGGCGCGCCCGCGAGCTGGGCGGCCATCGACCTTCACAAGTGGCATGACGTCTTCGACATCGACAGTATCCCGATCTGCGCGTCCGAGTGCGGTGCTGCGCAGAGCAAGATCTTCGAAGACGTGAGCACCGGCTACCTCATGTTCAGCTTCGATTCGGGTGATGACTGGGGTGTGCCGATCCGCGGCGACTTCGGCGTGCGTTACGTGATGACCGACCAGTTTGCCTCGGGCATCATCCCGATCGCCGCGCCGGCCACTTCCCAGTACACGTCGTTCGGCCAGTACAACGAAGTGGTACGGGACTACAACGACACGCTGCCGGCGTTCAACGTGGTGTTCGAGCTCACCGACAACCTGCTCGCGCGCCTCTCAGGCTCGAAGGTGATGGCGCGTCCGGAGCTTGGCAACCTGGCGCCGACCGCAGGCGTCACGGCTACCACGCGCACCGGCAACGTGAACAACCCGTACCTCGATCCGATCCGGGCCGATACATATGACCTGGGCCTGGAATGGTATTTCGCGGAAGGCTCGTTGCTGTCGGTGGCGTATTTCTACAAGGACATCGAGAGTTACATCCAGCGCATCACCGAGCAGGTCCCGTATCGCGAGCTCGGGCTGCCGGACTCGCTGCTGGACGGCACGCCGGCGTCGCCCACCGACATCTTCACGGTGGGACGCTTCCAGAACACAGCGGGTGGTCCGCTGGATGGCTTCGAAATCAACGCGCAGGTGCAGTTCAGCTTCCTGCCGAGTTTCTGGAGTGACTTCGGCGTACTGGCCAACTACACGGAGGTCGATGCGGAAATCGAGTACTTCATCAGCGCCACAAGCGCTCCGGTGACCAATCAGCTGGTTGGCATGTCACCGGTCACCGCGGCCGGTACGTTGTACTTCGAGAACGAGACGTTCAGCATTCGCACGACCGCCTCATATCGTGACAAGTACTTCCGCGCGATTCCGGCTTCGCCGGGCAGTGACGTGCGCGGTGATCTCTCGACGACCTACATGGATGCGCAGGCTTCCTGGTTCGTGACCGACAACCTCACGCTCATGATTGAGGCGCAGAACCTGACGGGTGAGCGCAGCACGCTGTACATCGACGACTCGCGTGAGAACACGTTGTTCGAGACCGAGGTCGGCACCACGTACACACTGGGTGCGACTTACAAGTTCTAGAAAACGGGTATGACAATTGAGCGGCCGCCCTCACGGGCGGCCGCTTTTTTTTGCCAGGCACTTCGCTTCAGGCCGCAGGCGCGATGTTCGAATTCAGACGCAGGAGATTGGTGGGGTCGTATTTGCGTTTCAACTGGCTGAGACGCGCGTAGTTGTCGCCGAAGTTGCGATGAGTACTGTTCGCGTCCCTCTGCAGCTCAGCGTCGCTGAGGTTCGTATAGAAGCCCGCGGTGAACGGCGCGATCTTCTCCCACATCGCGCGTATCGCCGCACGGTTGGCCTCAGTGGCGGCCGGGTTCTTCCACGTCCCGAGGATCATGAGATTCGCCATGCTCTTTCGATTCCAGAACGCCGTGTCCTGGGGCGCGACGTCGCCGACCGCGCCGCTGGCGTTCTGCAGGTAGATGAAGATCTCGTTGGACGGACGGAACTCGCGCTGCAGAAGTTCGATGAGCGCAGGCTTGAACTCCGTGATGAGCCCGGCCTTGATGTAGTGCAGGTTTTTCGACAGATGCGGCCCGTCGGACTGGTGCTGCACCTGCTCGTAGGTCGACGGACCGTGGGCGCTCTGGATCGGCTTGGCGATGAGTTCGAACGGCGCCATGAGAGCGGGCCCGTCCGCGGGATCGCCCGAATGGCAGGCGTAAATCGCCACCAGCGGCGCGCCGTCATCAGCCGCTTCGATGCTCAGATCGAGACTCAACTCGCGCCGGCCGTTCGCCGTCGTTTCCTGGTAGAGCTCCATGACTTCGCGCGCCTGTGCGATCGGGTAGGAAATGTAGGCTGCGTACACCTGCGGCTTCTGTTCATGCAGGCGATAGACGAATGAGGTCGCCACTCCGAAATTTCCGCCACCGCCGCGGATAGCCCAGAACAAGTCCGCGTTATCCGTCGCGCTGACTCGACGAATCTTGCCGTCGGGAGTCACGAGTTCGACCGAAACCAGGTTGTCACAAGCGAGCCCGTGCTTTCGCGATAGCCAGCCGTAGCCGCCGCCGAGAGTGAGTCCGGCGATGCCGGTGTCCGAGATCTGACCCATGGTCGTTGCCAGTGCATGCGGCTGCATCTTGCTGTCCACGTCGGAGACCCAGGCGCCTGCGGCAACGGTCGCCGTGCGCTTGCCGGTGTCGATGCTCACATCCCGCAGCGCGGACATGTCGATCATCATGCCGCCATCGCAGGTGGAAAGCCCCGGGAAGCTGTGACCGCCGCTGCGCACGGCGAGCAGCAACTCACGTTCACGCGCGAAAGTGATCGCGGTCGCAACGTCGGCGGCGTTCGCGCAGCGTGCGATGACCGCGGGACGCTTGTCGATCATGGGGTTCCACACACGACGCGCCTGTTCGTACTCGGGATGCGCCGCCAGAATGAGCGTGCCACGCATGCGCCTGGCGAGCTCGGCCAGCGCCGCCTTCTCGAGGACAGTGGCGGCGCCGGAAAGCCGGATCGCGGGAACGTCGCGGTCTGCGCCCGAAGCCGCGCGACCTGCATTCGGCAGTGTCAGCGTCGCGCCGCCGGCGAGCGTGGCATTGATGAAGTCTCTTCTTTTCATTTTTCTGCTCCTCGGCGTATGGTGCGCTCCGTCGTCACGAGACAACAAGAGCGAACAACCATTGAACGCCACCGACGTTTCCTTACCCGCTTCCTCGAAACTCTCCAAGACCCTGCGCGCGCGCCACCTGGCGATGATCTCCATCGGCGGCATCATCGGCGCCGGGGTGTTCGTCGGCAGCAGCACGGCGATCTCTACCATCGGGCCAGCCGTGGTACTGAGTTACATCTTCGCCGGCATCGTCGTGTTCATGGTCATCAAGATCCTGGCGCGCATGGCGCTCGATCAGCCCGGACTCGGCGCCTTCACGGAGTACGTGCGCGTCTCACTGGGCCCGAGTGCGGGCTTCATCAGCGGCTGGATGTACTGGTACTTCTGGGTGATCGTAGTCGGTATCGAAGCGATCGCCGGCGCGAAGATCGTGCACGGATGGATGCCGGACTTCGAGGTCTGGCAGATTGGCCTCGGGCTCATGGTGGTGCTCACGCTCGTCAATCTCACCTCGGCACGTTCCTATGGCGAATTCGAATTCTGGTTCGCGTCCATCAAGGTCGCCGCAATTATCGTGTTCATCCTCGTGCTGGCTGCGTGGTTGTTTGGCGTCGGTGGGCATGCGAGTCCGGGCTTGTCGAATCTCACGTCGCAGGGTGGCTTCGCACCCCTCGGCTACGGGGTGGTCTTCACCGGCGTGACCACCGTGATCTTTTCCATGTGCGGCGCCGAGATCGTCACCGTGGCCGCCGCCGAATCGGCGGAGTCCGGCAAGACCATGTCACGGCTTGCCGCCAGCGTGGTGGTGCGCATCCTGCTCTTCTACGTGCTCGCGATTTTCCTCATCGTCTGCGTGTTGCCGTGGAACGCGTTCAAGTCGGGCGATTCCACGTTCTCCATGGTGCTCGAGCACATCGGCATTCCTGGCGCACGCGTTCTCATGGATTGCATCGTGTTGACCGCGGTCCTCTCCTGCCTGAATTCCGGCGTGTACGTGACCGCGCGCGTGATGTTCGCCATGGCGGACAAGGGCGATGCGCCGCGCTGGCTCACGGCTGTCAATTCCCGCCAGGTTCCGGCGCGCGCGATCCTGTTAGGCAGCGCGTTCGGCTTCATCTCCATGTTTCTCAATGTCGGCTCGGACAATGAAAGCGTGGCGAAGCTGTTCACGCAGCTCATCAACGCGTCCGGCGCGATCATGCTCATCGTCTATTGCTTCGTCGCCCTTGCTCACTACCGGTTTCCTTACACGGCAGAAGCGGAAAAGAATTCCGGACCAAAACGAACCGCCGATATCCTGGCCGGCATCGCCACGCTTGCGATTCTCATCGTGATGTCATCGATGGCTTTCATTCCAGGCATGGCGGAACAGCTCTATCCCAGCCTCGGTTTGCTCGCGGCGATCCTGATCGCACTCGGCATCAAGCGGCTGGTCGAGAGAGCACGCTAGCGCGCGTCGAGGAAGTCGATCGCCTGCCCGAGTTGCACGTTGTCCGGGTACACATGGCCGTAGGCGGGCAGGTCCATGAGCAATGACGCGGTGAGCCCGCTCGACTGATAGCGCGAGAAGACGCGCTTCATCTCGCTGCGATTGAAATCCCGTTCGCCGGTGATGAACACGTAACGGTTGGCCGCCGCGCGCTGCTTGAGGCGCGCGTCGCTTGGCATCCAGAAATTCGCGCCGACGATGTACAACGCGCCAGAGAATTTCTGCGGAAAGCGCGTCGCCGTCATGCTCGCGACGCGCCCGCCACCGGACATTCCGCCAATGTAGGCTCGTGCCAGATCCATCGGGACGGCTTGCCGCAGGAGTTCGAGCGCCATCATCGCTGCCAGAATCCGCTGCGCGCTGAGCTTCTGGTTGCCGAATCCATCCGCGGCGATCCAGCTCAGTTGCTTCTGTTGCAACAGAGGTAACCATCCCGGGGGCGGCTCACCCGAGTCGGTGGGGCTCACGAAAACCAGCACACCTGCGTTCTTCGATTCCGACAACCACACGCGAAACTTCACCGGCTTGTCGGCCGGCAGGGTCTTCGACAGGCCCACGACGTCTTCCGGCGCGAACAGCGACGTCAGCGTGGCGCTGCGTTCGGTGGTGGCCAATGATTCCCCGGCATGCGCTGCGGCTGCGAAGGCTCCGAGCGCGATCAACAGGCTCCGCGCGGCTACCACTTCAGCACCGGGATCGGACTGAGCGGATGCGTGCGCAGACGTTTGACCGTGAGCTGCGCGAGCCGCTTGTGGAATCCTTCGTTTGGCCAGCGCGCGAGAATATCGCGCAGCTGCGCTCGCGGGAGGCCGAAAGACAACACGCCGAGCGAGACGTCGATCCAATCCGCGCGGCGGAATGGCTCGATGAAGGCGGCCTCGGCGCCCTGAAACTTCCGGATCTTGTGATGTTCGCGAATCATGCCGGCGACAGTGTCGCGCCAATCACCGTGACCTGCACACTCGAGATGGTTGCATGCAAGGTCGATGGACGGCTGGAGATAGTCGAAGGTGCGCGCGGTCCAGATGCCGAGATCATGAAACCCCGCGGCCAGCGCGACCTTCTCGAGCGCATCGCCGGTGCAGGGCGAGAGCGCCGCGTAGAAATTCACCACGCGATAGGTGTGATTCCGATACGCGGTGAAGTCGGCACCCAGCTCGGCCGCGTGCATCTCGAGCACGCGGTCGAGCGGGCCCAGGCGTTCGAGCACCATCGCTACGCGGGCAGGTGAGCCGTGATCCAGCTTCGGATGTCGTTCATCACCGCTTCCTTGCCGATGTCGTTTAGCGGGTCGTGGGCTTAGCCCTCGTAAAGTTTCAGGGTCTTGTCCCGGGATCCGGCCTTTTCGTAGAACTCCTTGCTACCTTCGGGCCGTGTCACGGTGTCGCTGGTGCCATGGATGATGAGCACGGGCAGCGAGAACAGGCCGAAGTCGCGTTCGAGGCGCTCATCGGCGCGCACCATTTCGGCCACTGTCTTGGTGGGTTGCACCTCATCGGCAAGCAGCGGGTCATCGAGCAGTGCCCGGACGACTTTCGGGTCGCGCGAGAAGTCTTCCTTCTTGAGCTTGAGCACGTGCGCGTGCGGTGCGAGGTGGGAAAGGCCCTTGAGAACCGACAACGCGAAATCGGGCGCGGGCACCCGGTACGCGAAGCTCTCGCAGACGAGGCCGGCGAACGCCGCCTGGTGATCGAGCACGTAGTTGCAGGCGATGACGCCGCCGGCGCTGTGGCCGAGCATGAACATGGGCAGGCCGGGCTCGCGCGTGCGCGCCAGCTTGACCAGCACGTCGACATCGCTCTGGTACTCGGCGAATTTCTCGACGTAGTAGCGTTCACCGTCGGATTTGCCGCGCCCGCGCAGGTCCAGCGCGTAGACGGCGAGACCGCTGGCTAACAACTGTTCAGCGGCCCACAGGTAATAGCCGCTGTGCGAGTTGAAGCCGTGCACCAGTACGATGACACCACGCGGCGGGCTCTCGGGCCGCCATGATCGCGTGAAGATCCGCAGGCCGCCGGCGCTCTCGAGCGACTCTTCTTTGTACGTATTAGCCATACCACGTCCCCGTATTGATTGTTGTTTGGGAGGACGATGTTATAGCGCGCGAATGTGACGAATCCCAAGTGCTTTGCGTGCACCATTTAGAAGCGGTAACTGATCTCCGCGAACACCGATGCTGTCTGGTTGCCTTCGATGTCGGGACCGGTGAGAGGCGCGGCGACTTCGAGATAACCGGTGAGTGCGGCGCCCTGCATTGCGAGTCCTGTGCCCGCTGTTGCCGCGGACTCGCGGCCCCGCGCGTCCTGCTTCCACGCGGCGCCGATGTCATAGAAGCCATACGCCGAAATCCGGCCCATGAACGATTCGGTATTGACGAGGTCACGGCGGAGCTCGAGCTTGCCGCCGATACCGCTGTCGCCCGCGATCTCGGCGACTTCGAATCCGCGGCCCAGCCGGTCACCACCGATCTTGAAGCGCTCGCTGTCGGGCAGCACGTAGCCGCTGTTCTGCAGGAACCCATCGAAACGCGCCGACCAGAGATCGGCGAAACGCCGGTACGCGCTTGCCTGCATCAACACGATGAGGAAATCGGCGCGCCGTGGATCGTGGGCAAGATCGGCTGCATCGAGGCCACTGCCGAAAGCGTCCAGGCCCTGCCGCAATTGCAGGTTCCCCGACAACTGGGTTGCCCCCATGCGCCAGCCCGCGCGCAGCGCGCCTTCCAGGATCCGCAGCCGGTCGTCGCGGACAATGTCTCCCAAGCGATCGATGGTCAGATCATCGGCCTCGAATCCAACGCTTCCGCTCAGCGACAACTCTGAACGCTGCTGGAACGGCTTGGAGACGCGGAACGTGAGGCGCTCGCGGGTGTATTCATCGTCGAGATTGACGGGCGCTTCATTGGGCGCCGAATGCGAGCGGAAGAGCAGGGCGTTGCCGCGCGTGCCGCCGCTGCCGAGCGCGGTGTCGACGTAGAGTCCTCCGCCCAGGTACTCGTCGTGATCCGTGGCGGCCGCGAAGATGAAACCGATCTTCTCCTGCCGTCCCAGCAAGCCGTTGGCAAACACCTGGCCTAGCATGAAAGCCGGACCCACCTGGTCCGTGCCACGGTTGTTCATGCGCACTACGCCGTCGATCGGCGAGAAGTCCGCCTGCACTACGAGCTCGAATGCATTGCGTACGTCCGGATCGCGTCGCGTGGTCGCAGTGACGGCGAGGCCCGCGATCTGGCGCATGGAGCGCAGCGCCTGCGCCACGTCATCCTTGCGCAACGGGCGCGCGTTCTCGAGCCGCGAACCGATGCCGTCCAGCGCTTCGTTGAACCTGCCGCCGTCGCCCTCGAAGATCACGCTGGTGACCTGCGCTTCGTACACCTGCAATCGCAGCACGCCGCGCGAAGTCAACGCGTCGTCGAGCGTGACCTCCGGTTTTACGTATCCGTCGCGCACATAAAGGTCGGCGAGTGCGCCGGCGATGGCGTGCGTCGCCTCGCGCGAATACGGGCGGCCGAGCTGGTCGCGGTACGTGGCGAACAGTTGCGGCGGCGAGTACACGCTTGAGCCGTCGACGATGACCGTGGTGAGAGTGGCGGCGGGCGCAGCCTGGGGCGCGGGTCCCGCGGAAGTAGTTAGTCCGCTGTCGCTGGCCATGGTGACGCCCGGGAAGGTGAGCGCGATTATGACAAGCGCGCAAGCGTTCGGCCCGGGTGAGCGCAGGAAGCGCGTCTTGGCGCCACTTATTGTCAGCTGTCCGTGCATGTCGGGAAGCCCGCGGGGAAATGGCACGCATTCTCCCGAAACAACACGCACGGCGATGCGATGCGACTCACATTGTTTCAGGGCTTTGCTTAGTACGATTCGCCGGAAAGAAGCAGGGGATTTCCGGTTATGTCGTGCGATAAAAAGAGGCAGCCAGCCATGCCCTATGTAGTTAGATTCCTTTCCACGGCTCTGCTCGCGTGCGCGTTCCTGCTCGCGGCGCCGTCGGCGTACGCCGTCGATTCCGGCGACATCGTCGTCGTGAGCTCCAAGGGCGAGGTGCGCATCACCGTGAACGGCGCCGAGCGCAATTTGCGCGCCGGCGGTGTGCTCGAGCTCCCTGCTTCGGTCCGCACGGGCCGCGACGGCAACGTCGAGCTGCGACAGGGAGCCACCACCGTCAGTGTCGGCCCCGAGACGCTGCTCGAATTCCCGGCGCTCGAAAAACGCGGGGCGCCCATCGATCGCATCGTCCAGCCCCGCGGCAATGCGTTCTACAACATCGGCAAGCGCGAAGGGCGAAAGTTGCGGGTCGAAACTCCCTACCTCGTCGGAGTCATCAAGGGAACGCAGTTCAACGTCGCGTCGCAGGACGAAGCCACCACGATTTCTCTTTTCGAAGGACTGCTCGAGGTTCGCGCCACCGACGACAGCGACGTCGTCGATCTGAAGGCCGGTGAGATCGCGTCGCGCAAGCGCGGCGACAAGTCGATCAGCATCATCAAGATGGACGCCGGGAAGGCGCCGCCCACCAGTTCGCGGCCGACCCAGGGTGGCGGTTCGAATGGCGGGGCACCGGGCCCTGCTGTCCGCCCCGACACGCCAGGTAACGGTGAAACGGTGGTGATCGATCGCGGCCCGATCAGCGTACGTCCCGGCGCCGGCCTCAGCGTCGATGTGCGCCCCGGCGGATCGTTGGTGGAGACGGGCGCCGCAGCCACCGTGAACGTGGGGCAGGGCCTCAATGCGACCACGGGCGTGGTGGTGAATGCCTCCGATGCGGGCGTCAATGTCGGCGCGGACACGTCCGTCAGCCTGCTCAACGCTGCTGACGTCGCCGCCAACGCAGCGGTAAACCTCGGGCCGGCCGGCATTGATGTGGTAACCAACGTTGCCGTCGATGCCGGTCCTGCCGCCGCAGATCTTGGCGTGACCGCCGCGGTGGATGTCGCCGCCGGGACTGTCGACGTCACCACGGCTGTCGATGTGGGTGCAGGCCCGGTCACTGCCGATCTCGGAACCGACACCAGTGTCGATCTCGGCGCTGGCACGATCGATACCTCCGCAAGCGCCGCTGTCGATGCGGGGCCGCTAACTACTGACCTGGCGGCCGGTGCCGCCGTGGACCTGACATCCCCCACCGTCGATACCGCCATCGATGTGGGCGTGGACGTCGCCGGCGCCGACATAGATCTCGGAGCAGCCGTGCCGGTGGTCGAAACCGTGACGGATACGGTCGTTGACGTCGGGGGACTTCTGGACGGCCTCCTTCGCCGACCAGGCAGTAAATGATCCGCTTCAGCCGTCATTACGGCTGGTGGCTGACCGCATTCGCCGCGCTCATCCTGGTGGGCGGCCTGCGCGCCACTGGCCAGCTGCAGTCGCTCGAGAACGCGGCGGCTGACACGCGCGCCAGTCTGATGATGCGCGAGGTTCGCTCCGACATCGTCATCGTCGGCATCGACGCGGCCAGCCTGGCGGAACTGAATGAGTGGCCGTGGCCGCGGCGCCATCACGCAAAACTGGTGGATCAGCTGAGGCACGCCGCACCGGCCAGCGTGTTCCTCGACATCAACTTCAGCTCGCAAACCAAATCTCTCGACGACGCCTTGCTGGAAGCCGCGCTCGCGAAGCCACGTGATTTCTCCGTGGTGCTGCCGACGCATTTTCAGAACGCCTCTGGCACCGATCCGGAGCTCGTGATCAGCAGACCATTGCGCCGGTTCACGCGCCGCACTGAGCAGGCAGTGGTGAATGTGCTGCCCAGCGCCGACGGACTCACGCGCCAATGGCGAAACCTCTGGACGGTAGATGGCGCGCGGATGCACAGCGTGATCGATCCGCGTCGCGTGTTGCCGGACGAGCGTGACGTGCTCATCGACTATTCGATTTCTCCGTCCTCGTTCACGTACGTGTCTTATGTCGACGTGCTGGAAGGCCGCGTGCAGCGCGCGGCGCTGGCCGACAAGACGATCTTTGTGGGTGCGACAGCCGTCGAACTGGGAGACATGCTGGCGGTCCCGGTACACCGATCCCTGCCTGGCATCGTGGTGCAGGCGCTGGCCACCGAGAGCGTAAGCCAGGGAGCGCCACGCACGCCTTCAACATGGACGTGGATCGCGCTGCTGGCGTTCTGGACCGCGCTTGCGTCGGCGATGTACGGCGCGAAGTGGCATCGCAATCTGGCAGTGCTCGTGCTGGCGCTCGCGTCCATCGCCGGAATTGCGCTGTTCGCATATGCCTCTGGCCGTCTGATTCTCGATTCCGCCGCGCCCATGCTTGCCGTCGCGCTGCTGTTCGTCGCCGCCACCGTCCGCTCTCTCGAGGCCCAGACCTGGCGTGCCTTGTCGTATGCGCTTGGCATGCGACGCCGAGACGCGTTGCTGAAGAGCGTGGTGCAGTCGTCGACGGACTGCATCGTCTGCATCGATGAGGCCGGCATCATCAAGACGGCGAACCCCGCCGCGTCGCGCCTGTTCGGTTGCGCCATTTACGAGCTCATCGATGAACCCATTGCCAAGTTCATCACGCTGCTGGCGGGCGATGGCGCCGGCGCGCGGCTCGGCGCGCTGCATGGCGAGATCCGTGAGTGCGACGCGCGCACACTGACCGGCGAAGTGTTCCCGGTGGAGATCTCCGTGAGCCGCGTGCGGCTCAATTCAGAAAGGTTGTACACCGCGATCGTGCGCGACATTCGCGATCGGCGCGCGCAGCAACGCCGGCTTCAACACCAGGCAACGCACGATTCGCTCACCGGTTTGCCGAATCGCGCCGCGTTGCTCACGCATCTCGAGGCGGCGCTCACGGCGCAACCCGTGCGACCAGCGCTCGCGCTGCTCATGCTCGACCTCTGCCGGTTCAAGGAAGTCAACGACACGCTCGGCCACAACGTGGGGGACTGGGTGTTGTGCAACGTGGCGCAGCGTTTTGCGGAAGCGCTGGGCGATCGCGGTTTCATTGCGCGCATCGGCGGTGACGAATTCACCGTGGTGCTGGCCGCACCCGCCCGCGAGGCGGTCGCGAACACCGCGCAACTGCTCGCGGATTGCCTGCGCGCGCCCATCGATGTGGCGGGAATCTCGATCGAAGTGGGCGTGAGCATAGGCGTCGCCCACTATCCGGATGACGCGGGTGACGCGCACACGCTGCTGCGCCATGCGGACGTGGCCATGTACGTATCCAAGCGGCGCGGCGCCACCTTCGAGTACTACGACGCGACGCAGGACGAGAACACCGTGCGCAAGCTCGCGATCGGCGGTGAGCTGCGTTCGGCTATCGCCAACAATGCGCTCGAGCTGCATTTCCAGCCGCAGGTGAATCTGCGCAGCGGCATGGTCGAGAGCGTCGAAGCGCTGTTGCGCTGGTTCCATCCCACGCAGGGTGCGATCGGTCCCAATGAATTCATCGCCATCGCCGAAGCCACCGACCTGATCCGCCCACTGACCGAGTGGACGCTGAACGGCGCGTTGGCTCAGATTCGCACCTGGCGCGACCGCGGCGTGCACGTGCGCATCGCGGTGAATCTCTCCGCGCGGCTGTTGCAGGACACCGGTTTTCCGGCGCAGCTGCGAAAACTTCTCGATGAGTCCGGGGTTGCCGCGAGTTCGCTGGAGCTCGAGATCACCGAGAGCGCGATGATGCTCGACCCGGCGCGTGCCTTGCGCGTGATCCAGGAAATCGCGCGGTTCGGGGTACTCATTTCCATCGACGACTTCGGCACCGGATATTCATCGCTCGGCTACCTGCGCGACCTGCCGGTGCACTCGCTCAAGCTCGACAAGTCTTTTGTCATGGGAATGCGCAACAACTCCGATGATCGCGTGATCGTCGAGTCGACCGCACAGATGGCGCATGCGCTCAAGCTGGAGCTCGTGGCCGAAGGCGTCGAGACCGAATGGGATGCCCAGTTCCTGACCGTGGCCGGTTACGACTATGCGCAGGGTTATCACTTTGCCCGACCGATGCCGGCCGACAAGTGCCTGGCGTGGATCGTGGAATTCAACGCCACCGCCATGCTCACCCTCGGAGACACGAACGTGACCAATGCGGTGCGTTCGCGCGCGCAAAGCGAGGACGAGGACTTCGAATCGCGAACCGCCTGAATGGGGACATTCCTGATTTGCTAGCAAGCGGGATCGAGGCACGACGTTGGCGCGTCAGCGCGTGAAGGAGACGTTTCCGGCGCGAACATCGAGGGCGGCGCAGCGCGAGGCGATCAGCGCGCAGGTCCTCTTGGTAGTTCAATCCAGCGGTGTGCGGTTAGTGCGCCAATCAACGGAGCGCTGACAGCTCAGGCGCGCCGCCTCGCGCAAGCGAACGCGAGTAATAGAAATGGTCCTCCATTTCTATTACTCAAGCGCGCCCAAGAGTGAGCGCCGGAAGCCTGTCCTTCACGCGCTGACGCTCCACCGCCCAGCCCCGTCCCCTTTTGCTAGCAAATCAGGAATGTCCCCATTTACCGCTGTTGCGGCTTCAGCCTCGGCACCCACGCGAATCCCATCTGGAATCCGATGTCCGGCGTGTTGTTGAGGTTCTGGAGATTCTCGGTGATGCCGAACGATGCGAGACAGCAGTCGAACCGATGCCGCACGCCGATGCTCATCTGGAACTTGTCGGCGAGCAGTTCGTGCAGGTCCGTCTGCGCCGGCTTGTAGACGCTCTGGCTCGCATAGAGCTGCAAATTCAGGTTGGTGCGTCCGGACATCTGCCGTTCCCACCCGACCACGATCGTCGGAATCACCTGTGACTCGTGCTCGGAGGGCATCGATTCGCCGGCGTAGTACACGGCGGCGAAGTCCATATGAATCGCGTTGCGTTCACCGAGCCGGCGTACCGATACCTGCATTCCGTAGTCGGTGTGCCCAGTCGACAGCAGCGGGCGCTCGCCGTCGAACGGGATTTTCACCGCAGTCTCCACCGACATCTGCCATGGACCGGGTAGTGAGATGCCGCTGTAGCGCAGCCCGAACGTCGGGTCGAGGAATCCGGGGCTCTTCGGTGCATTCGACAGCACTCCCTTCGCCTGCTTGAGGTCGTAAATGAGGTGCGAGCCATTCCGCTCGACAGCGCGGCGACCGTAGCTATTGAGGCCAGCCACCTTGTGGAAACCTTCGATGGTCGAGTCCAGGAAACCGCCTTGGTAGGAGACGGCGGTGGCGAAGGCGTACGCGGTCCACTGGCTCGAGATCTTGTAGTGCACCGCCATGTCGAGCGTCGCGGATTCCAGATCGAATAGATAGTTCTCGCCGGGCAGATCGCGGATGGCCTGGATCTCAGTCGGGCCGATCGCGCGGCGGCCGGAACCCTCGAGCGACTTGAGGTACTTCTCCACGTTTTCGCTCAGCGCCCAGGTGTTCTGGTAACCGAGCTCGGCTTCGAACGCGAAGGTGTGCTTCTCGATGTTGACCGCGTGCGCCGGCCGCATATCGAGGCGCAGAAATCCAAAGGGCGTCAGATCGCGCGAACGCAACATGCCGTAGAAGCGGCCTTGCTCCTCGGCTTGGGCGGGAATCGTCTGTCCCATTGCCACGGCGAGGCAGAACCACGCAGCCACCCTGGCGAGTTTGTTCTTCATCAACACTCCATTTCCCTCGCGCGGCAAGATTTACCAGCCGAGGCGCGCTTCGACAATCGGACCGGGCCGCGTGATGTGGTGCGGTGCATTGATACCGGTCGGTATTGCAAGTCGTTGTGCAAAATCCACAAGCGAACATTCAGGCTGGCGTATAAGGCAGCTTGTCGGTCGCAGAACCGCCACAACAGGGCTTTTCTTTTATGGTCTCGAGGCGTATTTATGCCCGGTCTCCGGGACAGCTATTCATCAACCAGGAAGGTCAGTATGAAAAAGCCAATCAGGAATCGGCCCGCGCTGAACGTACTTTTCCCGCTTCTGTCAGCCGCGATGGTGCCGGCGCAGGCCCAGGACGCGAAGCCCGATGATGAAAACCTGCAAGAGGTCGTCGTCACCGGTTCACGAATCATCCAGTCCAGCGCCAACTCCCAACAACCCCTTTCCATCATCGACCGCGCCACGATCGACAAGACCGGTCTCGCCAGCGTCGGAGAGTTGTTGCAGCAGGTAACCGCCGGCGGCAAGGCGCTCAACGCGAAATTCAATTCTTCGGGCAACTTCGGTTACCCGGCCGATGGCGGGGGCATCGGTGCCGGCTCGGCGCAGGTCGACCTGCGCAGTCTCGGCAGCAAACGTGTGCTGGTCCTCGTTGATGGCATCCGTTGGGTGAACGAATCCTCGGCTTCCGGCGTATCCGGCGCCGCCGACCTCAACACCATTCCGATGAGCATCATCGATCGCATCGAAGTGCTGGAGGACGGTGCTTCGGCCATCTACGGTTCCGACGCCATCGCGGGCGTGATCAACATCATCACGCGCAAGCAGTTCGAAGGCGTCGAGCTCAACGGGTATTTCGGCGAATACGAGTTCGGTGGGGCCACCTCCGACGCGAGCATCACGCTCGGCGGCGCCGGCGAGCGATTCTCGGGCATGTTCGTCGCCAGCTACTACGACCAGGAAGGGATCGACTCAGGCGAATGGGAACAGTCGTCATTTCCCCAGCCTAACGCGGGACTCGCGGCCGGCAGCTCGGGCATTCCGCAAGGGCGTTTCGTCTTTTGCGATCCTGCGCGGCCCGCGAGCACCTATGGTTCATGCACCAGTCCCGACAATTTCTACGACTTGACGCTCAACAACGGGACCACGACGCCTGTGTGGAATCCGGCCGATCCTTCCACCGGTACCTATCACGACTTCAGTGGCGCCGATCGCTTCAACTACTCGCCATTCAACCTGCTGCTCACGCCGTCGCAGCGCAAATCGATGTTCGCGCGCATGTCCTTCGAGCTCGCCGACAACGTGAGCATCAACGTGAAGGGTCTGTTCAACAACCGGCAGTCGAGCAACCGCGCCGCGCCCGAGCCAATTTTCGTCGGGCCCAACGCAGGCACCGGAGGTCTGGCCGATACCATCTCGATCTCGGCGTTGAATCCGTTCAATCCGTTCGGCATCGACCTGAATGCCGCGAGCAATTTCGCGGTCGTCACGCGCCGCCCCCTCGAAGTCGGCCCGCGCCTGTTCGAACAGGATGTCGACACCTGGTACTTCAACCTGGGCCTCGAAGGAACCTTCGGCGAAGCCAGCCGGTTCCACTGGGACGTGAACTTTGCGAGTTCGGAAAACACCGCTTCGCAGACTTTCACGAACGGCTACAACATCGGGAAAATCGCGATCGCGCTCGGCGATCCAGCAATCTGCGCGATGGTTCCCGGTTGCACGCCGCTCGATCTGTTCGGTGGCCAGGGCCGGCCGTTCACACCGGAGATGATCGACTACATCCGCACCACGCAGATCGATTCCTCCAAACAAACGCTGCAACTGCTGTCGGCGAACGTCACCGGCGATCTCTTCGACATCGGTGACCGCGCCGCGGGTTTCGCGGTGGGCGTGGAACATCGCGAGTACGAAGGCGAATTCCAGCCCGATCCCTTGCGGGCCACCGGCGAATCGCAGGACTCATTCGCCTCGCCCGTGTCCGCGGACTACGACGTGAATGAGCTGTATGCGGAGTTCAACTTTCCGCTGCTCGAATCGCTGGATGTAAGCGCCGCCGTGCGCTACTCCGATTACTCCACATTCGGTGATGAGACCACCGGGAAGTTCGGCATGCGTTGGCAGCCCATCGAGGCGCTCGCGTTCCGCGGCACGATCTCGACCGGCTTCCGCGCACCGAACCTGGGCGAGTTGTTCGGGCTCACGCAGTTCGCCGCGACTCTGACCGATCCTTGCGGCCCGACGGGCGTTCCACCGGTAGTGTTCGACGGCGATGGGTTGAACACCACGCCGCTCGAAACCGCCTGCCGGGCACAGGGTGTGCAGTCAGGCTTCGAACAGGCCAACACGCAGATAACGACATTTACCGGCGGCAATGCCGATCTGCAGCCCGAGAAGTCGGACAGTTTCACGGTGGGCATCGTGCACAACGCCACCTGGGCCGAAGGGTTCGCGGATCGCCTGACGTTCGAGCTTACGTACTACAGCCACGAGATCGACAGCGGCATCCAGGCGCGCGACCTGGCGGCGCTGCTCAACGCCTGTCTGGCCGCGGGAGGCACCGACGCCACGCTGTGTTCGCCGTTCGAGCGTGCGGCCAGCGGCAACCTCGAGCCGCCTAACAACTTCCTCGACAACCTGGGTTCCATCGAGACCGACGGCGTCGATTTCAAGATCGACTGGCGCGGCAAGGAACATTCCTGGGGCACCTTGAGCGCGGGTCTGCAGTCGACGTTCGTCAACGACTACACCGCCACGGACACGGACGGAATCGTCTCGCAGCGCACCGTGGGAATCGAAGTCAGCGACAGTGCGATCCCGGATCTGCAGGCCAACCTGCAGATCGGCTGGGAGAAGGGCGCATGGGGGCTCAGCTTCCTCACGCGCTACATCAGTTCGGTGGACGAGTTCTGCGGAAACGCGTTGACCAGCAACGTCCCGGGCTGCAATGGCACGCCTGCGGAGATCTACCACGGGCTGGAATCCGTGATCTATAACGATCTGCAGGTGGGCTGGGGCACGGCGTTCGGCGTGCAAAACTTCAAGCTGGCGCTCTCGGTCAACAACATCTTCGGCGAGGATCCGCCGATCTGCTACAGCTGCTCGCTCAACGGCTATGACGCGGGGACCTACGACCTGCCCGGCACCTTCTGGGCGGTGACGGCCAAGTTCGGGTTCTAACTAGAAAAGTCGAGGGGGGCTGGAGATGGTAACTGCGGGTTCAACTGAATCCAGCGTGCGTCTCCTTTGAATCGGGCGCCGTCCGGAAAACTTCCGGGCGGCGCCTTTTTCGTTGCGCCGGACTATCTGACCGCCGAATAGCGTTCCGCGGTGAAGCCGACGAGCAATGTGCGACCCCGCTCGAGCACGGGCCGCTTGATCATCGAAGGTTGCTCGAGCATCAGCTTGATCGCCTTCCGTTCATCGAGGTTCTGCTTCGCATCGTCCGGCAGTTTGCGGAACGTGGTGCCGGCGCGATTGAGCAGCACCTCCCAACCCACGGTTTTCGTCCAGGCTTCGAGTTTCGCGCGATCGATGCCAGCAACCTTGTAGTCGTGGAATTCGTAGGCCACCTCGTGGGCCACGAGCCAGGCCCGAGCCTTCTTCATGGTGTCGCAGTTGCTGATGCCATAGATAGTTGTTTTCATGGCTAACAATCGTGGTGGCTGAGCTGCGTGTAAACGGGGCCCGGCCCCAATTCCTGATGGTTTTCTCTAACTAACGAAGCAATGGAGAGCGTCGTAACCACAGTGTGAGCGCCGCGCCGACAACGAGCACGCCGGACAACGCAGCCATCGGCGCGACGAAGCTCCCGGTGGTTTGCTTGAGCCAGCCCACGGCGGTCGGGCCCACGATTCCACCAACGGCGCCCATGGCATTGATGAGCGCTATCGAGCCAGCCAGCGCGCGCCCCGAGAGAAATTTTCCGGGCAGTGCCCAGAATGGACCACGCGTGCAGTAGTCACCCACCGCGGCCACTGCCAGCGCGGCCATCGCCCAGGCCGGTGAGGCGAAGTACCCGACGGCAATGAAGCCAACGGCCCCCACCAGCGAAGGAATGGCGACGTGCATGAATCGCTCGCCGGTACGATCCGAGCTCATGCTCACCAGCACCATGCCCAATGCCGCGGCTACGTAGGGAATGGCGGAGAACAGGCCCACCTGGAGTTCGGTGTAACCCGACAGTCCGTTTACGATGGATGGCACCCAGAACGTGAGGCCATAACTACCGGTCTGGCAGCAGAACATCACCACCGCGAGCAGCCACACCACGGGATGCTTGAGCGCCGCCATCAATTCGAAGCCATGTCGCGACTGCGCCTCCACGTGTTCGGCTTCGATTCTTGAACTCAGCCATTGCCGCTGTCGCTCCGTGAGCCACTTGGCCTCAGCGGGTTTTTCGGTGAGGAACCCGAGGACGACAAAGCCGAGTATCACGGCGGGCAACCCCTCGACGATGAACATCCACTGCCAGCCATGGAGTCCGAGGTATTCGTCCATGCTCTGCATGATCCAGCCGGACAGCGGGGCTCCGAACACCACCGACAGTGGGATTCCGATCATGAACCACGACACGGCCTTGGCGCGGTAGCTCCGGGGAAACCAGTGGCTCAGGTAGTAGATGATGCCTGGCAGGAATCCTGCTTCGGCGGCGCCGAGCAGGAAACGGATGAGGTAGAAGCTCCACTGGCCCTGCACGAACATCATGCCGACGGAGATGATTCCCCAGGTGATCATGATGCGGGCTATCCACACCCGCGCGCCGAAGCGTGCCAACAGCAGATTGCTGGGTACCTCGCACAATGCATAGCTCAGGAAAAAGAAAAGGCCAAAACCAAGGCCGAAGGCCTTGTCACTCATACCCAGGTCCGGGCCCATCTGCAGCTTTGCAAAGCTGACGTTGACGCGATCCAGCCAGGAGACGATGTACAGCAGGAGCAGGAAGGGCAGCAGCCGCCAGTAGACGATGCGCATGGTCTGGCGCTCGAGTGCCGCTGTATCTTCTGTCCCCTGCATGTGGTCGCCAGTGTAGGGGAAAACAATGGGCTATATGATGCCGGCCACTCGAAAGGATTGCGGAGAAGCACATGAGCGAGACGGGTGAATGGATCGACGTCGGTGCAGCGGAAGACTTCAAGCGCGTGCCTTTGCGCGAGGCGAAGCTCGGCGAGCGGCTGGTGGCCGTGTCGTTCAAGGACGGGAAGTTCGGCGTCATCTCCAATGTCTGCAATCACGTCGGCGGGCCTTTGGGAAAAGGCAGGCTCGACGGCGAATTCGTGGTCTGTCCCTGGCACCAGTACAAGTTTCACCGCTGCACGGGCGAGGGCGAGCCGGGTTATGAAGCGGACAAAGTCCCGGGCTATGGCGTCAAGGAAGAGAACGGCCGGTTGTTAGTCACAGCCAAACCCGTCAGCAAACGCGGGCACCTGCCGCACGACCCGCATCCGCTCACTCGCTCCACTGACCGCGCGCCTGGTGGCTTGCGCGTCGGTGGCATCTCCACCACGGCCATGGACCCGAAGAACCCGCGTTTCTCGACGTCGGAGCATCTGCTGGGGGTGGCGCTCGAGCACGCCTCGTCCGCGCTCGGAGCTGAAACGAAACTGATCAGGCTCAACGATCTGAATTTCCGGAACTGCGAGGGTTACTACTCAAAGGCGGCGAAGGCCTGCACGTGGCCGTGTTCGGTTACCTCCATGGACAAGACCGACCAGCTCGACCAGGTGTACGAAATGGCTGTTCATTGGGCCGACATCCTGCTGATCGCGACGCCCATTCGCTGGGGTGCGGCCAGCTCGCTGTACTACAAGATGGTCGAGCGCATGAACTGCATCCAGAACCAGATCACGCTGAACAACAAGGTGCTCATCCGGAACAAGGTGGCGGCGTTCATCATCACCGGCGGCCAGGAC
>Ga0190271_10000380_pt1 | contig 22394 bp, 20 predicted proteins | sample Popmic356T_FD_133747 | JGI IMG/M metagenome (GOLD analysis project Ga0190271, IMG submission 133747) | Populus adjacent soil microbial communities from riparian zone of Weber River, Utah, USA - 356 T | ecosystem: Environmental > Terrestrial > Soil > Riparian zone | place: USA: Utah | collected...
AGGTAGCCGTCGCGCACCCCGAGCGCCGCCGCGTAGGCGCGCACCAGCGCCGTCTTCTCGGCGTCGGCAACCCCGTCGGCGAGCGACATCACCGCCAGCATCCGCACCGCCCGCTCGGCCTCCTCGCCGGCCGGGACCGCCCGCGCCAGCTCCTCTGGCGAAACCGGCGCGATCGCGCTCGTGTCGACCCGCTCCCAGCCGAAGACGATCGTCGCCGCGCCCAGCAGCGTTTCCCGGTCCATCTCGGTGACGCCGCCCTCGCCGTGCTCGAGGGCGACGGCCCGCATCGCGCCGAGGATCGCCTCGGCCTCGTGGCGCGGCAGCTTCAGCAGCACGGCGGCGGCGCTAGACGGTGGTCGGCGCCGTGCCGGGACCGGGGGCGCCCTTCTTGAGCTTCACCGCCGACTCCAGCTCCTCCGCGGTGAAGCCGCCGACCGCCTCGCCGTCGAGCGCGTAGCGGTAGAGGGCGACGCCGAAGATGCCGCGCAGGGCGCCGGAGACCAGCATCGCGATCGCGAAGAGGAGGGCGCCGATCACGACCAGCAGGGCGCCGACGAAGGAGGCCGAGGACCAGATCAGGACGCCGGCGACGATCAGCAGCGCCGCGGGCAGGACGCCGAGCAGGACGATGGCCCCGCCGATCGCGATGTTGCCGGTGATCTGCTGCCCCCAGCGTTTCTTGAACATCGAGGCCGAGCGCTTCAGGGTCTCGAACGGGCCGGTGCCCTCGATCGCGATCACCGGGACGGCCAGGAAGGTGACCAGCGACCAGGCGGTGCCGACCAGCCGGGCGGCGATCTGGCCGCCGATCCCGCCCTGGTTCTCGAGCGCGCCCATCACCACGCTGATCGCGGTCGAGATCGCCGCCCAGCCGCAGATCTGGCTGAAGCGTTCGCGGGAGACGGCGAGGCCGTCGGACATCGTCGCCTGCTGGCCGCGGAAGATCATGTCGGCGCAGGCGGCGAGGCCGACGCTGAAGTAGAGGCCGACGACGCTGAGGATGTAGATCCCGATCACGACCAGCGGGATCGCGCCGCCGAGGCTGCCCTGGTCGAACAGGTAGAGGCCGGGGCCGAGGGTGACGATCGCCAGCAGCGTCGTGGCGATACCGCCGTAGAGCGGGAAGCGGATCAGCTCGCGGTGCTCGTTCAGCAGTCCCCAGCTTTTCTTCGAGAGCGCCCAACCGCGCTTGATCCTGCTCATCCTTGACTTCCTCCTAGGTTCGGGTGGCTCAGCTGATTTCGGTCAATCCAGGCGCGCGCTTGAGCCCACGCTCCTCGAAGTACTCCCATTCCTGCTGTCCCAGCTCGGTCGCCGGCGGGTCGGCGTAGACCCACTCGCGGAAGATCCGGTGCCAGTTGCGCTTCGCCCGCAGCTGCCCGAGCACGGCGACGACGCCGATTTCCATCCGCCGCCCCATCAGCTCCTCGGCCGGGATCGACTCGCGCCGCATCAGGTCGAAGTACTCCGAGCGCGGGTCGTTGGTCGACTCGATGATCTTCATCACCCGGCGCGGGGTGATCTCGATCTCGCGGTCCTCGATGTACCAGCCGCCGACCGCGCCCATGTGCTCCAGCAGCCGCTCGGCGTCGAGCTTGGAGGGCTTCTTGACGAAGCCGAGGTCGTGCAGGGCCTGGCGGAAGGCCTCGGGGTCGCTGCGCGAGGCGGCATCGAAGGCGCGCTGCTCGAGCTCGACCTGCTCGCGGTCGATCTTCTTGGTCATCCCGAAGTCGAGGAAGGCGACCCGCCCGTCCTCCTGGAGGAGGTAGTTGCCGGGGTGGGGGTCGGCGTTGAAGTGCTGCAGGTTGAACATCGAGCCGAGGCTGCCGCGGAAGACGATCTCGCCGAAGCGGCTGCGCTCCTCGTGCGGCAGCTCCTTGATCTCCTCGAACTTCATCCCCCGGACCAGCTCGGTGACGAGGACTCGCCGCCGCGAGAGCCGGGTGACGACTTCGGGCACGTAGATGAAGGGGTGTTCGCGGTAGGCGCGGGCGAAGGAGCGCTGGTTCTGGGCCTCGTACTCGTAGTCGAGCTCCTCCATCACCCGCTCGCGGATCTCCGCCGCAATCGCCTTGGCGTCGAGGCCGGGGGCGAGGGCGCGGGCGAGGCGGACGATCGTGCCGGCGTTGCGGAGGTCGGCGTCGAGCGCCTCGGCGATCCCCGGGTACTGGATCTTCACCGCGACCTCGCGGCCGTCGAGCAGCTCGGCCCGGTGGACCTGGCCGATCGAGGCGGCCGCGAAGGCCTCCTCCTCGATCTCGGCGAAGAGCTCGGAGAGCGGTTCGCCGTCGTACTCCTCTTCGAGGACCTTGACGACTTTCTCCCAGGGCATCGCCGGCGCGTCGGTGCGCAGTTTCGCCAGCTGTTCCTGGTAGATCTCGCGGTACTCCTCGGGGATGAACTCGGTGTCGATGAAGGAGGCGAACTGCCCGAGCTTCATCGCCGCGCCCTTCATCTGGCCGAGCGCCCCGACCATTTTCATCGCCGTCTCCAGGTGGCGTTGTTCGAGCGCCTCTTTGCCGGCCTCCTCCGAACGGCCGACGTTGGCGGCTTTGGTGCCGGCGTAGCGGGCCCCCTGAGACCCGACGATCGAGCCCAGCTTTGCCGAGCGCCGCAACCTGCCCTTGGGGATCTTCGAGTCGTCGCTCACGACCGGAAGGTTTCCACAGCTGCCATTTCTCTATCCTCTCCCGTCCGATGGCAAGCTCTCGCTCAACCCTGAAGGTCGCTCCCCGCCAGGAGTTCGGCTCCCGCACCTCCCGTCGCCTCCGCGGCGAGGGCTTGGTCCCGGGCGTCGTCTACAGCGGCGGTGCCGAGGCTCGCGCCTTCCAGGTCTCCGAACGCGAGGTGCGCTCGCTGATCGCCGAGGGCGCCGCCCTCTTCGACCTCGAGATCGAGGGCGCCAAAGCGGTGCCGGTGGTCGTCAAGGAGCAGCAGCTGCACCCGGTCCGGGGCAGCCTTCAGCACATCGACCTGCAGGAGGTGAAGCTCGACGAGGCGATTCAGGCCGAGGTCGCCCTCGAGCTCGAGGGCGCCGATACGGCTCCCGGCGTCAAGGGCGGCGGCGTGCTCGAGCACGTCACCCGCGAGATCACCGTCGAAGCGCTGCCGACCGACATCCCCGATCGGATCGTCCTCGACGTCTCGGCGATGGAGATCAACGACACCCTTTCGCTTGACACCGTCGACGCCCCCGAGGGCGTCACCTTCGTCGCCGACGACCTCGAGGAGGTCACCATCGTCACCCTCTCGCCCCCGCGCGTCGAAGAAGTCGCGCCCGAGGTCGAGGAGGAGACCGAGCTGGTTGGCGAGGGCGAGGGCGAGGACGCCGCCGAGGGCGGCGACTCGGGCGACTCCGAGGGCGAGTAGTCCCTGTCGCTGTTCCGCCGTCGCGATGGCGGCGAGCGCATCCTCATCGTCGGTCTCGGCAACCCCGGGGCCGAGCACGCCGACACCCGCCACAACGTCGGCTTCGACGTCGCCCGCGAGCTGGTTCGCCGCTGGGACCTCGGCAAGCCGCGCAAGAAGTTCGGCGGCGAGCTCTACGAAGGCCGGAGCGGGTCGGGAGGGCCGCGGGTGGCGGTTCTCCTGCCGCAGACCTACATGAACGCCTCCGGCGACTCGGCCGGGCCGGCGCGCGGCTCGCTGAAGGCGCCGCTGGACCGGGTCGTCGCCCTCCACGACGAGATCGACCTGCCGTTCGGCCGCATCGAAGCGCGCCTGGGCGGCGGCCTCGCCGGCCACAACGGCCTCAAGAGCCTCAAACGCGGCTTCGGTGACGCCGAGTTCTGGCGGGTGCGGGTGGGGGTGGGGCGTCCCGACTCGACCGACCCCGAGATCGTCTCCGCCCACGTGCTGGGCCGGTTCCGCGAGCCCCGAGCCGAGGTCGAGGCCCTGATCGCCGCCGCCGCCGACGAGACCGAGCGGCTCGTCGAGCAGCTAGGTTCCCCGGCGTGAGCGACGCCGTTCCCGAGCTGACCAGCTACTCCGTCGACGAGCAGGGCGTCGCCCTGATCCGGCTGGAGCGCCCCGACGCCCGCAACGCGATCAACACCCAGATGCTGCTGGAGCTGCTCCAGCACCTGGCCGTGGCCCGCGGCGACGAGGCCGTCCGGGTGCTGGTCTTCAGCTCCTCGGACAACATGGGCTTCTCGGCCGGTGCCGACGTTCGCGAGAAGACGGACGAGGAGGGCAAGATCCGCCGCATGCAGCTCTTCGCCGACCTCTACGACGAGATCGTCGCCTTCCCGAAGCCGACGATCACCGCCTGCCACGGCGACGTGGTCGGCGGCGGCGCCGAGATCGCCGTCGCCTGCGACATGCGCGTCGGTGGCTCCAATCTGCGGATGCGGTTCCCCGGCGCCGCCCTCGGCGTCCCGGTCGGCCCCGCCCGCCTGGTCACCCTCTGCGGCCTCGCCACCGCCAAGTACCTGCTCTTCTCCTCGCGTACGGTCGGCGCCGACGAGGCGCTGCGGCTCGGCCTCGTCAACCGCGTCGCCCCCGCCGCCGGCACCGAGGATGCCGCCCTGGAGCTGGCCGCGGCCGTCGCCGCCCACCCGCCCGAGGCGGTCGCCAACCTGAAGCGCCTGCTGCACGAGTGGGACGACGTCGTCGGCCGCTCCAAGGTCGAGGGCGTCGGCCAGGTCGAGTGGGCCCGCACGGGTCCCGGCTTGCCCCAACCCGACTGATCGGTTCCGCTGCTACTTAGCCCCCTATAGCGGGGGAAAGTCACAGCGGAAGCGCGTCCCTAGAATCGAACGCTGTGTCCCGGATCGCCGATCTGGGCTGTTTCCCTGCCATGAGCCTCCGTCCCCTGATTGACCTTGCCGCCGAGAACGAGCGCGTGCACGCGCTCGCCGGGCGCGTGCGGGATGCCGCGGACGGGGGGGAGGCGGTCGAGGCGCGGGCCTCGACGATGCTGCGGGCGCTGCTGCTGGCGACGCTGCTGGAAGACGACCGCGGGCTGGCCGACCGGCCGGCTCTGCTGGTCAGCGCCGACGACCGCTCGGCCCGCGACCTCGCCGCCGACCTGCGCGCTTACCTGGGACCGCGCCGGGTGCGGCTCTACCCCTCGCGCGGGACCGGCTACGCCTCTACGGTCAGCCCGCCGCCGCATCTCGTCGGCCTGCGGATCGACGCCCTCGACGCGCTCGTCGCCGAGCCCGACGCGCTCGTCGTCGCCAGCGCCACGGCGCTCGCCGAGGCCGTCCCCGACGCTTCCCTGCGCCCAGCCGGGTTCGCGATCTCCCGCGGCGAGGAGATCGAGCTCGGCAGCGTCGCCGAGGACCTCGTCGCGGCCGGATACGAACGGGTCGAGCAGGTCGAGGAGCGCGGCCAGTTCGCCGTCCGCGGCGGCATCCTCGACGTCTTCCCGGCAACCGAGGAGCGGGCGGTGCGGATCGAGCTGTTCGGCGACGAGGTCGAGTCGATGCGCTGGTTCTCGACCTTCACCCAGCGCTCGCTCGGCGAGGCCGAGAAGGTCGAGCTGGCGCCCGCCGCTGAGCTCGACGCCGAGCACCGCGAGCTGGCCGAGCTGGCGGCAATGGAGGCGGCCGAGAAGGAGGAGCCGCTCGCCAACCTCGCCGAGGTGCTGCCGCTGGAGCACTTCCGGGCGCCGCTGGACCTCGTCCCGGAGGCGGCCGCCGTGGTCCTCGCCGCCGCCGAGGAGATCGAGCCGGCGCTGCGCGACCACTGGGAGGACGCGACCACGGCGATGCACGCCGACGACGCCAGCCACCTTTACGTCGACGTCGCCGCTCCGCTGAACGAGCGCGCCGCCCTGGTGTTGACCGGCGCCGGCGAGGACGACGAGGATGCCTTCCGCGCCGCCCGCGCCGAGTCGCCGGCCCGCAACGTCAAGGAGGCCGAGGCGGAGCTGGAGAAACTGGTCCGCTCCGGCTACCGCACCGTCGTCGCCTTCGACGCCCGCGGCGAGGCCGAGCGCACCCGCTACGGCTTCGACCGGCTCGACGCCCGCTTGCTCGAAGGCGGCCGCATCTCGCCCGATCCCGGCCTCGCCTTCGCCGAGGCGCGCCTGCGCGAGGGGTTCGTCAGCCCCGAGCTGAAACTCGCGGTCTACCCCTTCCGCCGCCTCGTCCACCGCCGCAAACGGGCCGAGGAGCCGGCGCTGGCGGGCGGTCGCGGCCGGCTCGCCTTCAGCGAGCTGCGGGTCGGCGACTACGTCGTCCACGAGGACCACGGGGTCGCCCGCTTCGCCGGCTTCGAGACCCGCGAGGTCGGCGGCGTGACCCGCGACTACCTCTACCTCGAATACAAGGGCGAGGACCGCGTCTACGTCCCCACCGACCAGCTCGCCAAGCTCTCCCGCTACGTCGGGGCGGGCGGCGAACCGGCGCTCTCGGCGCTGGGCGGCAAACGCTGGCAGAACCTCAAGGCGCGGGCGCGCAAAGCCGCCGGCGCCCTGGCCGGCGAGCTACTCAACCTCTACGCCGAGCGGCGGGCCCGCAGGGGCCACCCCTTCCCGCCCGACGGGGAGTGGCAGATCTCTATGGAGTCGAGCTTCCCCTACCGCGAGACCGCCGACCAGATGGAAGCGATCGAGTCGGTCAAGGGGGACATGGAATCGGAGCGGCCGATGGACCGGCTGGTCTGCGGCGACGTCGGCTTCGGCAAGACCGAGGTGGCGCTGCGGGCGGCGGTCAAGGCCGCCTCCGACGGCAAGCAGGTGATGGTGCTGGTGCCGACGACGATCCTCGCCCAGCAGCACTACGGGACCTTCCGCGAGCGCCTCGCCGACCTGCCCTTCCGGGTCGAGGGCGTCTCCCGTTTGCGCTCGGCGGCGGAGACGAAAGCGATCCTCAAGGACTTCGGCGAGGGCAAGGTCGACATCCTCGTCGGCACCCACCGGCTGCTCTCCCGCGACGTCCGCGCCAAGGACCTGGGCCTGGTCGTGGTCGACGAGGAGCAGCGCTTCGGGGTCAAGCAGAAGGAGCTGCTGCGGCAGCTGAAGCTGCGGGTCGACGTGCTGGCGCTCTCGGCGACGCCGATCCCGCGCACCCTGCAGATGAGCCTGGCCGGCCTGCGCGACATCTCGGTGATCGAGACGCCGCCCGAGGGCCGCCGCCCGGTCCGCACCTACGTCGGGCCCTTCGACGAAGACCTGGTCGGCAAGGCGATCCGCCGCGAGCTGGAGCGCAAGGGCCAGGCCTTCTTCCTCCACAACCGGATCGACTCGCTGCCGGAGACGACCGAGCGGCTGCGAGCGCTGGTGCCGGGGGCGCGCTTCGCCGAAGCGCACGGGCAGATGGACGAGCACGCCCTCGAGGAGACGATGCTCTCGTTCCTGCGCGGCGACGCCGACGTGCTGGTGACGACGACGATCATCGAGTCCGGCCTCGACATCCCCACCGCCAACACCCTGATCGTCGAGCGCGCCGACCAGCTTGGGCTCTCGCAGGCCTACCAGATCCGCGGCCGGGTCGGGCGCTCTCGGGAGCGCGCCTTCGCCTACCTGCTCTACCCCTCCGCCGAGGCGCTGACCGAGGACGCGGCAGCCCGGCTCTCGACCCTCGCCGACCACACCGAGCTCGGCTCCGGCTTCCGGATCGCGATGCGCGACCTCGACATCCGCGGCGCCGGCAACCTGCTCGGCGACGAGCAGTCCGGCCACGTGGCCGCGGTCGGCTTCGAGCTCTACTGCCAGATGATCGACGAGGCGGTCGCCGAGGCCGGGGCGGAGGAGGAGGGCGAGGAGGCGCCGGAGCCGGTCCGGCTCGACGTCCCCGTCGACGCCTACCTGCCGGCCACCTTCGTGCCCTTCGAGGCGGCCAAGATCGACATCCACCGGCGCATCGTCGCCGCCCGCGAGCCCGGCCAGCTGCGGGCGATCCGCGACGAGCTCGGCGACCGCTTCGGGGAGCTGCCGCCGCAGGCCGAGAACCTGCTGCGGCTGCAGAAGGCGCGGATCGAGCTGGGCCTGGCGGGGGCGCGCAGCGTCGAGTTCCGCGGCGGGAAACTGAGCGTCAGCGGCGTCGAGCTCGACTCGGTACAGGCCGGGGTGCTGGCCGAGCAGGTCGAGGGCGCGCTCTACGAATGGCGCGAGCAGACCGCGGCGATCCGGGTCGACGGCGACCCCGAAGCCCGCCTCACGGCGGTGCTGGCATTGGCCGAAGGACTGCGGGAGGCACGGCGCTCCAGCGAGCCCGCCACCGCCTGATTCAGCAAGCACTTAGGGATTTTCACTATGCTGCCCGCTGCGTGGGAGCCAAGGACGAGGGGAAGAGCAGGAAGGCGGCTGGCTTGCAGCGCTTCGCGCTGGTGCTGTTCGGTGCTGCCTTCGTAGCCCTCTTCGCGATCTTCGCGGTCGCGGAGGGACTCGGCGGTCCCAGCATCCCCGACGGTGACGTCGCCGTCGTCGAGAGCGTGCCGAGCGAGATCGGCGCGGTCAGCGAAGCCGACTTCCGGCGCGCCCTGCTGCACGCGGCCGGCCAGGCGAAACTGAAAAAAGCCCCGAAACCGGGCGAGCCCAAATACGACGAACTCAAGGGAGCCGCGCTCGGCGAACTCTTCGACGCGATCTGGATCCGCGGCGAGGCGGAAGAAATGGGCATCGCGGTGACGCCGAAACAGGTGGCCGCCGAACTCGCGAACATCAAGCAGCAGAACTTCAAAACCGAGGCGGCCTACAAAGAATTCCTCGAGACCTCGAAATTCACCCAGGCTGAAGTCGACCTCCGCGTCGAAACGCAGCTGCTCGGCACCCAGATCCAGGAACGGATCAACCAGGGAGCGCCGGCGCCGTCCGACTCGGAAGTCAGCGCCTTCTACGACGCCTCGAAGGGCACCCAGTACACGAGCAAACCGAGCCGCGACATCCGGGTGGTCATCGCCAAAGACAAAGGCAAAGCCGACGAAGCGAAAGCGATCCTCGTCAAAGACAGCTCCGAGCAGAGCTGGAAAGTCGTGGCGGCGAAATTCTCGATCGACCCGACCTCGAAATCCAAAGGCGGCCTGCAGGAAGGCCTCTCCGAAGAAACGGTCCAGGAACCGCTCAAAGCGGCGATCTTCAAAAGCGCTCAGGGCGAGGTGGTCGGCCCGATCGAGTTCCAGGAAAACTTCCTCGTGATCGAGGTCGAGAAACTCAATCCCGAAAAAGTCCAGACCCTGAACGAAGTCAGCTCGCAGATCAAAAGCCAGCTGACCCAGCAGGTCCAGCAGCAGTTCTTCTCGGAATTCGTCGCCAACTACCAGAGCAAGTGGGAATCGCGCACCTTCTGCGCCGACGACTTCCTGATCGAACGGTGCGGCAACTTCCCCTCGGGCCCGCCCGCCTCGGCGCCCCCCGGCTGCTTCGAAGCCGACCCGAAAACGCCCGCCAAAGAATGCCCGGCGCCGGTCCAGCAGCCCAAACCGGCTCTGCCTGGCACGGTCACGGTGCTGAAACCGCAGGGTGAACAGCTGGCCCAGCGGCCGCGCCCCGTCGGTCTCAAAGAAGCGGCCGGCGAAGGCGCGCCGCTGCCCGCCGAAGGCGCCGTCCCACCCGTCGGCGAATAGCCGCGGGCCTCGCTTCCTCCGCCCGTCGCTGTGAATAGACTGGCGCGCCCGTGAGCGCTATCGCTTCAATTCACGCGCGCCAGATCCTCGACTCGCGGGGCAACCCGACGGTCGAGGTCGAGGTCGTCCTCGAGTCCGGGGCCCGCGGCCTGGCGGCGGTTCCCTCCGGTGCCTCGACCGGCGAGTTCGAGGCGGTCGAGCTGCGCGACGGCGGCGACGCCTGGGCAGGCAAGGGCGTCTCCAGGGCGGTCGCCAACGTCAACGGCGAGATCGCCGCGGCGCTGACCGGCGCCCGCGCCGCCGAGCAAGGCGCCCTCGACGAGACGATGATCGAGCTCGACGGCACCCCGAACAAGGGCCGCCTCGGCGCCAACGCCCTGCTGGGCGTCTCCCTGGCCGCCGCCAAGGCCGCCGCGGCCGACTCCCAGCAGCCGCTCTACCGCTACCTGGCCGAGCTCTACGGCGGCGGCGAGCCGACGCTGCTGCCGGTGCCGATGATGAACGTCCTCAACGGCGGCGCCCACGCCGACAACTCGGTCGACTTCCAGGAGTTCATGATCGTCCCCGCCGGCGCCGCCAGCTTCTCGGAGTGCCTGCGGATCGGCGCCGAGGTCTTCCACGCGCTGAAGAAGTCGCTCTCCTCGCAGGGCCACTCGACCGCTGGTGGCGACGAGGGGGGCTTCGCGCCCAATCTGGAGTCGAATGAGGCCGCCCTGCAGGCCGTTCTGGCGGGCATCGACGCGGCTGGCTACGAGGCCGGCTCCGACGTCTTCATCGCCCTCGACCCGGCCACCAGCGAGGTCTACGAGAACGGCGCCTACGTGCTTGAGCACGAGGGACGCAGCCTCTCGTCCGAGGAGATGGCCTCCTACTGGGCCGACGCCTGCTCGCGCTACCCGATCGTCTCGATCGAGGACGGCATGGACGAGGAGGACTGGGACGGCTGGAAGCTGCTGACCGAGCGACTCGGCGAGCGGGTGCAGCTGGTCGGCGACGACCTCTTCGTCACCAACCCGGAGCGCCTGCGCCGCGGCATCGAGCTCGGCGTCGGCAACTCGATCCTCGTCAAGGTCAACCAGATCGGCACCCTGACCGAGACCCTGGAGGCGATCCGCATAGCCCGCGAGGCTGGCTACACGGCCGTGATCTCTCACCGCTCCGGCGAGACCGAGGACACGACGATCGCCGACCTCGCCGTCGCCACCGGCGCCGGCCAGATCAAGACCGGCGCCCCCTCGCGCTCGGACCGCGTCGCCAAGTACAACCGGCTGCTCCGAATCGAGGAGGAGCTTGGAGATCGGGCGACGTTCCCCGGCTTGCAGGCATTCGTCCAGCGCCACTCCTAAATGAAGGAATGCGGGGCCCGGCCGCAAAGGACCGGGCATGGCAGCACGCGCCCAGGCCCTCCGCACGCCCGCTCGGCCGCGTCGCCGCCCCGCCCGCCGCAAACCGGCGGCCCGCCGAGGGGTCAGCCGCGTCAACTGGGACCGCGTCGGCCGCATCGTCCTGACCCTCGTCCTCGCCGCCGTTCTCTACTCCTACCTGAACCCGGCGATCGACTTCGTCAAGACCTACACCGCGACGACCGACGCGAAAGCGAAGCAGCACGAGCTGCTGGACGAAAACAAGCAGCTCCACAACCGCGTCCAGTCCGCCGAGGACCCGATCGTGATCGATCGCAAGGCCCGCGGCCTCGGCCTCGTCGGCGAAGGCGAGACCCCAGTAGTGATCCGCGGCCTGAACTAAGGGAAAGAGCGAGCACCCCCGGTGGTTAGCGCCGGCTCCTACCTCCTCGGGATTCTGCAGCTGGCCCTGGTCGCCGTCCCGCTGGCCTGGTCCGCCTACCGAATCAGGAGAGCGGCTCTCCCGACCTGGACAGGCGCGCCAGCACGCCTAGTCGAGTCGATCCTCGCGGTCGCGCTACTCACCTGGCTGATGGAGGCCTTGGGACTCGTCAACCTCCTCTACGCCGGCACCCTAATCGCCGCCTCACTCATCGCCGCGGGCCTGACGACGCTCCTTCGGGTGGGTGGCGCCGATGGTGAGCTCTCCCGCAGAGCGGGAGAGTCACTATCGGGGACAGGACCCGCCCGCCAGGACGCCCTCATGCACGCGGTCATGCTCGCCGTCGTCGCTTTGGTCGTAGGCCACTGGGCAGTAACCACCCACGACGCCCTCAACCGCGGCATCTTCAACTTCGACTCGCTCTGGTACCACATGCCCTTCGCGGTGGACATCGTCCAGAGCCACTCGGTCACCGGCCTCCACTACACCGAGACGGTCTTCACCAACTGGCTCTACCCGCAGAACTCCGAGCTCCTGCACGCGGCCGCGGTGCTGCTGACGGGCCGCGACACGCTCTCGCTCTTCCTCAACTTCGGCTGGCTGGCGGTCGCCTTCCTCGCCGCCTACAGCGTCGGCCGCCCCTACGGGAAGGGGCCGCTCAGCGTCGTCGCCGCGGCGATCCTGCTCGAGTGCCACACCCTCGTCGTCCGCGAGCCCGGTGCCGCCAAGAACGACATGATGGCCGCCGCCCTCGTCCTCGCCGCGATCGCGATCCTCGTCACCGCCTGGAACGCCACCCCCCGTTCCGCTGTTCCTTTGCGGTGTATAGGAGGGCTAAGGAACAGCGGAACGGGGTGGGCGATCGCCGCGGCGGGGCTTGCCGTGGGATTGGCGGCGGGGACCAAGTTCACGGTGATGGCGATGGCGGCGGCGCTGAGCCTCGCGGTGGTCGTCCTCGCCCCGGCCGGGCGGCGCTGGGCGGCGGCGGGCTGGTGGTTCCTGCCGGCCCTGGCCGGCGGGGGGTTCTGGTACCTGCGCAACCTCGTCGTCGCCGGCAACCCGATCCCCGCCGCCGAGCGCCTCGGCCCGATCTCGCTGCCGCATCCCGAGCGCCTCCAGGAGGGGCGGCCCGACTTCAACATCGTCCACTACGCCACCGACACCGACGTCTGGCGCCACTACTTCGCGCCGGGCCTGCACGACGCCTTCGGGGCGCTCTGGCCGGTGGCGATCCTTGCCGCCATCGCCGCCGCGGCCGTGGCGCTGCTGTGGGGTCGCGACCGCGCCCTGCGCTGGGCTGGCGGCGTCGCCCTGTTCGGGGTCCTCGCCTACCTGTTCACGCCGCTCAGCGCCGCCGGCGCCGAGGGCGAACCGACCGGGTTTGGGATCAACATCCGCTACGCGATCGGGCCGCTGCTGGCCGGCATCGTCCTGCTGCCGCTGCCGCGCCTCTTCGACGACCGCCGCCGCCAGTGGGGCCTGCTGGGGGCGTTGCTGCTCGTCCTCGTCGTCACCGACCGCCCGGACGTACCCCTGCGCGACTCCGGGAGGGTCTTCGCGCTGCTGTTCGTGGTCCTCCTCGTGCTCGTCCCCGCTGGCCTCTGGCTGGCGCGCGAGCGCGGCGCCTCGCGCGGCCTGCTCGCCGCTGGCGCGGCGGCGCTGGCGCTCGCCGTGGTCGCGATCGGCTACCCGGTCCAGCGCCACTACCTCGAGCAGCGCTTCGCCAACGAGGTCGCCGCCGAGAGCATCCCCGGGATGGACCTCGACTCCGCCTACCGCTGGGCCCGCGACGTCGAGGGAGCCCGTATCGGCCTGGCCGGGACCACCGCGGGATTCCTCGAGTACGGCTTCTTCGGCACCGACCTCACCAACCGGGTCGTCTACCTCGGCGAACGGGCCCCGCACGCCGCCTTCTGGCCCCTCGCCACCTGTCGCAGCTTCCGCGCCGCCGTCAACGAGGCCGGGCTCGACTACCTCGTCACCTCGCCCTACCTCAACTTCCTCGCGCCCGGCCAGCCCGTCGACTCCCCGGAGGCCCGTTGGCTGCGCGGCGAGAGCGCCGTCGAGCCGATCCTGCGCAGCGGCCGAGTGACCGTCTGGCGGGTCGATGGGCGCCTCGACCCCGCCGCCTGCGGGCCGCGCAACGCGCCGCTGCGGGAAATACCGGACGAGTGACGCCGCGCCGGGGCATCAGAGACACCCCGGCACGACACCAGTAGGGAGGAACCGGAGCTGAAGTCGTGCTCCGATTCGAGCCGGACCCTAGGCCCGCCGCAGGCGTCCGTCAAGCTAGCCACTTTTTCCGGTTTTGCAGGCCAAAATGGATCAAGATTCCTTCTCGGAATCGGCTCCGGCTAATCTCGCCCCATGACCTATCCGCTCGCCAACGCGCTCTTCCAGTGGGAGCAGGGCTGGCGCGAGCTGGAGACGATCGAGGAGGCCCGCGAGAGGCGGCTCGCCGATCGGGTCGTCGAGGCGATTCGCGAGGAGCTGCGGCGCCGGATCGGGCCGACCTTCTCGGCGGCCGAGCTGGCGGCGCTCTACGGCGAGGGCACCGACTGGTGCCAGCAGGTCGCCCTCGACGTCGCGCCCGCGGCAGAACCGGACGCCCAGTCCCTGGCCGACGCGGCCTTCTGGGCGTACCTCAGGGGCGCCACCGACTTCGCCGGTGGTCGCCAGCTGCCGGTCTGAGCGGCGCTACTCGTCGGAGTCGCCGTCGGACTCGGACTCCGAGTCCGAATCGGCGGCGGCGCTGCCAGCACGGCGGATGACGATCTGGTCGGCCTCGATGCGGACCGTGACCTCGCGCTGGCCGGCCCAGTTCTCGGCGTAGACCGGGTTGTCCTTGACCGAGGCGTCGAGCCAGAGCCCGTAGCCCTCGTCTTCGCCGTGGTCGAAGGTCGCCTCGAGCTCTTTGCGACGCCCGCGTCCGCCTCGACGCCCGCGGCGGCGGCGGCGGCGCGGACGGGCGTCGGCGCCCTCGCCGGACTCGTCGGCGTCCTCGTCGCCCTCCTCGGCGTCCGCGTCGGCCTCGCTGGCCTCGGCTTCGGCCTGCTCCTGCTCGGCAGCGGCGGCCTCGATCTCGGCTTCGATCTCGTCGCGGAGGTCGATGTCGCTCGAGCCGGCGCCCTCGTCGTCAGCGGAGAGGTCGTACTGCTTGCGGAACTCGCGCAGCTCGGTGGCGCTGACTTCGAGCTGGTGAGCGATCCAGGCGTCCGTGCGGCCCTGGTGGACCCAGGCGCGGATCTGATTCAGCTGTGGCTTCAGTGAACGTCTTGGCATCGGCGCGCGAGTCTATTCAACGAGGAGGGTCGTGCGCAGGGCGCTAGGCCATCAGGAACGCCAGCGCCTCGAACATGGCGACGACGACGACGATCACGGTGACGGTCAGGCAGACGGCGAGAACGCTGAAGCGGACCTTGCCGTGCTGCTCGGTGCGACTGATCCGCCGCTCTCGCGAGCGGTTGGCGGCGCGGCGGCGCAGCTGCTCGCGGCGGCGGCGCTCAAGTGAAGTCTCCTGCTCGAAGGCCGTCTCGAACTGGGAGATGCTCTGTCGCATTCTCATAGAGATAGGTGGCCCGGAGGCCGGGGGGCACCGTAGCAAAGCCGCAAGAAATTGTTCAGGGCGGACATGCACCCCAGAGCCCACGCCCGGACCGGGCCGCGGCCGTCTCCAAACGCGCGAAAAGTGACGAATAGCGGGTATTTGGCGGGATCGAGAGGGTCCGGGCGAAGCCGCGTTCGAGCAGCATCGCGTTGACGAAGAGCCGCTGATTTTTCGTGTTTATGTATACGTAGGCGAGCAGGCGACCGTAAACATCGCGTCGCTCCTTGCCGAAGACGAGGTGTACGCGTTCGCCCTCGACCAGCTGGTGGTTGAAGGCCGAGGCGCGGGGGCCGAAGCACTGCACGGGCGCATCGGGCTTGACCGTCTCCGGCGTGTCGACGCCGATGTAGCGGACGTCCTCGACCCGGTCGCCGATCCGGGCCTCGACGGTGTCGCCGTCGACTACCCGGGTCACGGTCGCGGCGGCGCTCGCCGGCCCCTCGGCGCCCTGCTCGGCGCCATCCCAGGGCCGGAAAAGCAACGCGGCGGCGACCAGCAGCAGCACCACGCTGCCAAGCCAGCCGCCGCCGCGGTTACCCATCCCCACAGGCCCTCAAGGACTGGGGGAGCGAAGTTCGCCCCCTACGGGGTGCGACGCACGCTGGCGAGCAGGCTCTCCTTGATCTGCCCGACGATCTCGACGGCCTCGTTCCACTCGCGCTGCCAGACGTTGCGGCCGAAGATGACGCCGGAGCCGCCCGCCTCCATGATCTCGCGGGTGTTGGTCAGCACCGTCTCGTCGTCGACCTTGGAGCCGCCCGAGAGGACGACCAGGGCCCGGCCCGCCGACTCGACGCACTGGCGGATCGCCTCGGTCTGGTCGACCTGGAGCTCGTTGTAGGGCGCCGGGGCGTCCTTGTCCTTGCCGGAGTCGATCTTCGGCATGTTGAGCTTGACGATGTCGGCGCCCATCTCCATCGCCAGTCGCGCCGCGTAGTCGATCGCGTAGAAGGAGTTGGGGCCGCCCTTGCCTTCGACGGCTTCGCCGCGCGGGTAGGACCAGATCACCAGCGGCATCCCGAAGCGGTCGCATTCCTGGCGGACCTCACGCAGCTGGGCGAGGTCCTCGTCCTGGCGCGGGGAGCCGACGTAGAGGGTGTAGCCGATCGCGTCGGCACCGAGCCGGACGCCGTCCTCGACGCTGGCGTTGCAGCTCGAGAAGGCCTTGGCGGAGGAGGGGAGGTCGGTCTTGCCGTTGACCTTGAGGATCAGCGGCACCCGGCCGGCGTAGTCCGGGTAGTACTTCTCGGCCATCCCGATCTGGCAGGCCAGAGCCGAATAGCCGGCCTCGGCCGCAAGGCGGAACTGGTAGTCCGGGTCCTTCGAAGCGGGGTTCGGGAAGAAGTCGCGCGGGCCGTGCTCGATGCCCTGGTCGATCGGCAGCAGCATCAGCGTTCCGTTGCCCGGCCCGAACTCGAACAGCAGCCGGTGCAGGCGGGCGCGTTTCCCCGGGGGCAGGGTCGCGAGCAAGGATTTCTGCTCGGTGAGGCTCTTCAACTCCACGTAGATTCCTCCTCGAAGGTGGTTGTTCCCGGAGTATGCCACCGCAAACGGGGGCGGGGCGCGGTCTTGGGGGCTATCCTCGAACGACCATGAGTGAGACCGAGCTGAGCGTCGTCTGCAAGAACTGCGGCTCGGAGGTCAGCCCCTACGTGACCGAGTGCCCGTACTGCGGCACCCGCCTGCGCAAGCGGGCGCCGAAGCTGGAGCGCCGTGGCGACGCCTTCGAGGCGCTGAAGCCGCGCCAGCGTCGCCTGCGCATTCCGCGCCGCCGCAAGAAGGCCGACGCCGACGCCATCGGCGTCGATCGCCCCTACGCGACCGCGGGCGCGATCCTGATCTCGGCGGTGCTGCTGCTGGTGCAGAAGGCGAGCGGCGACCCGCTCTCTACCTTCGGCGGCCTGATCGTGCCCATGGACGGCGAGTGGTGGCGCCTCGTCACCGCCCCGTTCGCCTACGTCGACGTCGGCTACCTGTTCGTCGTCGCCGTTGGCCTGGCGATCTTCGCGACCGGGGTGGAGCGACGGCTCGGCAGCCTGCCGACCGCGGTCCTGCTGCTTGCCTGCGGCGCCCTGGGGATGCTGGCCGCCAGCGGCGTCGTCAACGCCCAGGGCGACTTCGCCGTGATCGCCGGGGGCAACGGGATGGCGCTGGGCGCGGTCGCCGCCTGGTTCGCGATCCGTCGCGCCGAGGCGCGGGGGACGATCGACCAGGAGTACGACCTGATCGGCGTCGCCGTCGCCGCCGTGGTCCTGATCGCGCTGCCGATCTTCGCGCCGACCGCCGACTTCGTCGCCGGCCTCGTCGGCGGGGCCGTCGGCGCGCTCGCCGGGCTGGCCAGCTCGACTCTCCACTCGCGCCGCTAGGCGGGCGACGGCTAGGCTGGACGCGTGCCCGACGAGAGGGATTTCGAGGCCGCGATCGAGCGGCTGCTCGACCCGGAGCGGTTCGCCGCTGTCGAAGGCGTCGTCGCCAGGGCGGCGCCGCAGCTGCAGAAGGTGCTGGCCGCGGCGATGGCCGAGGGCGGCTGGTTCGGCGAGCCGCACGAGGCCGAGGCGCTTAGGGCGGCGACGGTCCCCGACCCCGAGGAGCGGCTGACCGCCGTGCGCGCCCTGCTCGCCGAGGAGGCGCGAATGGGCATGATGGTCGGCGTCGCCGTCGGCTGGGCGCTGAAGGAAGAGCTGAGCGAGGGCGCCTCCACAGGCGAGGGCGCCCCAGAGACCGAAGGAGAGCGTTGAGCATGGAGATCAAGTTCCACGGGCAGTCCTGCTTCGAGCTGAGCGGCGAGGGGGCGAACGTCCTCGTCGACCCGTTCCTGAAGCCCAACAACCCCGCCGCGGTGCACACGGCCGAGGAAGTCGAGCCGACCCACATCGCGATCTCCCACGGCCACGCCGACCACATGGCCGACGCGGTGCCGGTGGCGAAGCGAACCGGCGCCCACTGCATCGGCATCGTCGAGCTGGCGGAATGGCTGAAGGGCCAGGGCCTCGACGCGGTCAGCGACCCCAACTTCGGCGGCACCGTCGAGTTCGACTGGGGCTACGTCAGCATCGTCCCCGCCTGGCACACGAACACCCTGCCGGGCTCCGAAACCGCCCCCTACAGCGCCGAGCACGGGATCGTCCTCGGCCCGCCCGCGGGGCTGGTGATCAAGATCGGCGAGACGACCGTCTACCACGCCGGCGACACCTGCCTGTTCAGCGACATGAAGCTGGTCGCGAAACGCCACGAGCCGGACGTCTTCCTGGTCCCGATCGGCGGCCACTACACGATGGATCGCCAGGACGCCGTGACCGCCTGCGAGTTCGTCGGCGCCGCCACGGTGATCCCGATGCACTACGACACCTTCCCCCCGATCGAGACCGACTCCGGCGCCTTCAAGGCCGACGTCGAGGCGCAGACCTCCTCGCAGGTCGTGCTGCTCGAACCGGGGCAGACGCACACCGCCTAAGGCGGCCAGAAGCTCGAAGACTTACGGCCCCCATCGGGGCGGTAAGTCTTCGGAGAAAAACTGGCCAGCCGGCCAGGCCGCTGTTACCCTCGCCCGGACCGTCCGCAGCGACCCGAGGAGGGCTGACGATGGGGACCAGAGAGGCGTCTGGAACGCAGTCGAGGACCGAGCGCGCCGACTACCAGGCGACCGCCGACCCGGCTCTGATGAAGGCGGCGGACAGGACCGGCGACGTCAAGCTGCTCACCTACGCGGAGCTCTACGACCTCTGGGAGCGCCAGCAGTGGCAGACCCAGGAGCTCGACTTCAGCCGCGACCGCGAGGACTGGCACGAGCGGATCGGCGAGGAGGAGCGCTTCCAGCGCATGTACGGGCTCTCCTCGTTCTTCATCGGCGAGCAGAAAGTCGCCGAGGAGCTGGGGCCGATCATGCGGGCGGCGCCGAGCGAGGACCAGAAAGTCTTCCTCTGCACGCAGATCGCCGACGAGGCTCGCCACGTCCGCTTCTTCGAGCGTTTCTACCGCGAGGTCGGGGTGCTCGAGTCCGACGAGCTGAGCGAGATGCTGGTGGAGACCTCGACCCACCTCAACGACAACTTCGGTCGCCTCTTCGACGAGATGCTGGCGCAGCGCACCGAGCGGCTCTCCAGCGAACCCGAGGACACCGAGGCGCTGGTCGAGGCGGTGACGCTCTACCACATGGTCATCGAGGGGATGCTGGCCCTGACCGGGCAGCACTTCATCATGGACTTCAACGAACGGGAAGGGACGTTGCCGGCCTTCGTCGAGGGCTTCGGCAAGGTCGCCCGCGACGAGCACCGGCATGTCGCCTTCGGCTCCGTCTTCCTGCGCGAGAAGGCCCGCGAGGACGACCGCTACAAGCAGGCGATCCAGCGCACCCTGGAGGAATCGCTGCCGGTCGCCGACGGGGTCCTGCAGCCGCCCTGGATGGAGGCGGGCGACGACGACTTCGAGCTGTTCGGCTACTCGCTGGCGGAGACGCGCGAATTCGCCGGCACCTGCCTGATGCGGCGGCTGAAGGTGATCGGGCTGCAGTAGCCCGGGACCGCGAGGCCCCTAGGGCGGTTAGGCGGCCGGTCCGGTTTCCGCGGCCGGTTCGACGGGCTCGTTGGGAGCGCCGTTGCCGACGGGCGGGGCGGAGGTTTCGGGCGGCGGGGTTTCTTCGGGCGGCGGCGTCACGACCGGCTCTTCGACGGGCGGCGAGGTTTCGACCGGAGGCGTCACGGGCGGTGCCGTGGAGGGCGTCGTGCCGGGGCTGGTGACGGTGACGACGACCGTGCCGCCGCCGCCGTGGGCGCCCGCGGTCGGGGTCGAGGCCGTGGCGCCGGTGACGCTGGTCGGGGCGGTGGCGGGAACGCCGCCGCTGCCATCGACGACGGACTGCCCGGCAGCGTCCTCGAGAGCCGGTTCCGCGGGCGGCGGGACGGCGACGTCGGCCTGGCTCGGCTCGACGGGCGGCGTCTCCTCGACGGCGACCTCGGTGGGCGGCGGCGCGGCCTCCTCGGTGACGGGCGCGACGGCCGCCTTGCTGACCTCGATCTGGGCGATCGCGGGCGGGGTGGCGGTATGCAGTTGGGTGGAGACCTTGGGCGTGGCGATCGGGTCGACCGGCCCGGAGTTGCTCTGCTTGAGGTCGACGGCGCCGGCGGTGAGGACCGCGGCGGTGACGACCCCGGCCACGGCCTTGGTGCCGATCGCGCCACCGAGGGCGCCGATGCCGCCAGCGGCACCGCCGCCGCCGAGCGCAGCGCCGACGCCGCTCACGGCACCGGCAGCCCCTGCCGCGCCGGCACCGGCGCCGGCAGCGGCCGTGCTCGCTCCGGCGCCACCGGCGCCTGCGCCGGCACCTCCCCCGAGTCCGAGCTTGGAGAGGATCAGGCCTTTGAGGGCGACCAGCGGGCCGATCGGCGCCAGCGCCGCCAGCGCCTTCTCGTTGGAGCGGACCTGCGAGCGGAAGTCGGCGCACTCGTCGCACTCGCGGACGTGGCGACGGATCGGGCCGGAGACCTTGCGCAGGCCCTCGGCGGCTTCGGAGAGCTCGAGCCGGACCTCGCCGCAGGTCAGCAGGCGGGCCTGGCTGGCCTCGGCCAGCGAGATCCGCGCCCGCACCAGCAGCGACTTGACCGAGGGGACGGTGGTGTCCATCGCCGTTGCGATCTCCTCATAAGAGAGGGCGTCCATCTCACGCAGCAGCAGCGCCGCGCGCTGGGTCTCGGGAAGCTTTTTGACGTCGACGAGGAGCTGGCGGAACTCCTCGCGGTTGTGGACCTTCTCGGCGGTCGAGGCGGCCTCGACCTCGGGGACCATGTCCATCGATTCCTGCGCGTCGGCGGTCGGTTTGCGCAGGTGGTTGAGGCAGCGGTTGCGGGCGATCCGGTAGAGCCAGGGGCGCAGGTTGATCTCGCGCTCGTCGGCCAGCATCGCTTTGTAGGCGTTGACGAAGACCTCCTGCAGCACGTCCTCGGCGTCCTCGGTGGAGCCGAGCATCTGGCGGCAGAAGCCGAGCAGGCGGCCCTGGTAGCGGTCGACGATCATCTCGAAGGCGGCCGGGTTGCCGCCCCGCGCCATCGCGATCAGCTTCGCGTCGCCCTGCAGCTTCAGCAGGGGCGAGCGGCGGGCGAGAAGACCGCGGCGACTGGCGTGGGTTAGTGCTGATGCCTCCAAGCTCTCCTCCAGGGAAGGCGCGTTTCTACGACTAAGGACACCGTAACAGCGGCCAAGTTGCGCCCGGCCAGGATTTAGTGCGGATTTAAACGAGCGCAGGCGGGCTACCATCGCCTGGCCCGGGTGGCGAAACTGGCAAAAGCGGCGCCCTTAAAAGGCGCTGCCCCCTCGGGGGCTTGCGGGTTCGAGTCCCGCCCCGGGCATTCTCTGCCCGGGGGCGCTCCAGGTAGATAGGCTCGCGCGCTATGCAGGAGCACGGGGGGCGGATCGTTGCGAAGGCGCTGAAGTCGCGCGGGGTCGAGCAGCTCTTCACGCTCTCGGGCGGGCACCTGTTCTCGATTTACGACGGGTGCAAAGCGGAGGGGATCGGGCTCGTGGACGTGCGCCACGAGCAGACCGCTGTCTTTGCGGCCGAGGGGGTTGCCAAGGCGACGCGGGGGCTTGGGGTCGCGGCGCTGACCGCGGGCCCCGGGGTCACCAACGGGATCAGCGCGATCGCGGGCGCCCAGGCCAACGGCTCGCCGGTCTGCGTGCTGGGCGGGCGGGCACCGGAGATGCGCTGGGGCTCGGGCTCGCTGCAGGAGATCGACCACCTGCCCTTCGTCTCGCCGCTGGTCAAGTCGGCGGAGACGGTGAAGGAGCCGGGCCGGATCGGCGCGGTCACCGCGGCGGCGCTCGACCTGGCGCTGGCGGCCCCGAGCGGGCCGACCTTCGTCGACTACCCGCTCGACGTCGTCTTTACGGAGGGCGAGGTCGGGGTGCCGGCGCCCGTGGGAGCGGGGGAGGCGCAGCCCGCCGCGGGAGTCGAGGAGGCGGCAGCGTTGCTGGCGGCGGCGGAGCGGCCGGCGATCATGGCCGGGACCGGGCTCTACTGGGGACGTGGGGAGGAGGAGCTGCGGATCCTGGCGGAGGCGCTGGGGATCCCGGTCTTCCTCAACGGACTTGGGCGGGGCTGCCTTCCCGCCGACCACGAGCTGGCCTTCAGCCGCGCCCGCGGCACGGCCCTGCAGGGTGCCGACGTGGCGCTGGTGATCGGGGTGCCGATGGACTTCCGGCTCGGCTTCGGCGGCAGCTTCGGCGAGGAGACGAAGATCGTCCGCCTCGACGTGGCTCCGAACGCGCTGACCGCGAACCGGGCCCCGCAGATCGACCTGGTCGGCGACGTGCGTGCCAGCCTGGCGGCGATCCGCGAGGCGGCCGGCGGCGAGCGGCGGACCCGTCTCTGGCTCGAGCAGCTGCGCAACGTCGAGAGCGAGAAGCGGACGGCCGAGCAGGAGGAGCTGAACGACGGGCGCTCGCCGCTGCACCCAGTCCGCATATATAAGGAGCTGGGGGAGGTGCTCGACCGCGA
>Ga0190271_10000381_pt1 | contig 22392 bp, 17 predicted proteins | sample Popmic356T_FD_133747 | JGI IMG/M metagenome (GOLD analysis project Ga0190271, IMG submission 133747) | Populus adjacent soil microbial communities from riparian zone of Weber River, Utah, USA - 356 T | ecosystem: Environmental > Terrestrial > Soil > Riparian zone | place: USA: Utah | collected...
CCCCGCGCCAGCCGCGGTCCATACGATGGGCCGGTGAGCGCCACCGACTCGATCGCCGAGCTGCGGGCTGCCGTCGACGGCGCCGCCCGCGCCCTGCGCGACGGCGAGCGCACCGAGCCGGAACCGACGCTGAACCGCCCGCCCCAGGTCGATCTGGGCGACTACAGCTCCAACGCGGCGATGCTGCTGGCGGCCCCGCTGGGCGAAAACCCGCGCGCCGTCGCCACCCGCCTGCAGGGGGAGCTGGAGCGGAATCTCGGGCCCTCCGGCGATCTCGACCGGGTCGAGGTGGCCGGCCCCGGCTTCGTCAACCTCTTCCTCTCCGACGGCTGGTACCGGCGCGCGGTCGCGAGCCTGGTCGCGGCCGGCGACGACCTCGGCCCGCGCCCGGTCGCCTCGCCCGAGCGGATCCTCGTCGAGTTCGTCTCCGCCAACCCGACCGGGCCGCTGCACGTCGGCGGCGGCCGCCACGCCGCCTACGGCGACGCCGTCGTGCGCCTGCTCGCCGCCGCCGGCCACGAGGTCGAGCGCGAGTACTACGTCAACGACGCCGGTGGCCAGATCGGCCGCTTCGCCGACTCGATCGTCGCGAAGATGACCGGCGGCGAGCCGCCCGAGGACGGCTACGAAGGCGAGTACGTGGCCGACCTGGCCGAGCGCATCGCCGCTGACGGGATCGACCCGGGCGATCGCGACGCGGTCGGGCAGCGCGGCGTCGAGCTGGTCCTCGAACAGGTCCGCGGCACCCTCGAGCGCTTCGGCGTCCGCTTCGACAACTGGGCCTCGGAGAAGGCGCTGTACGAGCGCGGCGAGGTCGAGTCGGCGCTGGCGGAGCTGGAGCGGCGCAGCCACAGCTACCGCAGCGAAGACGCGCTCTGGCTGCGGACGACCGAGTTCGGCGACGACAAGGACCGGGTCCTGATCCGGGCCACCGGCGAACCGACTTACCTGGCCGCCGACGTCGCCTACCACTGGGACAAGCTGCAGCGCGGCTTCGACCGGCTGCTCGACGTTCTCGGCGCCGACCACCACGGCTACGTGGCCCGGGTCCGCGCCGCGATCGAGGCGCTCGGCGCCGACGCCGACGCCTTCGAGGCGCTGATCATGAACCTGGTCCACATCGTCGAAGGCGACGAGCGGGCGCGGATGTCGAAGCGCAGCGGCGACTTCGTCTCCCTCGACGAGCTGCTCGACGACATCGGCGTCGACGCGACCCGCTGGTTCATGCTCTGGCGCAGCCACGAGACGACCGTCGACCTCGACCTCGAGCTGGCCCGCAGCCAGTCGAGCGAGAACCCGGTCTACTACGTGCAGTACGCGCACGCCCGCATCGCCAGCATCCTCCGCAAAGCCGGCGCCGCCGGCGAGGCGGCGACCGCCTTCGACGCGAGCGCGGCGAGCGCGCCCCTGGAGCCGAGCGAGAAGGCCCTGGTCAAACGGCTCCTGGAGTTCCCCGACGAGGTGCTGGAGTCGGCGGCGCGGCGGGCGCCGCACCGGATCTGCGCTTACTCGACCGCGGTCGCGGCCGATTTCCACGCCTTCTACCGCGACTGCCAGGTCGTCGGTGCCGAGGGCGAGGGGGTCGAAGCGGCGCGGCTGGCGCTCTGCCTCTGCGCGAAGCGGACGATCGCCGGGGCGCTGGGGATGCTGGGTATCTCGGCTCCCGAGCGGATGTGATGCCGGGGCGCGGCAAGCTCCCGGTCCTCGCTGAGATCGTCGCGCCGAGCCGGGGCGAGTCGCGCGTCTGGTCGCTGCGGCGGCAGGACTTCGAGGCGATGCGGGCCGTCCGCGAGCGCCTCGACGACCGCCGCCTCGTCGTCGTCACCGGCAGCGACGGGCTCGCCGCCGCCGGGGCGGTCGCCCTGGCCGGTGCCGCCACCGCCTCGGGCCGCCGCACGGCGCTGCTCGAGTGCGACCTCGCCGCTCCCCGGGTAGCCGCCGAGCTTGGCCTGACCCCGAGCCCCGGGCTCCACGAGTACCTGCGCTGGGAGGCGACGGCGCCGCAGATCCTGCAGCCGTTGGTCCTCGCCGGTCCGGAGGCGCGGGGGGCGGGGGAGGCGCTGGTCTGCGTGGTCGCCGGCCGCCCCGCTGAGGATCCCTCGATCCTGCTCGACTCCGAGAGCTTCCGTCACGCCACCGGCAAGCTCGCCGCCGCCTACGAGCTGACGGTCGTCCTGGCGCCGCCGCTGGGAGACGGGACCGGCGTGCTGGACAGCGTCGCCGGCCGAGCCGAGGCCGTGGTCGCCTGCGTCGGTCCCGACCAGGCCTCGGGTCGCGCCAACCGGGCGGTCCGCCGCGAGATCCGCCGCCTGCCGGTCCCGACGCTCGGCGCGATCGTCGTTAGCTAGTAGTTAGAGGTCGTAGCGGGCGAGGTCGGCGTCGAGGCGCTCGGCGTCCTCGGGACTGGGGCCCTGCGGGGCGGCTTTCGAGCCGCCGTCGGGCGGGCCGCTGGCACGGCGCCAGCGCAGCACGCCGAGGATCAGCGCCACCAGGGCGATCACGAAGGCGATCGCCGGCACCAGGTAGGCGGAGAGGTTGAAGCCCTTGCCCTTGGGCAGCGCCAGCACCTCCTCGCCGTACTCGGCGACCAGCGCGTCCTTGATCTGCTCCTTGGTCCTCCCCTCGGCGATGAGGCGACGGACGAAGGCTTTCTGGCGCTGCGCCTGCGGGGCTTCGGCCAGCTGCAACAGGGTGCCGCAGACGGGGCACATCACTTCCGCTTCGATCTCGCTCAGCGAGGCGCGGGGCTCGGCGGCGCTGGCCGGGGCGGCGACGACCAGGGCCGCCAGCAGCGCGAGGCAGAGCAGCGCCGCGGTCCGCTTCACGAGCCCGCGCCGGGAAGCAGCGGCGCCACGTAGCGGTCGAGGTACTCGGCGTCGACGGGCCCCCGTGCCAGCAGCCGCACCTTGCCGTTGGGGTCGATCAGGAAGTTCTCGGGGACGCCGGTGGTGCCGAACTCGTGGGCGGTGTCGCCGTCGCCGTCGCGCAGCTGTGGGTAGGTGAGGTCGTAACGGCGAACGAAGTCGCGGCCGTCCTCGGTGAGGTCGCGACTGTCGATCCCCAGCACGGTGAACTCCGGCCCGGCGTGGCGCCGCTGGAACTCCTCCAGCTCCGGCGCCTCGGTGCGGCAGGGCACGCACCAGGAGGCCCAGAAGTTGACCAGCACCCAGCGCCCCCGGTAGTCGGCGAGCGACCCGGTGCCGCCGCCCTCGAGGCGGGGCAGGGGTTCGCTCGGAGCCACCTCGCCCAGCGCCACTCCCGAGGACCCCTTGCTGAGCAACCCGAAGGCGAGCAGGCCGACGACGGCCAGCACGGCAAGCAAAGCGATGACAGAGCGAAAGCTCACGGGGCGCTGAAGATTAGATCCCCGCCGGCCTCGGCACCCTTCCGCCGCTTGTCCCTAGAATCGCCCCAGCGCGGACGTAGCTCAGCTGGTAGAGCGCGAGCTTCCCAAGCTCGAGGTCGCGGGTTCGAGACCCGTCGTCCGCTTCAGGCGACGCCGGAGACCTGACGGGTCTCGGCGGTTCCGTTTGCCGTCTGCGTCAGGCCCGGCAGGCGGTAGAAGTGCTCGGTGGCGCCGCGTACCTGGCGCTCGCCGCAGAGCTCGATCAGGCTGCCTTTGGCCAGCTCGGTGACGTGGTAGTTCGTGTTGCTGAGGGGGATCTGCAGCTCCTGGCTGAGATCGCTGGGGGAGAGGGTGCGACCGCCGTCGAGGCCGAGGATTTCCAGGATCGAGACCCTTAGGGGGTGAGCGGTGGTTCGTGCCAGGCGCTCCCAGTTGACCGGGACCGCGCTGCCGCCGTTGCCGTTGCCGCCCGCGTGGGCCGCACCATTTCCGTTGCCGTTGTGGTGACCGTTTCCGTTGGGGGAGTGACCGTTGCGAGCGTCCATGGGCAGCGACGTTACCAAAAAATACTGATTCATGTAGTTAAAATCGGGTACGAATCTCCCCGGGATGAATCTAGAAGGGAGCCGAGGGATGAACTGGTCGCTGGAGAAAGCCGCATGCTCAAGGCGTTTTGCGGCGGTTGCTGCCGCACTCGTCGTATATGCGTTGAGCACCGGCACCGCCTGGGGCGCGACCGCCGACATCATCGCCCCCAGCGACCCGCTGAACCCGCAGGCGGACTCGGGCTGGCAGGCCGGCACCTGCACCAAAGAACCGCCGGAAGTGCCCGACGTCTGCTCCGTCGACACCCCGCAGCTGTTCTTCGAACGCGCCGCCGCCCACCCCAACTGGGGCTTCACGCAGTTCATCGTCAGGAGCAAAGAAGAACCGCTCGGGCCGGTTCCGATCGGGGAACTGGAGACGGTTCGCGTCGACCTGCCGGTCGGGCTCAGCGTCAACCCCGGCGCGACCCCGCGCTGCCCGCTGGCGACCTTCGAAGCCAGCGCCAGCAACTGCGAAGCGCTCGGCGCCAAGGTCGGCGAAAGCGCGGTCACCGCGGCGGGGCCGCTCGGCCTGCCCGTCGACCCGATCCCGGGAGTGACCAAAGTCCCCGTCTTCAACATCGTCCCGCCCCAGGGCGAGCCGGCCCGCTTCGGGCTCGAACTGGCCGGCAACGAAGTCTTCCTCAAAGCCGACGTCGCCTACGACAGCGACTACCACGAGGGGTTCACGATCGCGGTGCCGAAAGCGCTGCCGCTGGAAGTTCCCGTCCAGGGCTTGATCGCCGGGCTGATCCTGAAAAATCGCCTCTTCTTCGACGGCCGCGCCGGCGACGGCACCTTCATCACCACGCCCAGCACCTGCCTTGGCCCGGCGTTCACCCAGTCGGGCAGCCTCTACTCGACCTACCTGCTCGCCGCCTCCTACGGGGAACAGGCCCAGCCGGGATACGCCTTCCCGACCAGCGCCATACCGGCGCTGGAATCGCCGATCCCGCCCGGGACCTCACCGAAAGAATGCGCGACGATCCCCTACGCGCCGTCGCTCGCCGTCAACCCCAACACCGCCGAGGTCAACTCGCCGGCCGGGGCCAGCGTCGGGGTCGCGGTGCCGCACATCGTCGGGCCCGACAACCAGGACAGCTCGACGACGAAATCGGCGCAGGTGACCCTGCCGCTGGGGATGGGCATCAACCCCTCGGCCGCCAACGGCCTGCAGACCTGCACCGACGCCCAGTTCGGCAAGGGCACCAAGAACCCGACCGGCTGCCCGCCGGCGTCGAAGATCGGCACCGTCGAGATCGCCTCGCCGCCGCTGCCGGAAGGCAACCTCAGCGGCGCCGTCTTCGTCGGCGAGCAGCTCAGCCGCGACCCGGAGTCCGGCAACGAGTACCGGATCTTCGTCAACGCCGAGTCGGACCGCTACGGGATCAAGGTTCGCCTGGTCGGCAACGTCCGCGCCAACCCGACCACCGGCCAGCTGACCACGACCTTCGCGGAAACGCCGCAGGTGCCCTTCGCCAGCTTCGACCTCCGTTTCGACGGCGGCGCCCGGGCCGTGCTGAGCAGCCCGCCGACCTGCGGTCCCAATACCGCCACGACCCAGATGACCCCCTGGTCCGGGAACCCTGCCGCGTCGCCCTTCGGCTCCTTCGCCCTGACCGGCTCCCCCGGGGGCGGTGCCTGCGCCAAGACGATGGCCGAGCGCCCCTTCTCGCCCGGCTTCTCGCTGAAGCCCGACAGCGCCAAGGCCGGTGCCTTCAGCCCGGTTCGCGTCCGCCTCACCCGGCCCGACGGCCAGCAGGAGCTGAAGGGCGCCGACCTGCTGCTGCCACCCGGCATGGTCGGCAAGCTCGCCGGGATTCCCTACTGCTCGGAGTCGGCCCTCGCCGCCGCGGCCGCCAAGGCCGGCCGCGCCGAGGCGGCCGCGGCGAGCTGCCCCGCCGCCAGCCTCGTCGGCAGCGCCGCGGTCAGCGCCGGCACCGGCCCCTCGCCGCTGCGGATCGCGGGCAAGGTCTTCCTCTCAGGTCCCTACCACGGGGCTCCTCTCTCCCTGGCAGTAGTCACCCCCGCCACGGCCGGGCCGTTCGATCTCGGCACGGCCGTGGTGAGGGTGGCGCTGTTCGTCGAGCCGGAAACTGTCCAGGTCCACGCCGTCTCCGACCCGATCCCCGACGTCTACGGCGGTGCGCAGCTGAGTATCCGAGCGGTCGAGCTCGACCTCGACCGCAAGAGCTTCACCCTCAACCCGACCAGCTGCGCGGCGCTCGCCACCACCGGCTCGATCCGCGGCGGTGGGGCGGACCCGACCAGCGCCGCGGCCTTCAGCTCCTTCGCCGCCAACTTCCCCTTCCAGACCACCGGCTGCGAGGCCCTTCGCTTCCGGCCGAAGCTGACCACCCGTCTGTTCGGCGGCCGCAAGTCGACCAAGCGCGCCCAGCACCCGAAATTCCGCGCCACCCTGGTCGCCCGAGCCGGCGACGCCAACATCGGCCGCGCGGCCCTGACCCTGCCGCACTCCGAGTTCCTCGAGCAGTCCCACATCCGCACGATCTGCACCCGGGTCCAGCTCGCCGCCCGCGACTGCCCGAAGGCGGCGATCTACGGACACGCCCGGGCGAAGACGCCGCTGCTCGAGGACGAGCTCGCCGGCCCCGTCTATCTGGTCTCCTCCAACAACGAACTGCCCGACCTGCTCGTCGACCTGCGCGGTCAGGTCAACGTCAGGCTCCGCGGCGTGATCAGCGCCGTCGCCGGCCGGATCAAAACCGTCTTCCGCACCGTCCCCGACGTGCCGGTCAGCAAGTTCGTGTTGACGATGAAGGGCGGCAAGAAGGGTCTGCTCGTCAACTCACGCAACCTCTGCGCGAAGCCGGCCTTCTCCTTCCTCAAGCTGAAAGCCCAGAACGGCAAGCGGCTGACCAAGAAACGGCTGCCGCTGCGGGTGCCGGCCTGCAAGAAGCGGGGGAAGAAGCGTCAGGGTCGCTGAGCTCGGGACGGATTGAGGGAGGGCCCGAGCGGGTAGGGCGCTCGGCAGGCGGGTGAAGCCCGCGGACGGGATCTGCGAACGACGGGGAGGGCACTCGATGAGGGGACGGGCTGGGACCTTGGTGACGATCGCCGCTGCGGCGGCGGTGCTGGCCGTGCTCCTGCTGACGCCGCCCGCGCGGGCAGTCGACATCATCGAAGCGCAGGGCGCCCCGGCGACCGCTGCCGACGGCTGGCAGGCAGGCACCTGCACGACCGACCTCCCCGCCTGCGGTCCGGGCACCCCGGGCCAGTTCTTCACCCAGGCAGCCGGCCATCCGCCCAAAGGCTTCACCCAGATCATCGCCAAACACACCCCGGGCCTGCTCTCCCCGGTACCGGTCGGCAACCTGAAAACGGTGCTGGTCGACTTGCCGCCGGGCCTCAGCGTCAACCCGCAGGCAACCGAACAGTGTGAGCTGGCACCGGGGGCGAGCCCGGCCACGTGTCTGCCCACCGCGATAGTGGGGACGAGCACCCTGACCGCGGTCAACCCCGTGACCACCCTGCCGGTCACTCTCGCCGCGCCGGTCTACAACATCGCGCCGCGGCCGGGCGAACCGGCGCGGTTCGGGTTCAGCATTCTCGGCAACGACATCTTCCTCAACGCCGGCGTCGCCTGGGACAGCGACTACCACGAGTACTTCACGATCCACGCGACCGCCCTCAAACTCGGGCCGGAATTCGAACTGGCGCGGATCCTCAACAACCGCCTCGTCTTCGACGGCGGTACCGAACTGCGCCCCAACGGCGGCCGGTTCCTGACCAACCCCAGCACCTGCGAGAACCCCGAAGTCGAACCGTTCACGCGGCAGTACACGACCTTCCTGCACGCCGACTCCTTCGAGGAAGAAGCACCCGACAACGGCTATGACGTGGCGGCGCCGGCGCCGCCGAGCCAGGCCTTCCTGAGCGGCTCGCAGGCGTTGGCCTCACCGCTCCCGCCCGGGGCGAAACCCGACGGCTGCCAGAGCGTCCCCTTCACCCCGTCGACCTCCGCCGATCCCGGCACCAACCAGACCGACTCCCCCAGTGGCGCCACCGTCAACGTGGCGGTGCCCTTCGAGCCGACCGCGCCGATCTACCAGTCCAACGTCAGGGTGGCGCGGGTGTCGCTGCCCCAGGGGATGGGAGTCAACCCGTCGGCGGCGCCCGGCCTGCAGGCGTGCACCGACTCGGAGCTCGGCAAGGGGACGAGAGCTCCGATCGCCTGCCCGGCCGGGTCGAAGATCGGCACCGTGGCGATCGAGACCCCGGTGCTCCCCGACGGGACGCTGATCGGCACCGCCTACCTCGGCAAGCAGCTGAATCGCGAGCCCGAATCCGGCAACCAGTTCCGCATCTTCCTCGCCGCCGAGTCGGCCGCCCGCGGTATCTCGGTGCGCCTGGTCGGCAACGTCGTCGCCAACACCCAGACCGGGCAGCTGACCGCGGTCGTCAACGAAGCGCCGCAGGTGCCCTTCGATCTGGTCCAGGTGAAGCTCGACGGCGGCCCGCGGGCGACCCTGACCAGCCCGCCGACCTGCGGCCCCAACAGCACCTCGCACGCGATGACCGCCTGGTCGGGGACGCCGGACGGCGGTCCCCAGGACCCCGGGTTCACGCTGAGCAGCGCGCCCGGTGGCGGCGCCTGCGCCAAGTCGCTGGGCGAGCGGCCCTTCAACCCCGGCTTCGCCGCCAAGCCGGACAGCGACAGGGCGGCGGCCTTCACGCCCTTCCGGGTCCACATCGAGCGCGGCGACGGACAGCAGGAGCTGAAAGGCGTCGACATCACCCTGCCCCCGGGGGCGACCGCGAAGCTGGCCGGGACGCCCTACTGCTCGCCGACGCAGATCGCCGCCGCCGCGGCGAAGGCCGGTGCCGCCGAGCGGGCCGACGCCAGCTGCCCGGCCAAGAGCCTCGTCGGCGTCGCCAAGGTCGCCGCCGGCTCCGGCCCCTCGCCGTTGCAGATCGAGGGCAGGGCCTACCTCGCCGGTCCCTACCGTGGCGCGCCACTCTCCTTGGCGGTGCTGACTCCCGCCGTCGCCGGGCCGTTCGACCTCGGCACCGTGGTCGTCCGGGTGGCCCTCTTCGTCGATCCCGAGACCGCGCAGATCCACGCCGTCTCCGACTCGATTCCCGACGTCTTCGGCGGCGCCAAGCTCGACATCCGCTCCGTCGACGTCAGCGTCGACAAGAAGGAGTTCACGCTCAACGGCACCAACTGCTCGCAGTTCGCCACCGCTGGGGCGCTGCGCGGGGGAGGCTCGAACCCGACCAGCGAGGCCGCCTTCTCGAGCTTCGCCGTCTCCGCGCCCTTCCAGGCAACCGCCTGCAAGCGGCTCGGCTTCCGCCCGAAGCTGAAGCTGCGGCTGTTCGGGGCGACGCAGCGTGCCAAGCACCCGCGACTGCGGGCGATCCTGCGGGCCCGCAAGGGCGACGCCAACATCGGCCGCGCCTCGGTGGCGCTGCCGCACGCGCTCTTCCTCGACCAGGCACGCCTCTCGACGATCTGCACGCGGGTCCAGTTCGCCGCCGACGCCTGCCCGAAGAAGTCGATCTACGGCCGGGCGACGGCGAGGACGCCACTGCTGGACAAGCCCCTCAAAGGCCCCGTCTACCTGCGCTCGTCGAACAACCCGCTGCCGGACCTGGTCGCCCACCTGGACGGTCAGGTGGACATCGACCTGGTCGGCAGGATCGACAGCTTCCGCGGCGGCATCCGCACCACCTTCGACCGGGTTCCGGACGTGCCGGTCTCCCGGTTCACGATGATCCTGCCGGGCGGCAAACGCGGCCTGCTGGTCGCCTCGCGCAACCTCTGCGCGTCGCCGGTCAAGGCGATCGTCCGGCTCAAAGGCCAGAACGGCAAGAAGGCAAACCGCCGCCCCGTCCTGCGCACGCCCTGCAAGGGCAAGCACGCCAAGCGTGGGAAGGCAAAAGGCAAGGCGAAGAGCGGTGCGAATGGCAAATGACATTCCGCACTTGACTCATCTGACCGCCCCTGTAATGTCTTTGGCGGGAGCAGTACAGGGCGCCACGCAGGGGCGGCGATTCATAGCTCGTTGCGTAACGGAGGAGGGACTTGATGGTTAGGCGCTATTTGGCACTGGCATCTGTTGCCTTGCTGTCGCTTGCTTTTGGAGCGACGGTGGCACAGGCCGACACGGGAGACGTGATCGAAAAACAGAACACGCCTCCAACCGCGTTAGACGGATTCCAGGCGGGGACGTGCATCAAAGAAGCAGACGTCCCGAAATGCTCACCCGAAACGCCGGGCGAATTCTTCAAAGAGGCCGGTGGACATCCACAGCTCGGCTTCACCCAGTACATCGTCAAACACAAAACGGAAGCCCCGGGCCTGCTGGAAGAAACCGAAGCCGTCCCGAAAACCATCCGGGTCGACCTGCCGGTCGGACTGACCGTCAACCCGCTGGCGACTCCTCAGTGTCCGCTGGCGACGTTCAAAGAAAACGAGGCGAACTGTCCGCCGGGCTCGATCGTCGGGCGCGAGGAAGTGACCGTCTCGGTGCGCGTGGGTGGAGTGATCCCGAAACCGTCGCCGCCATTCCCGGCCGGTGAATTCTTCCCGAAAAACGCGGTCATCCCGCCGACCACCAGCCCGCTGCTGAACACCCTGGTGCCGATCTACAACATCGTCCCCGAGTTTGGCGAACCGGCACGCTTCGGCTTCAAAATCGGCTCCGCCAAATCCGAGGTGTACCTCGAAGGCGACGTCGACTGGGCCGGCGACTATCACCTGGGCTTCACGATCAAACTGCCGCCGCCGAACCCACTCGCGCACACGCTGAAAAGCCGCCTCGCGAACCTCGGGCGCAGCGGCAACGGCACCTACATCTCCAACCCGACGACCTGTGAGAACCCGGCCACGGGGGTCTACTCGACCTTCCTGCGCGCCGACTCGGTGACGCTGCCCGATCCCGACTTCCCGATCGGACAGACGCCCTGGGAGGCGGGCCTGCCGCCCGGTGTCGAACAGGAAGGCTGCGCGTTGGTCCCGTTCGAACCGAAACTCGACGTCGCTCCGGGCACCACCGAGGTCGACTCTCCGGCTGGCGCCGAAGTGACGGTCTCGCTGCCGTTCAAACCCGATCCGAACGGCCGCGAACAGTCGCATGTCCGCGACGCCAGCGTGACGCTTCCGGAGGGCATGGGTCTCAATCCGTCGGGTTCCAACGGCCTGCAGGCCTGCACCCCGGCCCAGTTCGGCAAAGGCACCGAAAACCCGGTCACCTGTCCGGCCGGCTCGGTGATCGGAACCGCCGAGGTGGAAACGCCGCCGCTGCCGGCCGGCTCGTTGAAGGGCGACGTCTATCTCGCCCAACAGCAGGGCAACAATCCCGAATCGGGGGAGATGTACCGCATCTTCATCAACCCGAAGTCGGAGGCCTATGACGTCGACGTTCGCCTGATCGGCAACATCAAGGCGAACGCCAAAACCGGCCAGCTGACGGCCACCCTGCCGGAAAACCCGCAGGTGCCGTTCGAATCCGTGAAGCTCAAGATGAACGGCTCGAAAGCGGTCCTGACCAGCCCGCCGACGTGCCCGGAAGCGACCTCGGAAACGGTCCAGGAACCGTGGGCGCGGCCGGGGACGAACGTCACGGCGAAAGGCACGTTCACCCTCTCGAGCATCCCGGGCGGCGGCAGCTGTCCGAAAACGCTCGGCGAGCGCCCGTTCGCACCCGGCTACACGGCCAAATCCGACAGCAGCAAATCGAAGAACTACAGCCCGTTCCGAGTCACGGTCGGACGGCCGGACGGCCAGCAAGAGGTGAAGCTGGTCAACGTCACCCTGCCGAAGGGGCTGACCGGCAAACTCGCCGGCATCCCGTACTGCTCCGAGCAGGCGATCGTGGCGGCCGGCGCGGCTGCCGGCAAATCCGAGCAGGCCAACCCGAGCTGCTCGAACGAGAGCCTGGTCGGCAGCACCTCGACCACCGCGGGAACCGGCAGTCATCCGGTGACCCTGGGCGGCAAGGCCTACCTGGCCGGCCCGTACAAGGGTGCACCGCTCTCGCTGGCGATCGTCACGCCGGCGGTCTCGGGCCCGTTCGACCTCGGCACCGTGGTCGTTCGGGTGGCGCTCAACGTCGACCCGAAGACGGCCCAGGTCAACGCGGTGTCCGACGCCATCCCCGACGTGTACGGCGGCGTCAAGCTGGACATCCGCGCAATCGACGTCAACGTCGACCGCCAGAAGTTCATGAAGAACCCGACCAACTGCGCCGCCCAGGCGACGACCGGGTTCATCAACGGCGGCGGCTCCAACCCGGCCAGCTCGTCGGACTGGAGCCAGTATGCGGTTACCGCGCCCTACCAGGCGATCGAATGCAAGCGGCTGAAGTTCAAGCCGAAGCTGTTCACGCGGATCTCCGGTCCGACCACGCGGGCCAAGAACCCGCAGATCCGGGCGGTCGTGGAAGCGCGTGAAAACGACGCCAACATCGGCCGCACGGCACTGACGTTGCCGCACTCGCTGTTCCTCGACCAGAGCCACATCGGCACGGTCTGCACGCGGCCGCAGCTGGCCTCGATGACCTGTCCGCAGGCTTCGGTCTACGGCCACGCCAAGGCCCGCAGCCCGCTGCTCAGCAACATGCTGAAGGGCCCGGTCTACCTGGTCTCCTCGGACAACCCGCTGCCCGATCTGGTCGCCGACCTGCGCGGCCAGGTGAGGATCCAGCTGTACGGGGTGATCAGCTCCAAGCGCGGCGGCCTGAAGACGGTGTTCAACAACGTGCCGGACGTCCCGGTGAAGAAGTTCGTGCTGACGATGAAAAAGGGCAAGAAGAGCCTGATCGTCAACTCGACCAACCTCTGCAAAGAACCGCAGCGGGCGGTCCTGAACATCAAGGGACAGAACGCCAAGAAGGTCGTCAACAACCAGTACCGCCTCAACGTCACCGGCTGTAAGGGCAAGAAGAAGAACAAGAAGTAGACGCACCGTCGCTCGCACCGGCGCCGGGGGCTGAATAGCCTCCGCGCCGGTGCGCCCAACGCTCTCAGTGGTAATCGTCGCCTGGAACAGCCGCGAGCAGCTGCGCCGCACGCTGCCCGCGCTGCTGCCGGAGCTGAGCGAGGGCGACGAGCTGATCGTCGTCGACAACGACTCCCCCCAGCCGAGCGCCGAGCTCGTTCGCGAGCTGGCCCCCCGGGCGCGCGTGCTGGAGACCGGCGCCAACCTCGGCTTCGCGGCCGGCTGCAACGCCGGCGCCGCCGTCGCCACCGGCGAGCTGCTGGTCGTCCTCAACCCCGACGCGGCGCCGCGGCCCGGCTTCGGCGAGGCGATCCGACGCCCCTGGCTCGACGACTGCGGCTGGGCTGCCTGGCAGGCCCTGGTCGCCGATGGCAGCGGCACGAGGATCAACTCGGCCGGCAACCCGGTCCACTTCACCGGCATCGTCTGGGCGGGGGACCACGACCGGCCGCTCGCGGAGGCGCCGCCACCGCGCGAGGTGGTCGCTCTCTCCGGCGCCTGCCTGGCGATCCCGCGCGCCACCTGGGAGGAGCTGGGCGGCTTCCCGCCCGAGTTCTTCCTCTACCACGAGGACGTCGACCTCTCGCTGCGACTGCGGCTGCGGGGCGGCCGGATCGGGATCGAACCCGCGGCGGTGGTCGACCACGACTACGAGTTCGGGGCCAACGAGCACAAGTGGCGCTGGCTCGAGCGCAACCGCCTCGCCTTCCTCGTCCGCGCCTACCCGGGCCCGCTGCTGGCGCTGCTGGCGCCGGTGCTGCTTGCCACCGAGGTGGCCCTGCTGGCCGTCGCCGCCAGCGGCGGCTGGGGCCGCCAGAAGCTGCGCGCCGACCGCGAGTTCCTGCGCTGGCTGCCGCGCCTGCTGCGCGAGCGCCGCACCCTGCAGGCGAGCCGCGCCGTCAGCGCCGCCGAGTTCGCCGCCTGGCTCACCCCCGACCTCGACTCGCCCTTCATCTCGCCGCTGGCCCGCTCGCTCCCCGCCCGCTTGCTCCTCCGCACCTACTGGCGCGCGGTCCGCCTGCTGCTCAGGGCATGTGGAAGGTGAAGATCCGCTCCGCCTCGATCCGCCAGTAGACCGGGCCCGTGTCGAGGAAGTCGGTCTCCCACTCGGGGCCGTAGCGCGGCACGTAGATCTCCAGCAGGGCAGATCGCAGCTCGGCGCCCTCCGGGGCGCGGACGTCGACCGGGACGGCGCGGCCGTGCACCGTCACCGACAGCTCCTCGCCGGGCAGGTGGGTGGCGCTGACCCAGGGCCGCGCGGCGATGTGGCGGGCGCGGGCGGAGTCCGGGGCGGAGCCGAAGTGGAAGCTGCCATGCAGGAAGACGCCGTCGACCGGGCCGACCACCGGCCGGCCCGCGGCGCTGGTGGTTGCCAGTGCCAGCAGCCGCATGCCGGGCAGCTCGGCCGCCACCTGCGCGGCGCTGAGCCGGCGCTCTGGCGTGTGGATCCGCAGCAGGTGGGAGCCCGCCGCCTCGTAGCTGCCGTCGATCAGCTCCTGCAGGCGCGCCAGATCCTCGGCCGTCTCCCGCATCGCCCCGCCTAGATCGGCTGGCTGGTCGGGCGGATCAGGATCTCGTTGACGTCGACGCCGTCGCGCTGCTCGAGCGCGAACATCACCGCCTTGGCGATGTCGGTGTCCTCGAGAGCGCCGGGGCCGGCGCCGTTGTCGAAGAAAGGGGTGTCGGTCATGCCGGGCTCGATCAGGGTCACCCGGATCGCGTGGTTGTCGTGCATCTGGCGCAGCTCCGCCCGCAGCGCCTCGCCGATCGCAGTCGCCGCCCACTTGGTCGCCGAGTAGAGCGAGCCGGGCAGGGCGCGGCGGCCGGCCACCGAGCTGGTGACGACGAAGTGGCCGTCGCCGCGCTCGAGCAGGTGGGGGAGGGTGGCGCGGATCGTCAGCGCCACGCCGTAGACATTGGTGAGCACCATCGAGCGCCAGTGCTCGACCGACTCCTCGAGGAAGCCGCGCGTGGCCCCGAAGCCGGCGTTGGCGAAGACGACGTCGATGCGGCCGAAGCGGTCGAGCGCCGCCGCGGCCATCGCCTGCACTTCGTCCCACTCGGTGACGTCGCAGCGGACCGCCAGCGCCCGCTCCTCGCCGCCGAGCTCCGCGACCAGCTCGCGGAGCGGCTCCTCGCTGCGCGCCGCCAGCACCAGCCGGTGCGTCGCGGCTGCCGCTCGCGCCGTCGCCGCGCCGATGCCGCTGCTGGCGCCGGTGATCAAAAGGACTGGGTCCGCTCCCTCGCCAGGCGTCATGTGGCGATTCTCTCAAACCCCGGCAACCAGGCGAGCGGCCGGGCTTGCGATAATCCCCGAGCCCGTGGACCCTCAGCGCAAGCGACAGGTCAGGCTCGTCGTCGCCCTCAGCGTCGCCGTCCTGCTCTCCGTCGCCCTCATCTACACCTCGTTCACCGCCTCGACCCAGGCCAAAGAGCCGACCGAGCTGCTGACCGCCGCGCCCGGCACCAGCTACGAGATGACCGGCCGGGTCGTGCCCGACTCGGTCGAGCGCCAGGGCAGCGGCATCTCCTTCGAGGTCGAAGATCGCGACGGCGAAGGCCGCAGTCTCCCCGTCACCTACACCGGCACCGTTCCCGACCCGTTCCGCGGCGGTCGCGAGATCATCCTCACCGGCGCGATGCAGGGGGGCACCTTCGTCGGCGAGCCAGACACGCTCGTCACCAAGTGCCCCTCGAAGTTCACCACCAAAGACGATGGCTAGCCTCGGCAGCGTCCTGCTGGCGGGGGCCTTCCTCGCCGCAGTAGTCGCCGCCGCCTTCGCTCTCATCGGTCGTGCCGGGGACCGGCGCTGGCTCGACCGCTCGCGGCGCACCGTCTACCTCTTCTTCGCTCTGCTGACCGCCTGCGTGGCGATCGTCGAGGTCGCCTTCGTGACCGACGACTTCTCCTTCCACCTCGTCCAGCAGCACTCCTCGATCGAGACGCCGTCCTTCTACAAGTTCGCGGCGATGTGGTCGAGCCAGGAGGGCTCGCTGCTGCTCTGGGCCTGGGTGCTCTCGATCGCCGCCAGCGCGGCGCTGTACGCGACCCGCAACCGGCTGCGCGAGGTCCTGCCCTGGGCGACCGCGGTGATGATGGGCATCGGCGCCTTCTTCACCGGCCTGATGCTGTTCGCGCCGGACGTCAACCCGTTTGCGACGCTCAGCCCGGTGCCGGCCGACGGCGTCGGCCTCAACCCGCTGCTGCAGCACCCGAGCATGATGATCCACCCGCCGATGCTCTACTCGGGCTACGTGGCGACGACGATCCCCTTCGCCTTCGCGATCGGCGCCCTCGTCAGCCGTCGCCTCAACGCCGAGTGGATCCGCTCGACCCGGCGCTTCGCCCTGATCGGCTGGGCCTTCCTCGGCCTCGGCCTGCTGCTCGGCGCCCGCTGGTCATACACCGAGCTCGGCTGGGGCGGCTACTGGGCCTGGGACCCGGTCGAGAACGCGGCGCTGATGCCGTGGCTGCTCAACACCGCCTTCCTGCACTCGATCATGGTCCAGGAGAAGCGGGGCATGCTGAAGGTCTGGAACGTCTGCCTCGTCGTCGGCACCTTCTCGCTGGCGCTGCTCGGCACCTTCCTGGTCCGCTCCGGGGTCCTGCAGTCGATCCACGCCTTCGGCGACAGCACCGTCGGCCCCTACATCCTCGGCCTGATCGCGGTGGTCATGATCGGCTCGGCGGCGCTGATCGTCTCCCGCCTCGACGACCTCCGCTCGGAGAAGCGGATCGACTCGCTGATCTCCCGCGAGGCCGTCTTCCTGGTCAACAACCTGCTCCTCGTCGGCCTCACCGCGATCGTCTTCTGGGGCACCTTCTTCCCGCTCATCTCGGAGCTGTTCACCGGCGAGAAGGCCTCGCTGGCGGCGCCATGGTTCGACCGCTACACGACCCCGCTGGCGATCCTCCTGGTGCTCTTCACCGGGATCGGGCCGCTGCTCGCCTGGCGCCGGGTCAGCTGGGCCTCGGCGAAGCGGATCTTCGTCGTGCCGCTGGCGGCCGCGGCGGTCGTCGCCGTGGCGCTGCTCCTCTTCACCGACGCCGCCGAGTCGCTCTGGGCGCTGGCGCTCTTCGTCTTCGCCGCTTTCGCCCTGGTCGGTCTCGGGCAGGAGTTCTGGAAGGGCGCGGCAGCGCGGCAGCGGCTCTCCGGCGGCTCCTTCCTCGGCGCCCTCGTCGCGGTCGTCTCCCGCAACCGGCGCCGCTACGGCGGCTACATCGTCCACGCCGGCATCGCCGTCCTGCTGATCGGCATCGCCGCCTCGTCGAGCTTCCAGACCAACCGCGACGTCACCCTGCGGCCGGGGGAGAGCGCCGTCGTCGGTGGCCGCACCGTCACCTACCTGCGGCCGACCGTCGCCGTCGACGCGCAGAAGCTCACCTTCGGCGGCGACGTCCGCGTCGAAGAGGACGGCAAGCAGACGGCGCTGCTGCACCCGAGCCGCGATTACTTCCGGCCGACCGGGATGGGGCTGGGGACGATCGGCAGCTTCTTCGCCGGCGAGGCGACCAGCGAGGTCGGTCTCGACGCCGGCTTCACCGCCGACTTCTGGACCGCCATGCAGCCCAACCTCACCGCCGTGCAGCGGCGGGTGCGGGCGGCCGACAAAGGCTTCGCCGCCTGCGTGCGCGGCGAGCCCGGCACCCCGGAGGAGTGCAAAGCGGTGGCGGCGTTGATGCGGGCCGCCGCCGCCGACCCGCGCCTGGAAGCGACGGCGCTGGAGCAGATCTCCCGCCTGCAGGACGCGACCGCCCGGCGAATCGCCCGCACCTACCTGGCCGACGACGCGCCGGCGACCTTCCGGGTGATCGTCGACCCGCTGGTCACCTGGATGTGGGTCGGTGGCCTGATCGCCCTCGCCGGGGCGCTGATCGCGCTCTGGCCCGGCCGGGGCCGCCGCCGCGGCAGCCCGGTGCGGACCGAAGCCGATGCCCTCAAGGAAGCCAAGTACCGCGAGATTCGCGACGCCGAGCTCGACCATGCGGCCGGCAAGCTCTCCGACGAGGACTACGCGATCCTCGACGCCGAGCTCCGCAAGGAGGCGGTCGAGATTCTCGACGAGGTCAAATCGGGCTAGACTGGTCGGACTGTGTACACGCTTTTGGGCATCCTGCAGGTGATCGTCGCGGCTCTGCTGATCTTCCTGATCCTCCTGCACTCCGGGAAAGACGCCGGCCTCTCCGGGGCCTTCGGCGTCGGCGGCGGCGGCAGCTCGATCGGCGGCGGCTCGATGGTCGAGCGCAACCTCGACCGCGCCACCGTGGTCGTCGCGATCGTCTTCGCCCTCAACACCTTCGTCCTCCTGAAGATCTAGCGGCCGGCGCCGCTCGTTCCCCTTGTCGTTCGTAGCCCCCTGGGCTACAACGAACAGCACGAACCGCATTCCTGCGCGGTCAAATTGCGCTGTTCTGTTCTCGTGGTTGACAAATTCAGTATCTGTGTAAACCTTCGGTACTCGGGATAGGAATTTGACAAGGAGGAGCAGGTGGAGGCTCACGCCGAACACGCGCATCACCATCACCACCACGATCACGAGGACGTCGACCTGAATCCGGCGGCCTGGACCGACGGCAAGCGCTACGCCTGGCTGTTGGGGATCATCGTCCCGCTGGCGCCGTTCATCGCCTGGGGCGCGGTCTCGCTGTCTGGCTGGGGCGGCTTCTACTTCTTCGGGCCGCTGCTCGTCTTCGTCGCCTTCCCGATCCTCGACATCGCGATCGGCCTGGACTCTTCGAACCCGCCCGACAGCGTCCTCAAGTGGCTCGAGCAGGACCGCTACTACCGCTGGTGCACCTACCTCTTCATCCCGATCCAGTACGCCGGCCTCGTCCTCGCCTGCTACCTGTGGTCGAGCGGCGAGCTCTCGAGGCTGGAATCGATCGGCCTGGCGCTGACGATGGGCGTGGTCGGCGGGATCGCCATCAACACCGCCCACGAGCTCGGCCACAAGCGCGACAACTCGGAGCGCTGGCTGAGCCGCGTCGCCCTCGCCCAGACCGGCTACGGCCACTTCTTCATCGAGCACAACCGCGGCCACCACGTCCGCGTCGCCACCCCCGAGGACCCGGCCAGCTCACGGCTGGGGGAGAGCTTCTGGGCCTTCCTGCCGCGCACCGTCGCCGGCAGCCTCAGCTCCGCTTGGGAGATCGAGGCGAAGCGGCTCGACCGGCTCGGCAAGTCGCACTGGAGCATCCACAACGACATCCTCAGCGCCTGGCTGATGACGGTGGCGCTGTTCGCCCTGCTGACGATCGTCTTCGGCCCGGTCGTCCTGCCCTACCTGCTGGTCCAGGCCGTGCTCGGCTTCTCGCTGCTGGAGGTCGTCAACTACCTCGAGCACTACGGGCTGCTGCGCCAGAAGAAGGAGGACGGCCGCTACCAGCGCTGCCTGCCCGAGCACAGCTGGAACAGCAACAACGTCGCCTCCAACGTGCTGCTCTACCACCTGCAGCGCCACAGCGACCACCACGCCAACCCGACCCGCCGCTACCAGGCGCTGCGCCACGTCGAAGAAGCGCCGCAGCTGCCGACCGGGTACGCGGGGATGATCGTCCTCGCCTGGATCCCGCCGCTCTGGCGCCGGGTGATGGACCCGATCCTGGTCGACCACTACGAAGGCGACCTGACTCTCGCCAACATCCAGCCGAGCAAGCGCGAGAAGATCCTCGCCCGCTACGGCGCCTCGACCGGGGCCGCCTCGTGAGCGCCTTCCGCTGTCCCGCCTGCGGCTACGTCTACGACGAGGCCGAGGGGCACCCGCGCGAGGGCTTCCCGGCCGGGACGCCGTGGAGCGAGGTGCCGGACGACTGGGCCTGTCCGGACTGCGGCGTCCGCGACAAGGTCGACTTCGAGCCGGTGGACGCGGACGGATGACCGCCAGCGGTGCGACGATTGCCCGCATGGCAGGCGCTCGCACCCCCTACCCGGAGGCTGCCCGGGAGCTGCTGCGGCAGACCCTGTTCGGCGCCGCCCGCGACCAGCTCGAGCACCAGGCTTGGTCGGAAATCACCATGTCCGACATCGCCGCCACGGCGGGGGTGAGCCGCCAGACCCTCTACAAGGAGTTCGGCAACCGCAACGAGTTCGGCCTCGCCTTCGTCATCCACGAGGGCGAGCGCTTCCTCGACGACGTCGAGGCGGCGGTCAAGCAGCACCTCGACGACCCGCGGGCGGCGGTCGGCGCTGCCCTCGAGCTCTTCCTCCGCACCGCGGGCGAGGATCCGCTGATCCGGATCCTGCTCAGCGACGACGGCACCGGCGGCATGCTGCCCTTCGTCACCACCCAGGGGATGCCGGTCGTGCAGTGGGCGACGGCGCGCCTGGCGGCGACGATCGAGGAGGGCTGGCCGCAGGCCAGCGAAGCCGACGTCCGCCTCCTCGCCGAGTCGCTGGTGCGGCTCGCGATCAGCTACATCACGGCGCCGAGCGAGTCGCCGGAGGCGACCGCGGCCTCGGTCGCCGACCTGCTCGGCCCCTTCATCGACCACGCCCTCGGCACCGCCAGCTAGGCGGCCTGCTCGGCGGCGTCGGCGCGCAGCGGCGCCTCGCCCTTGATCAGGTCGGCGGCGCGCTCGGCGATCGCGATCGTCGGCGCGTTGGTGTTGCCGCGCGTCACCGTCGGCATCACCGAGGCGTCGACCACGCGCAGGGCCTCGAGGCCCTCGACGCGGAGCTCGGCGTCGACGACCGAGCCGAGCGCGCAGGTCCCGACCGGGTGGTAGATCGGGAAGGTGGTGCGGGCGACGTGGGCGCGGATGTCCGCGTCGGAGTCGCTGGCCGGGCCGGTGTAGGGCTCGGCGCAGTAGGGGCGCATCGCCGGCTGGGCGCAGATCTCGCGGGCGAGGCGGACGGCGGCGATCGCTCGCGCCATGTCGTCCCCCTCGGCGTAGAAGCGGTTGCGGACGACCGGCTTCGCGGTCGGGTCTTTGGAGGCGAGCCGGACCGAGCCGCGGCCGCGCGGGGTGAGCAGGCAGGGGGAGACCCAGACGCCGTGCGCCTCCGGGTCGCCGAGGCCCTCTTCGACGATCTGGATCGCGGCGACGTGGATCTGCACGTCGGGCGCCTCGGCGTCGGCCCCGACCCGGGCGAAGCCGCCCGACTCGGCCAGGTTGGAGGCGAAGGGCCCCGTCTGGGAGGCGGCGAACTCCTCCAGCGCCGCCGGCTCCAGGGCCAGCAGCAGACTCTCCGGCTCCGGCGTGGTCCAGACTTCGTAGCTGGCCGGGTGGTCGCTGAGGTTCTCGCCGACGGCGGGCTGGTCGAGCAGGACCTCGACTTCGCGCATCGCCAGGTGCTCGGCCGGGCCGACCCCGGAGAGCATCAGCAGCTGCGGCGAGTTGTAGGCGCCGCCGCAGAGGATCGTCTCGCGCTCGGCCCGCAGCTCCTGGGCCTGGCCGAGCTGGTTGGCTTCGACCCCGACCGCGCGCTTGCCCTCGAAGAGGATCCGGTCGACGCGCATGTAGGGCATCACGGTCAGGTTCGGCCGCTCCATCGCGGGGTGCAGGTAGGAGACGGAGGCGCTGGCCCGCATGCCGCCGCGCTGGGTCAGCTGGTACATGCCGACCCCCTCCTGCTCGGCTCCGTTGAAGTCCTCGTTGCGGGCCAGGCCGGCTTCGACCCCGGCCTCGACGAAGGCCGGCGTGATCCGGTTGCCCGAGCGTTGGTCGGAGACCGGCAGCGGCCCGCCGACGCCATGCCACTCGGAGGCGCCACGCTCGTTGTCCTCGGCGCGCAGGAAGTAGGGGAAGACGTCGTCCCAACCCCATCCAGGGACGTTCCAACCGTCGTAGTCGGCCCGGTTGCCGCGGATGTAGATCATCGCGTTGACCGAGGAGGAGCCGCCGAAGACCTTGCCGCGGGGGAGGGGCAGGCGGCGGCCGCCGCAGCCCGGTTCGGGGGCGCTGTCGTAGTCCCAGTCGACCTCGGTCCGGGCCAGCTTCAGGTAGCCGAGGGGGACGTGGAGGTTCTCGTTGACGTCGGGCGGTCCCGCCTCGAGCAGCAGCACGCTGGTCTCGGGATCCTCCGAGAGCCGCGCCGCCAGCACGCACCCGGCCGAGCCCGCACCGACGATCACGTAGTCGTACATCGGGACCTCCTCCTCGTTCGCGCCGGCCGTTCCCATCTGGCCGCTTGGCAGAGCGTAACTCCGGCCTGGCTCGCTGGCCAGTCGAGTACGCTCGCCGCGTGGCCGAGGAGCACCCGCTGCGCGAGCTGGAAGCCTGGATCGAGGCAGCGCGCGCGGAGGGGTTGGCGCAGCCGGCCTCGGTCGCCTTCGTGACCGTCTCGGCCGAGGGGGCGCCGTCGGCGCGGACGGTGAACCTGAAGCGGTTCGAGCCGGAGGCGCTGCTCTTCACCTCGGCGCTCTGGACCCGCAAGGCGCGCGACGTCGAGGCCAACCCACGGGTCTCGCTGCTCTTCCACTGGCCGGCGCTGGGGCGCCAGGCGCACGTCGCCGGCGAGGCCGAGCTCGCCGAGCGCGCCCTCGCCGCCGAGCTC